>VFSW01003993.1_pt1 | contig 22058 bp, 16 predicted proteins | sample 5358111 | NCBI WGS metagenome assembly VFSW01 (sample SAMN11554181, study PRJNA540505) | mine drainage metagenome | isolation source: sediment from site ElyBrook_90M | place: USA: Ely Copper Mine, Vershire, VT | collected 2017 | reverse complement strand
ATTCAAAGTGTACCGACCGTTTATTTTTCAACAAGTGCCACAATTCATCCGCAAGGTGCGGCGCAAACGGCGCGAGAATTTTCAAAAAATCGCTCCAAACATTCGCCGGAACGGACTTTTCGTCGCTTGCGGCATTCACAAAGATCATCATCGAACTTATGGCCGTATGGAACGCCATCTTCTCGATATCCTCGCCGACCTTCTTCACGGTGGCAGCCAGAAGTTTTTCAAGTTTTTCGTCCTTCGCCTTCGTGATCTTCTTTTCGTGCGCGATGTCCCATGTCCGCCAGAGGAACCGTTTTACCCCCTCGATACCCTTGGTATCCCAGGCGATCGCCCGATCAAAGGGGCCCATGAACATCTGGTAGACCCGCGTGACATCCGCGCCGTAGGCTTCCACGATCGTATCCGGATTCACCACGTTGCCCTTCGACTTCGACATCTTGACCCCTCCCTCCCCGAGGATCATCCCCTGCGCCGTCCGCTTCCGGTACGGTTCGCTCGCCGGGACAAGTCCCTGATCGTGGAGGAAGATGTTCCAAAACCGCGAGTAGAGAAGATGGAGCGTCACGTGCTCCATGCCGCCGTTGTACCAGTCGACCGGCATCCAATATTTCAACTTCTTCATCGAGGCGAATTCCTTCGCGTTCTTCGGATCGGCATACCGGAGGAAGTACCAGCTCGAGCCCGCCCAGTTCGGCATCGTATCCGTTTCACGTTTCGCCTTCCCCTTGCACTTCGGGCATTTGACGTTCACGAAGCTTGCGACGGACGCCAAGGGCGACTCGCCGTCGTCGCGGGGCTGGTAATTTTTGACGGGAGGGAGAATGACCGGCAGATCCTTTTCCGGCACGGGAACATACCCGCATTTCTCGCAGCGGATGATCGGGATCGGCTCGCCCCAGTACCTTTGCCGCGAAAAGACCCAATCGCGCAGATGGTAGTTCACCGTTTTCTTGCCGCCCACGAACTTCGTGATCTCACCTTTTGCTCTTTCTGAATCCATGCCGTCAAACTTCCCCGAGCTCACGAGATGCCCCTTTCCTTCCCAAAGCTCGCCTGCCGTTCCTCCCGAAACGACGTGGACGATCGGCAATTTGAATTTCCTCGCGAACGCGAAATCGCGCGCGTCGTGCGCGGGGACGGCCATGATGGCGCCCGTGCCGTATTCAGCAAGGACGTAATCGGCGACCCACACGGGAATTTCTTTTCCGTTCGCCGGATTCACCGCTTGGATACCCTTGAGCTCCACGCCGGTCTTTTCCCTGTTTTCCGCCGTCCGTTCTTCTTCTGTTTCTTTCCTCGCCTGCTTCGCATATTCCTCGACTTCACGGTAATTTGAAATTTGATCTTTAAACTTCAGGACAAGTTCGTGCTCCGGCGCGAGGACCATATACGTCGCGCCGAACAGCGTGTCTGGCCGCGTGGTGAAAACTTGTATTTGGTATTTGGTATTTGGTATTTGGAAATCGATCAATGCTCCTTCCGATCGACCGATCCAATTTATCTGCTGCGTCTTGATCTCGTCCAAGTAATCAACGTGTTTCAAGCCCTTCAAGAGCTTATCGGCATAGGCCGTGATCTTGAGCATCCATTGCGCTTTTTTTCGCTTCTCGACTTCGGCCCCGCATCGCTCGCACCGGCCGGCAATCACCTCTTCGTTCGCGAGGCCGATCTTGTCATTGGGGCACCAGTTGATGTCAATTTCCGCCTTGTACGCCAAACCCTTTTTGAAAAATTGAAGGAAGAGCCATTGCGTCCACCGGTAGTATTTCGGGTCGGTCGTGTTCACTTCGCGGCCCCAATCGAACGAAAACCCCAAGCTCTTCAGCTGCTTGCGGAACGTGTCGGCGTTCTTCTTCGTCGCGAGCCGCGGATCGACGCCGGTCTTGATGGCATAGTTCTCGGTTGGGAGCCCGAAGGCCTCCCACCCGATCGGATAAAGCACGTTATACCCTTCCATCCGCCGCTTGCGGGACACAATGTCCATCGCGGTGAAGCTCCGGACGTGGCCGATGTGGAGCCCCTGGCCGGACGGGTACGGAAATTCGATGAGCGAGTACCATTTTTTCTTTTTCGAAAAATCGACGGCCCTTCCGATGCCTTGTTTTTCCCACTCTTTTTGCCATTTTTTCTCGATCTTCTTGAAATCGTACTTCGCCATGATTCGATTATTTTAACCAAAAAAGACCTCTTTTTAAAGCTTTACTTCTCAAAGGAGAGGGGAAAATTGTTTTCGGGGAAATAATTCTCCTCTCGACTAAAACGTGAGATCTTCCGGCGCGCTCACCTTCTTCCACCACGAGGCCCGTACGATCTTCACATTCTTTCCGTCTTTCACCATCTGTGCCATGGTTTGCGGCAGACCGAACTCTTTCGAATCAGGTCCCGCAGGACGCAAAGGGTAATCGAAATAGCTCACGTCGAGGACGTACGCGGCCGCATTTTCAAGCATACCCTTCCGCGCTTCCGCATGTTCGTCGATATCGAGGACGTTTCCCGAAGCGTCCGTTTTGATTTCCGCCCGATGTTCGCCCGGCGAAAAGCGTTCGAGCTCCGCTGCAAGGATCGAAAGCGGATGCCGTACGAGCTCCTCGAGGTCTTCTTTGGCGTAGAGATCATCCCCCATAAGGACAAGGAATCGGTCTTTTAAAACCGGCCGGCAAAGCTCCAACGCGTGGCCGGTGCCTTTCAATTCCTTTTGTTCGACGTACGTTATTTTCTTGCCCGCGTACGCTCCGTCGAAGGTCGCTTTGATCTGGTCCCCGAGGTAACCGATCACCATCACCACCTCATCGACGGAATCAGGAAGGTTGTTCAATTTGTACTCCAAGAGCGTCTTGTCGCCGATCTTAAGGAGCGGCTTCGGCGTCCCTTTGGTCAACTCCCGCATTCTCGTGCCGAGACCGGCCGCCAATATGACTGCTTGCATGGTGGTTATTATATCTTAAAAATCTTCGCGGCATTTGCAACCGTTGTGCCCGCCATCTCCTCGACGGAAACCCCCCTTATTTCCGCAAGTTTTTTCACGGTTTCTATGACATAGGCAGGCTCGTTCCGCTTGCCGCGGTATGGGACTGGCGCAACATACGGCGCATCCGTCTCCGAGAGGATCCGATCGAGGGGCAGGTACTCCACGAGCGCACGGTAATCCGGCATGCCGGGTTTTGGCGGGAAGGTCACAGTGCCGCCGAAGGTGAAACTAAACCCCATGTCGAGGAGTTTCTTCGCATCATCCTTCGTGCCGGTGAAAAAATGGACAATGCCTGGGATAGTATTTAGTAGTTTGTAGTTAGCAGTTAGCATTTCGATCAAGTCACTAAATGCGTCGCGGCAATGGATCATAAGCGGCTTTCCGACGTCATGAGACAACTTTATTTGTTCGAGGAATGCTTCCTTTTGCCGCTGCTTCATTTCCACTTCGTCACCTTCGATATGGTAGTAATCGAGGCCGCATTCGCCGATCGCGACTGTCTTCGAATCGAGCGCGAGCTTTTTATAATATTCATAATCAAATTCCTCGCCCCGGCTCGTAAATGCTTTTGCCGCATCGCCGCCGCCGAGTTCGTTCTCGTCATGGTGCGATTTCGCAGTATGAATAGGGTGGAGGCCGATGGCAGCATACACCGGCTCGCTCTCAAACTCATGGGCAACCTCTACGGCCCTCCGTGAGGTGTCTTTTTGCGTCCCGACATTTACCAAGCCGACATGCGACTCGAGCGCGCGGCCGATCACGGCGCGGTAGTCATCTCCAAATGCCGCAAAGTGGGCGTGCGTATGAGCGTCGAAAAATTGATCCATGTATTGAATTATAGACGAAATAATTCTACTATAGGAACCAGTTTATTTCACAATATAAGGATTATCGTCATGTTCAAAATAGTGATCTCCGACCTCGACGGCACCCTCGTGGATTCCGCCGGCTTTTACTACCGATCAGCGGTCAGCATCTTCAAAACCTTCGGCCTCGAACCCCCGAGCTTCCAAACCTTCCGTGGAGAAATAACGGGAAATATACCCGGCTTTTTCTACCGGTATGGCCTTAGCCGTTCCGTCGCTCCTGAAACCGTAGACAAGATGATTCTTTCCTACGTTCGTGAGCACTGGCAGGAATACACCATACACCCCGGAGCACGGACTGCGCTTGCGCTTTGCCGAGGTCTCAATATCCCCTTCTTCATCGTAAGCCACAACCTTGACGGCGTGATCAAGAAAGCCATCAAGAAATTCGAGCTCGAGCTCTTTGTTACTGGAGCCATTTCTTCCGGCAATAAAAGCGAATCTCTTTTTGCCATCGTGCGAAAGTACCGCGTTTCACCCCAAGACGTTCTATTCATGGACGACACGGCAAGTGGAATACGGGATGGTAAGAACGCCGGCGTTGCAACACTGGGCTTTCTCGGCGGCTATGAATCGAGATGGAAGATCAGCCGGGCCCGACCCGATTTCAAAACGGCTAATTTTCAGGATGTCATGAAGGTGATCATCCGACGTCGGATTTAGCGGAGGCGAGTAAATAACAACTCGCCTCTTTTCGTTTTTACGCTGCCGCCTTCCCAAACGATGCTCGCGGTGATCTTTTCCGCCGTGCCGGGAAGAAAGGGCTCGATCATGGCGGCAACGTTGTCCAAAATGGCGACCAAATCAAAAACTATTTTTTCCTTTTCTTCACGATTAGAGACGGCCCACGGCTTTTTGTCGTTCACGTATCCATCCCCGAACCCAATGAGATTCCAAATGGCGCCAAGCGCTTCGTGAAACTTGAATTCGTCGAGAGCCGCCGCCATTTTTTTCTTCGTTTCATCGATCTTCTCCGCAACGTCCCCCGAAACCTCGCAGTTGTTCATCTCGCGGAGCCCTTCGCCGAGCGCGAGAACGCGCGCCGCAAAATTGCCGAGACCGTTCGCCAAGTTCGCATGATAACTTTTATCGAACTTATCCCACGTAAAATCACCATCTTCGAAGGGAACCAAATCGCGAAGGAGCCAAAAGCGAAGCGCGTCCGTGCCATATTTTTTAACGACCTCGAAGGGGTCCACGACGTTTCCCAGGCTCTTCGACATTTTTTGGCCGCCGGAATTCACGAACCCGTGGATCAAAATTTGCCGCGACGTCGGAAGCCCCGCGGACATGAGCATTGCTTGCCACATGGCCGATTGCTGGCGAAGATTGTCTTTCCCGGCGACTTGCAGGGCGTTGGGGCGGTCCTTCGTCCCCCAAAAACGTTCGAAATTTTCTTGGTCTTCCGGCCAACCGAGCGTCGAAATATAGTTCACCAAAGCATCGAACCAAACGTACATTACGTGGGTTTCGTCCCCGGGCACCGGCACGCCCCACGGCATCTTCGACTTGAGGCGCGAAACGCTGAAATCTTGGAGCCCCGCGGCGACGAAGTTTTTTATTTCCGTAAGACGATGGGAAGGAAGCACGAAATCGGGATATTGTTCATAGAGATCGAGGAGCGGTTTTTGATATTTTGAAAAGCGGAAGAAATAATTTTCTTCTTCGATGACCTCGAGCTTTAAATTGGGGTGGATCGGGCACGTGCCGTCAACGAGCTCCGACTCCGTTTTTTCCAGTTCGCAGCCGACGCAATATTTGATTTGATAGTTCTTTTTGTAAATATCCCCTTGGGTGTCGCACCGCTTCCAAAATTCTTCGACTGCACTCACGTGATGCGCATCCGTCGTGCGAATGAAGTTCGTGTAGCTCAAATCGAGCGCCGAACGAAGCTTGTCAAACTCGGCTGCTTTCTCGTCGACATACGTCTTTACGTCCTTCCCCGCTTCACCGGCATTTCGATAGATTTTTTGCCCGTGTTCGTCCGTGCCGGTATTGAAAACGACGTTCTCACCCAAAAAGCCGCGGTGATAGCGTGCAATGGCGTCCGCTTGGACGATCTCCAAAGCAAAACCGATATGCGGCGAGGCATTCACATACGGCAAGGTGGTCGTGATGTAAAAATTTTTCTTTTCCATCCTCTTCGAATCTATTCGAAATCGAGCTCCAAACGCTTCGATTTTTTCTCCGCCAAGTAGTCAAAAATTTCTTGAACGAGAACCGCCACCGGGACGGAAAGGATGATGCCCGTAAATCCCGCAATTTCGCCTCCCGCGAGGACCGAAACGAGAACGATCACCGGATGCACCCGCATGCTCTTTCCGACAAAGATCGGTATCAAGACGTGGTTTTCAACCTGCTGAATGACGATAAAGAAAATGACCGCATAAATCGCCAGGCTCACGGAATACGAAGCCGCGACGATGAAGGCAATGAGTCCCGTGACGATCGGCCCCACGACGGGAACGATTTCAAGGATCCCGGCAATGACGCCGAGGAGAATCGGGTACTTGACGCCGATCGCGAACATCCCGACAAAAACCGCCATACCAACGAAGAGGGAGAGCCCGAGCTGCGTTGCAAACCACCGGCGCATTTTCCGCTCGTAATTCTTAAAGACGGTCATAACCGACCGCTCGTAGGAGTCGGGCAAAATAACTTCGAGCATTCGTTCCGCCCCGTGTCGTTCCACCGAAAGATACAGCGTTACGATGACGGCCGAAAAAACGAGGACGATGTCCGTGATAAGAGACCAGAACGTCGCCGTGACCGAAAAATTGATGGTAGAGAGAAACGTCGAAATTTGGTCCAAGCCCGACTGGGCGCTTTGAATGGAAGGGAGCACGAACTTGATTCCCGGTATCGTCGGAATGATTTCATTCAGCCGGCTAACAAAGCCGGAGAACTCAACGATAAGGATGGGGATGACGAGATATAGAAAAAGCCCGACGATCGCGACCGAAACGACGAAGACGGTGATCGTCGCGAGAATTCTCCCCAGCTTCAATTTTTCGCTCAAGAATCCGACGACCGGCTCGACCCCAAGGGACAAGACGACGCCGACCAAAAGCACCGCAAAAGCGTCCCGCGCAAAATACAAGAGGAGGGCGAATCCAATGAATATGAAGATGCGCCAAAGCGCCGTCCACCCTACTTCCAACTTTTGAGATGATTGGCTCACACCTTCAATATATCAAGAAAGCTCCGTTTCTTGAAGGGCCCGATAACCGCCAAGTCCAGTCGATCGTTTCGAATGATTTGCCCCATGACGCTCCGGATTTGGTCAGCCGTCACGGCATTGATGCTCTTCGCCACTTCTTGAGGGGTTGAAAGTTTTAAGCCGAAGATCTCCTGCGCCGCATAAAAAGATGCCAGTTCGTCTGATCCTTCGAGCGCCATGAATAAATTCCCGATGAGGTGTTCCTTGGCGCGTTTCAATTCCTGAATTCCCACCGGCTCTTTCGCTATCCGGTCGAATTCCTTGAGCGACGCCTTCAATACCATGTCGATCTTTTCATGTTCAACGCCGGCCGACATTTCAAGGAGGCCGTGATCGACGTACAAATCCGCATCGGCTCGCACATAATATGCTGCGCCGAGTTCCTCGCGTACTTTTTGGAACAAGCGCGAGCTCATTCCTCCGCCTATGATGTCGGCGGCGACTTGGAGGGGATACCGCCGCTTGTCGAATACATCAAACGCCCGAAATCCCAAAATCAAGTGCGATTGGTCGACATCCTTGAATGAAACGAGTTCTTTTGGTTTCTTTTGCGATTCTTTCGTTTTCGGTTTTGCGCCTTTCTTTCCGGCCGGTAGTTCCTTGAAATACCTCTCGGTTTTTTTCAACAGGTCGCGCGTCGCATGCCCGCCGGAAATCGTCACAATCGTCGACTGCGGCAAGTAATGCCGTCCGCGATAATCAACGAAGTCGTCGCGCGTGAGACGCCTGATAACCTCCTTCTTTCCGCCGATGTCCCACCCTGCCGGCTGATCACCGTACACCAAATTCATGAAGAGTTCCGCAACCCGCCGCATCGGCGTGTCTTCGTACATATTGAGCTCTTGGATGATGACGCCCCGTTCTTTTTCGATTTCTTGGTGCTCGAACGTCGGATCCAAATACATGTCCGCAACGACGTCCAGAATCTCCGCGGCATTCTCGTTTTTCGCTTTCGCGTAGTAGCTCGTGGACTCCTGAGACGTGAAGGCATTGTATTGGGCTCCGAGCCCGTCGAGCTCGGCTGCAATATCCATGGCCGTGGGGCGCTTGTGCGTTCCCTTGAAACACATATGCTCCAAGAAGTGCGAAAGGCCGTTGATGTTTTTTGTTTCGTACTCCGACCCAGCTTCAACGGAAACCATGACGGTTGTCGTCAAATTTTGCGACTCCGGCACCAGGATCACCCGGAGGCCGTTCTTCAACTTAAATCGTTGCGGTTTTGTCATTTGTTTATTATAGCGGGAGAAAAGCGGGAACGGCAAACGTCAAACCCCCGGACACGTACGTGTGCTCGGGGGTTTTCCGAATCCTAAAAGAGACTACATTCCGAAATTCGGAACAAAAGCCCTGATGACGTTCAAGAGTGAAGCGCTGAGATTCGGCGTCGGGGATTCTTGGTTGGTTTCAACTGTACAGATGGCGCTGACCTCGGTATTGGAACCCAAGCCCCACGTACCGTTGGTATATTGGGCGCACGATCCACCGCTGTAAGCAGGGCCATCCGAACCGCTGACGTAGCCACTTTCCTTGCAATATTCATTCGACGAACCGGCGCAAATCGGATAGGTATAGGAACCGAACGGCAGATTCTTTGTGGGACGGCTCACTGTCACCGTCTTTGCAGCCGGCGTGGAAGTTGTTATTTGGAACGCATTGCTGGTCATGGAGGTTATTGGATTGCCGTTGGCGTCGGCATAATCGAGTTCCAAATAATATTTACCGGGAGTTATGGAACCGCCTCCTTTTTGGGGCTGATCCGACGGTAACGTAGCGGTGAAGGTGGGATAGGCCAAACTAGGCACCCTGAAGTAGAGCACGCTGTAAGAACTCGGCCCAGTGCCGCCGAGAATCTGCGCAGTCGTCTGTTTTAGGTCAACAAAATAGTACGTGTTGGGTGCCGAGAAATCGCCGCTTCTGCTCCAGGAAAAAGAGGCGTTGTTCGTGCCCGCAACGTACGATGGATAGTTCGAGGTGAGCGAGGTGATCGACGGCTGAGCGGTAGTCGTCGCGCTACCCACGCTTACCGACAAGCTTGTATTGGCGATTCGGCCGGCATTGTTCACGACCGTGAAAACCGGCGTATAGGTACCGGCAGTGTTGTAGGTGTGCGTGAAGGTCGCGCTCTGTTGCGGCGAGATGGACGAAACACAGTACGCTCCCTTCGGGCAAGTGGCCGGACCATCGCCCCAATTCGCGCTGTATTGCAAAACTCCCCCGCTCGGACTATAGGCGTTCACCGTCCACGTTCCTTGCTCTCCGACGTTCAATTGCTGCGGCCCCGAGACGCCGGTAATGATGGGGTTCACAACGCTGGAAGTAGTGTTGTTTCCCATAAGCGTGAAGATGCCGCTGAAACCGACGGTAGTACTGAGGCTCCCCACATAGTCCGTATAATCCACGGATATCTGATAGTTTCCATTGGGGATCGACGGGTCGTATTTCCAAGCGTAACTACCGGTATCCTGCAACCCGGTTGCGATAAATTTAACAAGCGTTCTATCTGCGTTCGTCAGTGCAATGCTCACCAGCGCACTGGTCGTGCCCTTCGCTTCCCAACTGATGTTCGCAATAAGTCCGCTGTCCTTGCCTCCGCTATTGTCGAGGATCACGCCGGAGGTCGGATACACAACCGTTATCGGCGAGAGTTGTGCGGAAGGAGTAGGTGAAACCGGCGCTGGAGTGCCGCCATTCAGCGCCACTTGAACATTGGCAATCGTATTCGTATCCGCCCCGAAGGCCTGCAAGAGACCGAGGATGGCTTGGATCTGCGAAGAGGTAAGGCCGCTTGCATACGCCTTGGCACCCGTGAAAGCGACGCCGAGAATTATGACGAACGAAAAAACTGCAACGAATAATTTATGGTTTTTCATTTTATTTTTTCTTTTAAATAGGCTTCTAATGCTTCGACCTTTACCCTCTCTTGCTTCATGGTGTCGCGATCGCGGACGGTCACGTCACCGTGCTCCAGACTGTCGAAGTCGACGGTAACACAAAAGGGCGTTCCCGCTTCGTCTTGTGCGCGGTAGCGCTTGCCGATATTCCCCCGGTCGTCCCACGCGACCATAAAATCTTTCTTCAAATCGTCGTAGATCTTCCTCGCGACGTTCACGAGATCGGGCTTATTCGCAAGAAGCGGGAAAACCGCAGCTTTGTACGGCGCAAGCTTGGGGTGAAGTTTTAGAACTATTCGTGTTTCTTCGCGAGCTTCGTTGTTTGGATTTTGAGATTTATTTGGAATTTGGAATTTGGAATTTGGAATTTTTTCTTCCGTGTATGCATCCATAAGGAAGAAAAGCGTCGCCCGATCCACGCCGCCGGACGTCTCGATGATATAGGGCAGGAATTTTTCCTTCGTTTCTTCGTCGAAGTATGCCATGTCTTCGCCCGAAAATTCCTGGTGCCGCCGGACGTCCCAATCGCCCCGGTGGTGAATACCTTCCATCTCTTTCCATTCCCCTTCCGCATGGTACTCGATGTCGAATGCTGCTTTCGCATAATGCGCGAGCTCGTCTTTGGCGTGTTCCTTGAACCTCAGATTTTCCTTTTTCATGCCGAGCGCAACATACCAAGCCATCCGTTCCTTTTTCCAGTCCTCGAACGTCTTCATGGACTCCTTGAGGTCGGGCCTCACGTAGTACTGGAGCTCCATTTGCTCGAACTCGCGGGAGCGGAACGTGAAGCCGCCAGGCGTGATCTCGTTCCGAAAGGCCTTCCCGATCTGCGCGACGCCGAAGGGGATTTTGACGCGCGTCGAACTTAAAACATTTTTGAAGTTGACGTGGACGCCCTGGGTGATTTCGCCCCGGAGATACGTTTTGAGCTTTTCGCCTTCGATGACACCCAAGTACGTTTCCACCATCAAATTGAACTGCTTCGGTTCGGTGAGTTCACCGCCGCAATCCGGACACTTCTTTTCCGTCAACTGATCGGCTCTAAATCTATGATGGCATTTCTTGCACTCGACGAGCGGATCGGAAAAGGACGTCAAGTGCCCCGAAGCTTCCCACACCTTCGGGCTCATGATAATCGAAGCATCGAGGCCGACGACGTCGCTCCGTTCCTGGACCATCGATTTCCAAAATTCGTTTTTGATATTTCTTTTAAGCTCGGCGCCCAAGGGACCGTAATCCCACGTTCCGGCGAGGCCGCCGTAGATCTCGCTCCCGGGAAAAATGAATCCGCGCCGTTTGGCCAAGCTTGCCACTTTTTCCCAAATATCCATTGTTTCAATTGTAAATGAAAAACCATTCTCTTGCCAAACCGAGAAAATCTCAAAAGTAATGGCAATGCTCCCGAACGAGTATCGCCGGAATGAGCGCCAAAATCACCGAGCGAAGAGGAGGAAGCAGGAAAATAGGACTGTCTGAATCCCGAGCGGAGCGAGGTTAAGTTCCGCATTTTCCGTTGCGGACGACGATGAGCGAGGATGATTTTAGCGAACGGAGGCCTACGAGAGAGGGGGCGTTGCCATTTCCTTGAGGAGAAAAACGAAGAAAGCAGCTATTGAGTGACGGTGCCGGAACCCGGCGCAACGCTCGAGTCGTCCGGCAAAGCCGTCGAGACCGGCCCCGCGGAAATGTTCACAGCTGCCCCCGTGAAGTTGTCCGTTGCTTGGAGATTGCTGGCATCAAGGAGGGTTTCATACGATCCGACGGAGCTTGGGTCCGGCGTCGCCGAAACTTGGAACACGGCCTCGGCCGGACCGCCGAGGAATCCGCTCCCGGCAAAGACGTTCCCGACGTTCCATACCATACGTTCAGTCGATGTATCGTACGAAAGCGAGGATGACGCGACGGTCGTCGTCGCAAAACCGGTCCACGTGACGCCGGGGGGGAGCGGAGCCGACACGACGGCGTTGCTCAAATCGTTCCCGAAGTCGCTTATCTTCCAGTGGATCGAGTATTCTGTGGCGCTCCCGGCGCGGGGCGGAAAAGGACCCGAGTTTTGCACGGCGGATGAAGGATCGTTCACGTAACCTTTCGCGCTGAAGTAAACCAAGCTCGAAATTTTTGTTTCTTCCGTCGTCTCGGCGAATGTTTGGTTGCCGGACACATAGTACGGCACCGATGGCGAAGAAAGCAGGACATCCGCCTTGACGTACAAATTCTTGTTCGAAAGTCCCTGTAAGGAAACGGGGGCGGAAAGCGTCGTCGAAAGGGTGAGGCTTAAATTTCCAACCGTGCTGGGCTCGACAAACGCCAAGGCGGGCGTCGTCGACGAATTCCACGTCACGGTCCTCGTCGAAGGATTGAAGATTCCGTCCGTCTTCACGCTCGACCAGTCGGCAAAGCCGGAAAGGATCGCCTTCACGACGACATCTTTCAAGGCAATCCCACTTTGGTTGTTATACTGGATCGAATAGTTCAACGTATCCACCGGTTTCGCAACGTAGTTATTCGATCCATTTACGGTAACGCTTACGCCAATCGGCGAAGGCGAAAGAGAAAATGTGGCCTGGTAGTCGGCAATGTCGTAGTTTTGGCCGTTCAAAACGGCATAGAGCTTCAAGGGTATCGTGAACGATGTCGCGCTTGAATTGGTGAACACCCCTTTGATGGATACGGTGCCGGTCGCATTCGCCGCAGCCGAGCCGAGCGCGAAGGTATTGACAAGAGTCGCCGCCGGAGCACTCGCCGACTCAAATTGGAACGAGTTCGGAAAATCCGCTTCAAGGATCATCGCAGGGAAATTAAAATCCGAGCTATTGGCGTAGTTAACGTCAAAGGAAAGGGTTGAGCCGTTCAATATTTGCTCCGGCTTCGTGACGCTCATCGTTACGGCCGAATTGGACAAGAGAACCTTTACTTCTTGCTTTACCTCGAAGCGGCTGCCCGTTTGATTGAAATAAAAGAATGAAACGTCCAACGTTTGGCTGGAATTCAAATCGCCGACCGGAACCACTTGGTAGCTTTTCTTCACAAGATCCCCCACTCCCACGTCACCCGTATTTTCCGAATACACGCTTCCGCTGGTCGTTGAATTCCAAATAAGGAGCCCGTTGGAGAGTGTTATGGCGATCGACGAGTTCATGATCGGATTGCCGGATACGTTCGTTATGTTGAGATCCAGCTCAAAAGGAATCCCCCGCGAAACATCGGTCGGCGCCGTAACCTCCACATCGACCCCCTTCGGCTGATTTAAGTAGTACGTAATAAATGCAACGCCGGCAATTATGACGGCGAGGCCGATAAATATCCCTCCCCAAAGAACCTTGGGAATCCAAGCTGAAACCGTCCTCTTCGCGGAGGACTTTCTGAATTTTTTCAATCTTTTTTCTATGTCGGAGACTGTCATATAAGTACGGCGGTCACTTCAAATATAGTAGAGTATTTTCGTTTATTTTTGAACCGCACGGTTCGCATAAAAATTCCTGGCTCCCCTCGTTGAAGAACGCAATGTCCGCCGTGCCGCACCACGCGCACGATGCGTGACGCGGATCGTATCCTAAAACGGAAATGAGAGCGACGAAGTCGAAGGTGCCGGAACGCAACGAATCGACGAGGAAGTTCCACAGCGCGGGATCGGGAACCGCTTCCGGGGAAATCGTCCGAAGGACATTCACCGCCCGCAAAGCCTTCGCAAAAAACCCTTCTTTTCCTTTTGAGATCTTAAAATCATCTTCCACGACCGCGTCGGTCAAAGTGAGCGCGTTTTTTTCCACGATCTTCACGGTCGCGAGATTGCAAATGTCCAAGTGGGGAGAAAGCTTCGAAACGATCTTTCTTCCTCCGGGCGCTCTTACGCGAACCCTGCCGAGGTCTTCCGTATAGAAATCGAAGATCTTGTCGTGCTCCTTGCTGTCTTTAAAACCGAGAACGACGGCCTTCGTAACGTATTCGGACATAAACCTAGTTTAAAATGCAAAATTCGAATGTCAAAACTGAAACGTAAAATTTTTTAGCTTTAAACTTCATTTTTGCACTTTGAAATTTGAACTTTGAGCTATCTTTTGGGGGTCCGCCAATAGCCGAGGCGCGCTTTTCCTCCGATCATAAGCCTCGTTTGAGCATCGAGCGCCGGAATGGCCCCGAAGAAAATGAAGACAAGCGGCATGAGCGCCCACTCGACGAAGTAGTAGAAGTAGTACCTTTTTTTGAAGCCCTTGATCCGGGGTGCCATGAGAAGAATGCTCAAGACGGCCGAAACGATGATGCCGATCGTCGAAAGGTTCAAAATGACGCCCGTCATTCGCGGCAGGTTATACGACAAGATCGAGCTTTTGAAATTTTCGTTCCCCAGGATGTTCGGAAGGATGCCGAAAAGGAAAATAATGAACGAGCTCGTCGACCAAGAAAAGAAGCCGTCGAACTCCGTCCACAGCCAAAATCGCCTGATTCTCTTTGGAATGCCGTTTTCTTTTTTTAAATCTCTCGCAAGATACACGAAATTTTCCGCTCCCCACGCCCACCGCCGCTGCTGCTTGTAGAGGTTTTTCATGGCCTCGAAAAAATTCTTTCCGACCACTGCATCCATGTATACCGGATAGAGGAGCGGGACCGTCCGCCAATCGCCCTTGTAGCGCGCCAAGCACTGAAAGAATATCCGCGCATCCTCCGAGACGAGATCCGTTTCCCAAAAGCCCACGTCGACCAGGGCTTTTAAGGGGAGGCTGTGCGAAGAAAAGGTGACCAACTGCTCGGGGCGCGAGGATTGCATCAAATGCCAAAAGCTCGACGAAAACCCGACGAGCCGCGCGAAAAATTTTGCTTCTCCGAGATTGTTCGTGAAGAGCGGAATAGGCTGGTAGCTCGACCGGAGCGGATTGGTCGCTTTAAGGAAATGGTACGTCAAAACACCGAAGTAATCTTTCTCCGTCCTTGTGTCGCTGTCGAAAACGGAAACCAAAACGTTTTCGTGCGGGATGTGGCGCTCGTCGACGAGGACGGGCAAAGCATGCTTGATGGCCCAGGCTTCATTGGATCCCTTCCCCGGCAACTCGCCGGGCAAACCGGCCGGATGGAACGTCGTGGCGAATCCGCCGAATACCGATCCGAATTTCTTTTCTATCTTTTGCGCCGTTTCGCGATCTGCTTCTCCTCCCCGCTCTTCGCAAGCAAGAAGAATGAGTATTTTTTCCTTCGGGTAGTTTGCTTCAACCAAACTTTCCAAGCTTTGATCGACGACGCCGTACGGCTCCTTGTACATCGGCAGTATGACGAGGTGGCGGATCTTTTCCCAATCCAGCTTTTCCGCCTTCAATTTTTCCAACCAGTCGATCTTGAGATTTTTCCTCATGCGCGAGAGGGCAAACCTGAGGTGTAAAAACAAATAAAAAAGCTTGAGAAGCCAGTAAAGATCGTAGAGCAGAATGAAAATAACGACCACTTGGGGCAGTTTCCAGGAAAGAAACGTAAGGCCGAGGAGAGTAACCCAAGCAGCCATGCCGGGAATTATTTCGTACACCCGCATAGAAGTTAATAAAGGAGAATACCGAGCAAACGATCGATACTTATGGACCCACTCCCGAGAAGCACGAGCAACACGACCGATGCGAGGATCAAAAGGTCGAATTCATAGCCGCCGACGAAACCGCTTTTCCGCTTCACGGCCGCAAGGATCACGATGAACTCAATGACGAACAGTGCCGCGACGATTTGGGTAAAGAACCCCGCGATCAATGCCAATCCGCCGACGATTTCGAGGATTGCAACAAGTGTTCCCCAAAAGCGCCCCGGCTTGAATCCCATGCCGGCGAAACTCTCGCCCGTCGCCTTCAAATCCTTCATCTTTGGCAAGCCGTGACGGACAAAAATGAGCCCTAAAACCACCCTCAAAAGCAAGATCCCCCAATCGCTCCAAATCAATAGCAGTTGAATCATATGGGATAGTATACCCTTCCCCTTGAGCGATTTCCAGTTCCTTGGTACCTTCTATTAATACTGGCTTGCCATGAAAATTTTATCAATAGAAACAAGCTGCGACGAGACCTCGATCGCTTTGGTGGAAGCCGGGGGTGGCATCAAAGCTCCCCGCTTTAAAGTGTTGAAACACATCGTTTCGTCGCAAAAAGCGCTCCACGCTCCTTTCGGCGGCGTGGTTCCCAACATTGCCAAGCGCGAACATCTCAAGAATTTGCCGATAATTTTTAATACCCTGTCCCCTAAACCCCATTCCCTAAACCCCGACATCGTTGCAGTGACCGTCGGCCCCGGCCTCGAGCCCGCTCTTTGGACTGGCGTCAATTTTGCAAAGGAGATTCGCAAAAAATTTTTTCCGAAAGCAAAACTCGTCGGCGTGAACCATATGGAAGGGCATTTGTATTCCTTTTTGCTGGAGCAAAAAGGAATCAAATCCAAAACTCAAATGACAAATGCCAAAACGTATCCGGCCATCGGATTGGTCGTAAGCGGAGGACACACGATACTTCTCTTAATGAAATCGCTCACGGAATGGAAAAAACTCGGCGAAACGAGGGATGATGCGGTCGGCGAAGCCTTCGATAAAGTGGCGCGGATGCTCGGCCTTCCCTATCCCGGCGGACCCGAAATCCAAAAAGCAGCGGCGCTCGGGGATGCCGCATCCGTTATCTTTCCCCGGCCGATGATGAAGGACAAAAATTACGATTTCAGCTTCTCCGGCCTCAAAACGTCGGTGCTCTACTATATAAGAGACCACGAAGAACAGTCCAAGAACAAACACTTCGTCGAAGACGTTGCAGCGAGCTTTCAAGCGGCTGCCGTCGAAACGCTCGTTTATAAAACGACCCGTGCCGCGCAAGCGTTCAAGGCAAAATCCATCATTCTTGCCGGGGGCGTCGCCGCAAACCGGTCGCTCCGCGAAACGCTCAGGGGAGCAAGTAAGAAACTTAACGTGGATTTCTTCGCGCCGCCCATGGCATACAACACCGACAACGCTGCGATGATTGCCGCTGCCGCGTATATCCAAACGCTCAAGAAAAAGAACAGGCGTATCACGGCCCAAGCGAATCTCACGCTCTAGCCAAAACTTTATTTTGAAGGGAAAATCGGCCATAATAGGACACATGAGCGCCGACTTTTCGAAGCCGTACGACCCAAAAGAAACCGAATCCGCCATCTACCAACAATGGTTGGACTCCGGCTATTTCAATCCCGCCAAACTCCCCGGCAAGCGGAAGAAAAGCTACGTCGTCTACATGCCCCTCCCGAACGTGACGGGGACGCTCCACATGGGGCACGCTTTGGACAACACCGGATCGGACATCCTTGTCCGATACCACCGCATGAAGGGCTTCCGGACGCTTTGGCTCCCCGGCACCGATCACGCCGGCATCGCGACGCAGTACAAAGTTGAAAAGGAATTGAAAAAAGAGGGCGTCTCGCGGTTCGGATTGGGGCGGGAAAAATTCATCGAGCGCGTCTGGCAATGGAAAGAAGAGTACGGGGGCATCATCATCGATCAGCTCAAGAAGCTCGGTGTATCCGCCGACTGGTCGCGTTCGAGATTCACCATGGATCCGGCTTACGCCAAGGATGTCCTTTCGGCTTTTGTCCACTACTACGAAAAAGGGCTTATCTATCGCGGAGAGCGCACGGTCAATTGGTGCCCGCGATGCGGAACGAGTTTGTCGGAACTGGAGCTTGAACACCAGGAAGAAAAAGGGACGCTTTGGTATATCAAATATCCCCTTGCAGACGGCGGAAGCATCACGGTCGCAACAACGAGGCCCGAAACGATGCTCGGCGATACCGCCGTTGCCGTAAACCCGAAAGACAAGCGGTACGCGAAGCTTGTCGGAAAAACCGTACGACTCCCCCTTACAGACCGCGAGATCCCGATTGTCGCCGACCTCAAAATAGACCCCGGATTCGGGACGGGGGCCGTGAAGGTAACGCCGGCGCACGACATTCTCGACTTCGAGATTGGCGGGCGACACAAGCTCGCATCAATCCAAGTTATCGATGAACGGGGAAAAATGAACGCAAACGCCGGACCGTACGCCGGCACGAAAACGGAAGAAGCGCGGAAAGCGATCGTCGAACGCTTGAAGGCCGAGGGACTACTCGAAAAAGAAGAACCCTATTCACACAACGTCACCATTTGCTATCGATGCGGGCACGTCATTGAACCGATCCCCTCGATGCAATGGTTCCTCACGATGGACAAGCTCGCCGCAAGCGCTTTGAAGACGGTCAAATCGGGCAAGGTGAACATTCAACCTGATAATTTCAAAAAGATCTATTTCGATTGGCTCCTCAACATCCGCGACTGGACGATATCGCGACAGCTGTGGTGGGGACACCAACTTCCTGTTTATTTCTGTACAAACGAACAGGAAATAAACCCTAAATCCAAAACCCTAAATCCTAAAGACGGGGATAATTTTATTGTTGCGGCGGAAAAACCAAAAACGTGCCCCTTTTGCAAACACTGCGACATGGCGCAATCACCTGACGTTTTGGACACGTGGTTCTCGTCTGCGCTTTGGCCTTTTGCCGGCCTTTCCGAATCCGACCGGAAGAATTACTATCCCGGCAACTTCGTTTCGAACGCACGGGACATTTTAAACCTTTGGGATGCGCGCATGATATTCTCGGGGCTCGAGTTCATGGGGAAGCCGCCCTTCCAAAATGTTTTCGTCCACGGCACCATCCTCACGAAGGACGGCAAGCGGATGTCCAAAAGCTTGGGAACCGGCATCGACCCCTTAAAATACATCGATCAATACGGCGCGGATGCGACTCGCTTCGCCGTCGTTTGGCAGGCGATGGGCCAGGACATTCGCTGGGACGAAGCGGCGGTCATGGCCGGAAGGAAGTTTTGCAACAAGATATGGAATGCGAGCCGATTCGTTTTGGAGCAAACGAAAAATGCCAAAATTCAAATTTCAAACGACAAATCAATTTCAAAATCCAAATCTCAAACCGCGGCGGACAAGGAAATACTGAGCAAATTCGCTCAAACAAAAAAACAAACCGAGGGGTACCTCGAAACCTTCGAATTCGCGAAAGCGCTCCAGGGCCTTTACGATTTCTTTTGGCACGATTTTTGCGATACGTACCTCGAGGAATCAAAAAAACAAATTGCCGACGAGGAAACGAAATTTTCCACGCAGGCGATCCTGCGGAACATCCTCGCCGGGTCCCTTAAACTGCTCCATCCCTTTATGCCTTTCGTGACCGAAGCCATCTACCAAAACCTCGACGAACGGAGCGATCAATTCCTCATGACAACCGAATGGTAACCAATTACCTCAATTTGATTCCGGTATTCGTGATCGCCGCCATTCCGGCTCTCGTCTGGCTCCTCTTTTTCCTGAAGGAGGATATGCACCCGGAGCCGAAAAAGATGCTTGCCATAACGTTTCTCGCCGGCATGGCGTCGAGCATCCCCGTTCTTTTTATCGAACTTTTGTTCCAAAAAATAGCGGTAACCCCGCTTCACAGCATCCTTCTCTTTATCGTCGGCATCGCCATTATCGAAGAGGCTTTCAAATTCTTCGCAACGTATCTTACAAACGCGGAAAGCAAATATCTCGACGAACCCGTCGACGCCATGATTTACATGATCACGGCGGCACTGGGTTTTGCAACGATAGAAAACTTCTTTGTTGTGAGAAACAGCCTCGACATCGTGAACTTGAAGACCATTTTTGATATGTTGAATGCGGTTTCTCTTCGCTTCGTCGGCGCCACCCTCCTCCACGCGCTCGCTTCCGGTATCGTTGGCTACTACTGGGCGCTTGAACGTTTCGGAAAAAAGCGCGGGGCGGTTTGGATCGGCCTTCTTATAGCAGCCGCAGTTCACGCTATTTTCAACTTCTTTGTCGTACAATTCCAATCGAGCGATATTTTTTATCCGACGTTCTTCCTTGTCTTTATCGCCTTTTGGGTCCTCGCGGACTTCGAGCGCACGAAGAGGAAACTGAATAGCAACTGAAGTAATACGTGGCAATATGCTCGATTGCGTTCGCGTAATATAGTTGCGTACAATTATTACTACTTTATTACCAAGTATTACCTGTTTATTGCTTACGTGGTATAATCGAGTAAGAGTTATATCTCGAAAAATTATGGAAAACTTTGAAAACAAAAACAATGATGTCTTCGTGGAACTCGCCAAAGTGAAAAGCGACCCGGTTCCCATTACAATTGAAGATGAAAAAGAAGAAGAGAAGGACGAAAAAAACCATCTCACTCCTTCCGATGAAGGCGAAGGGACACTTACGGTCGACGTATACGATGACGGCGACGATATCGTGGTTCAATCGACCGTTGCCGGCGTCGACGACGACGATCTTGAGATCAACATTACGACCGAATCAGTGACCGTGAAGGGTACCCGAAAACAGGAAAGAAAGATCGACGAAAAAAATTATTTTTACCAAGAACTTTTTTGGGGATCGTTTTCCCGATCCATCATCCTCCCGCAGGAAATCGATCCTGATCATTCGACGGCAAATCTTTCGAAAGGAGTTTTAACCATCCGGATGCCGAAACTTACCCGCTCGAAGACGAAGAAGTTGAAGGTGAAGGCGGCGGACTAAGGACTCGCTTCTTTTTAAAAGTTTTTCCTCGCGTATTTATCGAACTTTTCCCCTCTGTCGAATTCGTTTTTGAATTTTTCGAAGCTCGCCGCACCAGGAGAGAAAAAGACAATTTGAGGGTTTTGAAGGGAGGATTTGGGGTGCAGCGATTTAATCTTCATTAGAATATCTTCAAGGTTTTCAAAAAGCTGAGGTTTTTCTTCGCCGAAGTATTTCACCTTTTTCAATTCGTTCACCAATTTTTTCGTGGCGCTGCCATCCAAGAAAAAAACGTCTTTCGGACAGAGTGCGTTCTGAATTTCTTTTGCAAGCGGCTTGAAATCAAGATTCTTATCGGTTCCGCCGGTGATTAAAATCAGCCGTCCATCACTGCGGAACCTCCGGATAGCCGCCACCACGGCATCAGGCGACGTGGCAGCCGAGTCGTTGATCATTTTCAAGCCTTCTTTTTCCAAGATCGTTTCCTCGCGATATTTTATTTCCGGTAACTTCCTCGCCGCCGCCGCGATTTCGAACCAAGAAATACCCGTGATATGCGCAGCAAGGGCCGCGGCCATGAGATTCATCACGTTGTGCTCCCCTCTCTTTCGAACCAACAAAACCGCATTTTCCGAGACCACCTCTTCACTCCGTCCGTTTTCCTGGAAAAACAGAGATCCTTTCTTTAAGAAAATCCCATTTTTGCTTTTCGGCAAGCGTTTCGAGGAGAAGAAATATATTTTCGCCCTTGGGCGCAGCTTCAGAAAGAACTTGGTCCACGCATTGTCGTAATTTACGATCAGCTTTTGATCTTTCTTTTGTCCTTTAAATATGCCCGCCTTCGCGCGCGCATAATCCTTCATTCCTCCGTATCGATTCAAATGGTCGGGATAAAGATTGGTTATGACGGCGATTTCCGGCGCATGCTCCGATCCCGGCAAGCGTTCCAACTGCCACGACGAAAGCTCGACAACCACCGGCATTCTTTCGCTTTTCAATCGATCCGCCAAATCGAGGAGTGCGACGTCGGACGAATTTCCCGCAGCTGCGACATTTTTATTCCTCGTCCTCAAAAAATGAGCCACCCAATTCGTCGTCGTCGTTTTTCCCCGGGTTCCCGTAACGGCGATCACCGGGTTTTCCACGACATCGAAAAATATCCGCGCATCATTCACCAAAAGCCGTTTGCGCTTCTTTGCTGCGGCAAGGTATTCACTTTCGCGCCGCACGGCCGGATTTACGACAATAATGCCGTTCCGCTCGAAATCTTCTTTCCGATGTTCACCGAGAACGAACGTTATTTTCTTTGCCGCGCTCCCAAGCGATCGGATCGAATCAGCGAGCTCGCCCTTCGTCCGCACATCGGTTACGGTGACTTTTGCGCCGCGATGCACGAGCCATTTGGCCGTTGCAATGCCGCCGCCCAAAGTTCCCAACCCCATCACCAAAACCTTTTTTCCTTTGAAGTCCATTTTACAATAATTATAAGTAAAAAGGTTCATGTCTCTTATAAACATCTGACGCTGCCGACGACGGAGAGAGTGTAGATCTCGG
>VFSW01003992.1_pt1 | contig 22061 bp, 17 predicted proteins | sample 5358111 | NCBI WGS metagenome assembly VFSW01 (sample SAMN11554181, study PRJNA540505) | mine drainage metagenome | isolation source: sediment from site ElyBrook_90M | place: USA: Ely Copper Mine, Vershire, VT | collected 2017 | reverse complement strand
ATTCCAAAGTCGCCGCAGCGAAGTCCAGCGACGGGCTTTGGGCAAAGCGGACCGGGTCCTGATTAACGGACCAGGAATGGCCGACGCGCGGTTGATCGGCAAAAATAGTCTGGAGCAAACGCACCGCCGCGAAGAAGTCGAAGTCAAAGGGCCTCTCGCGCAGCTCGGCGATCAAAGAATCTGTTTTCTGCCGGTCTGGATCGGCCATCGCATGATCTCCTTGCGTTGTTGGGTTGTAATCACCGTCTCGGTAAACGAATTGAGCGAGACGTACTTGGCAAAAAACTGCGCGAGAACGGCGCCCAAAACAAAAGCGCCCTCGCCCTCGAATGAAACCTCGTCGAAAAGCACCGTAATCTCCAGTCCCCGCCCGAATGTGATCGGACCGGGCGTTTGTATGCGCCGGATGACGGGACGAAAAAGGACCCCGCGCGCGCCATCAATTTGCTTGAGCGCCTGGCGGTCGGCCGGATCGGCGTAAAGCCTTAGAATTTCGCGAAGCGCCTCGGCGCCCGTCTCCGCGCTCGCGTTTTGAAGCGAAAGGTAATTGAGCGAGAGGTGGCTGATCAACCGCCACGCAAAACGCCCCGAAGTGGCTTGAGGCCGTTCCGGCTCCTGGCCGGCCAGCACCATGCTCGGGCGCGGCAACGTCGGCCCCCGGATGGCGCGAATGGCTTTGACCGGCGCGCCGATCTCCATTGTGAAATCAGTGCGCCCGAGGCCCTTGGCCATTTGGATCGGCAAATGCCGGTTGGTGCAAAAGGCGCGCACGCCAAGCTGGCGCAAGTCCGTCCGGAAGGGCGCCATATCGCCGTCAACAATTGAAATAAAAGCGTCCGTCCCGGCATAGGAGGAACGCCGCCCTGTCAACCGCTCCCGGTCGCTGAACAGGCGCGGGACGCGTTGGACGGTGTAAAACGCGCTGGTTTCCAGGTCGGTGTCGCGCGCCTGGTAGAATGGCAGGAAGCGCCGCTCCTGGTCGGGGGTCTCGCCGTACCCGTTGACGGCGGCGATGCGATATATCTCGAAATCCAGCGGGCGGTTGCGGTCCGGCACCACATGGAATTCCGAGGAGCGATTGGAAATCAAAATTCGGTCTATTGTTTTCTCGAACAGATTGATCGCCGGCGCGCAAAATAAATCGAAATTCGTCTTATCGATCCGCCCTTCCAGCCGCGTGTCAGGCTCATCCAACGCCAGCACCAAATCCACCTCGTCGCCTTCCGCCCGCGCCAGCGCGGCTTGAAAGCCCGTCAACTCAAAAAACAAAAATCGCGGCGCAAAGGCGAAGTACTCGCGCAACAAACGGTATCCCTCAAAACTGTGCGGCGCCGGCGGCAGCAAAGCCTCGTCCTCCGAAAAACCGGCCTGGCCGATGCGGTCCGCCGGAAATATCGTGTTGACGCGCTTCCGATCCGTCGTGGATTGAATGACCAGGCGCGATTTATGCGCGAATATCTGCTCGTAAATTTGTCCCGGCAGTTCGTCGGCCCCCCGAATATGCAGCGCCAGCGGATCCAAAACGATTTCTTTGAAAGGATTGGGAATGGTTTTGCGCAAGCGGATGCGAAAGGCGGCCTTCACCCCCAGTTCACGCGGCAGGTTCAATTCCGCCAAATCGCGGATAAAATAGCGGACCTCCGAAACCACCAGCGGCAACAGGCGGACAGTGTGCGCCGTGCTGAAAGTGCAGGCGGTGCGGTCGCCCTTGGCCAGTTGGCTGCGCAAAAGTGTGCCGCGCTTGAGAGTGAATCCCTGCGCCAGACCGGCTTCCTGCTCCTCCGGCTCGAACTTCACGACGGCCATGGACGGGACCGGGCACAAATAGTCCGGATAAACCGTCTCGAGCAGCCCTTGGGTGAAGCGCGGGAATTCGGAATCCAATTTCAGGTGAACCCGAGCCGCCAGAAATGCAAATCCCTCCAGCAACCGCTCGACATAAGGGTCCGGACACGCTTCCTTGGCGTCGCGGTCCAGAGCCAAACGGCCGGCGATCTTTGGAAAATCACGTCCGAACTCCGCGGCCGTTTCGCGAAGATGCCGCAATTCGATGTTGTAAAGCTCTAGGAGCCTCTCATCCATTTGTTGAATCTCCCAGGAGACATTGGCCGGTTTCCACGTCGAGAGTTGTCTTGACGTGCAAATGGTCGGGCAGCGGGTTGGCCCACAATTCGCCTTCCAAGTCGAAGGTTGCGATGTTCCGATCCAGATCGATCCGGATGGAAAGGGTGCGAGCGGCGACGCGCGGTTCAAAAGTTTGAATGGCTTCCATCAATTCCTCCTGCAACTGCTCCACATTCAGAGATGTTGCGCCATAAAGCTGGCGCACCCCGTAGTTGAGGACGGACCGCCGGACTTCCGGAAAATTCTTTAGTCTTGCCGCGCGGGCAGGATCCAATTCCACGGCGGCGGAGGAATTGAAAAGCCACTCAAGGTCGCGGAGGACCCCGCGGCGGTATTTTTGATGCGAGATGACCCGCTGGGAACGGCTTTCCTCCTGCTTGAGAGGATCGTCGTCGGTCAGCCGATCCAGCAGGCAGGGTTGAAGTTTTTCCAGCGGAGTCAGGTCGGACATAAACACAACAAAGATCCAATTATTGCTTCTCAGGCCGTCAACGCCAGTTCCACGGTCCTGCACTCCAGCAAGGGATATTGATCGGCGTCGGTCGCCAGAATGCGCTGTCCCAGGCCGATGTAGGTTTCGCCCTTCTCTAGCTCCCATCGAGTTCTGCGCCCCAGTCGCAGCAAGTTATCGGCCGATCCATCGGTGCCAGGGTAACGCGATGGAATGTGTCCCACCGCGCTGCCGTCGTTGGTCCAGGTGAAGCGGGCCGGCGTCCAAACCAAGTCACGCAGGTCAGCGGGCGGCTCGGTCTCAATCTTTTGAATGCGGCAAAAGGGAATCCAGTAGTATTTGCCTTCGATGATCGCCTCCAGAACAGGGCCTAGCCGGGAATCGGCATCCGCGATCCATTCAAAACTTTCTCCGTTGATCTTGCCAGGGGAAGCGGGCGCGGCCTCAAAGGCATGGGCGCGGGATTGCGCGGCGGCGGCGAATTCGCCCCTTGCGACCAAATCCTTGGCCTGCATCAGCGCACCCAGCCATTCCATGGGTTCACCGAAGATCAGGGGTGTGCGCTTTCCCGCGAAGACCTCGCGGCGGAGCAGCTCGCAGGCGATTACAGGCCGGAAAATCTGCGCCAGCAGCATTGTTTCGGCGTTGAGGCTGGCGACGACCTGAAGCTGCGTCAGGGCTTTATCGAACCGTCCCAACACGCAGTCAAGTTGGAACAGGAAAAGGCGCAGCTTTGGGTCCTCCGGCTTTTTGCGGATGTCCGCCTGCAACGCCGCCAACCCTTCCTCCAGGTGGCCAGCTTGGACAAGTTCGGCGGATGTCATGGCAAAAATCCAGCGCCTGGGAGAGGCAACCCGGGCGCCGGCTCAGTCTTGAACGGCACGGCCAGCCGATTAGCCGCCTTTGTTTTCCTTCACGCTGTAGTTGTGGACCACCGGCGAATCCAGGCTTCCGTCGGCTTTCTGCGCGGCGTATTGGATTTCGATTTTCGCAAAGTTAAAGGCGATTTGGTCCATGGGCAGCACTTCCGAGGTGGAACCGCCGGTTTGATAGCTGGCTATCAGCAAATCGCTGAATTTGATCTTGAGATATTCCTGCTGCTGCTTGCCAGCTTTGCGGCAGGTCAAAAGAGCCTCCTTGATGTGCGAGCCGTTGGCGCAATTCAGAAAGAGCTTCGGGCTGGCTTTGTTGACACGCATGGTGAAATGGAAGTCTTGCATGCTGACCTTTCCAGCGCCGCCGCCGCCGCCTGCGGCCTGGGAACCGCTGTTGGACTGCCCCCAGCTCCAACTGTCAAGGTCAATTTCATTTTTGTGTTTCGAGTCCGTGCTTTCGCCCGGAATGCCGTCAATTTTCAAGAAATAATCTACCGCAGCCATAATATGTTTGGTTTATTTCGGGTCCCGTGCCTTTGACCCGGTCTTGTTTTTACCAGCCTGCGAACGGCACACTTTCGCGGCGACCTTGCAACCGGCCATTTATCAGCCTTTGCCCGAGGGCAATCTGGAAACCAACCGCAACGAAACCGATAATCCTTCCAACTGGTAATGCGGGCGAAGCCAGAACTTCGATGTATAGTAGCCGGGATTTCCCTTCACTTCCTGCACCTCGACTCTTGCTTCGGCCAACGGAAAACGAGCCTTCACTTCCTCGGCTGACTTGGAATCACAGCAAAACTGGCTGATCCATTTGTTGAGCCACTCTTCCATGTCTTCCCGCTCCTTAAAGGCCCCGATTTTGTCGCGCACCATGCATTTGAGGTAGTGGGCGAAACGGCAGGTGGCGAACATGTAGGGCAATCGAGCCGCCAAGTTGGCGTTGGCGGTGGCCACAGCGTCATCGTACACCTGCGGCTTTTGCAAAGACTGCGCGCCCATAAAGACCGCAAAGTCGGTGTTTTTGTAATGGGAGAGCGGCATAAAGCCGTTCTTGGCCAACTCAGCCTCGCGGCGATCCGTCACAGCAATCTCTGTCGGGCATTTCATATCCACGCCGCCGTCGTCGGTCGGGAAAGTATGCACGGGCAGTCCTTCGACGGCTCCGCCGGACTCCGTGCCGCGGATGCGCGCGCACCATCCGTAGAGTTTGAAGGCCCGGGTGATATTGGTGGCCATTGCGTAGGCGGCATTTGACCAGACATATTTGTTATGATCGGCGCCCGCAGTATCTTCCTCGAAATCGAAGTCCTCGACGGGCGTCGTCTTGGCGCCATAAGGCAGGCGCGACAAAAATCGAGGCATCGCCAAGCCCAGGTATCGGGCGTCCTCGGATTCCCGCAACGAACGCCACGCGGCATATTCGGGAGACTGAAAGACCTTGGTCAGATCGCGCGGGTTGCTCAACTCCTGCCAGGAGTCCATCCCCGTTACGGACGGATTGGCCGCGGCGATGAAAGGCGCGTGCATCGCGGCTGCGATTTGCGCCATATTGCCGAGCATCTTTACATCCTGAGGCGAGTGATCGAAATAGTAATCGCCAATCAGCGCGCCATAAGGCTGGCCCCCGGGGGAGCCAAACTCATCCTCATAAAGCCTTTTGAACAGCGGGCTTTGATCCCAGGCGTTGCCCTCGAATTTCTTGAGGGTTTTGTTCAAATCCTTCTTCGAGATATTCAGGACGCGAATTTTCAAGGTCTCGTCCGTCTCCGTATTATTGACGAGATGGTGAAGACCGCGCCAGGAGCCTTCAAGGGCCTTGAAGTCCTCGTGATGCATGATGAGGTTGATCTGCTCCGAGAGCTTGCGGTCAATCTCGGCGATCATTCCGGATATGGTCCTGGTGACATCGGCGGAAACCAGCGTCGTCGAACGCAACGCCATTTCGGCCAGAGTCCGGACAGCGCCTTGCACGGCGTTTTGTTTCTCGACATCACGCGCCCTGAACTCCTTGTTCAAAAGCGATTCAAATTCGTTGATCTCGGCCGGCGCGGCGGCGGGCGCGGCGCCTTGGGCTGCGGTTTCTGGGGGTGCCATATAATTCTCTTGTCTGCGGGGTTTTTGGGGCGGCTGCTAGGGGGTGGCGGGCGCGGCGGCCATTGATTTCATTAAGTCGGGATTGTTCAAAAGTTTTGCGATTAACTCTTCGGCCTTGTCCTTGCCATCCATATAGGTGAGAAGATTGGAGAGTTGTGTGCGCGCTTGGAGAAGTTCATTGAGCGCGCCGACTTTTCGGGCAACCGCGGCGGGCGAGAAATCATCCATGCTCTCGAACGTCATCTCAATGTTGAGACTGTCCTTGCCGGTCAGCGTGTTTGGGACTTGGAAGGCAACTCGCGGTTTGCAGGCCTTGAGCCGGTCATCGAAATTATCGACATCAATTTCAAGAAATTTGCGCTCGCCGACCGCCGGAAGCGCCTCGGACGGTTTGCCGGAAAGGTCAGCCATGACACCCATGACGAAAGGCAACTCGACTTTCTTCTCGGCTCCCTCCAACTCGACATCGTATTCTATTTGAACGCGCGGCGCCCGATTGCGGGCCACAAACTTTTGGCTGCTCGATTTTGCCATATAGTGAACGGGGTTCCTGAATTTTTGACAGTGGCAGGTTTGCCGAAATGCGCGTAAGTGTCAAGCCGGATTTGCGCTTTCTTTTTGGAAAAATTGGCGTAAGAATCCGCCCAAAGAGCGCGTTCCGGCCAAGCCCGCGCGTTTTGCGCAACCATTTGAATGGCAATAAATAAGCGGGCGAACGTTTGCAACAGTTTTTGATTTGGCGTTCCGAAAAACATGCGGCCTGCCTCGACCGAATACGATCTCGTGCGCTATCCGAGCTACACGCACGCGCAAACTCACCCCGACCGGCTTGCCGTGATTGGCGCTCTGTCGGGGCTGGCGCCCGCTCCTGTCAATAATAGTCGTGTGCTGGAACTGGGCTGCGGGGACGGCAGCAACCTCGCGCCAATGGCCTGCAGCCTGCCGGGCAGCCAGTTTGTGGGAGTGGATTTGGCCGCGCAGCCAGTCCAACAAGGATCGCAAATGATCCGGGAGCTTGGGCTGGACAACATTCGATTGGTTGAGGCTGACGTGATGGCGATCAACGAGGAATGGGGAAAGTTCGATTACATCATCGCGCACGGAGTTTTCTCGTGGGTTCCCGCGACAGTGCGCGACCAGATTCTGGAAATCTGCCGCCAGAGGCTCCAGCCGCACGGCATTGCATTCATTAGTTACAATGCGTTTCCCGGCGCGCACCTGCGCCAGATGCTCAGGGAAATGATGCTCTTCCATGTGCGCGGATTTGAATCCCCCGCGGAACGCGTCGGCCAGGCGGTGGCGCTGGCGCGATTTCTGGCCGAGGCCCAGAACACCCGGGACCCATACCGCCAATGGCTGCGCGAGGAAATGAAATCGCTCCTGGATCATGAGGAAGGACATCTATACCACGACGAACTGTCCCCCGTGAATCAGCCATTTTATTTCACGCAATTCATCGAGCAGGCCGCCGCTCATCAATTGCAATATCTGGCGGAGGCCGATTATTTTGAAATGTTTGATCATGGCTTTGATGATGCCGCGCGGGAAGCGTTGGCCCAATTGGCCCGCAACCGGATTCTCCGCGAGCAGTACCTGGATTTCCTAAAATGCCGGCGCTTCCGCCAAACTCTGTTGTGTCACCGCCAGCGGGAACCGCGGCTTGAGGCGGATGTCCAAAAAATCAGCGGGCTTCTGATTTCTTCCATGGCACAACGTTCCGGCGGTGAGTTGGATTTGCGGCCGGAGGTGAGGGTGGTTTATCAAACGCCGAAGGGCGCGCGATGCGATACCGATTCGGCCTTGGGAAAAGCCGCGCTGGAAGTCCTGGGTCAAAAGTGGCCCGCGCCGCTCCCGTTTGAACGGCTGTTCGATGAGGCGGTCGCGTTGTTGAAAAACACCGGAGTGACAGGCGAGGGCGACGAGCGCGGACGGGAGCGGTTGCCCGGTTTTCTTGCCCAACTCTACGCGGCCGGCGTGATTGAACTGCGCTCGACCATGCCGGCGCTGGCCGCCCACGTCAGCCAGCGGCCCGTTGCCAGTCCACTGGCGCGCTGGCAAGCGCGGCGCGGACGCCTGCTGACCACGGCATTTCATTCGTCCGTGCAGGTGGAGGACGAACTGGGACGCAACGTCATTCTGTGGCTGGATGGCGCGCTCGACCGCAGTCAATTATTGGAAAAATTATTGGATTGGCTCAAAGCCAAAGGCGCGCTTGTTGTGCCCGACGGCGACGAAACGGCGGCCCGAAATAAAATCGCCGTCGAGCTGGAACAAAACCTGGCGAAGCTGGCGCGGCTCGGACTTTTGGTTGCCTGATTCGCCGCCCAAATCATCATTTGCGGAAATCCACATCCAGCAGGCCCAGCCCGATCATGCGTTCAATCAGTTGCAAGAACGGTTCCAGCCCAAATCCCTCCGGCAACTCATCCGCCCGACGGGCGCTTTCAAAGATCTCCCGAGGCGACTTGGTCCCGTTGAGCCGCGCCACCAGCGGCACAATCCAACTATCCGGACGCAACGCGGCCTGCAATCCTCCCCGGACTGAAAAAACGAACTCGGCGGGCGTCAATTCCCCGTCCTGCATGATGTGGCGCGCTGTCAATTCCAACTTCCGCGCCAGGCGGGGCCTTGAGTCCGCCAGCCATTGCGAAAAATCCGCGCCGCCGCAAAAATGCCGCCAAGCCAGGACCCGCTCAAAATCCTCCGCGCAGCCCTCGTGCGTCAAATGCACCCGCAACGGCTGCAATCCCAACCGTTGCGGATAACGCCGGATTGCAAGCGAGCCGTAAACAAAATGACGCGTCGCCAGCGCGGCAAGCCGCTCCCGCAACCGCCGCGCCCCATCCTCATGAAACTGTTCGCCATCCTTGCGCGGCGAGTTCACTGGATGGTCCGGCGGCAGGGCCGGGTGGGGCGCCTTGCGCAGGGAGTTGATTACCTCGTCCACTGACAGGATTTTTTCGAGGCCGAAGACAATGTCGAATTCCTCTTGACTATCGCCCAGCCACGCGCGGACGCGCCGCTCAAAGGTCTGTTCCTGCGTGTCGCGCGCCACGCACAAGATCACGCAGATGCCTCCCGGCCGCAGATGCGCGGGCAATCCCGCGACAATTCGCCGCGTCACCTCCTCGCCCGTGTCTCCCGCGTCCCGGTAAGCCATGCTGTTCACCGTCGCCGGGACGAACGGGGGATGGGCGGAGATCACATCAAATTGCCTGTCAACAACCGGGGCGTAGAGATCGCCGCGGCGGCTCTCAATGGAAGCTCCGTTCAAACGCGCGTTGAATTCGGCAAAAAACGCCGCGCGGGACGTAATATCCGCCGTCACGACTGACCGCGCGGAGCGTGAAAAATGAAGCGCGCCAATGCCGGTGCCCCCGCAAAGATCCAAGGCGTCGCCACCTTGCGCCGGCGGAAGCAGTCTGAGAAATCGCAATGTTCCCCCGTAAATGGCCGGAAAAACAACGTCTGGCGCCGGGCCGCCCGCATGGCCGCCGGGATCGTCAGGCCGATCCGAGGCGATGACAAATCCGTCTGCCGGATAAACCCAAACCGGACAATGCACGGCGGACGGACGTTTCTTTGCCGGTTCCAGCAGGCCCAATGATTGGAATGCGGCCGATGTCTCCCGGCCGCAAATGTTGCGCGACTCTTCTTCCCCGGCTTCCTCGTGACGCAGAAACAAATTGACGCACCAGCGCAACGGCGCCGGGATGCCTTCCAAATTGATGTTCTTCCAATCAACACGGCCCACATCGCTCATCTGTTCAATTCCCAGCGCGCGGCAGATGGTAATATCGTCAAACGCAGCGCGGCGAAAAAAATCCCTGGCGCGCGCGAATGACTCCGGCGGCCCCAATTGAAGCGGAAAGTCGGCGGGCGCGCCCATGATCAGAGTCGGTTTACGACTGGGCAGGCGCTTCGGCGGAAGGCGCCGGGGTTGGACCCATGCCGTCCACCACCGCACCCATGCTGGGACGCAGGGACTCGAGGGGAGCGAAGTTCAACTCCTGCACGGCCTGGAGAAAGTTCATATTGACGAGCGCCCGGGCGCGGCGCAGCAGGTAAGGCACCGGACTGGACGGCTCCATCTGCTCGTAATAGGCGCAAATGCTCTCCAGCTGCCGGACGACGTCGGCTCTGGACTGAATCGGGCCGCGGATGGCGACGGTGGCGGCCGGCTCTCCGGGCGCGAGCGTTGGGGTTGGGGCTTCGGTAATGGCCGCGCCCGGCATAAAAGGCGCCAGGGCGTTGTTCATCGCTTTCAAGGTGTTTTGCAGCACATCGAAGCTGATGGCGTTTTCCGCGCCCAGCGTGTTGGTGAGAAACTGGTCAATCCTCTTGACAGACTCCTGGGCGTCCGCAAGAGCCTGGCAAAGTTCGGGAACTTGCTTGCTTCCCGACGCGCGGATCGCCGCCGCCGCCGCGTTGGCGGCCTCCCGGGCGTCCACCGCCAGCAATGCCTCGAAAAGAACCGGCGAAGCGCCGCGCGGTTGCGCGATCGGAGCGGCGTAAAGGTAGTCCACGAACGTCAGCCAGCCGCCCCGTCCGGAAGCGCGCGGAGTGGTCAACGCTCCCAGGATATTGAGCCGCTGCGTGGGATCGTTGTCGTCTTCGGGATCCAGCAATGGATGGACTGCGGGCCAGTACTGTTCCAGCAATCCCGCGAGCAGTTGCAGGCCGTCGCGAAAGCCCGGCAAACCCTCGGTCTTGAGGATGCCGCAACAGAACATCGTGGCCGCGCCCAAATGTTTGGAGTGGCTCAGAAATGCGGCGCTCTTGGCCGAAAGCTCGCGCCAGTCGGGCGGTTCGGCGGGCTTTTGGACGGATCCGATCTCCACCTCCGGCGCGCCTTTGAGAAGGGTCTGCAGTTCATCGAACCGCGGGTCGCTGGAAAGGTCAGGCCCGCACGGCTGCTCCGCGGAGACGGGCAGCAAGAGTTTCGTGACGCGTTCGTTCATTGGGGAAATTGGCGGGTTGAGTTCATTTTTTTTCCTGAAGAATGCAGCGAAAACCAGTCTCGCGCAAAAGCGAAGTGTCCGCGAATGAGTTGTCAAGAAAAAGAAGTTTCCCCAGCTTCTGGGTGGTCCCGTTGCAACTGTACGAGAAGCCGGCCCGTTCCCGCCCGGCGGTCCATTCGCGCACGTTGCCGAAGAGGTCGCAAAGTCCGTTTGACTCGATGGCGAGGCCGACCTTCTCCGGACCTTTCAACGTTCGATCCTCGGAAAGGCTCGTGATCTCATGTTCCAGGACGCGGTTGTCGCGGAGCTTGTTCCAAACATTGATTTGCCGGTTCGTCAAATAATCGGACAAGCCGGCAATCGCCAGCCACTGTTCCTTGGTGGGCAAAGAATATGGCTTATGTTCGCTCTCGCCGAGCCGTTGGCAGAACCTCGCCGCGTCATCGAACGTGACATTGGCCACAGGCATGTTGTCGTCGCCTGAGACCGAATGCTCTCCGTCCGGGAGGTCCTTCATCTCGGCGCGGTATTGTTTTCGAGTCACATCATACTTGGCGACATAAGCGCCGCCGCCGGGGAGCGCGCCAAACCAGAGGAATTCCATTCCCAGGGAATTGGTGTGGCGCGGGCGAGCCGATCCGCTCTGTTGGGGCTGGGGTGTCGCGGCTTCCAAATGTTGCTGAGCCGCCTGATAACCAGCATGATCAATTTGCGGCGCGGGTTCCTCGCTGTGTTGGACACCGGACCGGGCTGCTTGCTTCTGCTCCGTTACGGGGGCTTTGGCCGGCGCGTTCGATTCGCTCCGGGCATTCTCGTGGCTTCGTTTGTCTCCGTTGGCCAAAAACCAAATCAAACCGGCAAGGATTAACACCGCCCCGCCAACAGCCAGCGATCCGTTGCCTTTCCCTTTGTCTTTGCCTGATGGCGCGGGCGGTGGCCCGCTTTTCTCGAACGCATTCGCGGATGGAGGAACAGGCAGCACAGGTTTGGGAGAAGTTCCCGCCGGATTCTCGATGGCGGACGGAGTTTCGCGCAGGAATCGGTCCTCCAGTTGGGCCAGGCGCCGCCTGGATTCGGCGGTCAATTCGTAAGGAATTTGGGTCGCCAGCGGCAATCCTTTGAGAGATGCCTGGAGACAGAAGAAATCATCACCGCCGGGTTCGCCAATCATCGCATCCAGCCAATCCGTTCCGGCCCGCGCGATCAGCAGCAACGGTATGGACGCCCCGACGGATGACCCCAGAAAGGAAGCCCAAAGCAACAAAGCATCATCCTCCGAATCGCTGGCAAAGGGGACGCGCAGGTTTAATGCGCGCGGGCTGGTGGAACCGCCGCGGACAAGCGGGCGGGTGTTGCCGTCAAGATCGAACGCCGCGGCCAGTTCGTGCAGGACACGCAGCAATCCGGTGCGGCCAGGCCCCAGTTCGGGCCGTTCCAAAAACCGGCGCCCGTCGGGCAGCGCGCGCGCTTCGGCTGCGGCGCCCGCATTCCCCGCCGGCGCCAGGCGGAGTTGCTCCTGGGCGGCGCGGCAGTTGCTGAGAACCTGCCCGGCGTTGCCGGCCGATTTGCACACCTCACGCAGGTTCTCCAGGCCGCCGCGCAAAGCTGTCAACATAAAATCAGCCGTCACATGCTCGCCATCTATCGCCAGAACCATTGGGTACTTGGAGCGTCCTTTTCCGTCCTTGGAAGACCACATTTGGCCCAAAATGGCATGGCCGCCGCGAAGCCACAAAAACGTATGCGCAAATCCTTCCATGCGTTTGTCCGGCTCCAGTTTTTCCCACGTTCCTGAGTCGATCTGCCCGCCAATCCCGCTGACATAGAGCGTTTGTTTGACATGCGCGAGAGTGTCCGTCTCAATGCCAATGCCGGGCATGTGATCGTCCCAGCCCGGATGCTTGCCAAAGGCGGCCAAAGTCAGACGCCGAACCCCGGATTCAGCCGCCTGAGCGGACGGCCCTTTTGCCAGCTTCTGGAGCAATTGTTTCATCGCGGCTGAGGACAAAGTTTGAGCCAATCCTGAGGATCGGGAAGCGCATGGCCGTCTCTGGCGGGTTCGATCAAAAATAGCGCGCCGCCGGTTGTGGCGCCTTCCTTGAGCGGGATGTCGATGCGCCAACCGCGATCCTTGAGAGTCGCCTTGGCTGCCAGTCTGATTAGTCCCCAGTCAGCGTATTTGGTCTCGCTGGTTTTGCGCTGGTTTGCGGGCCTGTCGTAGTAGTCGCAAATGGAAATGTCAAGAGGCGAACTGACATTGCCCTGGAGCGGTGGAACCTTGTCCTGCGACTGCAGATCGTGGAAGTCGGTTTCGCTTTTTTCGCCGAGGGAAATCTTTGCATAACGGAACACGCGCAGAATGTCGATGTTCCGGGCGTAATCTGAGTCCCCCTGTTGGAGCGCGACAAAGGATATTTTCCAATCCGCCATTGTCCCATCATCGTTTACCAGTGAGCTGACGACGGCGCCGTAACGTTTGCAATCCTCCCGAAGTTTGCCCAGGGCGTCGGAAGCGTCATCATGCCAGATTGGCGAATCGATTTGCAGGCTTGATTCGCGCAACAAGTCCCGAAACTGACTCAATTCAGACGCCGTCATCGCGCTGCTTGAACTGAGACAGACGGGAAATCGGGCGCCGTTCTTTTCGATGTCCGCGACGATGGCTTTGATGATCTGCCGCTTTGCCTCACGCAGGCGGGCCGGGAGGGGATCAAGTTTGCCGGGTTGATCACCCAACTCCAAAACCCTCTTCGAATCGAACTCGACGCGGCTGATCCAATTGCTGGCGTTCTTGAGGGCGGCCATGTCCCATTGGGCGGGCCGGCTCACTTCCGAAAGCTTGGCCTCGGCAAGCTTCACATAGGCGCTGACATAGCCGTTTTGCAGTTGCTCGACGGCCTGTCGGGCGATATTGCCGCAGGCTTTTTTTACGTCGTTGGACAGGGACGATTGATAGGTGCGCAATTCATCCTGGAACCTGTTGGCTTGCTTGCTGGCGTCCTTATAGCGAGTCCAACCGGCCCCGATGTCGTCTTCCGTCGCAATGAGCGTCACGGAGGCGATTTCGCAAGCATTTGAATAAAGCCGCCAGCGGTCTTTATAGATGGGAGTGTCACTACTTGACAGGGCGAGGTAATCGGCGTTGAGACTTTGAAGTTTGCCGGTGAACATCGCGCGTTTGTCCTGCGCCATCCGGCCGGCTTCCTGGGTGAATCCGTTGATGAGGCCGTTGATTTGCGTGAAAATGGGCGACATCTGCTCGGTCGGAGACAACTTGCCAAGGATGTCGTGAACCGGCGCCGCGATTGCAGCTTCGGAGGAGCTTGACATCGTTTTCTGAAACTCATCAAAGCGCAGATCGAGATTGGTTGTCTGGCCGGAAAGACTGGAACGGGACAACGCGGCATCCACTTGCGATTTGCCTTGCTCAAGGGAACGAATCTCCGAACAAGCGTCTTGAGCGGCGCCCGCCTGGAGTGCGTGATTGGTCAGCCATGCCATTTCCGCGGCTTGATAGGACACGAGATTGGCCGCCAGCGCGCCCAACTGATCCAACTGATCGGCAACAACCTTCTGAGCATCCAGGCTGGCCATGTGAAACTTGATAAGACCGTTGGTGATCGCTATCGAGGCGTCGCTCGTGCCATAAAGGCCGCGCGGCGGCCACGCGCCGCCATTGACGCTGGTTTGCCGGGGCGCATAGGTCCAGAGCAAAATATTGATCAAACGGCTGTGTGGCTGCTGGTTTGTGGCGGTCAAATAAGTGAGAAAGCTTTTCAAATAAAATTGGCCGTCATCGGGGTCCAGGCCCCGATTGTGGATTCCGTCGGCCTCCAGGTGAATCAAGGCAAGCAGGGCGTTCTGGTGCGCCACGACGGCATTGGGGGCGGGTTTGTCGGAATTTGCCATTTTTACGCGCGTCTCTTCGACCAATGGGTTTATGACGGCGCCCTCAAAGATGAGCCGTTGGGCCTCGGGGCGATTTTTCACTTTGCTGAATTGCGCAAGCGGCCTGAAGATCCAGCCGACGGGAAGCCCCTCCTTGATGATAGTCATCAATTCTTCCTGATAACCCACCACATTTGTGTCAAGCAAAGGACTTGCGCCCTGATATTGGTAGGGCGCGGCGGCGCTCACGATGGCCCCTTTCGTCCAGATGCCATGATCCCAGCCGTTGGTTGCCGCCTGCCAGTATCGGGCCTCCTTCAACACGCCGGCTTGAAGCTTCCTAAAGGAAACCCAGGAGAACCCAAGCAGCAATAAAAGGAGGACCGAAGCCGTTCCAAAAATTGCCAGTTGCCGCTGGCGCAACATTTTGAGCGTGTTGGTGGCGCGGGTGACCAGACCGTGCTCGCGGAAAATCTTCTCGTGGAAGAGGTCTCTCAGAAAAAAGGCCCGGCTCTCCCAACTCCGGGTTTCCGGCAATTGATCCAGCGCAAGCCCGGTTGCGAGCGCCACCGCCTCGTCCAAAGCCGACCCTTCGCGCATCGAGGACGTGAAATAAATCCCGCGAAGAAAAACCGGCTTGGCCGACCACTCGCCGGCCACAAAAATGGTTTCCAGGTAGCGCCGCAGCCGCGGGGCCAGCAGCATGAGGCTCTGCGGAAGCGCGAACATTGAGTCCACTTCATCCAGGCGCCGGGGCCTGCCTGCCGCCTTCTGATAACCTGCGCCAAAGAATATCTGCGTTTCTCCAGAGCGGCTTCCAAGCCCGTCGCGCAGCAACGCCAAACGCCGCCGCCGGACCCGTCCGGCCAGACCGGCCAGCTATTGCTCCACCAAATCAGGCCGGAACGGCGCGTCCAAAGGGTCGGGATTCGACCAGCCAAACATCTGGTGCTGCAAGAGCGGATCCGTGATGCCGTCGGAAAACTCGCGGAAACCTTCCAGGAGGTCGCACTTGGTCACCAGAAGGTAAACGGGAAAACGGACATCCATTTCGCGCTGGATTTTATCCAACTGTTGGGCCAGCCGTCCTGCCTTGCGCGCGATCTTGTCGGCCGAATCCTTGATCAGGCTCTCCGTGGACAGGACCAGCAGCAGGCCGTTGATGGGGCAATGCGGGCGGGATTTGCGAAGGAGCCGCAGGAACTCCAGCCATTCCCGCGGCGGTTTCCATTCCGCCTTCTGATCCTCGCCGCCCTCGTGGGGGATGATCATTTTTCCAGCTGTGTCAATAATTATGCCACGATTGGTGAACCACCAGTCCATGTTGATGGTGCCTCCTGAGCCTTGCAGCTCATCCTGCATTCCGGGGGGGAAATCAATGCCTGAATGGCGAATGGCTTCGGATTTGCCCGAGCCGGATTCGCCGATGATGACGAACCAGGGAAGCTTGTAAATGTCCTTGCCCCTGCTTTTGAATTCCTGGAGGCCTTTCTGGAACTTTTGCCGCAATGCGTCCAGCCGGGCGCGTTGCTCGGGGTCGCTGACGCTTTTGGGAACGGCGGATGTCTGAGCTTCCAGGTTTGTGGCAAGTTGCCGGCTCTGGCGCCGGGCGCGCATGCGCTGCCAGAGAAAAAATCCGCCGAAGAGCAGCACCGCCATCACAATGATCACCAGCGCGATCCAGATTCCGATTTTTGGAATCGCGACGGCCGATGCGACGGCACCCAGGCCCACAACTCCCAAGCCCCATGCAATCACTTTCTTTCCAGAGAAATCATCGTCCATAAACGGCGCTTTAGAAATGGGCTATTGCCTGGTGTTGTTGGCGATTTGCTGTATCGCGGTGGTCAGGTCCGAGGACGCCTTGATGTAAAGGCCGTAGTAGAGGGCCAGGACACAGAGACTCAAAAAAACAAAACAGATTGCCACCAGGATAATCTTGTTGTTGGGCGGGGTGGTCAAAACCCGCGTGTCCGTGTGCTTGTACGCCTCCTCGCTGATCTTCGAGCGGTCAGAGTCCGTCCATTGCCTGATGCGGGGAAAAATCTGCTCGACAAGGGAGCGCACCTGATCGGGTTGAGTGACGTACATTCCGGTAAAGCCAAGTCCGAAACAGGCGCAATAAACCGCCAGCCGCTCGACGGCCTCCTCGCTTGTGTCCTTCAAATCCTCCTGGACGAAATCAAAGAAACGCTCGTCACCGGCCAGTTCATTCTTGCGTTCCTTCGCCAGGCGCGATTCGGCCCATTGCTGGGCAAACTTCAAACGGCTGGTGCAAATAATGTTGTCAACAAAGAAAAGAACGGGCAATTCAAGCCGGTTGGCCTGGTTCATCAGGCGGGCGTCCGATCCGGCGGTGCGTTTGATGTCCTCAAGTATCCCCTTGATTTCCGCCCGCGCGCGCGCGTATTCGGGCTGCGCCTGCGGCTTGGCGTCCGCCATGCGGTTAAGCAGGCAGAGATACTGAAACAAATCCTCGTACAATTCCAAAAGCTTCATGCGCCGGGCAAAATCATGTGGAGAGTAAATTTGGCGTCGCCGAGGTCAAACTCCGCGTTATTCCAAACCAGCGACATGGCTTTGTCTTGTTTGATTTGATCCCAGCGGCGCGCGTTGGACGCCGGCATCAGGCGGAAATAGTGCAAGTTCTGCTGACTTGGCAAATCCAGCGGAGGAAAGCTTTCCTCCTTCAATTCCAACCCAAGAATGGCCACCTGCTCCATGCTCCTGGGCATGAGTTTGAACTTGTTGCCGTCGGCCAAATACACCGCAACGCGCGTGCGCTCGATGCGCGTGGCGACTCCCAGAAAATAGGCTGTGGGTTTTTCGAAATCCTCCGGCTCCAAAGCGCCGCGCAGCATGCCGGGGCTTCCCGCAAACACCATCGTCTTTGGCGGAGTGCCCTTGGTCACGCGGATCAGATCGCGAATTTTGAGGTCCAGTTCCTTCAATGATCGGCAAGGGTCCAGGTGGTTGTAAGGTTCGCACTCGAAGGTGTTTTTTTGCGGATACAACGCGAGCAATTCACCGAATAATTCGCGCAGTTGAAGACACACCGCAAACGGCGCGATCGTCCCTTCCTCAACCACCGAAGGGAGCCTGCCGCAAACGCGGTTAAGGGCGGCCAATTTCATTGTCAGTTCCCACTTCATTTCCAACGGCAATCCGCCCGTGGCAACTTTGAGGCGCAGGTCGTTGCGGCTGGCGTTGAGTTGCGCCACCAGTTCACGCATCATCTCGTGGAGGACCGGCGAGGATTTGAGCAGCAGCGAAGGAGGAACAAATTCGGGGTCCTGCTGCGCCTTGCCCGCATCCGCGCCGGTCGCGCGCAGCACTCGCAGCAGCGGCAAATGTTCCATGTCCGAAAGGTCTTCGCCCTTGAGGACAATGCGCGCGTTGATTTTTCGGATGTGAAGGACTTGCGGATTGTCGCCGGTGTTCGCGTCGGCGGTGTCGCGGCTCTCCTCGGGAATGTATAGAAGCTTGATGCGCGGGTCCGGGCGGTCTCCCTGGCGGAAGGCGTTGGCGCGGCTCTTCACCCAGAGCGGGGCGGCCAGCAAAACTTCCAATGACCCGCCGCCTCGCGCCAGGTCCGCCTTGATATCCAGCGCGGGAAGATTGGAGTCGTCCGGGAAAGCTATCTCCTGTCCGCTGGGCATGATGGCGCGCAATCGCTCAAACCGGATGCGCCCGTCGGCCAAGTCATCCTGCGAGAGCCGGCTTTCAAGCACGCCGTAACAATATGGCGTCAGCAAAGAGCGGGCGGCGCGAATGTCCGATTGCAACCCGCGCTGCATGATTTGCAAATGATGGGGCTGCAAAAACAATCCTTCATACCAATGGACATGCATAATATATTTCAACGATTGCCCCGGAAAGTCGCATCGACGATCTTCACGTAGGAGTCCTTGATTTGTTTGTCAATAACGCCGGGGGCGGCAAAGTCCTTGGCCAGATCGCGGTACTTTTTCCAGCACAAGTCATTTTTGTTTTGCAACATTCCCACCCCCTCCGTGGCGACGGTTTCCTCAATGGCCTCCGGGGCGAACCGTTGCGCATAGTAACGCTCGAATTCTTTGCCGCCCTGCTGAATGGCCACCAGCAACGCCCCGATCAACGTGGAAAAGGCGCTCAGGTGCGCCTCAATCACCTCGTCGTCCCCGCTCAGGAACCGGGCGGCCACCACGCGGAAATCCTGGTGCCGCTTGGCCAGCGCGCTGCCTTTTGACATTTCGCCCCACACATTGAAAGTCGTCTGATCCAAACGCCAGGACAAATCCACCAGCCACGCCGCCAACTCCACCACCCGCGCCAGGCGCGGCTGCTGGCCGGCCGAAAGACCGAACCTCTGGCGAAGTTCATCGCTGATTTCCATTTCCATCGCCCCTTTATCCACCGACCCAAATCCCTTTTCAGTTAGTCGCCTTGACAACCCGGCGCGCCGCTCCTCCGGGAGCTTTGAGGCGGCGGCCAAAAAAAGCTCCAGCAACTCCTCCGGCGTTTTGGGAACCTGCGGTTGCGCGGCGGGCGCCGGCCGAGGCGCGGCGACGGCGGACGGCGCCGAAGCGGCCGCCAGCCCGCCAACCGGAAAACGGGCCAGCAAAGATTTTAAATAAGCCTTTCGCTCATTCACAGGAAGCGGTTTGAGAATGCGCTCAAGCTCCTCCCGCAAATGATCGCGGCGCTTTTCCGGCGCGGCGCGCGCGGCGTCGGCGTGGATCAAACGGAGCCGGCGGGCGTCCTCATTGACCTTGCAGTTTTCCTGTTCGCTCAGAACCGTCATTTGGTTTTCATCAGAGGAGGATTTTAGCACGACAATCCGCCGGACAGTCAAGGCTTGAGACACCATCATCCCCTTTATGGCGCTCTGGGGTGGCAGAAAGCTGAATAAAGTCAAATAATTGTCATGAAATCGAAATTATAATAATCTAGTATTATATACTGCATTAACTGTGGTTATATTCCATTTTGCCGCGCGACCTTCTTCTGTAAGGCGCGGCTCGCCAATTTTACCGCCCGAGGTCCGTCGCGATATTCAGCGTTCGGAGCGGTTGAAAGCAACCAGGCAAATTCGTCCAACAGGCGCCAATTGCCGCGCTCGTGACGAGCATTAGAAACAGAGCGGCAAGAAGGGCCGGGCCCAGTGGCAATCTCCTTTCCAAGGGACACTCCGCCGCCAAATTCTCCGGCCAAAACAGCTTTTCCATATAGCGACAATAGGACAGCGCTATATTAGCCGCGCGCCATTGAAGCGGAGGGTTGACGGCCAACAGCTCCGAATTGCCGCTGTGGATTGGCGCGACGACGGTCAGGATGCTAGAAATGACACTTGGCGCGAAAAACGGCGTCTTTTCAACTCCGAGAAGAAATAACTGCATTCGGACCGAGGTCCCTTCCGGAATTGCCATCGCGGATCGCTGAGGCACGGAAACTTCCTCCGCCTTCGCGCCCTTCGTGCCCTTCGTGGTGAAGAAACTCTCTCAGGTTGGATGAGCCGTCACGTCCTGATGTGGCCGATTATGGGGACGAACTGAACGTCCCCACAACCTTTTCCACCAACTGGAACAGATGGGTTTGTCATCTTCGCGCCGCAAACTGGCTCGGCATCTTTGCCACACATTAAATTGGCGCGGTCCCTCGGGCCGGTTCCAAGAAATGGGCGCTCGCAAGCTTCTGGCCCAATGGGCCCGGGCCGGCCAGATCAGGCCGCCCCCGGCGAGACCCGCGCCGCCCAAGGCTCGACGTTTGCGGCGGCTCTCTGATAGTCAGTTGCCCGCCCTAAAATGCCCTTTGAGTGAATTGGGCCCCGTGGAGATTGTGCTCCTTCCCAAGGGTCGTTCCAAACTTTCGGCGCAGTGGAATGAGTGCCAGAGCGGCAAGGAGACACGAGCTTTATTTTCCATTCCGCACGGATTCTTCACCGCTGCGTCGGATCAACCTCGTGAATGGATACCGAAACAGTAATAGGCATCGCGGTTTCCGCGATAGATTAAGCGATAGCGCTTCATAACGTTTGATCGTAATGAAGTGCGAGGGGTTCGCGTTAGCGGCTACCGGGAGAATTCTGACAGCATTCGGGAAGAATTCTGGCATCGTTGCCAAGTTGGTGTCCATTTTGGTGTCCACCGCCGCTCTCTCCTCCTCAATCCATTGTGTCACAACACATTGGGAATGGAGCCAGTTGTCGGACTCGAACCGACGACCGACGGTTTACAAAACCGTTGCTCTACCACTGAGCTAAACTGGCTAAAATACTTAAAATAAATTACTTACAACTCACATTTATGAGCCTATTTTAGATATGCATCCTCAATTTGTATCTGGTGTGTTTTTTCTGCCATGAAAACGACATTACCATCGCCCACCGAGCGCAAATCCAAAGCCGATGCTGACTGGCTCAAAACACCGTATCCCAATCTCATCCGATACAAACCCAGTGGAACTTATTTTGGCAGAGTCCGGGTCAATGGCAAGTTGATTCGCCGCTCCCTCCAAACGCATGTGTTGAGCGTGGCCAAGGTCAAGCTGTCGGATTTCCTGCAAGATTACCGGCGGCTGGCCATCAACAAGGGCGAGTCAGTCAAGGGCGAGGTCATCATCGAGATTTTCAGGAAAGAGATCGGGGACGACGCCAACAACCAGCCACACACCAAGCTCTACAAGCGGGAAGTCCTGATCGCCCTGAAAAAGACCTGGCCGGAGTTGTATTCGAGAGAGAGCGCCCGGATTTCACAAAAGGACTGCAATGACTGGGCCGCCCGCCACGGCAGCGGCTACAGCCCCACCCGGTTCAACGGCGCATTCCCTTGTCTTCGACGGCACTTATCATAAAAGCCCTCGATCCAGCGTTATTGATGGAAGCGCCGAGATGGACGCACATGCCTTGATCCACAACAAGAAATCGGTCGTGAAAATCGGACGAAGTTCGGGGTCCTCCAAAGAATCTGTTGGTAAAAAACATAGGAGCGGGAGCGGGCGGGCGAGTCCGTTACGCGGTAGCGACCGGCGGCGACACGAGCTGGAGGCTCGAAGCCCGTCGCCGCCGCTCGCCCGCCCGCTCCCGCTGGGGGGCTGGCCGCCGCCAGGAATTCGTCCGTCGATTTGTTCAAGGCAATTTTCATTCGCAATAGCCTGACTCGCAGCCATTTGCGGCATTCGAGGCTGTTTTTTACCCACAGATTCTTCGGAGGAAGCGCATGAAGGATGCCTAGCAAGGCAGACAGCCAAACGCGCAGCCTGCGAGCATCGTAATGTCTGCCGGTCCTTCATGCCATGCCTTGAACGAAGCGAATTTGATGTTGCCGGGGGCGCAATCGTGACGGGCCGCGGAGCGCGCCACTACGATTGCGAACCCGCCAGCTTTGGATCTGCCTCGTTCACGGCATGGCATGAATGCAATCCCGGCTCGCTCCGAGGCTCGCCCTGCCAAATTTTGGGTTTCCCAGCTGATCGTCTTCGGTGAGGCGAGATTCTGTCGAGCCGTGGCTGGATTTCCTGGGAAAAAATCAGGGTTCGACAGAGTCTCACCCCACCGAAAACGCTCCTCCGGCAAATTCCAAAACGCGGTGGGGCGAGACTCGTCGAGCCGTGACTGGATTTCCTGGGACAACGAACGGTGCCTCACGCAAAGGGCGCAAAGGACGCAAAGAAAAAATGCCTTCCTTT
>VFSW01003991.1_pt1 | contig 22062 bp, 21 predicted proteins | sample 5358111 | NCBI WGS metagenome assembly VFSW01 (sample SAMN11554181, study PRJNA540505) | mine drainage metagenome | isolation source: sediment from site ElyBrook_90M | place: USA: Ely Copper Mine, Vershire, VT | collected 2017 | reverse complement strand
AGCTTTGAATATGATACGCAAGGCGCAGCCGGACCTTATTCTCATGGATGTCATGATGCCCGATATGGACGGCTTGGAAACCATGCGAAATTTGAGGGCCAAGCCAACATTCGCAAAGATTCCGGTGATCATGATCACCGGAAAGAGCGACGGACAGGTCGTCAGTGACAGTTTGAAGGCCGGTGCCTCAAATTTTGTGGTGAAGCCTTTTGATCGAGACACGCTGATTGCCAAAATAGATCATGCGTTGGATATTGCGAAGTCCTGATTCGCGCTGTTGCAGCAGCACCGGGGTTGGACGTTAAAGTGCGCGCAGTCTTTCCAAATGCAGTTCGGATTGCCTCAAAACGTTTTCCATCGACCTCGGCAGCATGTTGCGCGCTTCCGTGTAAGCGGATGAAGTCTCCTCCAGAAACAGTCCTTCCAGGAAGGAGACGCGAATCGCATCGTATAACTCGGCATCCGCCCGATCGAAGAACTCGGCCACCAGCATCAGATATTTGCGCACGCTGGCGAAATCTCGGCTGGCGATGGCGTCTCTTGTGGCTAACTTGATTGCACCCACTTCCAGATGCAACACGCCGAAGTCGCTCTCTTCTATCCGTGCGGCGACCTCGGGCAGATATAAAGTGATTTGTTTCATGAAATCGGCCCGCCTGAGCAGGGGCTTGCTTTGTTGATGCGAAACCATGCGGCGTAGCGAGGCGAATGTCTTGAAATCGAACAGTTGTTCGAATGGCTGCAGGACCCCGTCGGAGGGAACCCGGTCGATACGGGGAAGCTTGGGCGTCGGGTAAGTGATCATGTTCGTCACTCCTGTTGTTGGGATGGGGGCAGGCTATCCCTTTCTCGTTGCAGGGTGATGACAGGAAGGTTGCAGTACGTCAGGCCGGGTGCAACGTGCCGTCCACCAGGCGCAACTGGCGTTGCATCCTGCCCGCCAGTTCGAGGTCGTGGGTGACAATGATAAAGCTGGTATTGAGCTTTGCGTTGAGAGTCTGCATCAGGTCGAACAGGGTGGAAGCCGAGGCGCGGTCCAGATTGCCGGTCGGCTCGTCGGCCAGTACGCAGGCAGGCTGGGTGACCAGCGCGCGTGCAACCGCCACGCGCTGGCGTTCCCCGCCGGAAAGCTCGGCGGGAGTATGGCGGATGCGTTGTGCCAATCCGACCTGCTCCAGCATGAAAGCGGCTTGGGGGTGCGCTTCTGCGGGTTTTATCCCGCGTATGAGCAGCGGCATGGCGACGTTTTCCAGCGCGGTGAATTCCGCCAGCAAATGATGGAACTGGTAGACGAAACCGAGCGAACGGTTGCGCAGTTCGCCGCGCTGCGTCTCATTCATCTTCGATACGTCTTGTCCCAGTATGCTGACACTGCCGCCGGTGATGGTGTCGAGGCCGCCGAGCAGGTGCAGCAAGGTACTCTTGCCCGAGCCGGATGCGCCCACGATGGCGATACGTTCTCCGCGTGCCACGTCCAGGTCCACTCCGTTCAGGACGGGAACGTTCAGGTCGCCTTGCGCGTAGGTCTTGCGCAGGTCTCGGCAGGAGATGACCGGTTTTTTATTCATAACGCAGAGCCTCCGCAGGTTGCACCTTGGAAGCGCGCCAGCTCGGGTAAATAGTGGCGAACAGGCTGATGAGGAAGGACATGCCCGCGACGACGATCACATCGCCCCTTTGCAGGTCGGAAGGAAGCTCGCTGATGTAATAGAATTCCTTGGACAGGAACTGCACGCCGAACAGGTGTTCGATAAACGGCACGATGGTGCCGATGTTGAGTGCAATCACTACACCGCCGATGACGCCCAGTCCCATTCCGATCAGTCCGATCAGCATGCCCTGTACCATGAAGATCTTCATGATGCTCTTGGGCGAGGCACCCAGCGTGCGCAGGATGGCGATGTCGGCCTGTTTGTCGGTGACGGCCATCACCAGCGTGGAGACGATGTTGAATGCGGCAACCAGGACGATGAGCGACAGGATGATGAACATCATCTTCTTCTCCATCGCAACCACGCTGAAATAGTTGGCGTTCTGGCGGGTCCAGTCGGTGGCATAAGTGTCTTTAGGCAACTTGCCTTCCAGTTCAAAGGCGACCCGGGGGGCAAGGTCGAGGTTGTTCAGGCTGCCGCTGATGCCGCTCACACTGTCTCCCATGCGGTAGAGTTTTTGTGCATCTTCAAGTTGGATGAGGGCCAGCGCGTTGTCGTACGGCGCCATGCCGATCTCGAAGATGCCGACCACGTGGAATTGCTTCAGGCGCGGCAGCATGCCGGCGGGGGTGATCTGGCCTTGCGGAGTGATGAGCAGCACGCTGTCGCCGACATGCGCACCCAGCGCGCGAGCCAAATCGACGCCGAGTATGATGTTGAATTCGCCCGCGCGCAGATCGTTCAGCGAGCCGTGCTTCATTTTGTCGCCCAGCGCGGTCAGGCGTTGCTCGGCGTCGGGCAGAATGCCGCGCACCATCACGCCTTCGACGCTTTCGTTCAGCGATATCATGCCCTGGCCGCTGACGAAGGGCGCAGCGGCGCGTACCTCCGGATGGCTGGCGACGATGTCCAGTGTATGTTGCCAGTCGTTCAGTTGTCCGCTGTCGCTCATGACCTGCAAATGCGGTGTGACACCCAGGATGCGGGCGCGTATCTCTTTCTGAAACCCGTTCATCACGGACAGCACGACAATCAGCGCCATCACGCCCAGACCGATGCCGAGCATGGAGATCATCGAGATGAAGGAGATGAAGTGATTGCGGCGTTTGGCGCGTGTGTAGCGCAGGCCGATGAATAATTCGTAAGGTTGCAAGTTGGAAGCTCGAAATGGCGAAGGGCGCTAGTTTGCCATAAGTGCCGGTGTTGCGGGATGGTAAACTGTTTGCCATGAACCGTATCCGCCTGCTTGTTCCCGATCTTTTTCCGCCGCAGGAAATTGCCACCGAAGTGTGCGCGGGGTTGCGGCTGCCTGCGCTGGAAAAGTTGCTGGGGCGGGGTAAAGCGACCTCATCGCGTGCCACCTGTCTGGAAGACTGGCTCTGCGCGGCGTTTGGCGGGCAATCCGTCGCGCCGGTTCGCGCCGCATCCGAGGGGCTGGAAGTCGGCGACGAATACTGGCTGTGTGCCGATCCCGTGGGCCTGCAGCTGCAGCATTCGCAGGTGATGGTGCTGCCCGATCTGGCAACCAGCCCGGATGAAAGTGCCGCTCTGTGCGCCATGCTGAATGAGCACTTTGCCGGCATGGGAATGACATTCTTTGCGCCGCATCCCCGGCGCTGGTATGTGCGGCTGGAAGCCGAACCGCAACTGACGACTTCCCCGCTGCAGCAGGTGGCCTGGTCCGATGCGAAGCTCTATCAGCCGCAGGGTGCGGATGCTTTGCACTGGCAGCGTATCTTCACCGAAGTGCAGATGCTGTTGTACGCGCATCCGCTGAATCAGGCACGGGAAGCGCGCGGAGAACAGCTTATCAATAGTCTGTGGCTGTGGGGAGGCGGACGCGCGGCCCCTGTGGTGGAAGCTTTCGATTCGGTCGGCGGTGACAGCGAACTGGCCGGTGCATTCGCGCGGGTTGCGGGTATCCCGCAGCTTGAATCCCTGCAGGAAATGCTGGACGGGAAATTCCAAAGCGGATTGTGGGTTTGCGACGCGCCGCGCGAAGCGCTGCAGCGCGGCGATCTTTATGCATGGCGCGAGTCGGTGGAAAATATCGAAACGGAATATGCCCGGCCCTTGCTGCAAGCTTTACAGGCCGGCCGGTTGCAGTCAATTCAACTGGAGGTGCTGCGCGAAAACGGTTCGCAATGTTTCGAGTTCACGCGCGGCGATGCCTGGAAATTCTGGCGTACTGTACGGCCATTGGCACGTTACGCCGTATAGAACAATATGCGAAGAGGACGAAAAATATGAGTTTCTGGGAAAACATGATGGGCTTCTTCTGGAGCGACATATCCTTCCCGTTGCTGCTCATGGTGCTGTGCCTCACGGTCCTGCTTGCACATTTCCGCCGCGAAGACCGGCCCAGCCTCGTCAACACGGTGAGTTTCTTCATTGTTTGCCTGTTCGGGCAATTCGTCAGTGCGGTGTTGCATGCACTCGAGCATTTGCGTGCCGCGGACGTCACTCATGAAGTTTTCGTCATCGGCGCGGGAGTTGCGGTCATCCGCCTGTGGGGGCTGTTGGTGTTCCGTACCGTGCTGCCTGCGGTCAAGCTCAGCCTGCCGCGCATCACCGAAGATATCTTCGTCATCGTTGCCTATGTCGCGTGGTTCATGGTGCGCATGCGTTATGCCGGTCTCGATCTGGGCAGCATTCTGGCGACTTCGGCGATGATCACGGCGGTGCTGGCATTCGCCATGCAGGACACCCTGGGCAATATCCTTGGCGGCCTGGCGCTGCAACTGGACAATTCCATTGTAGTCGGGGACTGGATCAAGGTGGACGATATCTCCGGCAAGGTGGTGGACATCCGCTGGCGTTCAACGCTGGTGGAAACTCGCAACTGGGAGACCGTCGTGTTTCCCAACAGTCAGTTGATGAAGAACAAGTTTCTGGTGCTGGGTCGGCGTACAGACCAGCCGGTTCAGTTAAGGCGCTGGGTATGGTTCAGCGTGGGGCTGGATGTTGCTCCGACCAAGGTGGTGGGCGTGGTCGAGGCTTCCGTGCAGCAGACCGAAATCGCCAACGTGGCGAAAAGCCCGATGCCCAGTTGTGTCCTGATGGACATGGACAGCAAGGGATATGCGCGTTATGCCCTGCGTTATTGGCTGACCGATCTGGTGCTGGACGATCCTACCGACGCCGTCTTGCGCTGGCATATCATGACCGCTTTGCAGCGTGCGGGTATCAAGCTGGCAGTGGAAGAGCACAGCGTCCATATCACCAAGGAAAACGAGAAATACGATGAAGCGGTGCGGCAACGCGAAGTGCAATTGCGCATCAAGACATTGCGCCGGGTCGAGTTGTTTTCGCAGCTCAACGACGCCGAATACAGGGGGCTGGCCGAGCGTCTGCGGTATTCCCCCTTTGCCCGGGGCAATATCATCACAAGACAGGGTGACGAGCGCTCACAATGGTTGTACATCGTCATCAACGGCGAGGCCGATGTTTTTGTCGACCTGCCCAATGGCAAACGCCGCACCGTGCGCACGCTGGGGCATGGCGATTTCTTCGGCGAAATGGGGCTGATGACGGGTGCGCCGCGTTCCGCATCGGTCATCGCCAAAACCGACGTGGAGTGTTATCGCATCGACAAGGAAGTTGTTGAAGAATTGTTGCAGGCGCGCCCGGGTATCGCCGAAGAGATATCTCACATTCTGGTTGCGCGACGCGCGGAACTCGATGTCGCATTGCAGAATTTTGATGCAACCGGAGCGCATAAGGACTTGTCACAGCAGCGTATTGAGATACTCGCCACAATCAAGCGCTTCTTTTCGCTTGGTTGAAAGCCTCGCCAAAATTTAGGGCTTAATTCACGGGGCGGCTTCCTGTATCATTCGCACCCGGACAACACGGATTTAGTGCAGATGAAAGTTACCTTTCTGGATTTCGAACAGTCGGTCTCCGAACTGGAAAACAAGATCGAGCAGTTGCGATATGTGCAGGACGACTCCGCGCTCGATATCTCCGACGAGATCGGCAGGCTGCAAAAGAAAAGCCAGTCGCTGACCAAGGATATCTATGCCAAGCTTACGCCGTGGCAGATATCGCAGGTTTCGCGTCACCCGCAGCGCCCCTATACGCTGGATTACATCCAGCATCTGTTCACCGACTTCGAAGAATTGCACGGCGATCGCAACTACGCGGACGATCCGGCCATCGTCGGCGGCCTGGCCCGTTTCAACGGCCAGAGCGTGATGGTCATCGGCCATCAAAAGGGCCGCGATACCAAGGAACGCCAATACCGCAATTTCGGTATGCCGCGACCCGAAGGCTATCGCAAGGCGATGCGCCTGATGCGTCTGGCCGAGAAATTCGGCATTCCGATCATGACTTTCATCGACACCCCGGGCGCCTATCCCGGTGTGGGTGCGGAAGAGCGCGGGCAGTCCGAAGCCATCGGCAAGAATCTGTATGTGATGGCGGAGCTCAAAGTGCCCATTATTTGCACCATCATCGGAGAGGGCGGTTCCGGCGGCGCGCTGGCTATCGCGGTAGGAGATGCGATGCTGATGCTGCAATATGCAACTTACTCCGTCATTTCACCGGAAGGCTGCGCTTCCATCCTGTGGAAGAGCGCGGACAAAGCCCCGGATGCCGCGGAGACGCTGGGTATCACGGCGACACGTCTGAAGACGCTGGGTCTGGTCGACAAGATTATCAGCGAACCTTTGGGCGGCGCGCACCGCGACTATCCGGCAATGATGCAGTCGCTGAAGAAGGCTTTGCAGGACACGCTCAAGCAAGTGCAATCTCAAACCACGGATGAGATGCTGCAAACGCGCTTCAGCCGCTTGATGAGCTATGGCAAGTTCAAGGAAATCGAGCTTAGCTGACACCGTCGCGGCGCGCCTGGCGCCGCTTCTTCCCAGACACAGTCAAATCCTCATTGGCTTGAGCGGCGGCATGGATTCCGTCGTGCTGCTGCATGTGCTGCTCAGCCTTGCGCCGCGCTTCGAGTGGCAGCTTTCCGCCTTGCATGTCCATCACGGCATCAGTCCCAACGCCGATGCGTGGGCGGATTTCTGCTCCGGGCTTTGCATTCGGCTCAATATCCCTCTGCACATTGAACGCGTCAATATTGCCCCGTTGCAAGCGGATCACGGTATCGAAGCCGCTGCGCGCAAGCTGCGTCATGCTGCGTTCGCCAGGCAAAAATGCGACTTCGTTGCGCTGGCGCATCATGCCGACGACCAGGCGGAAACGCTGATGTTGCAGCTGTTGCGCGGCGCGGGAGTCAGGGGCGTAGCGGCGATGCCTGTCCTGAGCAAAGTCGAGGGGCCTGTCCTGAGCAAGGTCGAAGGGCCACTGCTCAAGCCGACTCCCGCCCCTGCAACCCTGCGTCCTTTGTTGGATATCCCTCGTAGCGCGTTGACTGAATACGCACAGCAACACGGGCTGCACTGGGTTGAAGACGAGAGCAATGCCGACGACTACTACCCGCGCAATTTCCTGAGGCTTCGGCTGCTGCCTCTGCTGGAACAGCGATTCCCTGCCTACCGCAATACGTTGGCGCGTAGCGCACAACACTTCGCGGAAGCGGGAGAATTGCTGGATGAGTTGGCACTGCAGGACATGCAAGGCTCGGGGGATGCCGTGGCTCTTGATGTCGCCCGTTTGCGGGCGCTTCCGCATGCCCGTGCCAAAAACCTGTTGCGCTATTTTTTGCATAGGCAGTACGCATCCATGCCGCATGCCGCCCAACTCGATGACATGCTGCACCAGTTATGCGATGCGCGTGAAGATGCGGCGATATGTGTCGAATTTGGACGCTGGCAGCTGCGTCGTTACCAAGGCAAGGTCTATGTAACAGACGTCCGGGATCCGTTCGACCCAAATCTGGTGATGACGTGGAACGGAGAGGCAGAATTGCGATGGCCTGCGCTGGATAGTGTCATTGGCTTCAGTCATATTCAAGGGGAAGGCATCAGCTATGCAAAGTTGCAGCGCGAACCGGTGACACTGCGCTTGCGCAGCGGAAGCGAATCATTGCGTCCTTTCGTCGCCGCCGCAACGCGCAGTTTGAAAAACCTGTTGCAGGAGCAGCATGTCCCACCCTGGCAGCGCGAACGCTTGCCCCTGCTGTATTGCGGGGATGAATTGGTGTGCGTGGTGGGGGTCGCCATCCATGCCGATTATCAAGCCGAACCGGGCGAGGCGGGCGTGTTGGTGTCTTTGGACTAATTGGAATATGATTCCGCCGACAAGAAATTGCAGTGCCGGAACCTAAAATTTATCAGGGAGAGAACTATGAAAATCGTAAGCGCATTGTGCAGTGTCTTGTTGTTGAGTCTGTCTCTGGCTGCATCTGCCGATCCCATCATCATCAAATTCAGTCACGTCGTTGCAAACAATACGCCCAAGGGCAAAGCGTCGGATTTTTTCGCCAAACGGGCAGCAGAGTTGACCAAGGGGAAAGTCAAGGTTGAGGTCTACCCCAACAGTTCCCTGTACAAGGACAAGGAAGAGATGGAAGCGCTGCAAATCGGCGCGGTACAGATGCTGGCACCGTCCCTGGCGAAGTTCGGCCCGCTCGGCGTCAAGGAATTCGAGGCCTTCGATATTCCTTTCATCTTCGACAACTACGCAGAGCTGCACAAGATCACCCAAGGGCCGATCGGAGCCAGCTTGCTGGCCAAGCTGGAGCCCAAGGGCATCAAGGGGCTGGCCTTCTGGGATAATGGCTTCAAGTCTTTTTCGGCGAATACGCCCATAAGGACGCCTGCCGACCTCAAGGGCAAGAAGATGCGCATCCAGTCTTCCAAGGTGCTGGAAGAAGAGATGCGATCGGTAGGCGCCATCCCCCAGGTGATCGCTTTCTCCGAGGTCTATCAGGCATTGTCGACCGGTGTGGTGGACGGTACCGAGAATCCGATCTCCAATTTCTACACGCAGAAGATGAACGAAGTTCAGAAATATCTGACGTTGACCAATCACGGTTACCTGGGCTATGCGGTGATCGTCAACAAGAAGTTCTGGGACGGTTTGCCGCCTGACATACGCGGCGAACTTGAACAGGCGATGAAGGAAGCGACCGATTACGCCAACAAGATCGCTCAGGAAGAAAACGATACCGCGCTGGAAGAGGTCAAGAAGAGCGGCAAGACAACAGTCTATACCCCGACCAAGGAAGAAAGAATGGCGTTCAAGAAGGCAATGGCGCCCGTTCACATCAAGATGGCAGATCGCGTCGGCAGCGACTTGCTGCAGTCTATCTACAAAGAGACCGGCACTGATCCGAGCAAGCTGTAATCATCGGTTGCCATGCGCGTCTGTGTTCTTCGGCAGCATGGCACCGGAATCAGTCTCATAGACTTGCAGCAGATGAGGGGGAGCATCGTTCGTGAAATTTCTTGATCATCTTGAGGAATGGTTGATTTCCTTTCTCATGGCCGGAGCGACATTGATCATTTTCGTCTCCGTCGTCCATCGTTACGCGGCCGGCCTTAGCATTCCCATCGTTCAGGATTGGCTTCTGGGCATCAACTTCTCCTGGGCGCAGGAACTCACCATCATCATGTTCGTCTGGATGGCCAAGTTCGGGGCCGCTTACGGCGTGCGTACCGGCATCCACGTCGGTGTCGATGTGCTGATCAACCGGCTGGACGAAAAGATGCGCGCCAAGTTCATCGTTTTCGGCCTGCTGGCCGGAATGCTGTTCACCGGTATCGTGGCTACGCTGGGTGCCTACTTTGTCTGGGAGAACGGCGCCCACCACGCGTATCTTGGCCTGATCGGCAGCCCATTTGGCGATGTGCCGGAGGGGCCTACGACGCCGGACCTGGAGTGGCCGACCTGGATGGTTTATTCGGCGATTCCGCTCGGCACCGGTCTGATGTGTTTCCGTTTTCTGCAAGTGTTGGTCGTTTTTCTCAAGACCGGCGACTTGCCGCATCATGATCACGGACACGTTGACGGCCTTGAAGATGATGAAACGCCGGTCGATATCAATGTGTATGCGATGGGTGACAATCTTCATCCGGCTGATCTTGAACATCCTGTAGACGGCATTGGGCGTCATCGTGACAACAAGGATGACAAACCGGAATGAACGCCTCGATCATTTTCATACTGCTGTTGGGGCTAATGCTGACCGGGATGCCGATCTCGATTTCGCTTGGTCTCACCGTACTCAGTTTTCTGTTTTTGTTTACGCACGTGCCGATCGAGTCGGTCGCGCTGAAGTTATTCACCGGCATCGAGAATTTCGAGATCATGGCGATCCCGTTCTTCATTCTTGCCGGCAATTTTCTCACCCATGGAGGCGTGGCGAAACGCATGATCAGGTTCGCCTCGTCCATGGTGGGCCACCTGTACGGCGGTCTCGGCTTGTCCGGTGTGCTGGCGTGTGCCTTGTTCGCGGCGATCTCGGGTTCTTCACCGGCAACGGTGGTGGCGATCGGCTCGATCCTGTTGCCGGCGATGGTCAAGGCCGGTTTTCCCAAAAAATTCGGGGCCGGCATCATCACCACTTCGGGGGCGCTCGGTATCCTGATTCCGCCTTCGATCGTGATGGTCATGTACGCGGTGGCGACCAACACCTCGGTCGGCGCCCTGTTCATGGCGGGCGTCGTGCCAGGTATCGTCCTGGCCTGTATCCTGGGCGGTGTAACTTATTACCGGGCGAGGAAATTCAACTATCCGCGCCTGCAGAAGGCAAGTTGGGCCGAGCGACTGAAGGCATTCCGCGAATCGGTATGGGGTTTGCTGTTGATCGTGATCGTCATGGGCGGCATCTACATGGGCTTGTTCACGCCGACTGAAGCGGCGGCGATGAGCGCGGTCTATGCCTTTTTTGTGGCGGTCTTTGTTTACAAAGATTTGAGTATCAAGGACGTGCCCCGGGTGCTGCTCAATTCGGCCAATATGTCGGCGATGCTGCTCTATATCATCACCAACGCCATGCTCTTCTCGTTCATCCTGACCAACGAAAACATCCCGCAGGCTTTGGCGAACTGGATGCTGGGCAACGGCCTGGGCATGATCACTTTCCTGCTTGCCTGCAATGTCATCCTGCTTCTCGCCGGCAATTTCATGGAACCTTCATCCATCGTGCTCATTTTCGCTCCAATACTGTTCCCGGTGGCGATGAAGCTGGGGATCGATCCGGTGCACTTCGGCATCATCATGGTGGTGAACATGGAAGTCGGGATGTGCCATCCGCCGGTCGGCCTCAATCTCTATGTCGCGTCAGGCATTGCAAAAATGGGGATTACCGAGCTGACCGTCGCGGTCTGGCCTTGGCTGCTCTCCATGCTGGGCTTCCTGTTGCTGGTTACCTATTGGCCGGCATTGTCGCTGTGGTTCCCGAGATTGGTCGGTGCAATGTAACGATACAGAACCGGCCAATCAGCTCGAACCTGTTTCATGTCCGGGAAAGTTGCCGAATCGACTGAAATTCATCGCAAGCGGCCTCTTGTAAAGAGCCTGATCATGATGCCAGCCCTTGATTGGAAGCGATGCCGCCCTGCGACAGGGTAGCCAAATCCTGATAGAATCGCGCCCTCAGAATTTTCTGAAGCACATTCATTTTGGAGAGAAGCATGGCCGTCGAACGTACCCTTTCAATCATTAAACCCGATGCCGTGGCGAAGAACGTCATCGGCCAGATTTATTCCCGTTTTGAGGGCGCAGGCCTGAAGATCGTGGCTGCCCGTATGGTGCAATTGTCGCGCGCCGAAGCGGAAGGTTTCTATGCGGTGCATCGTGCGCGCCCTTTCTTCAACGACCTGGTGAACTTCATGATCTCCGGCCCGGTGATGATTCAGGCGCTGGAAGGCGAAGGCGCCATCCTGAAAAATCGTGACCTGATGGGCGCGACCGATCCGAAGAAAGCCGACAAGGGCACCATTCGTGCGGACTTTGCCGACAGCATCGACGCCAATGCGGTACACGGCTCCGACGCGGCTGAAACTGCTGCAGTCGAGATTGCCTATTTCTTCCCGGCGCTGAACGTTTATTCGCGCTAAGTTGTTACCGATGAAGCAAAACCTCCTCGATTTTGAACCGGCAGCAATGACCGCCTGGTTTGCGGAACACGGCGAAAAGCCGTTCCGCGCCAAGCAAGTGTTGCGCTGGATATACAAAAGCGGGGAGTCCGATTTCGATGCGATGAGCGATCTGGCGATCTCTCTTCGCGAAAAACTCAAGCAGATCGCCTGCATACAAACTCCCAAAGTGATGAAGGAAGAAATCGCTTCCGACGGGACATGCAAATGGTTGCTGGATGTGGGCACGGGCAATGCAGTTGAGACCGTGTATATCCCTGAAGAGGATCGCGGAACATTATGCGTCTCGACGCAAGCCGGATGCGCCCTTGATTGCTCCTTCTGTTCTACAGGCAAGCAGGGCTTCAACCGCAATCTGTCGACCGCCGAGATCATCGGCCAGGTGTGGTGGGCAAACCACGAACTGGGCCGCACCGCTGACGGCAACTGGCCCATCACCAATGTGGTCATGATGGGCATGGGCGAGCCGCTGCTGAATTTCGACAATACCGTGAGCGCCTTGCGCCTGATGCTGGATGACAATGCCTACGGCCTGTCGCGCCGCCGCGTGACAGTTTCCACTTCCGGCGTGGTGCCCGCGATGGACAGGCTGCGTGACGCATGCCCGGTGGCGCTGGCGGTTTCCCTGCATGCGCCGAACGATGCGTTGCGCAATGTGCTGGTGCCGATCAACCAGAAATACCCGCTGCGCGAATTGATGGCGGCTTGCCTGCGCTATCTGGAAAAGGCCCCGCGCGATTTCGTGACGTTCGAATACGTGATGCTGGCGGGGGTGAACGATAGCGTGCAACATGCGCGCGAGTTGATCGAGCTGGTGCGCGATGTGCCGTGCAAATTCAACCTGATCCCGTTCAATCCTTTCCCGCAGGCGCCATATCAGCGTTCCGACATGCAGACAGTGTTGCGTTTTCGCGATGTGTTGATGCAGGCAAATATCGTTACCACCATACGCAAGGTGCGCGGCGACGATATCGCGGCAGCCTGTGGGCAGTTGGCAGGGCAGGTGCAGGACAAGACAAAACGAACACATCGATTGATTGAGGTGAGCCAATGAAGCTATTCAAACTGTTTCTCCTTGTGTCGTTGTTGTCGGCCTGCGCATCGCAAGGGGGCGGTTCCGAAGGTACGCCGCAGGGCGATACGACACGTGCGCAGAAAATCGCCAGGATACACACCGAGCTGGCGGGCATGTATTACGACCGGGCCCAATATGGCGTGGCCTTGCAGGAGGTGGCGGTGGCGCTGAAGGCGGATGCGGGTTTTCCGCAAGCCTATAATGTGCGGGCATTGGTACGGGTGGCGTTGCATGAAAATGACAAGGCGGACGAAGATTTCCAGCACAGCCTGAGACTGGATAGCGCGAATTCCGAGACGCACAATAACTATGGATGGTTCCTTTGCCAAAACGGGCATATGAAGGAATCCTTCAAGCAATTCCAGGATGCTTTGAACAATCCGCTGTATTCCACGCCGGAAGTGGCTTACGCCAACCTGGGCTTGTGCTCAAGGAAGGCGGGGCTGACGAAGGAGGCGGAAAGCAATCTGCAGCGAGCGCTGGTTCTGCGCCCCGATATGCCGAATGCGTTATATGGTTTGGCGGACTTGAATTATTCCAAAGGAGACTTTGCTGCCGCAAAGTCCTATTTCAATCGCTTCATGCAGGTAAATGCCGAACCGAATGCCGAACAATTATGGCTGGCGGTACGTATCGAGCGCAAGATGCATGATCGCAATTCCGAAGCCAGCTATGCCCTGCAATTGCGCAAGAACTATCCCGATTCCCCCGAAGCCCAACAGTTATCGCAAGGGCAATGATGGATACTTCCGGCACCGCCGTTAATGCAAAAAAGGAACCTGCGGATCAGCAACAGCCGGTGCTTGATGTCGGCATGACGTTGCGCGAGGCGCGTGAGCGCTTGGGCATGAGCGTGCATGACGTTGCGGATCGGATCAAGTTTGCCCCGAAGCAGGTTGAAGCATTGGAAGCGAATGATTTTGCGCATTTGCCGGAACCCGCCTTTGTGCGCGGTTTTGTGCGCAGCTACGCTCGTGTGTTGCACCTGGATGAAGTGGCGCTGATCGCAGCTTTGCCTGCCGATCCTTCCGGACAGGTTGCTGCAAAGGCGCAGGCAGTGAATGCGGTGTTCCCGAACATGCAATCGTTGCGGCGCATCAATGTGCTGTGGTTGGCCGGCGCACTGGTTGTCGCGCTGGTGCTGGGATTGTTCGTGCTGCTCCATGCAGGCGAGCCGACAGCAAAGCCGACCAGGGTCGTCGTCGAACCCGTGACCTTGCCGAAGGCTGAAGTTGAAGTTGCCGTTTCGGCTGTGGCGGAGACCGAGGTGCAGGCGAAAAATCCTGAAGTCGCACAAGTGATCGAGCCGGATAAAACAGCCGAAAAACCCAAATCTGAACAGCCTGTGGTGAATCCGGCACCGCAGATTGAAGCTGCATCCGCGCCGGTGGCGACGGTCAAACAGCCCAAATCATCCAAGCCCAAGCCAGCTGCCGTGCAGCCGCTTGCCCAGATAGAGGCTGCTTCTGCACCTGTGGCGGCGGACAAGCAGCCCATCCCGCTGGAAGTGCTCAAGCGTCGGCCTCTGCACCTGGTATTCATTGAAAGCGCGTGGGCCGAGGTAATAGATGCTCATGGGGTGGTTCTTCTGTCGCGGAACAATCCGAGAGGCACCGAGAAATGGGTCGGAGGGCCACGGCACGAGCCGTACGACATATCGATCGCGCATCCGGCCAACGTTAAATTGTTTTTCAGGGGCAAAGAGATCGATCTCTCGGCGTATGCCGGGATGGATGTTGCGCACCTGAAGGTGGAATAAGATGAGTCATCCTCCTATCTCGCGTCGTTCGACGCAGCGCGTGCTTGTTGGCGATATTGCTATCGGCGGCGATGCAAATATCGTTGTGCAATCCATGACCAACACCGACACTGTCGATGCGGAAGGCACGGCACGCCAGGTATTTGAGCTGGCGCAGGCCGGTTCCGAACTGGTTCGTATCACGGTGAATACTTCAGAAGCTGCCGTTCAGGTTCCGCGTATCCGCAAGATGCTGGATGACATGGGGTGCGACGTGCCGCTGATCGGCGACTTTCACTACAACGGACACCGCCTGCTGACCGAATTTCCCGAGTGCGCGCAGGCACTGGCGAAATACCGCATCAATCCCGGTAATGTGGGCAAGAACCGCAAGGGAGAAGACCAATTCGCCATGATGATCGGGGTGGCCAGGCAATACGACAAACCGGTTCGCATCGGCGTCAATTGGGGCAGCCTGGATCAGGACCTGGTGGTGCGCATGATGGACGAGAACGCCAGGCTGGCGCAGCCCAAAGAAGTTGCAGAGGTCACACGCGAGGCGCTTATCGTCTCCGCGCTGGATTCCGCAAGGCGCGCCGAGGAACTGGGTCTGGCACATGACCGCATCGTGCTGTCCTGCAAAGTGAGTGGAGTGCAGGATCTGATCGCCGTATACCGGGAACTGGCAGACCGTTGCGATTACCCCTTGCATCTGGGCTTGACCGAAGCCGGCATGGGTTCGAAAGGCATCGTGGGTTCCACCGCGGCGCTGGCGGTGCTGTTGCAGCAGGGTATAGGCGACACGATACGCATTTCGCTGACGCCCGAGCCGGGCGGCGCACGCACGCAGGAAGTGGTGGTGGCGCAGGAGATCTTGCAGACGATGGGATTGCGTTCGTTCACGCCGATGGTCACCGCATGTCCCGGATGCGGACGCACGACGAGCACCGTATTCCAGGAACTGGCCCAGAGCATCCAGAATTATCTGCGCCAGCAGATGCCGGTGTGGCGCGAACAATACAGCGGCGTGGAAGAGATGACAGTCGCGGTGATGGGATGCATCGTCAACGGACCCGGCGAAAGCAAGATGGCCAACATCGGCATCAGCCTGCCGGGTACGGGTGAAAATCCGTCCGCACCGGTATATGTGGACGGTGAAAAAGTCACGACCTTGCGCGGCGACCGCATCGCGCAGGAATTCCAGCAGATCGTGGACGACTATATTGTGCGCAACTATGCCAGACGCGCGCCCGGTGAGAAGGCCGGCAGGCGCATCGAGATCAAAGCGGTTTGAGTAAGCAGATGAGCAACGAAACATTACAGGCCGTGCGCGGCATGAACGATATTCTGCCGGACGAGGCAGGTTTATGGCTTTGGTTCGAGGACACGGTGCGAGACTGGCTGGAAGGCTACGGCTATCGCAATATCCGCATGCCGCTGGTGGAGCCGACTGCGCTGTTCAAGCGCGCCATCGGTGAAGTCACCGATATCGTCGAGAAAGAGATGTACAGCTTCGAGGACAGCCTGAATGGTGACCAGCTGACGCTGCGCCCCGAGGGGACAGCTTCCTGCGTGCGTGCGGCATTGCAGCACAATTTGCTGTATAACGCGCCGCAGCGTCTGTATTACGGCGGTGCGATGTTTCGCCACGAGCGTCCGCAGAAGGGGCGCTACCGCCAGTTTCACCAGATCGGCGTGGAAGCGCTGGGTTTTGCCGGGCCGGACATCGATGCCGAGCAGATCGTGATGTGCGCGCGGCTCTGGAAAAAATTGGGCATCGGCGATGTGGCCTTGCAGATCAACTCGCTGGGAGATGCGGCTTCCCGCCAGCGTCACCGCGAAAAGCTGATCGCCTATTTCGAGCAGCACAAGGACGCGCTGGATGCCGATGCGCAGCGTCGTTTGCACAGCAACCCCTTGCGTATCCTGGATACCAAGAATCCGGCCATGCAGGAACTGGTGAGCGCGGCACCGAAACTGATGGACGAACTGGAAGAAGATGCCATCGGGCATTTCGAGGCAGTGCAGGCGATCCTGAAACAACATGGCATCGCGTTCGAGATCAACCCGAGACTGGTGCGCGGACTGGACTACTATAACCGCACAGTGTTCGAATGGGTCACGACACGCCTCGGCGCGCAGGGAACAATCTGTGCCGGAGGCCGTTATGACGGCCTTGTCGAGCAGATCGGCGGGAAACCGGCACCAGCGTGCGGGTTTGCAATGGGGGTGGAACGCCTGCTGGCTTTGTTGCAGGAAAGCGGCATGCAGAACCCCGCTGCGCCCCTGGATGTATATGTGGTGCATCAGGGCGAGCAGGCGCGGAGTCTGGCCTGGCGTGCGGCAGAGGATCTGCGCGATGCCGGGTTGCGCGTGCTGTTGCATTGCGGCGGCGGCAGTTTCAAGTCGCAGATGAAAAAAGCCGACGGCAGTGCGGCAGTATGCGCGGTCATCATCGGCGATGACGAAGCGGCAGCGAATGCCGTCATGCTCAAACCCTTGCGCGGGGGAGCAGAACAACAGCGCGTTGGAATGGATGATTTGCAGCAAAAAGTTCGTGAATTGATCAAGTGAGGAAATGAAAATGTCTAGTTTGGATCTGCAGGAACAAGAACAGGTGGATGAGCTCAAGGCCTGGTGGAAAGAAAATGGCAAGTGGGTCATTGGCATTCTGGTGATCGGCCTGCTCGGTTTTTCGGGCACCATGTACTGGAAAAACTACCAGTCCGGTCAGGCTGCGGAAGCTGCAAAACTGTATGCCGAAGTGGTCAAGCAAGCCGCCTCCAACGATGCCAAACGCATCGGCGACGCGGCGGATGCGCTGGTCAGCCGCTATGGCAGCAGCGCTTACGCGCCCCGCGCGGAGCTGCTGGCGGCGCAGGCCAGTTTGCAGGCACACGATGTGGCGCATGCCACGGTGCAATTGCAGTGGGTGATCGAACATGCGAATGAAACAGACTTGCAGGATACGGCACGCCTGAAACTGGCGAGCGTATTGCTCGACGAGAAGAAATACGATGAAGCGCTCAAACTGCTTGACGCCGCGCATCCCGAGTCTTTCACGGGGCTTTACTCCGATCTTCGGGGCGATGTGTTGAGCGCGCAAGGCAAGACAGCCGAGGCGCGTGCCGCATACCAGCAAGCCTACGACAAGATCGATGCCAAGAACTCATATCGCAACCTGATCCAACTGAAAATGGACGGCTTGGGCAACGCCAAATGAAATTGCAACGTCAATTCGCCGTCATGCTGCTGCCTGTCTTGATGGCTGCCTGCAGCAGCGACAAACCGACCATAGAACCCACCAAGCTGGTGGATTTCAAGGCTACCACCAAGATTGACGTGCGCTGGAAAGCCGACGTCGGCGGCGCAGGTTTGAGCGAACTGTTTCCCGCGGTGACGCGCGAAGCGGTATTTGCGGCGAATGCAAAAGGCAATATCTATCGTTTCGACCGCAATACGGGCAAACAGTCATGGCGTATCGATAGCGGTTTTGAAATAACCGGTGGAGTCGGCGCGGGTGAAGGATTGGTATTGGTTGGCGGCGGGAAAGGCGAACTTGCCGCGTTCGACGAAGATACCGGCCAGTTGCAATGGAAGGTCAAGGTATCCAGCGAGGTGCTGGCTGCGCCCATGGTCGCCGACGGCATCGTGGTGGTACGCACCGGCAACCAGCGCATCACCGGTTTGAGCGCGAAAGACGGCAGCCGCCTGTGGTTATATGAACGCGCTACCCCCACGCTGATCGTGCGCAGTCATGCCAGTGTGGTAATACGCAACGACCTGGTTTATGCGGGCTTCGCGGCAGGGAAATTGGCGGCGATCGGCCTGAAGAATGGCGTGGTGGTGTGGGAGTCCTCGGTTTCGCAGCCGCGCGGCAGCACCGAACTGGAACGCATCAGCGACATCACCAGTCTGCCGGTGGTGGAGGATGCCCAGGTTTGCGCGGTCGCCTTCCAGGGAAGCATGGCCTGTTTCGATGCCGTGCAGGGTGGCGCATTGTGGACGCGCGACATCGCCAGCGAAAAAGGCCTGGCGATTTCCGGCAAGAATCTGTATATCACCGATTCCGACAGCAATGTGCTGGCGCTGGACAAAAGCACAGGTGCAACAATATGGAAGAACAACCAGCTCACGAATCGCAAAGTAACAGCCGCTTACCCGCTGGACGACTATCTGGTGGTGGGCGATTATGAAGGCTACCTGCATGTGCTGAAAAGCGACGACGGCAGTTTTGTCGCGCGCAGCAAAACCGATGGCAGCGCGATCCAGGATGCACCTGTCACTCTGGGTGACGGTGCCTTGGTTCAAACCAGCGGCGGCGAACTGTACTCCATCGCTATCCACTAAAAGAAAATGTTACCTACTCTCGTACTCGTCGGCCGTCCCAATGTGGGTAAATCCACTTTATTCAATCGCCTCACGCGCAGCCGTGATGCGCTGGTGGCGGACTTGCCCGGATTGACCCGCGACCGCCACTACGGGCGCGGTCGCGTGGGCGAACGGCCCTATCTGGTCGTTGATACCGGCGGACTGGAGCCGGTCGCCAAGGAGGGCATCCTGCATGAGATGGCCAAGCAGACACGGCAGGCGGTGGACGAGGCGGACATGGTGTTGTTCATCGTCGACGGTCGGGACGGGGTCACGCCGCAGGACCGCATCATCGCCACCCAGCTGCGCAAGACAGGTCGTCCGCTGCTGTTGCTGGTGAACAAATCCGAGGGTATGCAAAGTGCGCGTGCCACCGTGGATTTCCACGAACTCGGACTGGGTACGCCGATCCCCATTTCTTCCGCGCACGGCGACAATGTCGCCGAGATGATCGAAGTCGCGCTGGATGAATTGCCGGCCGCGGAGATCGAGATCGAGGAAAAATCAGATCATCCCAAACTCGCCATCGTCGGTCGCCCGAACGTGGGCAAATCCACGCTGGTGAATGCCATTCTCGGCGAGGAGCGCGTCATTGCCTTCGACCAGCCCGGCACCACGCGCGATTCGATCTACATCGATTTCGAACGCGAGGGAAAGAAATACACCATCATCGACACCGCCGGCGTGCGTCGTCGCGGCAAGGTTGACGAGGCCGTCGAAAAATTCTCGGTGGTGAAGACGCTGCAGGCCATCGAGGACGCCAATGTCGTGGTGCTGGTGGTGGATGCCCGCGACCAGATCACCGAGCAGGATGCGCACCTTGCCGATTTTGTGCTGCAAGCCGGACGCGCGCTGGTGCTTGCGGTGAACAAGTGGGACGGCCTGGACGAATACAAACGCGACACGACCAAGCGCGACATCGAACGCAAGCTGCATTTCCTGAACTTTGCCAAGCACCATTTCATTTCCGCGCTGAACGGGACGGGCGTGGATGCGCTGCTGAAATCGGTGAACCAGGCTTACACGGCTGCCATGGCCAAGCTTCCCACGCCGCAACTCACCCGGGTGCTGGAAGAGGCGTTGCAGAAGCAACAGCCGCCGCGCGTGGGCAGTTTCCGTCCCAAGATGCGCTATGCCCACCAGGGCGGCAGCAATCCGCCGCTCATCATCATCCACGGCAGTGCGCTGGACAAAGTGCCCGACAGTTATCGCCGTTTTCTGGAGGCGACCTTCTGCGATGCATTCAAGCTGCAAGGCACTCCGTTGCGCATCGAATTCAAATCCGGCAAGAACCCTTTCGCAGACAAGAAGCATGTGCTTACAGAGAGCGAGCAACGTGCCGCCCATCGCGCACGTATCCGCGGGCGCAGGCTGTACGGTTAGTTGCCATCAATTTTGCCGATTTTTTTATTGGGATAATCGAGCATGAACCAATCGGATAACGAGATGAGCGGTTTCCTGGCAGAACTGGCCAGTGAGGCGTCGCAAAAGCTGGAAGCGAAACGCGCACAGCAGCAAGACCGTCAGACGGCGACACAAAGCGTGAATGATGCTCTGGAACGGTCGTTTCATTTTTTTAACCTATTCACCAAACATTTGAATGCTCTCGAGCCTGACGTTCCCCGTATCTATGCGTTGGACGGCAAAGCCCAATTCTCCCGGTTGAAATGGAAATACGGGATGGTCGAATTTCGCAAGCAAAGCCTGGCGGATAATGCGCTGATGGATTATGTGAATTTTCAGGTACGGCTGACCGTTCCTGAACCGGTTAAAGTCACTCGCCGCTGGGAGCAGTATGACGAGTTAAAGCAAGATATACAGGCTTTCGGGCTGAAGCCGGTTGAAGACATGCATGAAATGTGGCGGAACCGCCCGCAGAAAGTGACCTTTCAGGTAAGTCTCGAGCCGGAGTTTCTGATCTGGATGCGTTTTCAGGGCAATTATGCTGATGGCACTGTCGACCTGGAATGTAATAACCTTGATGGTTTCGGTGAAATGAAGGCCAAGTTGAAACCTGAACAGTTGCAAGCCGGAACGTTTGACGATATTGGCCGATTTTTGATGGGGCGTTCAAGTTCACTGCCCCAAGAACTGGAACTGAAGCGTGACCTTTCCCGGAATCGGTAATCGGTAAGAAGACTCTGCACTCGCTCAAGTAACGCTGATTCAAGCCGCAATAATAACCAAGCAGCTAACATCCGCATTGCAGGAGGTCGAGATGAAATACTTATTATCGGGTTTGATAATCACACTGGTCTTGACGACATTCATGGTTGCTTTCATGACAAGCGCAGTCGTTGCAGAGTTGCGGGAGTGGGCCGCCAGAGGGCGAACCGGGCGCCGGGATTAATGCGAACAAGCGTCGAAGGCCCTTGCTTGACTATACATACAGAAATCTGTATTGTATTTGCATGAAAACCACTCTCGACATTAACGATTCGCTGCTTGCCAATGCGAAGGCTCTTGCTGCGCAGCAGCGAACAACCCTGACACGGTTGATTGAGGAAGGATTACAACTTCGCCTCCGCTCTTCCTCAGTCTCTAACAAGGTGAGTAAACAAAAAAAATTGCCAGTCTTTAAGGGACAAGGCGGGCTCGTTGTTGGCCTAAATCCGCTTAGCAATAAATCAATGCTGGATGCGGCTGACGATGACGCCTGATGTCAATGTGTTGATTGCCGCGTCACGGAGTGATCATCCTCAACACAAGATAGCCTATGCATGCCTGGATAAAGCCATAATAGCTTGTGCAGGAGGGGCGAGTCTGAAGCTGATGCCTATGGTTGTTGCCAGTTTTTTAAGGTTGGTTACAAATTCGAAAATATTCGTTCAACCAACACCAGTGGAAGATGCCGTGGTCTTTCTGGATGCGCTCCTGGAAGTTCCCGGAGTGGAAATACCATCGCTCGGGGCAGAGTGGCCGATGCTGCGCCAACTCTGCATCCAGAAAAGGTTGGCCGCGAACGATATTCCTGATGCTTGGCTCGCTGCTGCGGCAATTCAACTCGGCGAACACCTTATCACCTTCGATACCGATTTCAAAAAACTGCTAAGCCGGACTCAAGTGACCGTTCTTATTCCGGACTAACTTCCCAATGCTCAAGACAAAAGGATCCCAAGGGGAATCCGGGTGTCGTGACCGATTTGAAAAAGCGCTCAAGGCTACGAGCCCTTCCGTAGCAGCCTGTTTTCCAGTAAAGTACCCGCCCCAAGAACTACA
>VFSW01003990.1_pt1 | contig 22064 bp, 29 predicted proteins | sample 5358111 | NCBI WGS metagenome assembly VFSW01 (sample SAMN11554181, study PRJNA540505) | mine drainage metagenome | isolation source: sediment from site ElyBrook_90M | place: USA: Ely Copper Mine, Vershire, VT | collected 2017 | reverse complement strand
CGGCCCTAAGAACTTCGGCGAGAAGGCCAGAATGTTGTCCAGGGCGTAGGGCGGGTTCGAGCCTAACACCATCCCGGCCGCGGCCGACGCCCACCAAGGCCACCCGGCGCAGCCGCCGGACATGCCGCTGCCCCAGGTGTTGGCCAGCCAGGCGTTGTAGTCCGGCCACGTGTTGCCGGTGTAAGCCTGATACCCGCCCACGGCCGGTTAGCCCTTCAGGCCCATCGCGGAGCCGGCCGGTGCCTTGCCGCGCTTGCCAGTGGCCGGCTTCGCGGTTGCGGTAGCCGTCTCCTCCGCAGCATCGTCGACATCGGTATCGGTCGTGTCGATGGGTGCAGGCGTGGGTGCTGGCTCAGACACCGGTTCATCGTCGGCCTTGGTTCGGCGCACTCGCTTCGTGGTCGGCGGTGTGAGGTCGCGGACGCTGCCGTCCTTGACGCCCATCTTGTAGGTGACGGTCTCGGCGACCCAGTCCGGGGCCGGTGCCGGTCTGCCGTCGGTGGTCCTGGTGATGGCGACGCGGTGGTTGACGCCCTTGGCGTCCGTGTGGTCAAAGATCTTCGATCTGGTCAAGAACAGTTGCAGCATGATGTCTCCGTCCTCCCTTGCGAGGGTTAGGGGTGTCGCGCGGCCACGGCGATACGGCGAGCCTCCGGCGCCAGGGGCGCTGCAAGGATCGTCCCCGGTCCAGGTGCCGGGCCGCGCAACCTCGTTGAAGTTTTAGACCGTCGTTTGATGATGAATCTTGCGCCAGTAAGCGCTTCGCTCCGCGGGTGTCATCGCCGCCCAGAAGGCGCGAGTATTCTCGGCCTTCTTGGCGCGGAACTCCGCGGTACGATGTAACTTGCAATGCCTGGCCCGGTTCTTCGGATCTGCGTACCAGGCAGCCATTGATTCGTGCTGCCGACGCTTGGCCGTCGGTGATTGAGCAGCGGCAACTTGGTTCGCGTGTTTCACGGGATCGGCGTGATAACGCTTGGCGGACTCAGACCGCCGCCGACGAACTTCATCCGTCGCGTTAGCGGCCATCCATATCTCTCTGTACTGCGGAGTCCGCCACTTTGCCCTTGATCGCTCAGCCTGCGCGGCGCGAAATTTTTCATCGCGGCAAGCATTTCTATGCGATGCCAACTTTACAGGATCGGCGAATCGTCTGACTTGTCCAGCGCGCATCGCGGCTCTTGAAGCGGGATCGGCAAAGCGTTTCAAATTGACCTTGGACATCAGCCTGCTAAACGCTTCGCGCTCTTTCCTTGTCAAGCTAGCACGGTAAGCTTTTTGACTGACAGACATTTTCATTCGACAAGCTTCACTCTGCACAGCGGTCAAAAATTTTGCATGATTAGCCTGATCAGCGAACCATCTGATTGAAGCCGCGGAAATTTTCTTTCTAGACGCTGTTGAGTGTTTGCCACCTACAACGCCATCGCCGCCAGCGGTCATGTTATAACCACCGGGTGCCATCGAATCAAGCTTTCTAACCCACCGCTTTTCAGCGGCATTCAGTGTTTCAGCAGTTCGACACCGTTGAACTACCTCGGCCGTGAACTTCTCCACACCGTACTTACGAATCGCGCGATGCAGGTAGTGCTTTGGTCTGACACGTTCAGCGGCTTTGATGTGCGAGTCCCATCGCTTTTCTGGGTCTTTCTCAGTCTTCCCGACGTAGCACATTCCGTTGACGGTATTCGTCAAAACATAGACGACACCGGCCCAAGAAGATTGTTTCATGACTGATCACTCCTCGGCACTCGACAAATAACTTGGGGAAGCGCGGTGAGTGATGCCGCGCTTGTCGGCCTGCAGAGCCTATCCCCAAATCTAGTTTATCACGACGGTGAACTAAATTCCGTCAGCGTAAGTCATGGTTGTGGTTCTCTTGAAAATGATTTCCCCGACACATCCCATGTATGCAGTCTCGTAGGCGACGCCCGCCCGGGTCGTCGGAACGGTCATCACCTTCGTCATTACTTGTGGGACGCGTAAGTAGAGCGACTTTTTGTCGTTCTTGTAGAAGACCGCGCGATCCAAGCCGTTGCCGGGCTGACCGACCGGGGCCGTGTTGCCGGAGCCCTGCCCAGAAATCCACGGGTTCGGCAGCGGGTTGATCTTGAACGGAATGCCGTGGTGCGCGGCGATGCAGTTACGCTCGATGTACTCGATCGTCGACATCGCCACCGGCACACCGGCGATGGCCTGCGGCTGGGTTAGCACGTTGAACTGCGTGTAGGGGACCAGGAGGCGGTCCGCCATGCCCTCCTGAGCCGCGTACCCGGAGTTCGCCAGGGTCTGGGTGAGCCCGTAGTTGACATCCGCGAGAATCTCCTGCGGAGTCTTGGTCGCCCAGGTTGTGTGGCCGGAGGCGCCGTTCGGGACGACGTACTCGTAGACGGCCGGGTTGTTGATCAGCGCCGCCCCGCCGAGGAACCCGGCGTAAGTGACGAAGTCGAGGGCCTTGACCCAGTTCGTCTCGACCGAGTTCTCGTAAAGCTCCTGGAGCGAGAATGGTGGCGCCTGGCCCATCCGAAGCGCGAACTCCATGCGCTGCAGATCGACGTAGGTGATGGTCATACCCATGGCCCAGATGTACGTGGCCCACACACCCTTCTGCACGTCGGCCTGTGCCTCCGGCAGCTCGGTGTTGTTCGTGCCCTGGAGCCCGTAGAACTGGGTGCCCGTGGTGGCGTAGTTGGCGCTCCACGCCGAGAGGAACTGCGGGAACCCGCCACCGGTTTCGACGGTGATGTCCCGCGGGTGCGTCACGGCCTGGAGCGGCTCGACCAGGTCCGTGTCGATAAGTTCGAGTTGTGCGTTCAGGAACGCCAGGCCAGAGGCACCGGCGGCGTCGAACGCCTGCGCGCGATACGACGTCATATACTGGTCGTAGGCGCGGGACGTCTGCTTCATTTTTCTCGCCATTTCTCTATGTGCTCCTCTGTGGCACTAAGCCTGGTTGCGGATGCGGAGGGTGATCTCGGCGACGCTGTTGACGTCGACGTAACCGGTGCGCTGCGCGGCGAACGGAACCAGCAGCAGGTTGCTGAGCGTGATCAGGTTCCCAGCCACCAAAGCGGCGGTCAGGTTCGCGCTGAGCGTGATGCTGGTGTTGGCCACCAGGCTCGTGACGTAGGCGCCAGCGGGGATGCCCGGCAGCCCGGAGACGAGCTGGCCGACCTGGATGTTGGTCGTGCTCGCAATCGGGATGACGGCCTGCCCTTCGGCCGCGCCGCCCGTGCCGACCGGCTCCGTGAACAGGTCGGTCGCGGCCGGAGGCCCGAGCTCCCAGTCACCGACGGTGCCGGCTGAAACACCGGCATTCGCCACCAGCCGGGTATAGACCGGGCCGCCAGCGACGGGCGAGTTCGAAACTGAGACCGCGATGGTGGCCGAACCGCGCTCCAGCACGTCGGCCATCTGGCCGGCCGCGTAGTAACCAACCTGCAGCTGGCCGGGCGTGACGCCGGCGCCGTACGGATAGGCGAGCTGGGTCTGAACCTCGCGGAGGGCGATGCCGGCGAAGTTCGCAGCCACCAGAGTGATGTTCGATGTCGCGTGCGCTACCGCATCGGCAACCGAGGTCCAGTAACCGCCCGAGGCGTTCTCGAGTAGGACCGCGGGGTCGCCGAAGTTAAGGTTGTTCGTCGACAAGAACGGAACAAACTGGCGGCTAGGAGCCACCCGTTCGCCCTGTCGACTGATCGTGCCCGGGAACCCGAGGTTCGGGCCGGTGACGGGGATTACCTGTCCGAAAGAGATGGCTGTCATCTACTTGGCCGCCTTTCCCGCGTGAAGGCGGTCGTAGATCGCCTGTGCGGTGCTGTTGACGTCTTCCGCCTTGGTGTCGGCGGCTTGCGTCCGGTTGAAGTTTGACGGGCGGTTCTTGCCAGCCGTCCTCGAGGCGCGGATGAAAGCGCCGTAGCCGGCGTCTGCGGCCCTGACCCTGGAGCCGCGCTTCAGCGTCGCCAGGGCAGTGTTGTAGGCGGCCTTCACAGCCTCGTCCTTGGAGCGGGCCACCATCGGCCTCAGCATGCGGAGGGTCGCCGCCGCCCCGTCGTGGGCCGTGGCGCGGTCCTTGGCCGACTTACGATCCTTGGCCTTCGCGTCCCGGCAGCCGCATTCGGGGCAGGCCTCGCCGCCCATCGCGGAGCCGCAGTGCGCGCACTCCATAGCTTCCTCGCCGTCCGCAGCCTCGTCCAGCGGCTCGGCCTCGCCGCCCTCGCCAACAACCTCGCCGGGCTCAGCCTCGGTGTCCGTCGTCTCCTCGGTGTTGAGGACCTCCTCCAGCTCGGACGGGTCCGGCTCATCGCCGTCGCCGTCGTCCTCAACCGCATGCTCCGGTTCCTTGGCCTCCTCGCCGAGGAAGTCGTCGAGCAGGTCGCGCAGGGCGGCAATGTCCGAGTCGTCGACCCGGCGGTCGCGGCCGCGCTTGCCGTCGATGGCGTCCATGATCTTATCCAGCGCGTCGTGAACGCCGCGCCGGTCCTCGGTGTGGGTGAGCTCGATCTCGGGGTCGAGATCGCGCCCGCGCCGGTCGCGTCCGTGACGGTCGCGAACCTGGCCGGTCTCCTCGATCTCAGGGTCGAGGTCGTCGTCGGAACGACGATCGCGGGTGCGCTTGTCCTTGCCGCGCTTGTCTTCGGTCGTGACGTCACCGATGTCCAGCGCCGCCTGGGCGAGCTCCTCGGGGTCGGTCTCGCTGTCGGCCGCCTTGGCCTTCAGCCCCAGACCCAGCAGATGAAGCAGGTTGCTTTTCACCTTTAGCTTCTCCTTCGTCTTGGTTGATGGTGCGTTGTCGGTTCGCGCCGCGCGCCCGTCCCCGGACCCCGGCGGCCTTCCCATCAGGCCCGCGGGTGCGGGCTGTGGGGCGGCGCTGTGGGGGGTCTGAAGACCGGGGGGAGCCGCGGCGCCGATGGCGACGAGATCGCCGGCTCGGCCCTTCGGCACAACGGCCGAGTGGTTGCCGACCATGTCACACTGAATGACCTTGTCGCCGTCACGATCGATGGAAAAGTCGTAGCCGAGCGAGATGTCCCTCGCCTGCTTGGCCTTGACCTTGGACACCAGCGGCTCGCCCGAGATGATCAGGTCGGCCAGGATGGGCCACTCCCCGTCGTCTAGCGGTTCGGGGCCGCGCCTCACGTTCTGGATGTGCCCTTTCGCGTACTGTGAGAACGTGGCTGGCGTGATGAAGTCCGGCGGGTGCCCGTCCGTAATGGGACGCCCCTCGAGCGAGGCCAGGAACCGCGGCGAGAACACCTCCTCGGGCGGACGGTAGAGGTCGATCAGCGAGGACGGGTTCGAGACGTCGATGCCCAGCTCCTTCGCGGCCTCGCGCGGCAGGTCGCGCACGGCGTATTCCTGGAAGCCGGTCCTCGCGATCGGGCACCCCGTAACCAGCAGCCCGCCGTCGGGCAGTTCGGCGATGTGCTCCGAGAGCCGGCTAGCCAGGTAGCCGTGTGCCGTCGGCTTGGTCCTTATGATCTCTTCGTCGGGCATCTGATAGCATCCTCATAATCAGGTACTTTCTGAGCAGGGCCGCGGTGGCGAACCACCTAAGCTCCGGCAGGGTGTAGCGGTGACGGCTAGACGGCCGCCGGGAGACGCGGCGCACGGTCCTTCGCCTTCCGTCGGTCGACAACCTTCTGAAAACCTGTGGCCTCGCCACTCTCACGCCGGTCGATGATCCTCCTCAGCTGCGCGGCGGTCGTGGCGTAGAGAGGTGGCAGCCCTGGCTTCTTGGCGACGAAGGCGTCCTCTTTCGCGTCCTCGTAAATCTCGTAGCCCTTATACTTCTCGACGGCATCCTTCGCTCTCCCCGCCGCGGCCTTCTTGGCCATGCCCTCGGCGCCGTACTTCTCGCGGCCGATGGCGGCGGCCAGCGCCTTGGGGTCGGTAACGCCCTTGCGGTGGGCCAGGGAGCGCTCAAGCTTCTGGAAGCCTTCGTGCTTGTCCCTAACCGGCACGGGCTCGAGGTCTGGGTAGGCGTCGTCCTTTGCCCCGCGCCACCGATCCTTCGCCTTCCCGAAAGCCCTGGCCAGCTCCTTGTCCGTCCTGGGGCGATAGGCCTCGGCCGCCTCCTCTGGCGACTTGAACACCAGGCTGTTGAACGTCGGCTTTTTTACCGGCACCGGTTCAGGAAGCTTGGAGGCGTCGTTGGCTGCAGATGACACGCACACATTCTTAAACCCAAGACGCTGCAAATCTTTGGCCTCCTTCTCGGCCTCAGATTTGGAATTGAAAAAGAATTGCTTCGTAGCACCTTGTGTGGTTTGTGCCGTCACTATATACTGCTCAGTGTCATTCGCCCTCTTCTTCATCCCACCCCTCCCCGCGGCAGCAGCCCAGCGATTCCCGGGCATCGGTTGCGGCTTGACGCCGGTTGACTCGACGAGCACGGGTTCAGGGAGGTCGTCCTTCGCGCGGCGATCGGCCGCCCTGAACACCTTGGCCATCGGCCACCTTTCCTCCCGCCCATCGACGCGGACGACCACCTCGCCACCTTCCGTGCGCACAAGCTTACCGATGGAACCACGGCTGTTATGCACGCGCTGGCCGGGCCTAAACTGCTCTACCTTCTCGCTGAGCGAGTTGGGGTGGAACGCCTCGCCGACCGGCTCGGGGAGGTCGTCCTTCCCCTTCCGCTCTGCCTCACGCTTCTTGTTGCAGGCGATGGCCACGGCCTGCCTTTGCGGCTTGCCGGCGCGGATCTCGGTCTTGACGTTCTTACTGAAGCTCTTCGGGCTCTTGCCTGTAATGAGCGGCATGTCAGGTCTCCTAGTTGCCGGTCGCGATGTTGAGCGTCGCGTCCGGTTGCTGAAAGCCGGTGGACGGAGCCGGGCCGCTGATGATGCCGGCCAGGTAGGTCTGCCCGCTTAGCCCCAGGAACGTGGCCACGTGGCCAGGCGCGACGAGCACGCCGGAGGCGACCGTGGCCACCACGGTGGCGGTGCCCAGGGCCACGAACACCGGTTGACCGCTCTGGTTCACCAGGCGCAGCGCGGTGTCCGTCGCCGGCGTGGCGCCTGGCAACAGGACCCGGCTCGAGGTGGTGTTGAACGCGGCGTTGACGGCCCCGTCGACGGTGAACACGGGCTGCGGCGTGGCGGCCATTACTGCGGCTCCTCGGAGTTCAGGATCTTATCCAGCTCCTCGATGGTCGGAGGCGGCGCCGACACGTCCCTGACGTGCTCCGGCAGCGCGGCCAGGACGTCGTCCAGGTGTAGGCACTCCTTCAGGTTCGGGCACGGGTCACTGGGCAGGATCGGCGCCAGCTTGCCGTTGCAGTAGTCGTTGCCAGCCGTCGCGTCGTAGAGAATACCGACCACCGGCGCGCCCCAGGACGGCATCATGACGACCTTGTCGCCGTTCTTGGCCTCGCGTCCGTTCTTATAGTGCATGACGATCTCTCCTCTGTCTTCCTCCGTGGAATCCCACGGGCATCTTGTCCAGCTGGTCCAGCGTCGGTTTGGGGTCTACCCGTCTTCCGCGGGCCACCGGCGGTGTGGCTCTCTCATTCGCCAACCGCAGGCGCCGCTCGGCCTCGAGCCGCCGCTCGGCCTCGTCGCGCGTAATCACGGGCGGGCCTTTATGACGATCGCGTCGCCGGTGACCGTGAGAACGTGCCACTCGGGTTCGCCGAACAGGCTCTTTCCCGGCTTGACGGTCTTGACCGCCACCCGACGGCCGTTGGGCAGCCTGACCAGGTCACCGGGCCGATAGGGAGGCGCTTCGTCTCTGGCCCCGCTCCGCCGCATCTTGTCGATCACGGAGTGGGCCAGGGTAAACGCGCCTTCTTGGTAACTCAACGCCAACCCGTAGTCGCCGCTTCGCGCCTTTTGCTCTGATTGTGTGATGGCCTGCCTGGCCTTGCGCAGTTTGTCGAGCCAGTATGCACGGTCGTCGTCGATCGCGGCACGAGCCAACAGCTTCTCAGCCTCGCTTACCAGCTCCACAACTTGGCGGTGAGTGGCGCGGTATGCGGACTCTGGCGGCCCACCTTGTCGCATCCATTCCTGCCGCTCCAGATTCCAGTCAATGTCGTCGTGCTTCTCATACAACTTCTCAGCCGCCGCATTGAGCCTCTTCCCACGCAGCGGCGCTGGCGACTTCCCGCCGTCACCAACCGCGACGTACTCGAGCTCGCGGACACCGGCCTTGTCCGGCCGGCCGACGGTGACGGAGTCATCCGTTTTCCCGACCGGCGCCAGCACGCCCCACCTCTCGACGTCGACCAGGCCGCGACCGGTACCGTCCCGCGGGTGCGGATCGTGAATGATCCTGCCGTTCCTGGCGACGACGGCGTGCTGCCCACCGCGGGGCGACAGGCCCAGGGCCAGGTGCCAGCCGACGGGCGGCGGCTCCTGGGCCGGGATCTCCGAGTAGCGGGCGCCGTACTCGGCGCCGAGCCAGTCGTTGACGGCTGGGTCCTCGTTCGCTCCAGCCCAGTCCGGGACCGAGGCTTCCGGCCGCTCCAGGATCGAGGCCAACGCAGTCCTGAAGCAGGTGCCGTTGACGCCCGTCCTGGACTGCGTCAGCGGGATCACCTCTTCACCGCCCCGACCGGCGCCGAGTGGTTGCCCCTTTTCAGCCACTCCTTGAAGTCCGCCACCTGCATCGGGGTGACGTCCATGTAGACCTGGCAAGCGCGGTCGTGACCGGCGTTGAAGGCCCGGACCGCCGTCGCCAGGTCTTGCCACCCCAGGAAGCACTTGTGCTCGTCGAAGCCGCGGTCCGGCGGCACCCGCCGCTGGTCGAACACGTAGACCCAGTCAGACTCCGGCGCCGGGCCCAGGGCCACGTCCATCGAATCGCCGTCCGCGCCCTTCACCCCGGGCACGTACCCGTAGTCATAGGCCATCCTGTAAGGGCCTCGCAGGTCGCCCTTCCTGGTCTCTACCCTGACCGGGATACCGTGCATGGTTAGGTCCATCACCGACCGGCCGTCGGCGTCCCTGGCCTCGGCCGCGTCGACTTCCCGCCTCACCCCGCCGGCGATCCGCCGCACCAGACCGACGATCTTGGAGGCCTTCTCATCCGGCTCGGTGTCGTCGTCGGCGGCGTGCTCTTCCCGGCCGGCCTCCGCCGGCTTGTCGGTCTTCGCCTCCTCGCGCAGAACCTTCTGCGGCCCAGCCGTCGGCGTCAGGTTCGGTACGCCACCGGACTCGGCGCCGAACAGGCCCTCACCCATGCCCTCGCCCTCGGACTGAGTCTTGTCGTTGAGCGCGGCGATGGCCGCGTCCGTCAGGTTGGAGCCGAAGCCGGTCGTCTCGGACTGGGCCTTGATCTCCTGCGCCGCGGTGCGGGGCGACATCAGCCCGGTGTTGACGCAGACCGTAACGGCATCAACGACGGACCGCGCCAGGTCGGCCTTCTCCTTCTCGTCCAGGACGCGGATCGATGGGAAGTCCAGCTCCATCTCTGAAGGCACCTCGCCCAGCTCGCTCATCATGATGACGGGCAGCAGCTTCTCCAGCGCCGGTCGGAGCGTGACGGCGGCCTCGGTCGCGATCGTCTTCTCGTAGATTCTCTCGTCGCCTTCACCCGAGTTCCCCAGCCCGTTGTACATCCGGCCCCAGAGCAGACTGACGGGCATCTTAGCCGCGCCGGCCAGCTGGAGCTGGAACATCTGGATCAGCTCCGCCAACCCGCCGAATGAGTACTGCACGTTGGACAGGTCACCGTCCTTGCCGAGGACGATCAGCGACTGGTTGCTCATCGTTTGGTTGATCTGCGACATCCGCTGAGCGTAGCCCTCGGCCGCGGCCTGGCTCATGCCGGCCCCGGACAGGAGCTGGCTGAGGGTATCCTCCTTCATGCCGATGAGGTTGGCCCGGAAGCTCAGGGACAGGGCGTTGGCCGACACGTTGTCGTAGCTCTTCAGCGCCTGCATCACGGGTGCCAACACCGAGATGCCCCATTGCGAGTAGACCCCGTCCTCGGGGATGGGCATCCTGGGACCGCAGAACCGGAGGATGCGCGACGCATGGACCTTGAACGATGGGCCACCCTGCGAGCTGATCTCGTAGTACTCAGGGAGGCCAACGTCGAGCGGCCTCTCGACGTCGTCGCAGTACGTCCCGGCGGGTTGGATTCCGCACCACCGGTCAAAGACCGACAAACCCCTGTAGGAACCGATCGGCACGTCGTCCAGGTCGAGCGGCTGGTCCAGGTCGTGCTCGTGGCCCTTGACTACCATCAGGGCGCCGGCGCCGCCAAAGAGCCGGCCCAGCTCCACGCCCCAGAGCAGCTGGCCCTTGGTGTTCGTCCGCCTGACGGCGGCGTCCACCCGGGCTAGGTCCTTCGGGTCGGCCTCGGTGACGATCTTCGGCCAGGTCTTCACGATGTCCTGGGCCGGGGCATCGACGATGCGGCGAGCGATCCAGCTTCCTTCGTAGAGCGCGACCAGGCCCCAGAAGTTCAGCGTGAAGCGCGTCAGCGGGTAGGACGTGCCGTTCTCGAGGCTGGAGGTGAAGTCGCCGGTCCTGGCCAGCGCATTGACGAAAACATCAAGTGCACGCTGCGTCATGCGGCCCTGCAACCCGATGCTCTGGCCGAGGACCGAGACCTGCTGCTGTCGACGCCGCGGACCGCGACGCGCCGCTATGCTGGAAGCCATCTACGCCGCCGTCCTTTCTCCAAGTCAAACATCGTTCGGCATCTCCTCACGAACCAAGTCACCGTCCGTCAACCAGATGACCCTGGTCTCGTCCAGGGCAATCGGCTGGACGTCGCCCTGATCGCTCCGGACGAAGCACCAGAGCAGCCTGCGGGTAGGGTCCACTATCGACCGGAGCACCTCACCGTCCAGCTCCAGACCACCGACAACCAGCACGTCGTCGCGCCGGACGACGATCCTCCGCCCCGCGATGGGCATGGCCCGACTCCTTCTTGTCTGTCTAGGCGGCAAGCCGTACCGCCACCTGTCTGAACTCCTGCTTGGTCATCCTGTGGATGGCCCCGCGCCAGTAGACTCGGGCCGGGAACCGGACGTCGTGGAGCGAGAGCACCGGTGCCTGCGAGCATCTGCAGTTTGGGCAAGCACCGCTATGGTAGTGACCGAGGCCGGACCGCTCACCGACCAGGGCCTCCGGGTCCGGCGGCTCGGCCCAAGGGACGATGACGCCGGCCATGTTCCGATGCGACGGCCTGACCCGGACGTCTTCGCTGGTCAGCCACTCATACCAGTCCAGGTCAAGCTCCTCGCAGCGGGCCTGGGTCAGAGCCGTCGAGGCCTTCGCGGTCTCGGTCCTGGCGATCAGCTTGACCCGGCTCCTTACTAGCTGTGGGAACCTGGCCGCCATCATCTTCGCGACGGTCTCGGGCCGCGCCCCTGCCTGCTGCGCCGACCTGACCTCGTGGACCAGCCTCTCGGCGGCCTCCACGGGCACCGAGCTGATGTACCTGGCGTTCTCGGCGACGAGCCTGGCGACAGCCTGGCCGGTGGTGGACGCCATCTCGTGCTGCAGGAGCTGGTAGAGCTTCTGGCTCTGCTGGCTCCGGGCCGCGGCCTCACGCCAGGTCCGGAGGTTGCCGACGGCGACCCACTCGACCATGCGGCGGGCCAGTGCGTCGCTGGCGGCCTGCACGTCCTTCTCCTGGCTGCGGGCCTTCAGCCTCGCGAGCCAGTCCTCCAGGGACTCTTCCGGCAGCCGCGGTTGCAGCACCCGGCCCGCGATCTCGCGGAGGCCGCGCTCGTAGCCACGCTCCAACCGCTTGGCGGGCGAGAACTTTGACGGCGGCTTCTTGGGAGGCATGGCGGATTACAGCGCGTCGACCCACCGCAAGTAAGAAGGCTTCACGCCGACCTTAATGGCCTGCTTCTTGAATTCAGTCGGCGTAAGCCCGGCCGAACTGATCATGGACTTGATCTTCGCCTTCGACGCGGCGTAGGCCGCTTCACTGGCTGCCTGCGTCTTTGGGTCGTCGGGACCAGGCCAGCGCAGTCTATCTGTACTACGCCGCTCAGTCCCAACCTTCTCCATCAAATTGAGAATGGCGTCAAGACTAAGTACCGCGTCCCCCGCCCTCCCCTTCCGCGCGTCCAGCGCCGCGTCCCGCGCGCGGTGCATCCTGGTACGGTCGATCTTCTTCATCGCGTCCTTCGCCCTTCCGCGGTTCCGCTTCCTCGTCTTGACGGCCTTCTTCGCCGCCGCCCTGCGCTTCTTGGCTTTCGCCTCGGCAGCGATTCCGGCGAACATCCCCCGCTCCCCGGCGTCGGGGTTCCAGTCGTCGACCGGCACCGGGTCTGGGAGGTCGTCCTTGGCCTTTTTGGCCAAGCACTCACGGAACTGCGCGGGAGAATGCTGCGTAATCTGACGCCCGCATACGCGACAGCTGGCCCCTGCGCCCATCAACTTGGCGGCCGCACTACTGAAGGTTTCATCACGCCCCACCGCCACCGGACGGACGGCGTCCTTTACATTGTGCGAATCCACGATCACGCCGGCCTTTCTGGCCGCGGTGGCCGCCTCACTGGCAGACTTGTACGGACCAAACCGTAGTGCATCGTTCGGCTTCTTGAAAAACCATTCGCCACCCACAAGCACCACTTTACCGGTAAGCTCAGCGTCCTTCGCCTTGCTCGCGGCCTCTTTAGCTCGCATACACTTCGCGCAGCTAACGAGGCCCGGCACCGGACGTCCTTTACCTTCGCAACCGCCCTTGGCGAATGTGCCTGGGCACTTCTTCACGTTGTGATGCGAATAACCGTAGGCCATCCTACTGCACCAACCTTTCCAGAGACTTCAGCCCGTTGGCCTGCCGCCACCGGTCTAGCTCAGCGACCTTCTCGGCCGGCAACCAGAGGTAGCCGACCCAATCCTTACCCCAGGGATGACTGCGCATCTTGAAGATCTGGCCGTGGGCCAGCTTCAAGATCGCCTCGCCCTCGACCGGGGCGCCGGCCTGGCGGAACCTGTACAGCAGCCCCTGCATGTACTCGAACGGGGTGGTCTTCACCGCGTAGAGCTTCCCGACTTCCTGGGCGTGGAGGGCCACGCTCACCGGCTTGGTGTCGTCCCTCTCCGCCGCCTTGTCCTTGATGATCAGCATCTCGTCACCACCTCCGCGGCTCGGGCCGGTAGTTTGCCAGGTCGTGCGGGTCGTTATTATTACGATGACGAAGAGCCCACCAGGCGAGCAGGGCCAGGAGCAGGAATCTTGGGTGCTTCATCTCCCCACCGTCATCAGCCCGCTGACCCGCCAGGGCAGGACCTTGCCGTGCACCCCGTAGCGGAGCGCGTCGACCTCGTCGTCGTTCACCTTCATCGGTTCCTCCTCGCCCCGCTTCGAGGCCTTGTCGTCCCAGGCGTACTGCGGCAGCCTCTTGCAGAGCCGCGGGCACCCAGTCCGGCTGATCATCAGCTTCCTGCGGGTCAGCATCGTCGACACGGTGTGGATGCCCTCCGACACCGCGTTGTCGGCGTCCACGACCCAGAAGCCGCGAAGCCTCATCTCGGCCCGCAGGCTGGCGGCCTCCGGCGGGAGGCGGACCTCGAAGCCCTTGGCGCCGAACTTCTCCAGCAGGTCGCAGTACTGCCCGTCCGTGAGCTGCTTGCGGGTCTCCTTCGAGTCCCACACCTGCTCGCGGGTGACCCAGATAACGTCACCGTCGTCGTAGAACTCCAAATGGCACTGCGGGTGGTCGACGCCCGGGTCGACCGAGTACCATTTGTCGACGTACCCGCCCCTGCCCTTGGGGTCTCGGTTCAGGAGCGCCGGCCTGGGCTCATCGAACGTGTTGGCCCGGTCGTCCCAGGCATCCCTATAGATAGACCCTTCGGCCAGAACCCACTGGGCGTCGATGTACCGGAGCTTGAAGACCCCGGATTGGCTGGCAACGATATCGGCCTTGTCCTCGGGCGTAATGTTGGGATTGTCGTCGAGATTGAAGTTCAGCACTTCCAACCGCTCGGGCGAGAACTTATCGATGACCCCGGTCTTCAGGTAGCAGTACGGGTTGCCGGTATTCGTCGAGCCGACGAACCTGGCGCCGGGCGGCGACATTCGCATCCAGACCTGAGCCAGGAAACTCTCCGGGAACTCAACGATCTCGTCGCCGATGAACAGCCCGATCGTCGAGCCGAGGATCTTCTTGTAGCTGGCCTCGTCCCGGGCACCGACGACGAAGTACTGCCGGCCGAAGAGCCAGAGCTCGCCCGTGGCCATGTTGTACGTGTAGTTGCCCGGGCCGGCGATGGCGGCCAGGTCGATCAGCATGTTCCGATGGACGGTGTCCTTCGACACGCCGGCGATGAACCGCTTCCCGGGCACGTCGTACCGAGAGTATTGGACGATGGTCTTCGCGTCGATGGTGAAGGTCTTCGCGCTGCGGACCGACCCGACCAGGATCGTGTACTTCCGGTCCTGGCTCGGGTGCCTGAGGATGAAGTCCCTGGACTTCCTGCCGAACGGTTTTACCAGCGCCGTGTCTATCACGACATTCCCTCGTCCGACAAGTGATCACGGTCCAGGTAGATCACGACGTCGTCAAGATACGAGCCATTCACAAAGCACGCAACGGCGGACACCGTGGGGACGGTCATCTCGCCGCGGTGGATGCGCTCCAGGTCATTGGCCAGCTCGTCGGCGTCGACTTCAATCACCACATCGTCGGCCGTAGCCATTACTATGCCTCAGTCTTCAGCGCGTCGAACAACGCCTGCAGCTGCTCATTGGGTCCGTTACCGGCGCCATCCGGCGCGATGCCGTATTTCTTCGGGCGCTGCTTTGAGAGCAGCCACTTCCTGGTTTCGATGATCAGCTTCGCGCGCTCAACGTTATCGGACTCGCGAACCTCTTCACTCGCGAACTCGCCGCCCTTCGGGTCGGTACCGCTCTTGCTGACCTTGGTGACGCCGATCAGCGGGGTGGCGGCGATCTCTGCAAGCTCTTCAGCCTGACGCTCCAGTTGCAAATCTCTTGACCGTGTGTACGTTTTGTCTAATTCTGGATGTTCACGCAGCCATTCATAGAAGGTCAAACACGTCGGCAAAGTTGGGTCATTGTCAAGCCGGCCGAGCGTCATCTTGGTGTCGGTGGCGAACATCGCGCAGATCTGCCTGCCGATCTTTTCGTCGTACTCAACCGGCCTCGGGCCGGGAGCGACGTAGATACGACCGGTGCTGGGATTGCGAGCCGAAAGCGGACCGAGACGAACCTCGTCTCTCGCCTTCTTCAGCGCCGCGTAGTTGGCGGCCTTGTTACCACGACCACCACGCTTGCGACGCTTTACGGGGACGTCTTGCTGGCGCACCAAATCGGACGCTGGCGCGCCGTGTTTCTTGGTCGCCATTCAATCATCTCCTTTTGAAGTGGGAAGACCCGAAACTGTGGCGGCCTCGGGCCCTCCGCGTCACGACCTATCCGGTAGCGATAATTTGGGAGCACGCGCGCCTGGTAAGGCCGGTGCCTGGTCGGCAGCGGATGTCGTGAACGTCAAACACAGCGGGGCAGCGCTTTGGTTCGCTGCCCGCTGAACGGCTTTCGACGACTTACACACGGAGGAAAGGGTCCGTCGTCACGGCAGCCGCGCGGCCAATCAAGTTCTCTTGTTGCCCCACACCTTCAGCCCGATGACCTGGCGGCCATCTTCACCAACGCAGCTATGGGGAGCCCACTCCACGACTCGGACCGAGGTGGCCATCGACAGCGGCGTCCCGTTCGGACCGACGAGGAAGCGAAGCTCGCCGGCCTGCGCCAGCTCGTTCGCCTTGTAGCGACTGATGTGACGATGATCGATGCACCTTGGCCACTGCTTCCAATGTTCCAAGGCGCCGGCTTCCTGGGCAGATAGCACGCAGACGCTCACAGGGAATGCACTTCCTCCATGCACATAGCGGGATGCCGTCGCCGTGAGGCCGCGACGTGGCCTTTGCAAACTACGCCGAGCGGATAATGCCGTCCAACCTGTGCTGGCCCGCGGCCACCGCTCTAAAGCTCATTCACACTCCACGTCTAGCTCCAATTACAACTATACCACAGCGATGCCGCCGACGCGGAGGGGAGACGAGCCGGCGGCAATAACTAACATTAAGTTGTTGATTCTAAACATTGTTGACCAGTTGATAGTTGGATGATAGTTTGCTATGTGGTTGATTTTATTACTCTGAACTACTAGAACTAACTAACTATTATTAGATATAGGTTTATAGGGTGGAAAGTCATATATTATCTTAATAATCGAATGATATATATTATCCTACGCTTTTAGATTAAGGACTTCGGTGATACATGGGAGTTATAAGTAGTTGTTCATAAATAATGACTTATGGGTGTTCAACTAGGGTCACATAGTAGTCATTGAGGCATTTTCATTTTTTATTATGTTTACCCCGTCGCCGGTGACCCGTCTCGGTTCATTAGATTATAATAGGTTTACCACAAACCCACTGAAATGGAGACGAAATGCCAAGACCTAGATTGGCCGTCCCGCGTCGAGTCTGCTGCGTAACGCTTGGCGACTCGACCTACGACGCCTTGATGAAATTTGTTGCCGCGCCGGACGCCGTAAAGCTGCTTCGTGCCGTGATGTCCGGCGCGCCCAAGCCGGACGAGTTTGGAATGCTGCCGGAAAACTACGATCATCTTCGCAACTCGCTGCGCACCGACATCACCGATGCCGACGACCTACTCAATCGCGCCTACAGGACCGAGCGTTCCTATATAGAGCGCGTACGTAAGATGAATACCCAGGCGGTTAACCCGACGGTCAACGTCAGCCGCGTCGTCGAGGCCTTGATCTTGCGCGGCATGTCGCCCGCGCCTCCTCTGGTTGCCGCGATTCCGTCGTCGTCTGCCGCCACTAAAAAGAAGACCGCCTACGAAGTCATAGCCGAAGCCAAAAAGAGGAAGGCTAAAGATAATGCCACCGTTGACGCTGCCCGCGGTCCGCGCCGCGATGCTAGAAAAGCTTCGTAGTAGTCTGCTGACCGAGAAGCACGCCAAGCAGCTTCACTTTCAACCCATGACCGAAGACCAGGCCGTCCAGGCCGGCATCCAGCCGCCCTGGGCCGGATTCCGCATCCCTTACTTTACGCCAGAGGGCAGAGTCATTCCGGACTTCTATCGATACAGATTCTGGCCGGACTCGAAGCCGTCCCGGGGGTGGGCCTCCATCGCCGAGCCCAGCAGGCTTCGCTACGTGCAGCCCTCCGGGTCAGAGCTTCACGTCTATCTCCCACCGCTGCTGAAGAGCGGGGCCACGTGGCGCGACGTGATGGAGCACGCCGACGCGCCGCTGTTCATCACCGAGGGCGAGCTGAAGTCGGCCTGCGTCTGCGCCAACACCGCGCACGTCATGCTCGGGCTGGGCGGCGTCTTCAGCTGGATGTCCAAGCGGCGCGGGCAGGCTCTTCTCCCCATCCTGGAGGAGTTCTGCTGGGGTGGTCGGACCGTTTATCTCTGCTTCGACAGCGACCAGAGCACGAAGCCCCTGGTGCAGCTGGCGGCGTCCAGGCTCGCCCTGGCCCTGACGGCCAAGGGCGCCTTGGTATACTAGGTCCCCCTTCCCCTGGCCGTGCCCGGCTCCAAGCAGGGCGTCGAGGACTACCGGGCCGCTAAGGGGGTCGACGCCCTGGACACGCTCCTCGATGACGAGGAGCGGACTCGGCCTGTGAAGGCCAGTCAGGAGCTTCATCGTTTGAACGAAGAGGTGGCCATCATCTGGGGCGGTGGCCCAGTCGGCAGCATCGTCCGGTTCGAGGACGGAAAGGTGATCACCCCGGCCCAGTTCACGCGTAGTCTCTACCGCGACCGGGTCTACGTCGAGTTCAGGGTCGATAAGGAAGGCAACACGGCGCCGGGCCGTCTCCACTACGCGGCCGAAGATTGGCTCGCCTGGCCGGCCCGGGCCCGAGTCCGCAACGTTACTTACCTGCCCGGGCAGCCCTCGATCACGGACGAGGGAGACTTCAACCTTTGGCTGGGCGGCGGCGTCGAGCCGAGAAAGGGGCAGACGAAGCCGTTCGACGATCTGCTGAAGAGGATGTTCAAGGGCATCGACCCAGCGCACCTTCTCTGGCTGAAGCGCTGGCTGGCCTACCCGATCCGCAACCCGGGGACGAAGATGTTCACCTGCGTGCTTCTCTGGTCTCACACCGGCGGCACCGGCAAGAACCTCCTCGGTGAGATCGCGGCCCCGATCTATGGCGCCAGCAACGTCACGACGATCAAGAGCCGCCACCTCGCCGGCGACTTCAATGGCTGGGCCGAGGGAAAGCAGTTCATTATCGGCGACGAGATCACGCTCGAGGATAAGCGCCACACCTCGGGCGATCTGAAGAGCATGCTCACCTCTCGCACCGTCAGGATCAACCGCAAGGGCATCGAGTCGTACGAGATCCCGGACTGCGCGAACTTCCTCTTCACCTCGAACGACCCGACGGCCATCATGCTGGACCAGGGTGAGCGGAGGACCTTCGTCTGGCACGTTAACGAGGAGCCGCTGGGTGACGACTACGGCCGCGACTTCATGCGCTGGCTCTACGGCTACCAGGGGCCGCCTTACGATAGGCCGGCCGAGGCGCGGTCCGGCGCCGCCGCCCTGGCTTGGTACCTCACCGAGGAGCTGGAGATGGGCGACTTCTCCCCGACGGCGCCGCCACCGGATACCGCCGCTAAGTTGGAGCTGATCTCGAACTCTCGATCAGAGATCGACTCCTGGGCCGTGGCCCTGGCCCTGGAGCCGGATAGGTGGCTGGCGCCCCAGAGCGGGCAGAAGTTCGCGCCGTCCCAGTCCTCGTCCGGCCGCGGCCCCTACTCCATCTATACCCCGGAGGATTTGCTCCGCCTCTACGACCCAGAGGGCCGGCAGCGCACCAGTTTACGCGCCCTCGGCATCGCCCTCGACCGGGCCGGGTTTAGGAAGGCCCTCCACAACAACGGGCGGGTGGGCAACACCCGCTCCACATTCTGGCTGATTAGGGACGACGACAAGTCGCGGGCGCCGATCACCTCGACGGAGGCCGCACGGCGCTACGCCGCGGAGCGCCCGGAACCGTTCGTGCAGCCGAGCCAGCGCGAGGAAGCGGAGCGGCGGAAACCGCAGTGACGACGTGTGCAGCGTCGGTGTTTGAAAGATCAAAGAAGGAGTGAATACTGATGACTCTCATCACACCCAACACGACGCGCCGCGCCGCGCCTTCCTGCGCGGCTTGGGCGCGCTGGTCCTGGCGCCTAAGGTCATCCACGTCCTGCCGCCCGTGGGCGGGTGGCGCCTCAACCATACCGGCTTGCTGACGCGCCCTCTGCGGTTGGAGGACCTCTACCTGCCGGAGCTCGTCACGCTCGGCAGCCTGGTCGCCGCCCTGCGGCGCGTGGACCCGGACATCCGGGTGGTGGAAGACCAGCGGCTCTGCCGAGTCGAGCTTACCAGCGCCATGACGTCGCCCGTCGCGGAGCAGGCGTTCAGGAAGGCCTTGTGGTACGCGCTCCCCATCGGTGTTCAGGCGACTTTCAACGGCCGGTGGATGCGCAATGATTGGGGATTTAGAAAGGAGATTGTATGACGAAGATCAAGGCTGGTAAGACCGTCATCGCCGGCTCGCGCGGCATAGGCGACTACGCGCTGCTGTGCGCTGCGATCAAAGAGGCTAAGTTCAAGATCACCGAAGTGGTGTGCGGCACGGCGAAAGGACCTGATTTGTTAGGAAAGCGCTGGGCTGAAGAGCGCGGCATCCCGGTACGTGAGTTTCCCGCCGACTGGCCTCTTCACGGCAGGTCTGCTGGGTCTATCAGGAACTGCGCGATGGCGGCTTACGCGGATTCTCTGGTGGCGCTCTGGGATGGCCACAGTCGAGGCACGCGGCACATGATTGAAGAGGCGCGCCGACGCGGTTTGAAGCTCTGCGTAGTGAACCTGGCCGCGGAGCGCACAGAGGTGAGCGCGTGAACCGCCGCTCCTTTCTTCGCTCCATCGCCTTCACCGCCCCGGCCTTAGTGGTGGCGCCGCGCGTCATCTACGCCTTCGCCCCGCCCGGTGGGTGGCGCGTGGGGCCGTCCGGCTTGGCGGTGCCTACAGACCTGACAAGTGATATCGCCGCCTATTACGCTTCATATGAGAGGTTTGTGCGCGATTTTGAAGCGCAGATGGAAGCTGCGCTGTACATCACGCTTCGAAAGGCCCCGACCGTTCCTTACACGGACGCCGGCTGGCGCCTTCTCCGCGAAGTGTTTGAAAACGAGGCGCTTAAATGCCGCTACGAGTTGTGAATCTGCGCGATTATCCGCGCAGCGCTGTGCGCTACATCGGCCGCGGCTCCAGCCTCGGCAATCCATTCACGCACCTGCCGTTAGATAAGACCAAGGCTTACGTCCGGTGCGATACGGTGGAGTCCGCCGTGGGGTGCCTGGAAAGCTGGGCGCGCGGCAACCCGGCCTGGGATGAGGTTATCCCTTCCTCGGTGCGCGAGCGGTTCCTGGCCGCGACGCGCACCCTGCGTGGCGACGAGCTGCTGGGCTGCTACTGCCAGGACCCGGCGCGATGCCACGGGCAGGTGATTAAGCGGTTGTGGGAAGAGGCGCACCGATGAGCGCCAAGAACGATGAGGTGTTGAAGGCGGCCGGCTGGCGGTGTTGGTACAAGACCAAGACGCTGGCTTTCAGGGCGGACAGATGGGAAGATCTCGAAACCGGAGAGCTGCATGCGCAACCCAGGGCCATGGAGATCCAACGCCTTAGGACGTGGGCGCGAAAGCGCGCTGAGGGAAAACTATGAAGCACTCTGACCCGAGATTGCAAGACCTGGCCGAGGCCATCCAGGGACTGCTGTGCATGATGCCTGGCAGCGGTAGGGCGGTGTTCGAGGCGCGTCTTGTTAACTGGGCCGACTGGGAGGTCAAGTTCGCCGTGCTGCCTAGAGACTTCGACGATAATTATCGCTATGCAACCGCGTTCACGATCAGTGATCAAACGCTGCACGATCCTGACGTCGAAAGGTGGCGGCACTTCAAGCGCTGTCTTTTGTGGCAGCTGGCCGTGAAGATGGCCGACGAGTCTTCACCGGTGCCCGAGTTCAGGGTGACGTGGATCGCCGGTCCGTGGATTGAGCCAACGAAGGAGGGCGGACTATGAATCAGAACTTTACCACGCGCTGTGGCAAGGAGTACGAGGTCAACGGCCGCGCCGAGCGGTGCGTGAAGGATGCCGGCCATCGGGTAGGGTGCCCGCTCACGTTGTGGTGGTCGCTCAAGGTACCTGACCTGGGCATGAACATCGGCACGTCCGTAGACGGCGGCGAGATCGTCGTGAGGAGGGTGAAGTGACCGCCGCTGACGTGCCGGCCGACGTCACCGCGGCGCTGGAGGCCGTGCGGGCGGCCCAGACGCCGTCGCCGGACCGGCTCTATCTTCCGGTGTCGACGTTCTGGCGGGTGCTGGCGTACCCGGAGATCGCACTGCTGCACCGCGCCAGGCGCAAGCGCGGGCTTCGCCGCCCACTGCGCTTCACTCGACGGCTCGGCTACGGTTGGCCCTGCCCGTAAACCGGATGATTTATAATCTACCCAGGAGGGAACCACCAATGACTCTTGCCGATGTGATGGCGGCGCCCGTGGGCGCCCGGTTCAGGTACAGACGAGGCGATCCGGCGCGCGAGGCGGTGCTGGTCAAGACCGGTCCCAGGGAAGTGACCATCCACGGTAGGGCTGACTTCGGCTCGACACCGATTCGGTTGCCGATCCGGGATAACAACACGTGGCGGAAGGCCGCCGACCTGATGACCGCGGAGGAGGCGGTGAGCGATGATCAGAACGTTCTGTGACGAGTGCGGCATGACCGCTTCTGAAATGGAAGTACTGCTGAATGAGCTCGACGCGTGCCATGAGGCCCGCGAGTGGGCGAAGGGCAAGAACCTCGCCGAAATCTGGACGCAATGCGACCGCGCCGATTGGCTCTGCTGGCTAGCCGTGAGGATGGAGGGTAGGGCTGGCTGGCCCACGCGAAAGCAGGTCATTCTGGCCGTGTGCGACTGCGCGGAACTGGCGCTGCCCTACGTGGAGAAGGGCGAAGAGCGTCCCCGAAAGGCGATCGAGACGACACGGGCTTGGACACGCGGAGAGGCGTCTATTG
>VFSW01003989.1_pt1 | contig 22065 bp, 19 predicted proteins | sample 5358111 | NCBI WGS metagenome assembly VFSW01 (sample SAMN11554181, study PRJNA540505) | mine drainage metagenome | isolation source: sediment from site ElyBrook_90M | place: USA: Ely Copper Mine, Vershire, VT | collected 2017 | reverse complement strand
CGCGACATGTAGCGGATATCCACCCGCGGGCCGGCGACGGTCATGAGTTCGCCAAAGGGGCAGGGTACGATACAGAGCATCGGCTGTTTTACCGGCTCGGATGCGGCTTTCACGGATGCGACCTCGAAGGCGGGGGATTGCGCGCATAACCAGGATCCGGCTATGAGGAGGAGCGGCAATCGCAGCATCGCGAGTCGATTATTTAGTCGATTATTTCACAATGGCCGAGGCTAAAGTTCCGGCGGTAGCCGCCGATTTAAGCTACGTGGCTGCAACTGCTTCCATACCACCGCGTCCGCCGGGTGACCTGAATGCCTCGCTGCAAGCCCTGGTACGCCATTTCTACCGCGATGCGGTGGAAAACCGCAAGCTGATTCGCGAGCTCCTGGAGCGGGACCGGGATGGGTTCTATTCCAGCGCGCTGGACATCCTGAGGAGCCAGGGGGACTCGCGAGGGTGCCAATACCTGGTGACGCTATTCGTGGCCTACGACCTGCTGCGGCGGGCATTGTGCGACCCTGTGCTCACCAACGCGCAGGCGCTGACGCTGGCCCGGTCGGCCACGCGGATCGACTCGATGACGGACGTCTCGCTGGCTAAGGCTCTGGCCGAGAGCTTCGGCGATGGCGGAGAACCGATGCCGGCCGAACATGCGGCCCGCCTGATGACGGTGCTCAGCGAAATTTCCGACGGCAGCCGGATCCAGTGTTCGCTGATGCGCCTGCTGCGCCATCCTAATCCGTATCTGCGCTCCCAGGCGGTCAAGATGATCGGGCGCGGCAGCCGGAGCGTGCGGTGGGTTCAAAACCGGTTGCAGGAAACGGACCCGCGTGTGCGCGCCAATGCCATCGAATCGATTTGGGGCCTGGATTCGGAGGAAGCGCGGGCGCTGCTGCTGGCAACGACGCGAGATAACAACAACCGGGTGGCGGGAAACGCACTCGCGGCTCTCTATCGTTTGGGCGACCATCGCGTGATTCCCGATGTGATCAAAATGGCGCAGCATGAATCGGCGCTCTTCCGCTCGACCGCGGCATGGGTGATGGGCGAAAGCGGGGACCCCCGGTTCACTGAACCGCTCGCCGGGATGTTGCGCGACTCCGACCAGGCGGTGCGCACCCGCAGCCTCTCCGCGTTAGGGCGAATCAAGAAAGTCATGGCTCAATCCCGTTTGAACAAGCCCTGGGTGGTCACGGGAAGGATGCTTCAGGGGAATTCATCGAAAGCCAACCGGCGTCTGCGGGTCGCGGTTTTAGGCGCGGAAGTCCAGATGGAGCCATCCATCCTGCCCACCCAGTTCCTGGTGTTGGAAAACGGCCAGGCCGTCATGGAGTACAGGATCCATGAGAAGGCGAGCGTTGAAGCCATGTCGGTGGTATTTGCCGCTTCCCGCGACATGGTGCGGAGTTCCACCGCATGGTCTCGGGGCGTCACGGCGTGCCGCTCCTGGAAGCGGCCCTCGGATCTTTGGGCAATATCGGCGTACCTTGCCGGCGAAGGTGAGGATGGCAACCCGGGACCGGCAGACGAGCCGCTGCCATTTGTCGCCGGCGCCGACGCGGTGGATAAAGCCCTGGCACAGCCGGAGGCGCGCAGCGAGTGTAGCGAGCTTTGGCGGACCCTCTTGCGAGCCGTTCGCAGCGACCAGGGCCAAAATCGGGGCAAACGGCATGTGATCGTATTCAGCCACACCGATCCGTTGCGGTCCGCGGGGGTAGGTTTGGTTTCCACGGTGCTCAGTTCCCGCGCCAGCGTGCAGGTAATCTCCGCGGCGCCCAGCCCGAAAGTGGAGGATTTTTGCCGCCGCGCGCACGCCGGTTTTCAGGTTGCCGAAACGGACGACGAAATCGTCCGTCTTCTGGAACTGGCTTACCTGAATCTGCTGGCTCGCTACGAGATCACCTGGAACAGTGCTCATGCAGATACGGTCGAACTCAGGGTACGGGTAAACACGCCCGCCGGATGGGGCGAAGCGGCCATTCCAATCAGGCAGGCCGGTGCTTAGATCTTCCGGCTTAAAACTCTCCGCCGGCGATCTTGGCCGTGACCGCGGCGACTTCGTGTTCCATGGCCCGGTCTTTGTCCTGAAAAGCGGCGACCTGACGGACGCTTTGGTAAGCGCGTCGCGTTCCCTCACCCAACGGGTCCGGACCGCCGCGGAGATCCACCGCCTGAGTCGCGGCCAGCAGCACCATGGCGGCGAGATGACGCACGCACTCCAGCGCGTCCATCGCGGTAACGGCCGAGTGCATTCCCAGGCTTACCACATCCTGGTTGTACTGGTCCGTGGGCAGGGAGTGAATCGAACTCGGCCCGGCCATCTGGCGCACCGCGCAGGCCAGGCTGGTGACGCTCAACTGCATGCCTTTGAATCCGCAATTCACGCCGGGCTCGGGCGTGAGGTTCACGGGAAGGCCGGCATTGAACTTGTCGTCCACCAGCACCGCCATCAAGGCATTGCCCCAATTCGCCATCACGGCGAAATCGATCTTCCAGGTGTCCAGCAGGCGGGCGATATGGCCGCCGTAGAAGTTCCCCGCCTTGTACATCACGCCGGAATCCGGATCGATAAGGGGATTGTCGTTGGCGGAGTTGATTTCCCGCTGGATCACGGCTCGCGAATCCTGGAGCGCCTCCCAGGCCGGCCCCAGTCCCTGCGGCACGCAGCGCAGGGAATAGCTGGTCTGGCCGCTGGATGCCCGGATATACCCGGAACCGCGCAGCAATTCCAACAGATGGGCGGCTACCGCAACCTGGCCCGGATGGCCCTTGCTCTCATGCACCCACGGCTGGAACGGCAGGTCCGGCGCCTGCATGGCTTCGATGGAGAGCGCCACGCCGGCCAGAAGCGCGCGCAGCACATGGAACGCATCCACCCACAGCAGAGCGGCCGCGCCGGTCATCACGGTGGTGCCGTTGATCAGCGCCAGACCTTCTTTCGGGGCGAAGTGAATGGGGCGCAGACCAACCGATTCCAACGCTTCTTCGGCTGGCAGGCGCCGGCCGTTTACTTCCGCCTCGCCGAAGCCTACGAGCACCCGCGCGATGTAGGCAGAGGGCATCAGGTCCCCGCTCGCGCCTACCGAGCCGTAACGCGGCACCACCGGCGTCACCCCCCGATTCAACAGCGCGGCCAGCGAATCCACCAGGATATTGCGCACCGCCGAAGCCCCTGTGGCGAAGGTGACAATGCGCAACAGGGTGGCCGCGCGCACCACGTCATTGGGCAGCGCCTGCCCGGTGCCGCAGGCCAGGTGGCGCATCAGGTTGTGCTGCAGCGTGTCCATCTGCTCCGGCGCGAGCGAGATCCCGATATTGCCGCCCACTCCGGTGTTGACACCGTAGATGCGTTCGCCCCGGGCCAGCATCTGTTCCAGATGAGCGCGGCCGTTGGCGATCCGCGTCCTGGCTCCGCCGGTGAGGCGCACTTCGGCGGCTTCGCGCGCCACGCGCACGACGTCTTCAATGGACAGAGGGTCCGCCCCTACCACTACTCTCCCGGCCATCATTCCACCGTGAACGCGTGCTTGATCTGATAATTCTGATATCCCACGGCGTCTTTCACCTCCACCTGAATGGCATATTCGCCGGGCTTTACGTTGGGCTGAATCGGCACGCTGAACTCGCCGGTGACATACGTCTTTGGATAAAACGATTCGGTCTGATCGCCCGCGGCTTCCGGATTGGTATAGAGGACCTTGTCGCCGCTCAGAATCTTGAAAATGTAACTGACATCGATCTTGTTGGCCGGGCCGAACTTGTATCCGGTCATATCGAATTTCACCCAGATGGTGCTGCCGGCTTTATAGACGGGCTTGGCGACAGGCTCGGTGTCCCCTTCGTTGCGGAAGAAACGGAGATTACGCACAGTCAGGGTATCGCTGGGAGCCACTTCGTGGCCGCGAACCTGGAACGGAACCGAGAGTTCGGCTGTGGTGTGGGCGACCAGATCTTCCACCTTGACCAGGATCTTATAGTTGCCGGACATCACCAGCGGGGGGATGGCCACTTCCGTGGCGATTCGAGGCATCCACTCCTTATCCTGCGGGCTGATTTCATCGGTCAGTTCATTCTTGTATATTTCCGTGAGCGGCACGCCCTTCGGGTCAAAAGGCTGCACCGAATACGCCAGGTGAATCTTTGCTTCCGGAGACTTGGCGAAATTGGCAACCCGGCAGGTGAAGAAGAGGATCTCACCGGGCACGTGGGTGGTGCCGGGCGCATCGGCCACTCCGCCTTCGGACTGACTGAGGATGGGCTGCACAATCTGCAGCGGCGTCGCGCCGCAGAGAAGGGTGGGCAGGAATGCCAGGAGCAAAACGGATCGCATTGCGGATCTCCCAGTACGATTCTAACTGAGCGCTTTGCGCAAGTATTGCCCCGTGTACGACGCCGCAACCTGGGCAATCTGTTCGGGCGTGCCCGCGGCGACGATGGAACCGCCGGCGGCGCCGCCTTCCGGCCCCAGGTCGATCACCCAATCGGCCGCCTTGATGACATCCAGATTGTGCTCGATGACGATCAGGCTCCCGCCGTTTTCGATGAGCCGCTGCAAGCTGGCCAGCAGCTTGGCGATATCGTCGAAATGCAGGCCGGTGGTGGGTTCATCGAAGATGAACAGCGTACCCGCGCAACTGGAGGTGGTGAGATGGGCTGCCAGTTTCACGCGCTGCGCCTCGCCGCCGGAAAGCGTGGTGGCCGATTGGCCAAGCCGCAGATAGCCCAGCCCGACATCATCCAGCACCTTCAGTTTCTGCACCAGCCTGGGCGTGTCGTGGAAGAAGGTCATGGCTTCGCGCACGGTTAGTTGCAGCACCTCGTGCACGTTCAGGCCGTTGTACTTGATCTCCAGGATTCCGCTCTTATAGCGCGTGCCCTTGCATTCGTCGCAGATCAGCTCGACGTCCGCCAGGAACTGCATCTCCACGGTCACCGTGCCATCGCCCTGACAGGTTTCGCAGCGCCCGCCGGGAATGTTGAACGAGAAGTGGCCGGCGGTGTACCCGCGCTTTTCGGCCTCGCGGGTGGAGGCGAACAACGCCCGGATGGTGTCGAAAGCCTTGATGTAGGTGACCGGGTTGGAGCGCGGCGTGCGGCCGATGGGCGATTGATCGATCATGACCGTGCCAGTGATGCGGTCCGCGCCTTCCACCTTCCTGCACGCCATTCTGGGGCCGGTGTCGAGCGCTTCGGCGGCTTCCTCGAACGCCGCGTCCCCGGCCGATTCACGGGCTTTGTGCAGCGCCTCCAGCGACCGGAAAATCACATCGTGCACCAGGGTGGATTTGCCCGACCCGGAAACTCCCGTGATTGCCACCATCATGCCCAGGGGCACATCCACCTGGATGTTCTTGAGATTGTGTAGCCGTGCACCGCTGAAGCGCATTACCCGTTTGGGATTGACCGGCCGCCGCTCGCGCGGCGCGGCCACCCGCAGTTCGCCGCGCAGATATCCGGCGGTGAGGGAGCTGTTGCCGTCGGCGGTGAGTTGGGCCAGCGAGCCCTCGAAGACGATTTCGCCGCCATGTTCGCCGGCGCCGGGGCCGAGATCGACAATGTGGTCGGCCGCCTGCATCACGTCGGGATCGTGCTCCACCACCACGATGGTGTTGCCGAGTTCGCGAAGTTCGTGGAGGATGCGTATGAGGCGGCCGGTATCGCGGCTGTGCAGGCCGATGGACGGTTCGTCCAGCACATAGCAGGCGCCCACCAGGCGCGAGCCCAGGCAGGTGGCCAATTGGATGCGCTGCGATTCGCCGCCGGAGAGCGTGGCGGAGAGGCGATCCAGGGTAAGGTAATCCAGGCCCACATCGTTCAGGAACTTCAACCGCTGACGGATTTCCACCAGGATCTTATCGGCGATCGCACCTTCCTCGGGGCTCAGTTCCAGCGTGGTGAAAAACTCGTGAGCCCCGGCGATGTTCATGCGCGTGATCTCGGCCAGGTTCTTGCCGCCCACGTGCACGTACAGCGCCTCCTTGCGAAGGCGCGCGCCCTTGCATTCGGGACACAGCGCGTATCCGCGGTAGCGGCTCAGGAAGACCCGCACGTGGAGCCTGTACTTTTTTGTCTCCAGGTGGTCGAAGAAGCGGCGGATGAAGTCGTACGTGGCGTCCCGCTCGGCATCGCTCAGGTCGCAGAAGGGGACATCGAAACGCACCTTGCGCCCGGCCGATTTGCGGAAGTTCCCCAGCCACGACCGGAACTTGGGCTTGGTCCACGGGTCCACCGCGCCTTCATCGAGTGAAAGATTCCTATCGGGAATGACGCGGTCCATGTCGAAATCGATGGTATTGCCGAAGCCCTGGCATCGCGGGCAGGCGCCGTAGGGCGAATTGAAGCTGAAGAGAATGGGCTCCGGGACGCTGTACTCGGTGAGGCAGGTCTTGCACTGAAACTTCTCGTTGAAGCGCAGTATCCGGTCGCCGGCGGCGCTCTGGAAGATCACTTCGCCGGTTTCGCGATAGCAGATCTCGATGGTGTCCACGAGGCGCTGGTGCAGGCCGGGGCCGATCACCAGGCGATCCACGAGGACGAACACCGGGTGGCTAAAATCGATATCGAGAAGCGATTCCGGAGTCGAGAACTCGAACAGCCTTCCGTTCTGAAAGAGGCGTGTGAAACCCTTTTTGCGCAGTTCGAACAGGTGATCGCGCAAGGCCTGGGTGGAGGCGTGTTCGCCGCAGGGAAACAGCGCATACCAGCGGGAGCCCTCGGGGAGTGCCAGCAGGCGCGCGGCAATCTCGTCTACCGTGTCACGCAGCACGCGCGTGCCGCAGTTGGGACAGATAGTATGGCCGATTCGGGCATATAGCAGCCGGAGAAAGTCGTAGGACTCGGTGGAAGTGGCCACCGTGGAACGCGGATTGCGCGTGCTGTTTTTCTGGCGAATGGCCACCGCGGGCGCAATCCCATCGATATCGTCCACTTCCGGCTTTTCCATGCGCTCGAGAAACTGGCGCGCATACGCCGAAAGCGATTCCACGTAGCGGCGCTGGCCTTCGGCGTAAATCGTGTCGAAGGCGAGGGAAGACTTTCCGGAACCGGAGACACCGGTAACCACGGTGAGTTGATTATGGGGAATAGAAAGCGAAATGTTCTTCAGGTTGTGGACCCGCGCACCACGAATCCGAATGTAGTCTTGCACAGGGAACTTTCATTATACCAGCGGGTTGTACGGCGATATGCTAAGGGACATGCGTCGCCTTCTGCTATTGGCTCTGCTACTGGCGAATCTCTGCCTCGCCGCCCGCCCGGTGATCTTCGATACGGACATGGGCAACGATATCGACGATGCCCTGGCGCTGGCCATGCTGCACGCGCTGACCGATCGCGGCGAGTGCCAACTCATCGGCGTCACCCTCACCAATGCGCACCCTTCGGCGGTTCCGTACGTGCGGATGATCAATCGATTTTACGGGCGCGCCGATCTGCCCGTGGGCGCCGCAATCGAAACGCTGAAAGGGGGCGCCGGGGATGGTTACATGACCGCCGCGTTGCACAGCGCGCCGGTGGCCGAGGAGAAGACCGCCGAACCGGCGCCCACCGTACTACGCCGCCTGCTGAGCGGCTCGGCGCAAAGAGTGGTGATCGTGCAGACCGGGTTCAGCACCAATCTGGCCGCGCTGCTCCGCTCTCCGGGCGGCGCCGCGCTGGCCAAAGAGAAGGTGGCGTTGGTGGTGGCGATGGCGGGCAACTTCGTGGGCGGAGAACCGGAGTACAACGTCCGCATCGATATCGAATCGGCCAAAGCGGTATTTGAACGCTGGCCCACGCCCATCGTGTTCAGCGGGTTCGAAGTCGGGCGGGAACTTCTGTATCCCGCCGCCAGCATCGAGCATGATTTCGCCTATGCGCGCCCGCACCCGATAGCGGAATCGTACCGCGCCTATCACCAGATGCCCTACGACCGGCCTACGTGGGATCTTACCGCCGCGCTGGAAGCGGTGCGGCCGGAGCACGGCTACTTCACGCGGTCCGAACCGGGCATTGTCCAGGTGGACCCCAACGGCGGCACTCATTTCATTCCGGGCCAGGGCGACCGCCGCTATCTCGAGTTCGACCCATCCACACGCACGGAGATTCTGGAAGTCCTCTCCCTTCTGGCAAGCCAGCCGCCCGTGCGCCGGTAGGTTCCTGCCGCGCTTACGCAGGGTCCGGGGTGTGTTTCGCCACGCTGCCTGCGGTGGCCAGTTCCTGATCCTTGTATTGGAGCTGGTACAGCTTCCAGTAAATGCCGCGCTGGGCCAGGAGTTGCTGGTGGGTGCCGGACTCCCGCAGCCTGGCTTTGTGCATTACCAGGATGCGGTCGGCGCGCTGAATGGTGGAAAGGCGGTGCGCAATGATGATGGAAGTGCGCCCTTGGACCATGCGGTTCAAGGCATCGCTCACGCGCATCTCGGTTTCGGTATCGACGCTGGAAGTGGCCTCGTCGAGGATCAAGTAGCGTGGATCGTGAGCCAGGGCACGGGCGAAGCTGATGAGCTGCTTCTGGCCGGTGGAGAGTCCGCTGCCGCGCTCGCGAATGGGCTGCGCGAAACCTTCCGGCAGGCTGCGGATAAAGTCCAGCAGGTTGACCTGTTCGGCGGCGGCCTCCACCTGCTCCTGCTGAATGGTGTCCGTGCCCAGCCGGATGTTTTCGGCCAAGGTGCCAGTGAAGAGGTAAGGATCCTGCAGCACCACGCCGAACTGGCGGCGCAGCTCCAGCGGATCCATCTGGCGGATATCGACGCCGCCGATGCGAATACTGCCGCGCTGGATATCATAAAAGCGCAGCAGCAGACTGATCAGCGTGGTCTTGCCGGCGCCGGTATGGCCCACCACGGCGATGGTCTCACCGGGTTCGATGGTGAAGCTGACATCCTGCAGAACCCAGTCTTCGCCGTGATAGGCGAACCAGACGTGGTCGAACTGGATAGGTGCAATGGCCGGGGCCACCGGTTCCGGACGGGGCGGCGGGAGAATACCGGCCTCGGTGTCCAGCAGGGTGAAGATACGTTCGGAGGACGCCATGGCGCCTTGCAGAATGTTGTACTTTTCGCTGAGGTCCTGAATCGGCCGGAAGAATCGCAGACCGTATTGCAGGAACGCGGCGACCACTCCCAGGGTGAGGCCGCCGGCCTGGACCCGGAATCCACCGTAGGTCAGGATGCCGGCGAGGGCCACCATGGAGATGAACTCGATCACCGGATAGAACCAGCCGTATGCCGTGATGGCGTCTTTGTAGGCCTCCATGTGTTGCCGGTTGACCACTTCGAACTCCGCCGCGCTCCGGCGCTCGCGATTGAAAAGCTGCAGCACCACAATCCCGGTAATGTGCTCCTGAATGTAGGCGTTGATACGGGCGATGGCCACGCGGATCCGGCGGTAGCTCTGGGTCACGCTACGGCGGAAGATCACCGTAACTAAAATCACCACGGGCATGGCGCCGAGCATGATGCAGGCCAGCAGGGGGCTGAGCCGGAACATGATAGCCAGAATGAATCCCAGCACCAGCACGTCGCCGAGGATGGTCACCAGGCCGGACGCGAACAGGTCGTTGAGGACATCGACATCGGTGGTCACGCGGGTTACCAGGCGGCCCACGGGATTGCGATCGTAAAAGGCCAGGTCCAGGCGCTGCAGATGTTCCATGAGTTGCTTGCGCAAGTCGAACATGGCCAACTGGCCGGTGTACTGCATGAGGTAGGTCTGAGCGAATTCGGTAACAAAAACTCCCGCCAGAACAGCCAGATAGAGCAGCCCGATACGGGAGAGGCCGGCCCAGGCGCCAGCCGGCAGCATGGAAGTCAAAAAGGAAGATGCACCTTCGGGGCGGAGATACTTATCGATGGCGGTCTTAGTCAGCAGCGGGCCCATGACCTGGAACACGGATTGAGCCAGCAGGAAGACCAGAGAAAGGGCTACGCGTCCCCGGTAAGGCCGCATATAACCCAAAAGCCGGCGCATTAACCGGCCATCGTAAGCTTTTCCTAGTATCTCTTCTTCCACTGAATTCAGTTTAGTACGGCTATTGTCAGCCCCCTGCAATCGATCCGATTGGTATGATATGCGAGTAGTGTCGAGCACCACCACCGTTGCACAGACCCCGATGCGCCCATTGCCTTGGGTTAAGCTTGCCTGGTTCGGCGGGCTGATCGGCGTGTGTTACGCGCCCATTCTGTATGCTCTCGTACGGGAATGGGGCACGAATGACGACATGGGTCACGGTTTCTTCGTGCCCGTCATTTCGGCTTTCATTGTGTGGCAGCGGCGGGAAGAGTTGCTAGCTCTCAAGCCGCGCCCGAACTGGTGGGGTCTGCTGGTGGTCATGCTGGGCTGCCTGCAATTGATGGTGGCGACACTGGGCGTGGAACTTTCCACGGCGCGAGCGGCGTTCGTCATCACATTGATCGGATCCGTCTGGCTGCTGGGTGGCACTCAGATCCTGAAGAAGGTGGGATTTCCGCTGTTTCTGCTGTTCTTCATGATTCCGATTCCTGCGGTCATTTATAACCAGATCACGTTTCCCCTGCAACAGGTGGCCAGTTATCTGGCGGCGTCGGCCCTCTCCGCACTGGACATTCCCGTTTTGCGCACCGGAAATATTTTGGATTTGCCCAGCGGTCCACTGGCCGTGGTGGAAGCGTGCAGCGGTATCCGCTCACTCCTCTCACTTACGTTTCTGGCCCTGGTTTACGGCCACTTTTTTGAACCAAAACGGTGGATCCGGGTGGTGTTATTCCTGGCCACGATTCCGATTGCGATCCTAGCCAACGGCAGCCGCGTGGCAGTCACCGGTATTCTGGCGCAGTGGAAGCCCGAACTGGCGGAAGGCTTTTTCCACGAATCCACAGGCTGGGTGATCTTCATGATTGCCCTGGCTTTTCTGATTATTTTCCATCAACTTCTGGTGCGCACCATGAAGGTCATCGACAAGAGGAGGACCCGGCATGGAGTTCTTGAATAACAAATATGCGCGCGTTTTGACGCTGGTGCTGCTATTCCAGGCGGCGGCTTTTTATGCCATTGCGCGGCGGCCGGAAACCGTCCCCACGGTCGGGCCTCTGGCGAACTTCCCGACGCACATCGGCGACTGGCGGATGCTCCAGGACATGCCCATCGAAAAAGAAGTCGAGGACGTGCTGCGGGCCGACGACACGCTGAACCGGCGCTACGTGAATGCAGCAGGCACGCGAGATCTGTACTTCTTCATCGCTTATTTTGAGACGCAGCGGACCGGGCAGTCGCCGCATTCTCCGAAGAACTGCCTGCCCGGCGCCGGCTGGACTGAGGTTACGGCGGACCGGCCGATGGTGGCGGTCCCCGACTGGCCGGCCCCGGTCCGCATCAACCGGTTCGTGGTGGAGCAGGGCATGGAAAAGGATGTGGTTCTGTACTGGTATCAGAGTCATAACCGCGTCATTGCCAATGAATACGCCGCGAAATTCTGGCTGGTGGCCGATGCTGTCCGCTATCATCGCAGCGATACGGCGCTGGTGAGGGTGGTGGTTCCGGTTCGCGACGATAATATCGAAGCCGCTACCGCAACGGGTATTGCATTCACCAAGCAGGTGTTTCCGCCTCTGCTGCAGCAACTGCCGTTGTGATGTATCTTTTCGCACCAGGTTCTTGTCCGTTGGTTAGCGCACCGGGAATTACTCTTTGGGGCTTACCCTGGAAGGTGCGATCGTTTACTCTAGTGGGTCAGAGCGATGTCTCAGCCGATTCGGGTATTATTTATCGGTGAAGCGGGCGCCGACGCTGTTGGCGCCGAGTTGGAGCGCGGAGGATACCTACCTGCGTTCGGGCGGGCGACCAGGCAGGCGGATCTGGATGCCGCTCTGACCGGCAGTTGGGATATTGCTATCAGCGATTTCGCACTGGCGGATTTTGGTGCGCTGGAAGCTCTGCGCACGATCCAGGAAAAGGCGATCGATCTTCCGGTAATTGTGGTTTCCGGGAAAATCAAGGATTCGGACGTCCTGTCCGTCTTGAAAGCCGGGGCAGCCGATCACATGACCCGCAGCAACCTGATGCGGCTCAATGCGGCGGTGGAGCGCGAAATCCGCGCCGCCAAGTCCCGCCGCGATCGTGTTCGTTTGGAAGAGCAGTTCCATCAGGCGCAGAAAATGGAGGCTGTGGGCCGCCTGGCGGGCGGCGTGGCGCACGATTTCAACAACCTGCTAACCGTGATCACCGGGTACAGCGATCTTCTGCTGACCAGCCGCGACCTGAAGCACAATCAGCGGACGGCCCTGGAAGAGATCCGGCGTTCGGCGGAACGGGGAGGCGCGCTGACGCACCAGTTGCTGGCTTTCAGCCGGCGGCAGCCGATGATTTCGCGGGCGGTGCATGTTAACGATCTCATCATTCAGATTGAGAAGATGCTGCGGCGGCTCATCGGCGAGGATATCGACCTGATAACCATCCCCGCCGCCACCCAGGACACGGTAACGGCCGATCCGGGGCGGTTGGAGCAGGTGATCATGAACCTGGTGGTGAACGCGCGCGACGCCATGCCTCAGGGGGGCAAGCTGACCATCGAGACGGCCACCGTTCAACTGAGCGATAGCTTCTCGGCCAAGCATTTGGGTGTGCCCGCGGGTCCGCACGTCACGGTTTCGATCACGGATACCGGAGTGGGGATGGACGAAGAGACCCAGAGCCATCTGTTCGAGCCGTTCTTCACCACCAAGGGTCCGGGAAGCGGTACCGGATTGGGATTGGCGACGGCGTATGGAATCATCCGGCAGAGCGGCGGCGCCATCGGCATGTTCAGCAAACTCGGCACGGGCACCACCGCCCGGATCTACCTGCCCCTGGCGGAAACGAAGTCTCAGATCGCGGCCGAGAAGGCGCCGGTGGACAGCGCCCTGAACGGGGTGGAGACCATCCTGGTGGTGGAGGACGAAGCGCGCGTCCGCAAACTGATTGTGGATGTCCTGACGGCCCGCGGCTACCGGGTAATGGAAGCGACACGCGGCGAAGAGGCGATTCGAATTTGCAGGCAACTGAAGGGCAAGATCGATCTGGCCGTAATCGACGTGGTCATGCCCGAAATGAGCGGGCCCGACCTGGTGAAGCAGGTGGCGCCCGTGTGTCCCGGGATGCGCGTGTTATTCATTTCGGGCTATACCGACGAAGCCATCGTGCACCACGGCATTCCGCAATCCGGCGCGGCCTTCCTGCAGAAACCTTTCCTGCCGGACTCCCTGTCGCGCAAGGTGCGGGAAGTGCTGGACATGCGTAGCAATTCGGCCTGTTGAGAGAATCTGCCGCTACCTGGGATGCTCGAATTCGTTGGCGTGAGGAATCAGCTCGAAGTAGACCCTTTCCGGTAGATCGGTACGCCAGTTGTGGGTCAGGCGGGCATAGGTGGTGATGCCCAGGAACAGGCCGGCAATCCCGGCGGCGAGTGCCCAGGCCGGGACGCGGCGGCGGCGCGGGGCGGAGAGAAACAGCGCTCCGGCAGCGGGGCAGGAAGCCACGCATTCCAGACAGCCGGTGCATTCCACCGACGCAATGGCGATCAGGCGGTCCACCGGCAGCGCCGAGGGACACGCCTTCGCACATTTGCCGCAATCGATGCACTGCGACGTGTCGCGCCGGATGCGCACAGGGCTGGCCAGGGCCGCCAGTCCCATCAGCGCGCCGTAGGGGCAGAGGAAGCGGCACCAGAAGTTCTGCACAAAGACCGAAGCCACCACCAGCAGGGCCAGGACGACGGCGCCGGTGAGCCCCAGGAACCGGAAGAAGTTCAGCATTTTGACATCGTCCACCACGCCGTAGGGGCCCTCGAGGAAGGCGTGGATGGCGGGCACGGACATGGACCCGACCGCATAGAAAAACAGCGCCAGCAACAGGTATTTCAAGCTGCGCAGGCCGATATCGAGCTTGCGCGGCAGGCGGAAATTGCGTCCGAACGTTTGCCGGCCCAGACGCCAGAGGTACTCGGAGATGGCGCCGATGGGGCAGAGCCATCCGCAGAAGCTTTTCCGGAAGATCCAGGAGATGGCGAGAAACGCAAGGAGCAAGAACATACCCGCGGGATGCAGCGCGGGCATTTGGCCGGAAGCCAGAAGCACCTTGAGATTCATCAGGGAGGCGATGGGCAGCCAGCCTTCCACACCGGGAGGCCGCGTGGCGTGGATGCCCGTGCCGCCAGTCTCGTAATACCGGACAAACAGGTAGAATTGAGCGCAAATCCAGACGTTCAGGAGCAGAAACACCAATTGCACAGTACGGCGGAGGGCCTGGGACCGGTCGGGAAGCGCCCGTTTCAAAAGTTTTTTTCGCGTTGCCGGCATGACGCCACCTCCCAAACCGCAGAGTAAGGCTTGGCGGGATGCGGGGCAGTGACTCAGGGCACAACGGCCTTGCGCCACTCGGCATGGAGCGTCCGGCGTTCGGCGGCGTTGAGGGGGGTGGCATCGGGACTGGGCTGATCGTCGAGGCAGCGATGGTTCAGGTAGCAATCCAGTTTCTGGCGCATGGCCTGACGGCCGCGGTGAAGGCGTGTTTTGATCACATCCTGACTCAGGTCGAGGATATGTGCGGTTTCCTCGGTGGAGAGCCCCTCAAGGTCGCGAAGAAGAACCACGGGGCGCAGGGTAGGCGGAAGTTCCAGGATGACGCGGTCCAGAACGGCGCGGAGTTCGCGCTGCAGGAGCGAAAAATCCGGCAGGGCGGCAGCATCCGGCGCCTCCTGAGGAGTATCGTCCAGGGAGATCTCTTCGGAAGGCGCGAAAACGCTTTTGCGGCGCTGCATGAGGCAGGCGTTGCGGGCGATGCGGAAGACCCACGGCCGGATGCGGGCGGGATCGCGAAGTTGGTCCAGGTTCTGGAAGACGCGCAGCAGGGTTTCCTGCGCCACTTCTTCGGCATCTTCGGCCTGCCCGCAGACCAGCCAGCTATAGCGAAATACTTTGGACCGGAAATGCAGGACGAAGCGTTCAAATGCGTCCGGTTCGCCGGCGAGCAGCGAACGGGCCAGATCGATTTCTTCCTGAGGCGTCAAGCCCGATTGTAGCGTGATTCAGCGGCCGCGCGAGAAAGCGCTCCTTGACTTTCGCAGGGCGGGTAATTTATTCTGACGATTCGCTTTGGCCGCGCATCCCGGCCGTCTTACGTATGCGTGAAAATATGCGCCACACTCCGGAAACTGTCGAGCGGTTTCTGGAATCGTCGCTGGAGAGCGTGGATAGCGCGGAGGAACTCGCCACCGGTATGGCGGAGCGGGCGGGGTTTGAAGACGAAGATCTGATGAAGATCGGAATGGCGGTGCGGGAGTCGATGGTGAACGCGGTGGTCCACGGCAACCGGTACAACGCCAATAAGAGGGTGCGATTGTCGGTTTCTCATACTCCGGACCGCTTCGTCGTCCGGATATCGGATGAAGGGGAAGGATTCGATTTGGCCAGTCTGCCCGATCCCCTGGCTCCGGAGAATCTGCTCCGGACCTCGGGGCGAGGAATTTTTTTGATCCGCTCTTTCATGGATGAATTCGACATCCGGCGGGGCGAAGCAGGCGGCATGGACGTAACTTTAGTCAAGTACCTGGTGTCAAAGTAGAGCGGGTTTCAGTAAGGAGGCATATTCAGTGAGCGTAAAGTTGAGTTCCCGGCAGGTGGGAGACGTGACGGTGTTGGATGTGGCTGGACGGATCACGCTAGGTGAGGGTTCCAGCGCGATGCGCGACGCCTTGCGCGACCTGGTAACGAAGAATCAGAAAAAGATTCTTTTGAACCTGGGAGAGGTATCGTACATTGACAGCTCGGGCATTGGCGAGCTGGTTTCGGGATTCACGACAGTGACCAATAGCGGCGGGCAGCTCCGGCTGCTCAACCTGACCAAGCGCGTCAAGGACTTGCTGCAGATCACCAAACTCTACACCGTCTTCGACGTGCATGAAGACGAAGCTGCCGCGATCCGCGCCTTCGCGTAAGCATTCCTTTTGGCCGCAGATGGCCGCAGGCGGACGTGGATGAGAATCAGGGCATCCGCGCCGTCTGCGTACGTCTGGGTTCTTTCCTGGACAGGCCGGTCTTACCCTCCACCGACGAACTGCACAATTTCCAGCCGGGCTCCCGGCGACAAAGTAGTTTCAGACCATTTAGGCTGTTTAAGGATGCGGCGGTCCAATTCCACGGCCACGCGGGCGGGGTCGAGGCGCAGTTGGTGCAGGAGTCCGAGCACCGTTTGGCCTTCCTGAGTGGAGCTGGTTTCGCCGTTTATTACGATTTCGATATTCATGCTCGGTTGACACCCCTGTTTTGCAACCATTATAGTCAAATTTGAGTTTTCTTCTCCCTCAAACGAATGCCTAACTCTTACACGGAGTTGTATTTTCCTGTCCTGGTGCAGGCGCTCCTCGCAATGGCTCTCGCGGGCGGGCTCCTTACCGTGTCGTATCTGTTGGGAAAGAAGGTCCGCAACAGAGTGAAGGACATGCCGTATGAAAGCGGCATCACGCCCACAGGCGATGCCCGTTCCCGTTTCAGCGTGAAGTTTTACCTGGTGGGGATGCTGTTCATTTTGTTCGATATCGAAGCGATCTTTTTGTATCCGTGGGTGGTGGTTTACCGCGAATTGAAGATGTTCGCGTTCGTCGAGATGCTGGTCTTCGTTATTCTGATTCTTTCCGGATTTTTCTACATCTGGAAAAAGGGCGCGCTGGATTGGGCTACGAGCGAGATCACCAGCCGCAAGCACTGAAACGTAGTACAACTCGAGATGCTACCCGACAATTTGCGAGAGTATGCCGTTGCCGCGGCGGTGGAAGCGTTCGACGCGGAAGCTGTCAAAGGCGGCAAATACGACCGGAACGAACTGACGCTGGAGATTGCGCCCGGCAAGATCGCGAGCGTGTGCGGTTTCCTGAAATTCGACCAGACGTTTGTTCGCTTAAGCACCGTTACGGCTGTGGACCGGTATCCTGCCGAACCACGGTTCGAGGTGGTGTACCATCTGCACTCGGTGGAACACAATGCCAGAGTGCGGCTCAAATGCCTGGTGCGCGGCGAAGATCCGGTCATCGAATCGGTGACGGGAGTATGGCGCGGCGCTGGCTGGTATGAACGAGAAGTCTTCGACCTTTTCGGCATCCAATTCATCGGACACCCGGACCTGCGCCGCATTATGCTGCCGGAGGATTGGGAAGGACACCCGCTGCGCAAGGATTATCCGGTAACGGGGTCGAGGGTTTAGAGATGAGCGACACCGGACAGACAGTAGTGGAAGGCGAGGTACAGGCGGGACCGCGCCGCATGGTCCTCAACATGGGTACGCAGCATCCGTCCACGCACGGCGTGCTGCGCCTGATGCTGGAACTGGATGGCGAGACCGTGGTCAAGTGTGCGCCCGATATCGGGTTTCTACATACCGGCATCGAGAAGGAATTCGAAGCCAAGACGTACCAGCAGGGCGTGACGCTCACCGATCGCGTGGATTACCTGGCGCCGCTTTCCAACAATCTGGGCTATTGCCTGGCGGCGGAGAAACTGCTGGGGCTGGAGATTCCGCCGCAGGCGCAGTGGATGCGGGTGATGCTGACCGAGTTGACCCGCCTCAACAGCCACTTGGTGTGGCTGGGAACGCACGCGCTGGATATCGGCGCGATGAGTGTATTTTTGTACTGTTTCCGCGAGCGCGAAGACATTCTGCGCATTTTCGAAATGTTCAGCGGGCAGCGCATGATGACCAGCTATTTTCGCATCGGCGGCCTGGCGCTGGAGCCTCCGCGGGGCTGGCATTCGCGCGTCAAGAAATTCATGGACGTGTTCCCCAGCCGTATCGACGAATACGAAAATCTGCTGACCAACAACCCGATCTGGATCGGACGCACTCAGGGCGTCGGCTACATTTCGCTCGAAGACATGCTGGACTTGGGCGTGACCGGCCCGATGCTGCGCGCCGCGGGACTGAAGATCGATGCGCGAAAGGACGAGCCGTATTCCAGCTACGAGAAGTTCGATTTCGAAGTGCCCACCGGCGCTCGCAACGATGTGTTCGGGCGCTACCAGGTGCGCATCGAGGAGATGCGGCAGAGCACGCGCATCGTCAAACAGGCGATGGACGGGATGCCCGCGGGACCGTGGAAGGCCGATGCGCCGCACGTGGTACTGCCCGACCGAGAAAAGATGAAGACCCAGATGGAGGCGCTGATCTATCACTTCAAGATTGTCACCGAAGGGTTCCGCGTCCCCGAAGGCGAGGTCTACCAGGTGGTGGAATCGCCGCGCGGCGAACTGGGCTTCTATATGGTGAGCGACGGCACCACGCATCCCTATCGCGTGCACATGCGGACCCCGAGCTTCGGCAATCTGCAGGCCACGGGAAAGATGGTGGAAGGCTCTCTGATCGCCGATGTGATCGCCTCCATCGGCAGTATGGATTTTGTTTTGGGCGATACGGACAGGTAATGACTTTTTCACCGGAACTGGAAGAAAGGTTTGCCAAATTCCTGACGAGCTATCCGCCGGGGCGCCAGCGCTCGGCGATGATTCCCATGCTGCTCTACGCGCAGGACGAGTTGGGGCATATTTCCGACGAAGTGATCGAGGAAGTGGCCCGCCGCGTGGGCGTGACTCCGCTGCAGGTGAACGAGGTGCTGTCGTACTACTCGATGCTGCACAAGAAGCCGCTCGGGAAGTACCACGTGCAGGTCTGCACCAATATCAGTTGCCTGCTGATGGATGGCGATAAGTTGTGGGACCACGCCTGCAAGAAGCTGGGAATCGGCCACAAGGAAGTGACGGCGGACGGGGAGATTTCGCTGGAAGAAGTGGAATGCATGGGGGCCTGTTCGTGGGCTCCGGCCATTCAGGTGAATTACGATTTCCACCACAAAGTGACGCCCGAAAAACTGGACCAGCTTTTGGACAGCCTGAGGAAGAAGCCATAACGAATGCTGTACAACGAACCCAGTCCGCTTGAGACCAAGGTGCTGACGCGCCGCTTCGGTCTGCCGAGTTCCGAGACGCTCCGGGTGTATCTGGAGACCGACGGCTACCAGGCATTCCTCAAGGCGGCGAAGATGACGCCGGAAAAGATCATCGAGGAAGTCAAGGCTTCCAATCTGCGCGGGCGCGGCGGGGCCGGTTTCCCCACCGGCATGAAGTGGAGTTTCGTACCGCGCAATTCGCCCAAGCCCAAGTACATCGTAGTGAACGGCGATGAAAGCGAGCCCGGCACGTGCAAGGATCGCCTGCTGATTGAAAACGATCCGCACCAGTTGATCGAAGGCGTGCTGATCGCCGGCCTTTCGGTGGACGCGCACAAGGGTTACATCTACATTCGCGGCGAGTATCGCTACCTGATCGACATCATGGACAAAGCCCTCGCCGAAGCATATGCCGCGGGGTGGCTGGGCAAGAACATACAGGGCACGGGTTTCGACTTCGATCTGTACACGCACACGGGCGCGGGCGCTTACGAGTGCGGGGAAGAATCCGCGCTGCTGGAATCGCTGGAGGGCAAGCGTGGTGTTCCCCGTATCCGGCCGCCATTTCCGGCGGTATCGGGCGCATTCCAATCGCCCACCATTCTGAATAACGTGGAAACGTTCTGCGCGGTGCCCGCGATTCTGCGCGATGGCGGCGCGGCGTTTGCGGCGCTGGGAATACCCAAGGCGGGCGGCACCAAGTTGACGTGTCTGACGGGCCACGTCAACAAACCCGGCGTGTACGAATTGAAGCTGGGTTTCCCGGTGAAGCAGATGATCGAAGAAGTGGGCGGCGGCATTCGCAACGGGAAGAAGTTGAAGGCATTCATCCCGGGCGGCTCGTCGTGCCCGGTGCTGACGGCGGCGGAACTGGAGGGCGCCACCATGGACTACGATTCCATGGCGCAGCGCAAGAGCATGCTCGGGTCGGGCGGGGTGATCATCATGGACGAAGACACGTGCATGGTGAAGGCGGCGATGCGCATCATGCGGTTCTACGCGCACGAAAGCTGCGGCTGGTGCATCCCGTGCCGCGAAGGCACTACCTGGCTGCGAAAGATCCTGGACCGCTTCCATCACGGCCAAGGCACAAAGAGCGATATCCCCTTGATTGGCGAACTGGCGAAGAATATGTTGGGCCGCACCTTCTGCCCGCTGGGCGATGCCGCGGCCATGCCCACGATTTCGATTGTGGAGAAGTTCCGGCACGAATTCGAAGAGCATCTGGATGGCAAGCCGTGCCCCTATGAGCACGCGAATCACATGGTAACGGTGTAATGGCAGACCTGGTAAAAATGACGATTGACGGCCGCGAGGTGCAGGCTGCCCCGGGGACCCTGGTGATCGAAGCCGCCAAAACGGCAGGGATCGAGATTCCGGCATTCTGCTACTACGAGGGGCTTTCGCTGGCGGCCGCGTGCCGCATGTGCCTGGTGGAAGTGGAAAAGATGCCGAAGCTGATGACGGCATGCACGCTCCCGGTGGCCGAGGGCATGGTGGTCCGGACGGAGACGCCGCAGGTGGCGGCCGCCCGCAAAGGCATGCTGGAATTCCTGCTGACCAACCATCCGCTGGATTGTCCGGTATGCGACAAGGGCGGCGAATGCGAACTGCAGGACATGACCTTCCGCTATGGCGCGGGAGAGAGCCGCTACAACGAGACGAAGATTCACACGCCGGAAAAACAGTATTCGCCAGTGGTGTTTTTCGATGCGCCGCGCTGCATTCTGTGCTTCCGCTGCATCCGCGTGTGCAATGAAGGCATGGGCGTGGGCGCGCTGGGCGTGATCAACAGGGGCGCGGTTTCCGAGATCGCTCCCAGCACAGGCGATCATCTGGAGTGCGACGAGTGCGGCGCCTGTATCGACATCTGCCCGGTGGGCGCGCTCACCAGCGGCACCTACCGTTACCAGACGCGGCCCTGGGAAATGACCCACGTGGGCACGATCTGCACGCACTGCGCGGATGGCTGTAAGACTACGCTGGGCACGCGCAACGACCGCATCATTCGCGGCAACAATCGCGACCATTCCGGCATCAACGGCGAATTTCTGTGTATCAAGGGCCGCTACGCGTTCGATTTCTATGACGCCGGAGAGCGCTTGCAGGCTCCGCTGGCGCGGATCAACGGCAAGCTGGAAGAAGTTTCCTGGAGCGAGGCGCTGCTCCAGGTGGCGAAGCGGTTCAACCAGGTGCTGGCCGACGGCGGCAGTTTCGGCGTGATCGGCAGCAACCACACCAGCAACGAAGAGAATTTTTATCTGCAGAAATTCGCGCGCGAAGTGCTGCGCACCAACCATATCGATCACCACCGCACTGGCGACGTAGTGGCGCTGGTGGACGCATTGAGCGGCAAGACGGGCAAACTGGCCACCGTGGCCGACCTGTACGATCGCAAGGCCATGGTGGTGCTGGGCGCCGATCTTTCCACCGAGCATCCGCTGCTTTCCAACCAGATACGGGCCAACTGGCGGCATCATCAGGCGCACGTGTATGCCATCTCGGCAGGCACGGTGCGGGAAGACAAGTACGCGGTGGCGAGCGTTCGCACCGGGACCCCCGCGGAGCAGAGCGACCCTTCGCGATTCGCCCATCCGCAGGGCAAGGCTTCGGCGGCGGACTACCTGGCGGCGCTGGAACAACTGCGCGACAAGCTGAAGGCCGAGCCGGAGCTGGTGATTCTGTTCGACGATTCCTTCAAAGGCGGCGACATACACAAGCTGGTGGAGTTCGGCGAATCCCTGGGCATTCCGGTGAAGTATATCGGGCTGGTGGATTATTCCAATTCGCGCGGCGCCATCGACATGGGGCTGACGCCGGAACTGCTGCCGGGCTACAAGGCTTCCGGGCAGCCGGGCATGCATCTGGAAGAGATGCTGGCGGCGGAGCTGAGCGCGTTGTGGGTGGTGGGCGCCAATCCGTTCAAGGGCGGCGCGGCGCGCAAGGCCGGGTTCCTGGTGGTCCAGGATATGTTCCTCACCGAGACCGCGGCCCTGGCCGACGTGGTACTGCCCGCGGCTTCCGCGTACGAAAAGAACGGCACCGTAACGAATGTGACCGGCGAAGTGCAGAAGCTCAAGCGCGCCATCAACACCATGGGCGCCAAGCCGGACCTGGAAATCATGGGATTCATTGCGCGGGAA
>VFSW01003988.1_pt1 | contig 22065 bp, 19 predicted proteins | sample 5358111 | NCBI WGS metagenome assembly VFSW01 (sample SAMN11554181, study PRJNA540505) | mine drainage metagenome | isolation source: sediment from site ElyBrook_90M | place: USA: Ely Copper Mine, Vershire, VT | collected 2017 | reverse complement strand
CCAGCTGTCCGGCTCGCTTCATGTCTGACCTCTCGCGCCACCGCCGCCCGCGCCAGCAGGATTCTCTTGCCCAAAACCTGTCCTGCCAACCCTTCGAACAGGCTCTCGGCCACGTAGTTTTCGGGAACAAAATCGACGCGCCAGCCCATCTTTCGCGCCGACGCAGCCGTCGCTTCGCCTACCGCAGCCAGCTTCAGGCGCGCCGGTAGAGCAAACCCCAATCCAAGCGCAATCGCCCGATCGGCCATCGCACGAACTGTGTTCGCGCTGGTCAGAATCATCCAATCGTAGCGGTCAAGCTGGCGAATCGCGTCGTCGAGCGGATCGAGACGATCGGGAGGTCGAATCTCAAGTACCGGAACCACCACCGGCTCGGCTCCCAGCGCGCGCAATCCGTCGCTGAGCCTGCTCGCCTGGTGCGCCGCCCGCGTCACAAGCACGCGCCGTCCGGCGAGCGGCAGCAATGTCACCGGGCCACTCCGCCGTCTGCGTGGAGCTGGAGCAGCGGTCCCGCCCCGGCTTCCATCAGCTTCTCAACGGCTGCACGGCCAAACGCAATCGGATCGTTACCCGAACGCGGCGCGCGATGAAGCACACGAACCGCCTTCCCGCTCGCCGGGTCGGCGACCACGGCAAAGATCTCCGACTCGTCCTCCGCGCCCGCCGCCACCCGGCAGTGAATCCCGATGGGCACCTGGCACCCGCCACCCAGCGCTGCCAGCGCGGCACGCTCCGCCGTCACGGCAAACCGCGTTGCGGCATCATCAAGAAACGCCACCGCCGCGATGGTCGCCTCATCGCCCTTGCGGGTCTCAATTCCCAGCGAACCCTGCCCCGCCGCCGGACAAAAATCCCTGGGGTCCAGCCGTTCACGAACCCATTCCGTCTTGTCCAGCCGATCGAGACCGGCAGCCGCCAGCAGAATCGCGTCTACCTTGCCTTCCGCCAGCTTGCGCAGCCGGGTGTCCACGTTGCCGCGAAACTCCACCGCCTCAACGTCAGGCCGCAACGCCTTCAACTGTGCGCGCCGCCGCTGGCTGCTGGTTCCAACCCGCGCGCCCTGCGGCAACGACGCCACGTTGGCGTACTTGACTGAAACAAACACGTCCCGCGGGTCCACGCGTGGCGGCGTTGCGGCCAGCGCAAACGGCTCCGGAAGCTCCGTCGGCAGATCCTTCAGCGAGTGCACCGCCAGGTCCACCCGGCCGTCGTCCAGCGCTTCTTCAATCTCTTTCGTGAACATGCCCTTGGACCCCACCTGCGCAAACGTCACTTCCTGAAGGCGGTCGCCCGTGGTCTTGATGATCTCGATATCCACGACGTGGCCGCGATCCCGCAGAAGATCAGCGATATGGTGAGCCTGCCACAAGGCCAGTTGCGAGCCTCGGCTTCCTATGATCAGGTTCATCGGCGGCCTGCCACTCTGACTTGGTTCACGGGTGCGTCCTCCGTCTGTTGGGGATCGGAAATGGTTGGGCCTGGCGCCGCAGTGGGGTTGTCAGCCAACGCACTCTGCTCCGGCACCGCCTCGGGACCGGCTTCAGCCAACGCCCCGGACGGCAGCGACCACGTCTCGCACAGGGCTTCCATGCGCACCGCATCGTTCTCGCGCGCAGCCTGCTTCAGGGCCTGCATCGGCGGATGCAGAAACTTGTTGACCAGTCCCCGCGTGAGCGCCTCAACGGCGGCAGCCTGCTCGGGAGTCAGCGAGCCAAGCCGCGCCTGGATGCGCCTCAATTCAATCTGCCGAAGTTCCTCCGCCTGCCGCTGCAACGCCACAATCGCCGGCGCCACGTTCACGGTGCGTTGGCGCTGGCGGAACCGCTCAACCTCGCCCGTGATCAGCGCTTCAGCATCGGTGGCTTCGCGGCTGCGCGCCTCCATGTGTGAAGCCGCTACGGATTGAAGGTCGTCGATGTCGTAGACAAAGATGCCCTCAAGCTTGTTCATCGCCGGATCCACGTCGCGCGGCACGGCAATGTCAATAAAGAACATGGGCCGGTTGCGGCGGCGGTGCAAAAATGCCTGCCCGTGCTCGCGGCGGAAGATGGGATGCGGCGCGCCGGTCGAGGTTATCACAATGTCAGCCTCGCTGGCCGCTTCGTAAAGCTGGTTGAACGGAATCACGCGGCCGCTGAACTGGTCGGCCATGCGCTGTGCGCGTTCAAATGTCCGGTTGGTCACCAGGATCGCGCCCGCACCCTGTTGCACAAGGTGACGCGCGGCCAGTTCACTCATCTTGCCGGCGCCCACCAGAAATACAGTGCGCCCCGCAAGCGATCCGAAGATTTTGCGCGCCAGTTCCACAGCCACCGACGCAATGGAAACTGAATTGGACCCGATCTCGGTCTCGGAGCGAACCTTTTTGGCCGCGGCAAAGGCGCTCTGCAACAAGTGTTCGAGCTGTCCGCCCACCGTGCCCGCCGTGCGCGCCACCGCGAAGGCTTCCTTTACCTGTCCTAGAATCTGCGGCTCGCCCACCACCATGGAGTCCAGGCTCGCCGCCACGCGAAACAGGTGCCGCACGGCTGCCTGGTCGCGGTGCTCGTAAAGATGTGCCTTCAACAGCGCCGCATCGAGCGCGAAATGGTTTTGCAGAAAGCCGGTCAGATCGATCGACGGCGACTCAATCGCGGTGATAATCTCCACGCGGTTGCAGGTGGAGACAATCATGCACTCCGACACCCCGGGTACGGCTGCCAGCGCGCGTGTGACATCGGGCAAATCCTCGCGCGAGATCGCGATGCGCTCGCGGAGCTCGATGGGGGCTGTCTTGTGGTTCACGCCGATAAGGGCCAGTGTCATGGAGCACCGTACCTGTGTACGTGGCTAAGCAGATTGGCAGCCCACACCGCCAGCATCACCAGGAACACGCCGCCCGAAAGATAAGCGGCCTTCCGTCCACGCAGCCCCGCGGTGCTGCGCAAAAACAGCAGCAACACGTACACCGCCCACATCACAAATGAAGCAATCACCTTGGGATCGCGGAAATAAGCTGCGCCCAGCACCGTCTCCTGGGCCAGCACCGACCCAATCACCAGGCCCACCGTCATGCAGGGAAAGCCGAACAGCAACGTCGCGTGGGCAATGCGCTCCAGGGTAGCGAGCGGGGGCAGCCAGTCAAGCGGAGCCCACCACGAAGCCTGGCCCGGCTTGATCTTGCGCTTGATGCGGCGTTCCTGCACCAGGTAAAGCGCCGACGCAAGCATGCTGAATCCCAGCGCCGCATAGGCCGCCAGCAGTGCGGCAATGTGAGCCACAAGCCAGCTCACCCTAACGCCCGAAGACGGAAACATGTACCGCTCCTCGCCCAGCGCCGGCACAAACAAAATAAAGAAAGTGATGGGCAAGGCGAAGACGCCAAGCGAGATGGCCCCATAAAGCCACCACACCAGGAAGAACAGCCCGGACACAACGAGCCCCAGCAGCGACTCGGTCTCGCGTACGCTTACCGGCATCCACCGATGGGCCTGCACCAGCATCTCCACCACCGACACGAAGTGGAAAAAGAACGCCATGCCGCCCACGTGCACGCAGATCTTGCGCCACCGCTCATTGTTGTTGAGCACGGCGGGAAACACGGAGACACTTGCCCCCGCGTAAAGAACTGCCGCGACTCTGAGCCAAAGCAAGTACATTCCGTTGTTTACCTTAAGACGTAACTGACCAGTATACCTGTGATGCAAATCACCTAAAGCGCCCCCTCCTGACCCGCAACCGCTTTGAATCGATGGACCAATAGGCAGCCGATAAAGCAACTGCCGTGCCGCGAACATGCACAGGGACGCGCACTTAAGCGGCCGCAATCCGGTCAATCTGGATTGGAAAAGCGCGACTTCACGAAAAACAATCCCACACCGCAAATTTCCCTTGCACCCGCGCTTCAACCATGCGATAACTACGTTATGCGTAGTACGCGAAACGTAGTAGAAACCGAAAGCCCGGGCATGGGCCAATACTCCGATCCGCCCCTTCTTGTCCTCGCCAGCCTGGCCAACGGCCCCAAGCACGGGCACGCCATGATCGAAGACATCGCGCTACTCTGCGGGACCCGCCTCGGTCCCGGCACGCTTTACGGAGCCATCGGCCGCCTGGAGCAACAGGGCTGGATCGAGGCCCTTCCGCCGGAAGAGCGCCGCCGCCCTTATCGCATCACGGCCGAGGGACTCCGCATCCTGCGCGCCCGGCTCACCACGCTCCATCAGTTCAGCAAGGCCGGGTTGGGCCGGTTGGAGGCCTTATGAATGCCAGGCTCGCCCACCTTCTCATTCGCCTCTATCCCCGGCCGTGGAGAGAGCGCTACGGCGAGGAGTTTCAGGCGCTCCTGCAAAGCGGCCGGGGCGATCTTCGCAGCACCGCGGATGTGGTCTTGTCCGCGCTCCATGAGCATGTCTTCCCCACGCCCAACCTTAAGGCAGGACTAGCCATGAATAGCTACCCCAACTCCGTTATCGGACTCACCAGGCAACCCAGCGCCTTCCTTCCCCTGGCCATGTCACTCACCGCCCTGGCGGTCGTCCTTGGTCACGTCGCAATTTATGGAGTCATCCACGAAGCCGATGAAGGCGCCGCAGCCCACATCTGGCAGATCCTCATTGCCGGACACGTGCCGCTGGTCGCCTACTTCGCCATTAAATGGCTGCCGCTAGCCAGAAAGCAGGCGCTCCTGGTTCTCGCAATCCTCGCCGGAGCCGCCCTGGCCAACTTCGCCGCCGTGTTCTTTCTCACGTAGCCGCCCGATCTGGAGTTCCTTATAAGCCGGCTTTCATCACCGCCAGGCCGGCCCTGGAGACTTCCACGTCGTCCTCTGACTTGCCTCCGCTGAAGGCCACGATCACGATGCCGGTTTTGGTCTTCGCCGTGACGCCGCCCTGCCACCCGAACTCGCCCGTCATCGGCGGCCGGCCCGCATTTCCGCTGTCTTTCAGCGTGTCCGCCATCTCGGCGGACTTGGCATAGGCGATGCCGATCAGGTTATTTCCCTTTTCCGTTGCCGAAGGAAGATCTTTCATCCGGCCCACCACCGCCATCTTCGAATCCCATCCTTGAACGCTGTCGCCGGGCGCAAACGACACCACGGCCACGCCTGAAGTTTTCAGCTCTGCCGCGCGCTTCTTCATCGCCGCAAGGGCCGCGTTTGCAAGGGAATCGAACTTTTTCGCGCTGATAGGTTTGGAGGGACCCGCAGCATGGGCCGCTCCTGCGGTCAAGGCCAAACTGACCGCGAGCAGGGATGTGGATAACAGCAATCTCATCTTCAATGCAGTTTTCTCCCGCCGGCAACTGCCGCGGCCTGATGCGCACGGCGTTCCGTCACCGGAGAATTCTACGCTGCGGATGCGCGCCGGCGGCCCCAGTCTTCTCCGCGCCACGCAATCCCTTGTTCCCGGTGAGCTTTCGAGTCGAGCGCTCCTCTGCGGAGTCAGACGGTATCCGGATCGTTCTCCGCTCTCTGTCATTGACCGCCCCGCCACGGTAATCTTGAATCCAGCGTGATCCGAGAAGACACCCAACCCGCGGCTCCGGAATCTTCCCTTTCGGACCAACCCGCAACCGACCTTTTGCCGATGGTCCCGCCAAGCGGGAAAGCCGCGCCTGAGTTGACCCCTTTCATGCGCCAGTGGACGGCTGCCAAGCGCGAACATCCGGACGCCCTGCTGTTTTTCAGAATGGGCGATTTCTACGAGCTGTTCTATGACGACGCGGTGCTGGCCAGCCGCGAGCTGCAATTGACCCTGACAGCGCGCGACCGGGAGCGGCAGATGCCCATGTGCGGAGTGCCGTATCACTCCGTGGAAGGCTACCTGACCCGGCTGTTGCGCAAGGGCTACCGCATCTCCATCTGCGAGCAGATGGAAGACCCCAAGCTCACCAAAAAGATCGTGCGCCGCGAGGTCACGCGGGTGCTGTCCCCCGGAACCGCGATGGACGCCGGCCTGGGGCAGGAACAGAACAACTTTCTTGCCGCATACTTCGAGACGGGACCCGCGAAGGAGCGGCTGTGCGCGCTGGCGCTGCTCGACATCTCTACGGGGGAGTTCCGCACCGCGGAGTTCGCAGGCCCTGCCGCGCGGCAGCAGGCCGTGGACGAAATCCTGATGGCAGGCGCAAGCGAGGTATTGCTGGCCACCAGCGCGGAGATGCCTCCGGGGCTGGAGCGTACGCCGGCGCGAACGCGGGTGGAAGACTGGATCTGGACGCGAGACTTTGCCGTTCCGCTAGTGGAGCGGCAGTTGAACGTGCGGTCGCTTGAAGGCTTCGGCCTCGAGGGGCATCCGGCAGCGGCGATTGCGGCTGGTGCGGTGCTGCATTATGTGCGGACCACCCAAAAGAATGAAGCTCTGCACATCGATTCCCTCAAGTTTCAGGAGCACTCCACCGCGCTCGAGCTGGACCAGGTCACGGTGCGCAATCTCGAACTGGTGGAACCGCTTTTCCAGGGCCAGGACAGCCGTGCCACGCTGTTCCACACGCTCGATGCCTGTCACACCCCAATGGGCAAGCGGCTGCTTCGCGCAACCATCCTGCGGCCGCTTTTGGATGCGAAGGCGCTTGAAGCGCGCTATGAAGCGGTAGGCGAAGCGCACGGGGACCTGCTGCGCCGCGAGGAGATCCGCCGGGCATTTAACGGCCTCCTCGACCTGGAGCGCCTGCTGGCGCGGCTGAGCCTGGACTCCGCGGGGCCGCGAGACGTGCGCGCACTGGCTGCGAGCCTGGCGCGCCTTCCTGGCCTTAAAACTGCCGTGTGCGCCATGACATCGGCCCTGTGGCGCGAGTTAGAGGCGCGCCTCGACGCGCTTGAAGATGTTACAGCCAAGATTGCCACAACGCTCGTAGCGGAGCCTCCGCTGACCATGGTCGACGGAGGCGCGATTGCTGCGGGCGTCGATGCTGAACTCGACGAGTTGCGCAGCATCTCAACCACCGGTCGTCAATCCATCGCCGCCATTGAAGAGCGGGAGCGCGCGCGAACCGGGATAAGTTCCCTCAAGGTCCGCTATAACTCGGTGTTCGGCTATTACATCGAGATCACCAAGTCTAACCTCGCGATGGCTCCCGCGGACTATGAGCGCAAGCAGACCCTTGTCAATGCCGAGCGATTTACGACTCCCGAGTTAAAGGAATACGAAGTCAAGATACTCACCGCGCACGACCGCTCCATCGAGATCGAGAAACGAATCTTCGCCGAGTTACGGAGAACAGTTCTGGAAGCGGCAGGTCGAATCCGGCGCGCCTCGGCAGCAGTGGCGGAGATCGACCTGCTGGCGAACTTCGCTCACCTTGCGGCTTTGCGCCGCTATGTGCGGCCATGCCTGACCGGGGGCCAAGTGCTTGAGGCGGTGGCGGCACGCCATCCGGTCATTGAGCAGTGGATGGAGGAAACCCGCGAGGGCCGCTTTATCGCCAACGATATCTATCTCGACGCCAGTGAGTCCGGGCCAAGCTTGTTACTCATCACCGGGCCTAACATGGGCGGCAAGAGCACTTATCTTCGCATGGCGGCGATGTTAGTGCTGATGGCGCAGATGGGGTGCTTCGTTCCCGCGGAAAGTCTGCGCCTGGGGCTTGTGGACCGCATCTACACGCGCATCGGAGCCAGCGACAATGTTGCGCGAGGCCGTTCGACGTTCATGGTGGAGATGACCGAGACCGCGACCATCCTTAATACAGCCACGAGCAAATCGCTGATCCTTCTTGATGAAATGGGCCGCGGAACGGCCACCTACGACGGGCTCTCTTTGGCGTGGGCCACGGTGGAATATCTGCATGCGGAGACCGGCGCAAGGACGCTGTTTGCCACGCACTATCACGAACTGACAATGCTGGCCGAAAAGCTTCCGCGCATGCGCAATCTGCGCGTAGGCGTGAAGGAAGTATCCGGCGGCATCGTGTTTCTGCATAACATCGAACCCGGCGTGGCGAGCAAGAGTTACGGCATCGAAGTCGCCAAGCTGGCCGGGCTTCCTTCGGTCGTCATCGATCGCGCCAAGCGCATCCTGCGGCAGCACGAAAAGCAGGAGCGGTTCGCCGCGGCCAATGTGCAGGTGGAGACCACGGAACCCATGCAGCTTACGATGTTCACGCCCCTCTCGCAGCGAATCGTGGACCGGCTTGAGGCCGTGGACGTGAACGCGCTGACACCGCTGCAGGCGCTGAATCTGCTGGAAGAGTTGCAGACGGAGTTGAAGGAAAAAGCATGACGCGCAGCAATCGACGATCGAAGACCACAACGCAGGGTGCGCAATGACCGTAGATCTGCGCAAGGCCGCAGGGAGTCTGCTGGTGGTGGGACTCGCCGGCACTGAGCTCACAGGCTTGGAGCGCGCATGGCTCAAGCTGGTGCGCCCCGCGGGAATCATCCTCTTTCGCCGCAATATTGCGGACGCGAAGCAGACGCGAGCGCTGCTCGACCAGGCGACGGCGCAGTGTACGCACGCCAGTCTTCGCTGCGTCGATGTGGAGGGCGGCACAGTGGACCGGCTGCGCGATGTGCTGGCGCCCATGCCTTCACCCCAGGCCGTCGCCACAGCGGCCCGGCAAATGCGGCGGCCAAAGCTGGCGCGCGATCACGGGGAGCTGATTGCGCGCGGAGTGAAGGCCTTCGGCTTCAATACGACGCTGGCGCCCGTGCTCGATCTTGCGCTTCCCGCTTCCGCTGAGGTCATGGGGACGCGCGCCGCTGCGCCCGACCCCGCCGCAGTCACGGCGTATGCGCGGGAATTCCTCGCAGGGCTGGCGGCGCAAGGCGTCGCAGGCTGCGGAAAGCATTTCCCCGGATTGGGCGCCGGCACCCGCGATTCGCATCTGGAGACGCCGGCAATTCTTCGCGAATGGAAGGACCTGTGGCGCGAAGATCTGGCGCCTTATCGCGCACTGCGCGACGAACTCCCGATCGTGATGGTGAATCACGCGGCTTACCCCGCGACGCCTGGCAAAGACCGGCCAGCCACCGCCTCGCCCTTCTGGATCACGAAGGTGTTGCGCAAGCGCCTGGGCTATCGCGGCCTCATCTTTTCCGACGACATGGAAATGGGTGGAATCCTGAAGTTCCAGCCCATGGAAGAAGCCGTGATCGCAGCAGTGCGTGCCGGCATGGACACTCTGGAAATCTGCCACAGCCCCGAGTTGATCTTGCGCGCATTCGAGGCCCTGATCGCTGAAGGCGAGCGCTCTTCGGCATTCCGCAAACTGCTGCTGGAGCGCGCACGTGAAGCGGGCCGCAAAAGGTCGCGGCTGTTCTCAGCCCCAGCACCAAGCGCTCTGACCGATCGCCAATTCGAAGCCTTGCGAACGCGCATTCTCAAGTTCCGCGACAAGATCGCGGCGTCGTCCGTTGAAAACTTCGCAACGGCGCCCAAGTTGAAATCCGCATCCCCGGTGGAAACCGCATGACAGCGAAAGCCATGATCGTTGCCGGCATCATGAGCGGTACGTCAGCCGACGGGGTCGATGTCGCCCTCGTGCACATTGCGCCGGGCAGGTCGCGCGGGGGAGTCGCACGCCCAACGCTCAAGCTGCTCGCGCATGAAGGCTTTCCCTACCCCGCCCCGCTACGCCGTGCCGTGTTGGCTGCAATGAACGCAACGTCCACTTCCACGGCGGAGCTGGCGCAACTCAACTGGCGGCTTGGTCTTGAATATTCCGAAGCGCTGCGTGCGACCCTCAAGCGCCATTGCGTCAAGCTCGACCTGGTCGGCTGCCACGGGCAGACGCTCTATCACCAGGCGCGGCCGGCCGCCTATGCAGGGCGCAGCTTCGCGTGCACCTGGCAGGCGGGCGAAGCGGCCGCGCTGGCAGCGGCGATGCGCGTTCCGGTGGTATCGAACTTTCGACCGGCAGATATGCTGGCCGGCGGCCAGGGAGCCCCTCTGGTGCCGCTGCTGGATTACGTACTGTTTGCCGATGCCGTGCGCGGGCGTGTGTTGCAAAACATCGGCGGGATCGCCAACCTCACGGCCATCCCAGCCGGCGCAACGCCTGCCGCGGTGATGGCATTCGACACCGGCCCCGGCAACATGGTGATGGACGCGCTCACTCAAGAGCTTTTTGGCAAGCCGTTCGATCGAAACGGAGCCATCGCGGCGCGTGGGACCGTCCTGTCGCCAGTGCTCGCGACATTGCTGCGCGCCGCCTATTTTCAATTGAAGCCTCCGCGCACGGCAGGCCGCGAGCAGTTCGGACGCGAGTACGCTGCGAAGTTTCTTGCCGCTTGCCGGCGGCGCAGCTCCAATCCAGAAGATGCATTGGCAACCGCAACGGCTCTCACCGCGGAAAGCATCGCGCAAAGCTACAGGCAATTCGTTCACCGCAGGATGAAAGGCGCCCCGGTGGATTACATCGTCTCCGGCGGGGGCGCGCGCAACTCCGCATTGATGGCCATGCTGGCGCAACGGCTTCAACCGCTTGGCTGCGAGCTGGCATCGAGCGAGCAGTTCGGGCTGCCGGCAGAGGCCAAGGAAGCCGCGGCGTTTGCTCTGCTAGCCTGGCAAACCTGGCATCGATTCCCCGGAAATATCGCGTCCGCAACCGGTGCTTCTCGACCCGTCATCCTGGGGCAGATCACGTATGCGTGAACCCGCACTCACGCAGTTCCGCTCCTTCGCCGCGAAATTGGCAAAATCACGGAGCGCCCTTCTCCAATCGGGAACCGTGCTGCTCTGCTGCCTGGTGATGCTGAGCGGGTGCCGTTCGGCCCCGCGCGATCCGCGCACCGTAGTATTTCTCATCGAGAGCAGCCCGACAAATCTCGACCCCCGCGTCGGTACGGATGCGCAATCGGAACACATTGACGAACTGATCTTCGATGGGCTCGTGGCACGCGACGCGAGCTTTCACTTCACGCCGGCGCTGGCCGAGCGATGGGAGCAGCCTGACCCGAAGACGCTCGTCTTTCATCTGCGCAATGGGATTCGCTTTCACGACGGGCGCAATATGACCGCGCGCGACGTGGTGTGGACCATCAACTCCATGCGCAACGGCACAGTCATTTCGCCCAAGGCCGCAACCTACGCGTCGGTTGACACGGTGGAAGCGGCCGATGCCCATACTGTGATCTTTCATCTCAAGCAGCCTGACAATTTCCTGCTGACCAATCTATCCACCGGCGCCATGGGAATTGTGCCCGAGGGCAGCGGGCGTGAATTCTGGCGACACCCCATCGGAACCGGGCCGTTTCGTTTCGTCAGCCAGCAGATCGATCAGGATGTTGTGGTGGAACGAAACCCGCTGAGCTGGTCGGCGGCGCCTGCTTTGGAACGGGTCCGGTTCGCCGTGGTGCCGGACTCAATCACCATCTCGCTGGAGTTGGAAAAGGGCTCCGGCGACGTGGCCATCAACTCCCTGCCCATCGACGCGCTGCCCGTGCTTGCCAAGCGTCCCAACCTGCAAGTGGACGACGCCCCCGGTACGCAGATTCAATATCTGGCCTTCAACACCCGCGACCCGCTGCTGAAGGATGTGCGCGTCCGCCAGGCAATCTCGTGCGCCATAGATCGCAAGCTCATCATCAAGACTCTGATGGGCGGCTATGCGCAGCCCGCGCAGAGCATGCTGCCCGCCAATCATTGGGCGTGGTCAGGCGATGGCCCGCGCTTCGATTACGATCCCGCCCGCGCGGTGCAGTTGCTCGACCAGGCCGGATATCCCGCGGGTCCCGGCGGGGTGCGCATGCACCTCACCATGAAGACCAGCTCCGTTGAAGATGTGCGGCTGCTGTCCGCGGTGCTGCAGCAGCAACTGGCGCGGGTCGGCATTGCGCTCGACGTGCGCAGCTACGAGTTCGCCACGTTCTATTCCGATGTCACGCGAGGGGCGTTTCAGATGTACTCCCTGCGATGGATCGGCGGCAATGAGCAGCCGGACATCTTCAGCTATGCGTTTTCGACCGCGCGCTGCTCTCCCAAGGGCGCGAACCGGGGCCACTATTCGAACTCCAGCCTCGATGCCCTGCTGGACGACGCCGCCGCAAGTCCCGACATGGCAAAGCGCCGAGCAGATTACGCGGAGGCGCAGCGGATTCTGGCATACGACTTGCCGGCCATCAATCTCTGGTACCGCGACACCGTGGTCGTCCATAACAAGCGTCTCACGCATATCGTGCCCACCCCGTCGGGGAGCTTCACTTTCCTCGAGACGGCGCAACTGGCCCCTTAGCCCGGCGGACGTGCCCCGGCCGTGCATCTCATCCAAAATTCCTCCCCGCCACAACCACCGGACAAACAAGCACTTAGCCGTGCCCTCAACCTTTTGGCGCAATATCTCGTCTACCCAAATGGATATCAGTTTCTGGGAAGCAGAGCCGGGCGGATTTTTCCGGTGGTGCATTGACTTATGAAAAGAACGTTCCTTCTTCGAAAACATTTCGCGGCATTTTGTACGCTACTTTCGATTGCCCTGCTGGCCCCCCTGCTCCAGGCGCAGTCGGCTTCGCGGTTTGTTGGATCGATCACCGCCATCAATGGGACCACGCTGACGGTCAAGACCGACGCTGGCGAGCAGCACCAGGTTGACGTTCCTTCTGAAGCAAGCGTGAAACGGATCGCTCCCGGGCAGAAGGACTTGAGCACCGCGGTCACCATCCCGTTCAGTGAACTGGCCGTGGGTGACCGGGTGCTGGTCAGGCTCGACCCCAACTCCACTGGAGCCACGCAACAGGCCTCGCAGATCATCGCCGTCAAGCAGGAAGACCTGGCGCAAAAGCACCTGAAGGATCGGGAAGACTGGCGGCAGCGCGGCGTCGGCGGCCTGGTGAAGAGCGTGGACGCGACCGGTGGAGTAATCACGCTGAACACCGGCGCTGGAGCAACGGCGAAAACGGTTACTGTGCACACCACCAAGGCCACGGTGTTGAAGCGCTATGCGCCCGAGTCGGTTCGCTTTGACCAGGCGCAACCCGCGCCGATTGACGCCATCCACGCGGGCGACCAGTTGCGGGCACGCGGCGAAAAGAACCCGGACGGCACAGAGATTACCGCGGAAGAGGTGGTCTCCGGCACCTTCCGCAACATTGCGGGAACAGTCGTATCCGTGGACGCGGCCGCCTCGACGCTGGTGGTAAAGGATCTGGCGACCAAGAAGCCCGTGACGATTCACGTTACTCCGGACGCCCAGATGCGGCGGCTTCCCGCAGGCATGGCGCAGATGTTGGCAACGCGCCTGAAGGGCACTTCAACTCCGGCCAGGCCCGGCGCCACTTCGCAGAGTCCGGCAGCGGAGGTTCCGCCGCAGAGGACCGAACGCACGCAGGGCGGCGGCAGCGGCTCATGGACGCAGAATGCCGGCGGCCCCGGTGGTGCAGGGGGCGGCGATTCGCAGCAGATGCTGAGCCGCGCTCCGGCCATTCAATTGAAGGAACTGCAAAAGGGCGAGGCTGTCATGGTGGTTTCGACGGAAGGCACGGCTGACGTCTCGGCAATCACGCTGCTCGCAGGGGTTGAACCACTGCTTGAGGCTCCCGCAGCCAGCCAGAACCTGCTTTCCAACTGGAGCATGGGTTCGGGCGGTGCTGAAGGCGCAGCAGCCCAATAGCTCTTTTAACCAATTTCCGCACCAGAGAATAACGAGGGACACGTGTATTCACGATTTCATAGCATCATTCATCTCTTGATCGCCGTGGCGTTCGGATTCGCCACCGTGCTGGCGGCCGAGACCCCGGATGCCGAGGCGCCAGCCCCGACCGCTGCGACTGGTACATTGCACGGGCATATCACCGATCCCACAGGAGCCCTGATTCCCGGCGCGGTCATTACGATTACCACCGCGGCCGGGGCCAACGTCTCCTCCACCACAGCGGATGCTTCCGGCGCCTATGAGGTACGTGGTCTCGCTCCCGGCGGCTACATCGTGAAGGCGGACTATGCGGGCTTTGCGCCCTTCCAGTCGCCGACCATTGTGTTGGCCGCGGGACAGGCCAAGCGCGTCGATATCGCGATGGCCATCCAGGTGGAACAGCAGAACGTGACGGTCACCGACGACTCGCCCACCGTCAATGTCGAGGCCAGCGGTAATGCCAACTCCATTGTGCTCAAGGGCAAGGATCTGGACGCGCTCTCCGACGATCCCGATGAGCTCTCGAACGAGTTGTCGGCGCTGGCCGGACCCTCGGCGGGTCCCAACGGCGGGCAGATCTTCATCGATGGTTTCTCTGGCGGGCAATTGCCTCCCAAGTCCGCAATTCGCGAGATCCGCATCAACCAGAACCCGTTTTCGGCGGAGTATGACCGGCTGGGTTACGGGCGCATCGAGATTCTCACCAAGCCCGGCACCGACAAGCTTCACGGGCAAATGTTCATCCAGGGTAACGACAACAACTTCAATACCGGCAACCCGTTCACCCAGACGATTCCGTCTTATTACAGCTACCAGTTCAATGGCACGGTGAGCGGTGCGATTTCAAAGTCGGCTTCCTACTTCGTCAGTGCGGAGCGGCGGCACATCGGGAACGTCAATGCCTGGCTCATTCCGGATGTGGCGCTCCAGAACAGCGATGGCGTATACGTCGATACGCCCAACTATGGTGTAAGCCTGCTGAATACCCGCTTGAGGACCAATACCTCTGCCCGCATCGACTGGCAGTTGGGCGCAAGGAATACGTTTACGGTGCGCTATGGATTCTGGTGGGAAAATGAGCAAGGCAATCTGAGCGCAGGATCCATGCCCAGCGCATCGACGCACGAGTCCAACACCGACCACACCGTGCAGATGAGCGATGCGGTGGTGATCAATGACCACATCGTAAACGAAACCCGCTTCCAGTTTGAGCGGCAGAACGAAAATCATTACCCGGACTCGACCGCGCGCACCATCATCGCACCCGGCGACTTCACCACCGGAGGCTATCCGGCGCAGGTCAGCCGCGATCACGCCACGCGCCTCGAGTTTCAGAACCTGACCACCATGAGCCACGGCGCCCATGCCATCAAGTTCGGAACCCGGATACGCGATGGGCGCGAAGCCAACTTTACCACCAACAACTTCAACGGCACGTTCCGCTTTGGCCCGGTGACAATGCAAACTCCCAGTGGCCCGGTGACCTACACTCCCGGCCAGGTGTATGCGAATATGGCCAATGGTCTGGCCGCCGGCGAGAGCTTCAACCAGCTTGCAAGCCAGGGATGGGGCCCCACAACGGCGAGCTTTACGGTCGGCAATCCCTCGGCATTGGCCAATGTCTTTGACATTGCGCTGTTCGCGCAGGATGACTGGAAGGTGAATCAGCGGCTGACAGTTTCCGGCGGCATGCGCTGGGAATCGCAGAACCAAATCTCCGACCACAGCGACTGGGCGCCGCGCGCCTCCTTTGCCTATGCGCTCGATGGCGGCAAAGGGAAGCAGGCCAAGACCGTGCTGCGAGCCGGCTATGGCACGTTCTACGACCGCTTTATGGTGGGCAACATCCTTACCGTGAATCGCCTGCAGACGCAGAACAAGATCGTGCTCAACAATCCGAGATGCTCCGCAACCGCAACCTCGCTGGACGCCATCGATCTGAATACCTGTACCAGCACGGGCAACGCAGGCAGCAACAGCACTGCTCCAGTGAAATACCAGGTAGCTCCGAACTTTCACTCGCCCTACACCGGCCAGGTCGGCGTTGGACTCGAGCGCCAGATCCGCCCGGGCACCAGCCTCACGCTCACCTACCTTCATTCCTTTGGCGCGCACCAGTTGGTGACCCGGAACGCCAACCAGTTCGATCCTCTGACTGGCAGTTATCCGCTGGATCCTTCAGGCGGGTATGTGTATCAGTTTTATCCCGAGGCCGTCTTCAAGCAGGACCAGTTGATCACCAGCGTCAATGCAAAGGTTACCAAGAGGCTGAGCCTGGTTGGCTTCTATACGCTCGCCTGGGCCAACAGCAACGGCGGCGCCGGCAGCAACGCGTCGAATGCTTACAATCTGACCCAGGACTACGGCCCCGCCACCTTCGTTTCACGCAACCAGGTCTTCTCGATGGCCAGCTACGATGGTCCCTGGGGATTGCGCTTCAATCCGTTTCTCATCGCGCAGTCGGGCAAGCCCTTCAACATCACCCTGCCCACCGATCCGCTGAACGATTTCTTCAATCAGCGGCCCACATACGCAACCGCCTCGACACCCCTGAGTAATCAGATTCAAACCCCGTACGGTTTGTTGGATAGCGCGGCCCTTCCCGGCGAGCAACTCATCCCCGCCAACATGGCCACCGGACCGGCCGCCGTGGCTTTCAATATGCGCATCAGCCGGGCCGTCGGAATCGGTCCCAAGATCGAATCGACGGGCAATAACCAGATGGGCGGAGGCCCAGGCGGAGGTGGCGGCCCACACGGCCATGGCGGACCTCCCGGAGGCGGACTTGGCCCCGGCGGACTGGGCGGCGGTGGCGGCGGTCCGCGCGGCATGTTCGGCCCCACCAGCACCGGACGCAAGTACAACCTGAACTTCAGCATTCAGGCTTTGAACCTGTTCAACAACATCAACTATGGCGGCCCCAACGGAACGCTCGGCACGCCAAGGTTTAACCAGTCCACGACCCTTGCCGGTGGAATCTTCAGCACCGGATCCGCGGCGCGACGCATCTTCGCACAACTCGTCTTTTCGTTTTGATCCATCGAATTGAAAACAGAGAAGGCCGGGGCGCATTGCTCCGGCCTTCTCTGTTTTGCAGACAATTGCCAGGGCGGCCGGAGTCAACAACCGATCGCGAACCGCTCCGACAAGTCAGATCGCCGGGCTACTTGCTTGTCTTCATCAGCGAGTTATAAAGCGAATCCCATTCCTCGGCCTTCGCATCCATGCTGAACGAAATCGCAATGCGCATGTGCGCGGCGCGGCCAAGCAGCCGGCGCTGCGCCGCCGGGGTTCGCATCACTGCCAGCATCGCTTCGGCAAGTGCGACGTTGTCCTTGCTTTGAACGATCGTGCCCATCTTTCCCACCAACTCACGCACGCCGCCCACGTCGGTGGCAACGATGGGTTTCTCCATCGCCATGGCTTCTCCAAGCGCCAGCGGCATTCCCTCCCAAGCCGAGCCCAAAACGAATCCGTCCGCGCCATCGAGCAGCGCAGGCATATCGTTGCGCAAGCCGAGCCACCGCACCTCATCCCGCAAGCCAAGTTGCCCGGCAAGCTTTTTCACCGCGTTTGCCTCGGGGCCATTCGCGTCTGCCGCAATCCATAGCTGGGCGCCCGGTGCGCCTGCCCTCGCTTCAGCAAAGGCGCGCAGCAGGTTGGGATAATCCTTGGCAGGCACGATGCGTCCTGCCGTAAGCCAGACAAACTCGTCCTTCACCCTCATCTGACGTCGCGTCGTGGCGCGGCGGGCAGCGTCGGGAGCAAACTCCGCGGTATCGATCCCGTTTGAGATGACGATGCACTTGCGTCTCGGCACAGCCCCGATGCGCACATAGCGAACCGCGGCGGCCTCGCACACCGCGGTGCTCTGGATGCTGAGCGGATCCGTCAGCCGGTAAGCCAGCATGCGCGTCCACCCGCCTTCGCACACATTGTGGATCGTCGAGACCAGCGCCGCGGCGGGATAGAAGATTCGCAGCATGCGCGCCACAAGATTCCCATGCACGTTGTGGCTGTGAATCAGATCAGGCCGATAAGCGCGAACAAAACCAACACCGCGCGCAAAGCCACCGAGCACGCTCGCCGGTGTTCTGTGCATGTCCAGATAGAACACGTCGAGTTCGGTTTGCAGGCCGTCTGCAAGCTGCGGTCGAAGCACCAGCAGCGCGACCGTGTGGCCGCGCGCGGCCATTCGCTCCGCCAATGCCAACACCTGCCGTTCCGCTCCGCCCACGCCAAGCTGCGTGAGCACATACACGATCCGCATCTCTACCCGCATTCAACCTGGGAATGTGCAACGATGATAGCGCGAAGACCGCCGTCGCGTTCGTACGCATCGCGCGTTGACCGGCACACCGGTCTCAAGCCGGATCGAAATGGGGATCGAGCCACCGGTGAATCAACGTATCGACCGCGAACACACCGGGCCCGAGAATGAGAATCAGCAGCGCCGCGAACCAATACGTATAGGGACTCGCACTGTAAAAGTCCTCCGGCTTTGACAGGATATGGAAGAAGTTGGTTCTGTCGTCGGGCACGCTCAGGTAAGCCATCGTCATGTTGACGAACAGGATGAGCGAAACCAATCGCGAACCCAAGCCGAAAGCGAAGAGGATGCCGCCGGCAAACTCGATCGTCGCCACCATCAGCGCCGTCGCGCCGGGCGCGGGCAGCCCGAGCCCCGTGAAGAATTCCGTCACGCGCGCCAGATGCGTAAGCTTGCCCCAGCCGTCCTGCGCAAACTGCCAGCCCCAGTAAAGTCGTATTGCCAGCAACAGAGGGCTTTGCAATTTGTTCAGCAAACTACTCAGGCGCAGATAGCCTGCGGCAATCACGTCGATAAGCTTTCGCATGACTTTCCTTCCTAGTTCTTGATGAGGAGATCGAGATCCGGAGCGCAGATCCACCCCAGTTCCGCCCACGTGGCGAACCACTCTCGAAGCAATTGCGGACGGCGCGCCAATGCTGTTCGCGACTCGGCAAACCCTGCTTCAATGGATTCTGCGAGCGGCCTTCCGTCGCGAATCGACTCAAGCGTCCGATACTCCTCACGCTCCAGGCGACGATAGTAGACCGATAGTTCAACGCGATGTGCGGCAACCCACGCCGGCCTGCGGCGGATCTTCGGAAGCCTGACCGGGGCCTCGGAGTCTTCGTGCTTCACGCCCGCTTCGCTGGTCTGGCGCTTTTCGCCGTCATGCAGTGCGAGCACCAGGTCGTCGGCCGGATAGTTCAGCGCAATGAGTTGCACATGCGGCTGCAGCGCAAGCCGCGAGCCGGCGTCGAGCGTGGCAATCTGATCCAGTGTGAGCGGCGTGTGTTCCGCGTTGTCAAAAGCCTCAACAAAGGCCCACTCAATGCGCGCCACATCGAGCGCCAGCAGAGGTCTCCGCCCCGCATAGCCTGGATTGGCGGCAAGCCACGCAGACAGCTTCGATCCCAGGTTGCGCAGCGAAAATGAGCGGCTGGGGTTCTCGGTGAGATAGGCAATTGACATCGCCTCAAAGGCGCGAGCGCCCAGGAGGGCTTTGAGCGCCGGAAAGTCGTCCGCCAGCGCGCCAAGAATGCGAAACCAGTATTGACGATTGTAGATTTCGAGTCGCTCAAATGCCGTCAGCCGGCTGTTCGGCGCAATGAAGGTCGCGGCGACTTCGGTCATGGCGCGGCCGTCGGCGGCTTCCGTGCGCATGTCTTCGTCCGCGGTAAGCGGCATCATGATTGCTGCAGCCATCGCGCGCTGCAATTCCGCCAGGCTCATGTTCTGCGGGCTCATTCGGCCGCTCCTGCCAGCGCGCCTGCGTGGCGGTGAAGATAGCGCTCCGCCTTTTTGGCTTCGGCATGCACTTCATCGAAGCTCGGAATATGGTCGTCCCACTCCAGCAACGTCGGCGTAGGGCCGCAGCGCTCAATGGCGCGCGCATACAAGTCCCACACCGGATCGATCACCGGATGATCGTGCGTGTCGAGGATGTACTTTTCGTAGCGCGAGTGGCCGGCAATATGGATCTGCGCCACACGCTCCGCGGGAACGGCATTCACGTAATCCAGCGGCGCAAACTCGTGATTCATCGCAGAGACATAAATGTTATTTACGTCCAGGAGAATGCCGCAGTCCGCCCGCTCCACCACTTCGGTGAGAAACTCCCACTCGGTCATCTGCGAACCGGTAAACGCCGCGTAGCTGCTTACGTTTTCAACGGCTACGGGAATCTCAAGGAAATCCTGCACCATGCGGACGCGCTCCACGGTGCGCTCCACCGCTTCCCATGTGTACGGCAGCGGCAGCAGGTCATGCGTGTATGTGCCATCCACACTGCCCCAGCAGAGATGATCGCTGAGCCATGGTGTGTTGGTACGACGCACAAGCTCCTTGAGCCTGCGCAGGTGCTCGGGATCGGGCGCGGTGACGGAACCGAAATACATCGATACGCCATGCTGCACAACGCGATACTGTTCGAGTATCTGGTCGAGCACGGCGAGCGGCCGGCCGGCATCGATCATGAAATTCTCCGAGATGATCTCGAACCAGTCCACCACGGGCTTGCGCGAGAAAATGTGGCGGTAATGCGGAATGCGAAGGCCGATTCCGACACCGTGATTTTGAAATGCGTTGAAGCGATTGCTGGCCATGGAAGTCTCGGAGGTAAGTGTGAACGATCAGCGATTGGTAATTGGTTGTTCGCGGAGAGCGATAGGAAACGAGCGATCAGCCAGCGGCGCTGTGCTTCGGGTAAATGGACCACGAAGAACGCGGGCGGCTGATCGCTCTGCTGGACTAGATAAGCCCGGGCATCTTGGAGCCGTCGGTCGCGCAGCCGCCCTTGCCCTTGCAGCTGTTCTTGCCCTTGCAGCCGTTGTCGCTGGACTTGCAGCCGCCCTGTCCCTTGCAATCGTTCTTGCCTTTACAGGAGTGCTTTGCCGGCTTGTCGGCCCCGGCGTAGCGCAGGCCCGCCTTCGCTGCTTTCACGGTGGTGCCGTTCGCGCTGTGGGTGGCTTGAGCTGCTACGGTGGTGCCGCCGATCAGGCCGGAGAGCGCCGCCGTCAAAAGAAGTGCATTCAGTTGGTTCTTCATGATTGACCTCGCTGGGGGTTGGGGCGGAAGGGAGATCCGCGGTTCTTTCAACGCGGGACTGGCCTCAAGCGGCCGGTCCTGCAAAATTTATGGTCCGCACACTAGGAGTGGGGATCTGCGCGAAAGGTTACAAGGAAAGTGTCGCTATGAAAATGAAAATCTTTCGCACCGGCCCCCACAATGAATGTACGGGAACCAACCCGGAATGGATTGGCTTCACGTCATCGCTGCGCTACTCTGAGTCTGCACAGCAGCAGAGGGGGTCAATGTGAACGGGAAGGGGTTGCGCGCCGTGAACGGCGCAAGCCTGGTCGTAGCGTTATTGCAGAGCCTGTGCACCGCGGTGCTGACCATCAGCGGCATTCGCGTCGCCATCGGTCTCTCCGCGTTGGCGGCGGCCAGCGGCATCTATGCGCCCGCGCGAGGATGGCACCAGGATGCGATCCGCATCCCCTTGCTGGTCTTAGCTGCGGCAGGCGCTGTGCTGAATCTCGCGGTGCTGGCCTGGATCTGGCGCTTGCGAGCGCAGCCTTCGGCGCAGTGGCGGCGTCGCGAAGTCGGCGTTAAGGAAAAACGCTCAGAGAGAATCCAGGTCGTGCTGGCCATCGTTACTCTTATTCTCGTCGGCCTTGAAACCTGGACACATCCCATGGTTCATCGCACTGGCCCGGCGCCGAATGCCGCAACCACCATGAATATTTCGTGAACGGAAACATCCATGAACAAATTACCCATGGAAATCGACGCCATCGTCTTCGCGTATTACCGCCAGACGCCCGAGGACAACCGGCTTGAACAAGGAGCGTTTCATCTTGAAGCGCTACGCCGCGCGCAGACTGGAATCCGAACCTTGCATCCTCGCTGCCACCGCACCGCTTCTCGCTGTGGCACGCAAGTCCAGCCAAACAACAATGCCCAGCGCGTAAAGCCCGCTTCACTCTGAACAACGTTCAACTCAACCACGATGCGCAGCAATTGCAGGCCGCACTGCGCGAACCCGTCGTCAGGTCTCTCCAATCTCCTTGGCGAGCCGGTCATGCAGCCGCTCGCTGAAGCCCATTGGCAGTTCGAAGACGCGATCGTCCGCCATCAGCACCACGACGTTCCGTGTCGAATCGAGCACGGCGGAGCAGATCTCGCAGGTCTCAAGGTGGCGATCGATGTGCGCGCGCAACTCCGCGTCCACCTCGCCGTCAATGTAGGCGGAGATGTACTGCCAGACGTGTTGGCAATCGATTCTCATGCGCCCCACCCAAACAGTCCTCTTCGCCTGGGCGCGAATCCTTTCAGTTGCGGAGCCAATGTCCGCTGCAATAGCGCGCGCGCGCGATGCAGCCGAACCTTGACCGCGCCCTCGGTGATGCCCAGGGCCGCCGCAGTCTCACGAATATCCATCTCTTCGATGTCCCTGAGCAGCACAACGTTACGGTAAATCTCCGGGA
>VFSW01003987.1_pt1 | contig 22065 bp, 13 predicted proteins | sample 5358111 | NCBI WGS metagenome assembly VFSW01 (sample SAMN11554181, study PRJNA540505) | mine drainage metagenome | isolation source: sediment from site ElyBrook_90M | place: USA: Ely Copper Mine, Vershire, VT | collected 2017 | reverse complement strand
AACATGGGCCAGCACCCCACGCGACGGAAGAACGCGGTTTGGAACAGCGCTTACGCACATCCAGCGTGAGTCCCGACGGCATCGACGCCGGGCTCGCCCTGGACGCCGCGCTGGCCATGGTGAAGGACGACTTTCAGAAAGTCCTCCCCACGGTGGAGTCCAGCGGGCGGGTGTCCGCAAGGGTTTCGTGGCACGACGCTGCGGTCGTGCGGTCGGCTGCGAAGGCGCAGCCGCACAAGGACGCAGACCTCGTCGCGAGGATTGCCTCGATCGAGGCTTTGCTCCACCAGGGCAAGCGGGTGGCGACTTCGGCCAACGCGGCTGCGAAAGCGCAGACCGCGGCGACGAAGGCGCAGCAGAAAGCGGCACGGGCGGCAGCCAAGGCCGCGAGAAAAGCGCAGACGGCTGCGCGGACGGCACAGGTGCACGCGGAGAACCATCCGGTGACCCCTGACGTGGTGATCGTACCCGCGACCACTACCCCCAAGCCGTAGTCACGCAAGAGCACGAACACCCTGCGCGCCAGAGGCTCTCATGAAAAAGAGCCCGAGGCGCGCGGGGTGGGTCGTCTTGGGCTGACCCGAAGGACCCTTGTCTACGCCTCAGGTGTTTCTTCAACCGGGTGCCCACGGCTTGAATGATTTGTTCACTGGGAGCAGCTACTTGCAGTTTGAGGGCATGCACGCCGAGAGAGGCCGCCAGCGCTGCGAGGATTCAGTTCATCGCATGGCATTCTCCGAGCGGGCAACGACTTGACCGTCGATGTCGATCTGAAATGGCCGACGGCACGCAGCTTCATTCCATGCGTGAGCGAAAGAGCCACGCCGCGGCGGTGAGTGTCACCGCGGCGAGGATCGCCATGGGAACCGTTGCGTGGGCGACTTCGGGCCAGGGCATCGCTTTGAGAAACACCCCACGGGTCACGACGAGAAAGTACCGGAGCGGATTGACCAGGGTGAGTACCTGTAGCCACGAGGGCATGTTCTCGATGGGGGTGGCAAAGCCCGAGAGAAGCGTCGCCGGAGCGAGAAAAACAAACGCTCCGAGAATGGCTTGCTGTTGCGTGGTGCACAGCGCCGAGATGAACAGCCCCATGCCCACGACCGCGGCGAGAAAAAACACCGCCGAGCCGTAGAGCAACGGGAGCGAGCCCCGGAGGGGAACGTGAAAGATCAACACGGTGGCCAGCACGTAGAGCGTGATGTGCACCATCCCGATGAGCATTGGCGGGATGGACTTTCCAAGGAGGATCTCGTGTGTGCGCAGCGGCGCGACCATGAGCTGGTCAAAGGTACCGAGCTCGCGTTCGCGGGCGACGGAGAGCGCCGTCACGATGAGCCCCACGAGTTGCGCGATGATCGCAATGAGCCCAGGGATGGTAAACCAACGGAATTCAAGATTGGGGTTGTAGCGGTTGCGCACCACGAGGACGGGCAGGCGCGGCAGCCTCCAGGCGTTGACGGTGTGCGTGGTGACAAAGTCACCGATGATGGACGAGACGTAGACGTCGACGATCTGGGATGCGTTGGCGCGACGACCATCGAGAAGAACCTGCACGCTCGGTGGGTGGCCAAGAAAGAGATCCCGGGAGAAGGTCGGGGGAATGTCGATCCCCACGAGGACACGCTGGAGATCGACAGCGTCGCGGAGCGCACGCGGGTTGTGCAGGGTGGTGACCGAACGAAACGTGGGCGAGCCGGCGATGGTGCGAGAGAGTTGGGTACCGGAGCGTCCGGTGTCACGGTTGAAGACGGCGACGTCGACGTTTTTGACTTCAAGCGTGGCGGCAAAGGCAAAGATGATGAGTTGAAACAATGGGGGGACGATGAGGATCACCCGCCCGCGGGGATCCCGGAGGATGACCAGAAGCTCTTTGAGGATGAGGGCGAACACCCGAGAGAGCACGGTCATGCCACCCGTTTCTTGGTGGCACGGGCGGCCAGGGTGAGGAGCACGACGCCAAAGACGGTCATCACGGAGATGTCGGCAAGAAACAGAGGCCAGAGGTCTCCGGCGAGAAAGACCGTGAGGAGGGAGGGAATGAGCCAGCGGGCGGGGACGATCTGGGTGATGTACTGAATGGGCCGTGGCATCGAGCCGATCTCGAAGAGAAAGCCCGAGAGGAGAAAGGTCGGAAGAAAAGACGAGAGCAAGGCGAGTTGCGAAGCGAGAAACTGGTTGCGTGTGGCCGCGGAGATCAACAGTCCCTGGCCCAGCGCGGGGAGTAGAAAGGCAGCGCACACGGTGAACAAGCCCAGGAGGGAGCCGCGGAAGGGCACACCAAAGAGTTGCACGGCGACGACGGTGCACACGCTCACCGAGCCGAGTCCGAGAAAGAAATACGGAATGACCTTGCCGATGAAGAGTTCGACGGCGGTGACGGGCGTGGCCATCAGGGCTTCCATGGTTCCACGTTCCCACTCGCGGGCGACGACGAGGGCGGTGAGAAGGGTGCCGACGAGGGCCATGACGATGGCCACGGAGCCTGGCACAAGCACGTACCGACTCGTCCGCCCGGGATTGAACCACATACGGTCCTGCGCACCCGACGGGGGCAGAGCGTGTCCCGCCGCTGCGGCCCGCGCGCGCGTCCATCCCAGGACAACCCCCTGGGCGTAACCCTGAACCAACGCCGCTGTGTTGGGCTCGGTTCCGTCGACGACAAGCTGGATGGCGGGCGGACGGGACGTGCGTCGGAGACTGGCATCGAAGTTCGCGGGGATCACCAACAGGCCATGGACGTCCCCGCGGGCAAAGCGCTGGTCAAACACCCGGCGATCCGTGGCGACTTCAACGTCAAAGTACGGCGAATTGATAAACGCCGCGGCGAGGTCCCGCGAAGAGACATCCGGGGACTCGGTCACCACCCCGATGCGCGTGCGCGTAGCGTCGAGAGACACCCCGTAGCCAAACAGAAAGAGAAGCACGAGCGGGAGGACCAGAGCGATGAGCACGGAGCTGGGATCCCGGACGATCTGCCAGGACTCTTTGCGGATGAGGGCAGACACCCGACGGGCGCGCGTACGGAGGGCATAGGGACGGTCGGACGGAACTGTTGTGTTCACGCCGCGGCCTCGGGGGTGTGACTGGCTTCGATGAGCGAGATAAAGGCTTCTTCCATCGTGGGATCGGGGCGAGCAGGGGTGGCCACACGGGCTTTGAGTTCGTCAGGGGAGCCAAGGGCGATGGAGTGACCGTGGTAGATAAGAGAGATACGGTCGCAGTATTCGGCTTCGTCCATGAAGTGCGTGGTGACCACAATGGCCACGCCCTTTTCGACCAGACCGTTGATGTGCGACCAGAACTCCCGGCGGGTGATCGGATCGACGCCGGACGTCGGCTCGTCGAGAAACAACACTTCGGGTTCGTGCATGACGGCACACGCGAGGGCGAGGCGCTGTTTGAAGCCCAGAGGGATCTCCCGGGCGGCCATAGACACTTTGTCCCCGAGGCCAAAGACATCAAGCATGGTTTGCACCTGCCGTCTCCGCCGTGCGCCCGTAAGACCGTACACGCCCGCGAAGAACCGTAGGTTCTGTCCCACGCTGAGGTCGCCGTAGAGCGAAAACTTCTGGGCCATGTACCCCAGCCGCCCGCGCGCGCCTGCGGTGTCTTTGCGCAGGTCGATTCCCGCGACGCGCCCTTCGCCCGACGAGGGCTTGAGCAAGCCGCACAACATCCGAAAGGTTGTAGATTTGCCCGCGCCGTTGGGCCCGATGAGCCCGAAGACCTCTCCCGGTGCGACGTCGAACGAGATGTCTTCGGCCGCGGTGAAATCTCCGAAGCGCCGGGTGAGCCTTCGGGCCTGGATCACCGGCTCGGGGGTCACCGCGATGACACGGCTCGCGGCGGCCAATCGGGATGGGCCCTTGGGTCCACCGCCCAGCGCGTCGATAAAAGCATCTTCAAAGCGCGGCGCCGTGGCCACAAGCTTCGCCCCCGCCCCCGCCTCGGTGGGAACACCCGGCAGCGCACCGAGCGTCCGCGCCACGAGCCGCACGGCACGCCCCTGGATCACCCCGTCGATCACGTCGTGTTGTGACAGCGCTGCGGCGAGCACCGGCCGTAGCCTTCCGGTGATGTCCACCAGGCGGTACACACGCTGGGCCATGCGCGCCGTGAGCGTCTGCGGCGGGCCGTTGTACAGCAGCCGACCTTCATTGAGCAGAAGCACATGGTCACACGCTTCGGCCTCGTCCAGATAGGCCGTGGACCACACCACGCCGACACCCTCGTCCCGGAGACGGGTGACCATGCGCCAGAGTTCACGCCGAGAGATTGGGTCGACGCCGACGCAGGGTTCGTCGAGGAGCAGCAGCCCGGGCTTGCGGATCAACGCGCAGGCCAGTCCGAGCTTTTGCTTCATCCCGCCCGAGAGTTTACCCGCGGGGCGCCTGGTAAACGCCGCGAGGTCGGTAAAGCTCAAGAGATCGTCAAAGACCGCTCGCCGCTCCCCCGTGGGCAGCCCGCGAAGGTCGGCATAGAGCGAGAGGTTCTCAGCGACCGTAAGATCTTCGTACAACCCAAACCTCTGGGGCATGTACCCGATGCCCGTGTGAATCTTCGTGGGTTCCACCGCTGGGTCGTGACCCAGAACCCGCAAGATTCCACTGTCCGCCGCCATCAACCCGGCCATCAACCGGATGAGCGTGGTCTTGCCCGCACCGTCGGGCCCCACGAGTCCCGTGATCGTCCCTGCGCAGACCTCTCCCGAGATGCCGTCCAGCGCGAGCACCCCGTCAAAGCTCCGGGCGAGCCCTGCCATTCGCACCAGGACTTCTTGCACTTTTCAACCCCCTCGCGTCGGGAGGCGTATCGTCACGGGCATCCCCTGCTGCAATCCCGTCCCCGGTGCATCGACCAGCACCCGGATGCGGTACACAAGTTCTGTGCGCAGGTCCGGTGTTTCGACCGACCGCGGGGTAAACTCTGCCGTCGGCGAGACGAATCCCACGCGCCCGGGCAACGGCCTTCCCGGCGCCGCGTCGGTCGACACCCAGACAGGCATCCCAGGGTGCACCCGCCCAAGCTGGGTCTCGGAGAGATACGCCCGTACCCACACCGTCCCGTTGAGGGTCAGCACGTACACCACGTCCACAGGCGATACGATGGCTCCGGGCTCGCGCACCCGGGAGGTCACCACGCCGTCCGAAGGCGCCACCAACCGTGTATCCTCCAGGGCGGTCTGTGCCGCAGCCTGACGCGCCTGCGCCCCCCGGAGCGCTGCGCGCGCGAGCGCAATGTCTTCTGCGCGGGTCCCCTGCACCAGCAGTCGGTGTGCGTCGGAAAAGCCATCGAGCCGTGCCTCGGCCATCCTGGCTGCTGCGCGCGCGTCGTCCAGGACAGCGCTCGCGACGGCGCCCTCAGCCACGAGGTGTTCGGTGCGCGCGAGGGTGAGTCTGGCGTTGTGGTCCGCGGCAACGGCTTCGTCCACCGCCGCGCGGGCACGTGCGATTTCCGCGGGACGGGCGCCCACGATCGCTTTGCGAAGGTTGGCTTCTTGCGCAGAGACATCGGCTTCGGCGATGCGCAGGGCGTCTTGGTAGGGTTGGGCATCGAGCCGTGCCATCACAGTGCCAGCGGTCACGGACTGTCCTTCGTCAAAGGATTCAGTGCCAAGTCGCCCGGCGACCCGAAAGCCTAGTTCAACCTCGCGGATCTCGACGTTGCCGTAGAGGGTCTCAAAGGGTGCAGGGGGGGTCCGGTGCCCAAGACGGCCCGTGCGCCAGGCCCAAACGCCTGCGATGAGCACCACAGAAACAACCGCAACCACGACGACGCGGATCTTCATCAGCGATGGATCTCCAGCACCGTGGTTGCTTGGAGCCGTCGGGCCGGAGGTCAAGATGCCACGGCAAGATTCCCAGGCCGCCGGGCTACCCCGACGCGCCTGAGGCCGTCTTTTTGCTTACATCACGGTTGGCTTGTTTCGGCGCCCGAGCAGTTTCGGAGCGAGAGCGGGCGGTACACGCACCCGGCGTTGCACGCCGCGGGGCATCCCGAGCAAGAGTACTGGTTGGACACCGCACAGTACGTGCCAAACACCGGGTCGGTGAACCCGCCCGACGATGGACACGACCAGTCTCCGATGTCGTAGTACTCCGACGGGGCGGTGTTGCAGATGGTCGCTGCGAGCTTCCACGCGCGGCAGGCAAGGGAGTCCGAGGCGTTGTAGGGGTATCTCCCGCCGTCGTCCGTGGGTGCGGTACTGTCGTAGCTGGTTGTGCTGCAACCGGGTACAGGGCTCGACCAGCCATGGTAGAGCGTCACGCACACGCCTGCCCCGCAGGGATAGCCCGAGGGGCATGCGTGGCCACAAGAACCACAGTTGGTAGCGCTCGTTGCGGTGTTGACCTCGCAGCCGTCCGACGCGATGTGATTGCAGTCTGCGTAGCCCGAGTTGCACGACGCCAGGATGCAGCTTCCGCCGGCGCACGCCGCCACGGCGTTGGGAAACGAGCACACCGTCCCGCAGGTTCCGCAGTTGGATGTGTCCGTGCCGCTGTGTACCTCGCAGCCGTCCGAAGCAAGGCCGTTGCAGTCAGAGTAACCAACGTTGCAGGTGTATCCACAGCGACTGCTCGCACACGACGGCGAGGCGTTGGGCACCGTCGGGCAGATCGTCCCGCAGGTTCCACAGTTGGAGGGGTCGGTCGCGAGGTTGGTGCACGACCCCGAGCAGCTTGTCAGCGAGCCCGCACAGGTGACCACGCAGGTGCCGCCCGAACACACCCGCCCTGAAGGACACACCGTCCCGCACGCCCCACAGTTGCTCACGTCCGAACTGGTGTCTTTGCAGACACCCGAGCAGTTGGTCTGTCCGGTGGGGCACACCAGGGTACAGTAACCCGCCACGCAGGACTGCCCCGATGGGCACACCGCTCCGCAGGTCCCGCAGTTGTTGGCATCCGTGGTCACGTCCCGACATGCCGTCCCGCAGGCTGTAAGCCCCGCGGCGCAGGTCGTCACGCACACTCCGACGGAACAGATCTGGCCTGCGGGGCAAGCGTGACCGCACGTCCCGCAGTTGGACCGGTCGGATGACGTATCCGCGCACGACGTTCCGCACACGGTCTGTCCCACCGGGCACGAAAGGACGCACACGCCCGCGGTGCATACGTTGCCCGCCGTGCAAACGTGCCCGCAGGCCCCGCAGTTGGCAGCGTCCGTCGCCACATTGACACAGGTACCCCCGCAATTGGTCTGCGGCGGCGCACACGAAAGTGAACACACCCCCGTGGTGCACACCTGCCCTGCGGGGCAGTGATTACCACACGTTCCGCAGTTGGATACATCGCTCTGGAGGTCACGGCACGTCCCCGAGCACGCCGTGAGACCTGTCTGGCAGGACACCACGCAGGCTCCTGCGGTGCACACCTGCCCGGCCACGCAGACCCTCCCGCACGCGCCGCAGTTGAGCCTGTCGGTCATCAACGCCGTGCACACCCCCGAGCAGTTGGCCTCGCTTGCGGGGCAAGACACCACGCACGCGCCCGCGGTGCACACATTGCCCGATGGGCACGCGGCCGCGCAGGCCCCGCAGTTGCCATTGTCCGACGTGAGGTCGCGGCACGACCCCGAACAACTGGTCAGGGTCGCCGCACACGACACCGTGCACGTCCCTGCAGAACACACCTGCCCCGCGGAGCACACGGTCCCGCAGGTTCCACAGTTGCCGCGGTCGGTCTGGAGGTCGCGACACGAGCCACCGCAGCTTGCTTCGCCGGTCACGCAGGTGACCACGCAAGTGCCACCCGAGCACACCTGCCCGGCGCCGCAGACCGTGCCGCACATGCCGCAGTTGCCCCGGTCGCCCTGGAGATCCCGGCACGACCCCCCGCAGTTTGTGAGCCCCGGCGTACACGACGTCACGCACATCCCGCCCGAGCACACCTGCCCAGCGCCGCAGGCCATCCCGCACGCGCCACAGTTGGCCAGATCGCTCTGCGTGTCCGTGCAGCTTCCCGCACAGTTGGACTGTCCCGCCGCGCACGAGACCACGCACACCCCCATGGAGCACACTTGTCCCGCCGCGCAGACACTCCCGCAGGCGCCACAGTTGGCCCGATCCGTCTGGGTATCACTGCACGACCCCGAACAGTTGGCCTGTCCCGCCGGGCAGGACACCACGCACGCCGCGCCGTAGCACACCTGTCCCGGACCGCAGGCCATTCCGCAGGCGCTACAGTTACTTCGGTCTGTCGAGAGGCTCACGCACGCGCCCGCGCAGGCCGTCTGCCCCGACGGGCACGACACCGTGCATACCCCGTTGGAGCACACCTGACCCGAAACACACGCCGCGCCGCACGCACCGCAGTTTGCCCGGTCGTTCTGGATGTTGACGCACGACCCCGAACACTCGGTCTGGCCCGTCGGGCAGTACACCGTGCACGTTCCGTTGGAGCAAACCTGTGCTGGCCCGCAGGCCATTCCGCACGCGCCACAGTTACTCCGGTCGCTCTGGGTATTGACGCACGACCCGCTACAGGCTGTCTGCCCCGCCGCGCACGACACCGCGCACGCCCCCATCGAGCACACCTGCCCGGCACCGCAACCGTTGTTACAGCTCCCGCAGTTGTTTCGATCGACCTGGACGTTGGCGCAAAAGCCAAGCCCCCCGTCATTGCTCGCACAGGCGGTGTACCCCGGCGTGCACGACACGGCACAGACACCGCTCTGGCATGCCTGCCCGCTCACGCACGCATGACCGCACGTGCCGCAGTTGTTGGGGTCGGCGGTAAGACTCGCGCAGATGCCCAGCGCGCCGCCGGGACCCGCGCAGTACGTCTGCCCCGCGCCGCAGGATGGATTGCCAGAAGTGCTTCCGTCCATCCCCGGCACGCTGCCGTCCCCTCCCGCCACAACAGATGTGCCGGAATCGCAGCCGACCGCGAGCCACGCCACCGCGAGCACGCCCCATCCCAGCGGAAACCAACGATACGTTCGCAACGCTACCTCCTTTGCCAGACCCGACAACACGGGCCGCTCTCGACCGGTATCATCGTACCGGCGACCGCGGCCGATTCTGTCACACATTCGGCTGTGCCACGGCTGCCAGAAAACTCCAAGAGTACAGCCCGGACGGAAGCGCCCCGTGGGGTCCGCGCCGTGTACTACCCTCCCGGTCGATGGCCGTTTTTTTTCGCACCACGGGGAGGATGCATGGGTTGGACTTTGTCCTTCGAACACGGGGGTGGGGGCTGGGCCGCGTCCCGCTGCCCGTGACTGTCGCCGTGCTCGAACGCCCCGAGGGCATCACGTTGATCGACACAGGCTGGAGCCGCCGCACCTGTGCTTTTCCTGCCGACGATCCCGGACGGGCCACGGCCCTGCTCCTCGGGCTCGATGTTCATCCTGAAGACGCCATGGCTTCGCAGTTGATCAGCGCGGGGCTTTCGCCCGACGATGTCCGTCACGTCATCGCCACCCACCTCCACATCGACCACGTCGGCGGCATCGTAGACTTTCCCCATGCGACGTTGCACACCACGGTCACCGAGTGGGGCTGTGTCTCCCGTGGGCGCTTTCGTGGGTACAACCCAAACCTCCGCGATGTGACACCCCGGACCGCGGTGCATTCCCTGGGTGGCCCTGCGGCCCTGGGTTTTGAGTCCTCCCACGACGTGTTCGGCGATGGGTCTGTCTTGATGCTCGACGCGCATGGCCACACGGCGGGCTCCGTCGCCGTGGCCGTGCGCCTCGGGGATGGATGGCTCGTCCACGCGGGCGACGCCGTGATGTTTCGCGAGGACTACAGCGACAGAAGTACTTCGACGCTGAGTCTGTACGCCCGGGGCTTTGCACAGGATGTGGAAGGCTTGCGGGTGTCTCGCCGGGCGTTGCACACCGCGGAGAAAGACCACGGGGCCAGGGTGGTTCCCTCGCATGACGCGGCGGTGTACGAGTCGCTCCCGCACGGACGTGAAGACGCTTGGATCGCCGTGTGGGACCGCAAGCCCAGGGGACAACAAGCGCCCAAAGCCCCGAGGAGACCCTCCGAGGGCGGAGGCGGTGACAAGCCACGGAGCTGACGATTACCCAAGCCGCCCGTGGAGCACGACCCAACCGTTCGCCCGTTCCACGAACCACAGGGCCGCCAGTGCAGCGAGCACGATGGAGGCGCCCACCCGTCCCCCACGGGGGTAACCCAACGCGCGCACCGAGACAAAGAGCGCCGGGACGAGGCCAAACAGCACCACGGAGACGACATCTCGCGGGAGTCCTCGGGACACGAGAACCGCCCATGCGAAGAGAACATCGAGAGCGACCAGGAACAATTCCCACCCACGCCAATGCCCACGCGCCAGGAGCACGAGGACAGGAAACGCACAGACGACCACGGTGAGCTGGCCGGCTTCAACGCCGAGGTTGAAAGCCAACAGCGAAGGCACCACGGCGCGGGCGGGGAGTCCGAGTTCGGAGAGCACGCCAGCAAAGCCAAAGCCATGGACGAGACCAAAAGCGAAGGCCAGGGCCCAGCGGTGGCGTGGTGGGCGACGGAGAAGGTTCTCAGCGGCGACGACAAGGATGGAGAGGGCAATGGCGGGCTCGACGAGCCTGGGGGACACGGCGATCCAACCGACGGCCGAAGCGATGAGGGTCAGGGAGTGGGCGACGGTAAAGGCCGTAACGATCGCAAGCACCTGGCGTACCCCCCCGCGGAGACCCCGTTCGGCCGCGACGAGAAGCAACGCGATGAGAAAAGCCATGTGGTCGTAGCCCAGAAAGATGTGTCCGATGCCCAGCGAAACGTAGTCGCTTAGCTGCGCGGACAAAGCCCTCGGATGTCTTACAGCAAGCTCGCGGGCGTTGGATTTGAAGACTCTCTGGGTGGTTCCACCAAAGGCATCGAGGGTGGCAAGGCCCTGGTGCCGCGGGTCGACGTCGAAAAACAGGCTGTACGTCAGATCCAGGTCCTCGATGGTGTGCGGACAGACGTACCGTATGGACACCGTGAGGGTAAACCCGCCCCGTGGGGCGTCGCGGACGACGGGGTGCAGCACGGCAGGATCCCGGTCGGGCACACAGGCCATCCCACTGTCCCGGATGGATAAGTGTGTAGAGACGTAGGTGGCTGCGTGGGGGGCCTGTGCGCGGGCGACGCCGGGGGTCACGTCGACGGACGGCGTAATCCCCAAGGCCTCGTTGAGATCCAGGGCGTCGATGCGGGCAACGGCCATGACATAACGTCCCGAAACAGTCAGTCGGAGGTACGTGACGGAGTTCTGGTGCGCGAGGGCGGGCGCGGGTGCGAGGACGAGGGTCAGGAGGGCGATCAGGATGAAGGCGACGGGCGGGGGCGCGGGGACTGACGTCACGGTACGAGGGTGTACGCCATCCAGGGCCATCTGGACGTGACACGCTGGATTTCATCAACGGACCGCCGAGAGCCGAAGCATACTGGCGCCATGCCCTCGTCGCGCCCCCCCAGGCAGTCGTCGCGTCCACCGGGAGACCGCCGGGGAGCGCCCAGGCTCCCGATCGTCCTGGCGGTGGAATACAAGCGCCTCAACAGCTTTTTTGCGTATTACACCCGCAACATCTCGCGGGGTGGGACCTTCATCGCCACGTCACGGCCGCTGCCCGTGGGGACGGAGTTCGTGTTTCACCTCAAGGTTCCGCGGATGGACCAGCCGTTAGAGCTCCGCGGGAGGGTCGCCCGGGTGGTCGCAGAGTCTGCCGACGGGGGCGAGGTGCAAGGGATGGGGATTGAATTTTTGGGGCCAGACGACGCCGGGCGAAAAGAAATCGACGAGGTGGTCCAGGCCCTGATGATCGACGCCCTGGGCGAGGATCTCTATCGTAGGCTGATGGCGGAGTACGGCATGGACAACAGCAAGCCTTCGGGAGGCTGAGAGCGTAGAGATAGGTCACGCCGCGCCGCGGCAGCGACCGCTACATACCCGCGCGACCGTTACCCCACCGTGCGCGTGATCGTCGTCCCAGCCCGACGCACGGGACGGCGTCGGAACCCGCTCGGAAAGGTAAGGCAGTCCCACGGAGGGCGTGCCGGGGAAACCCATGGTCCGAAGAAACATCGGACGAAACATCGGTGCGCAAAGGGGCTTTCGGCGCTGGCGAGGTTGTGGTTGTGTCAACAACACTGATTCATGACTGCGCCCCTGCCGCGATACTCCACGCGACCGTATGAGATTCTCGAAGAGATCGGCCGTGGTGCAATGGGGGTGGTGTACCGCGCGCGGGACGTTGGCTCGGGGGAGCTCGTCGCGCTCAAGACCATGGCGGTTGCCCACGCGGATTCGTTCGGTGCTCTCCGCCGGGAGATCATCGCACTCTCCCGCGTGCGCCACCCGGGCGTCGTCCGCGTTGTGTACGAAGCCGTCACCCACGGCCGTCCCTGGTACGCCATGGAACTCCTCACGGGCCCCACCCTTGAAGACTACCTCCGCGAACCACGCCCGCTTGCCACCCTGCTGACCATCGCCGCACGCATCGCCGCCTCCCTCGATTGCGTCCACGGCCACGGGGTGGTGCACCGTGACCTCAAGCCTTCCAACATTTTTCTCCGCGATCCGCTCACGCCCGTGCTCACGGACTTTGGACTCGCAACGCAGGTCGACGGGCGTCTCGGCCGCGAAGTGATGGACTCCGGCGGCGGCCTCGCAGGCACGCCCTTGTATCTCTCGCCCGAGATCATCCGCGGCGGCCTTGCAGACGCCCGCGCAGACCTCTACGCCCTGGGGTGCATCCTCTGCGAGATGCTCACCGGCTCGCCGCCCTTTGAGGGCTCGCCGACCAACGTCCTCTGGGCACACCTCCAAGAGATTCCCAAAGCCCCGTCGCTCAAGAATCCCCTGGTCACGCCCACGCTCGACGCCCTGGTGCTCCGTCTTCTCGCCAAGAATCCCACCGAGCGCTACGGATACGCCCGGGACGTCGTCGCCGCCCTGCTCGCCCTGGGCGCCGAGGTCTCTGTCCCCGATGGCGCGGTTTATCTCTACCGCCCGGCCATCGTCGGTCGCTCGCCGCTCCTTTCCGACGTACGCGAGCGGGTCTCGGCCCTCTCCCATGACCATGGTGGCCATTTGCTTATCTCGGGCGAGAGCGGCGTCGGCAAGACCCGCCTCGTCCTCGAAGCCGCGAGTCACGCACGGACCGTCGGCATCCACGTCGTCGAAAGCACCTGCACAGGCGCTTCGACGCCCTCGGGAGCCCCTTCGGCCCGGGCGCTTCTTCACGCCTTTGCGCCGCTCCTCCGGCACGTCGCGGACCGCTGCACCCTCTACGGCTCGGGGGAGGCCGATGGATTGTTGGGCGAACACGCCGCCCTGCTCGCACGGTACGAGCCCGCCCTGGCCGTGGTGCTCGGCCCCCCGCACGACCTCCCCGCGACGCTCGATGTCGACGCCGCCATGCGCAGGATCCAGACGGCGATGTGTTTCACCGTCCGGGCGCTCGCAGACATTCAACCCTTGCTGTTGATCTTTGACGACCTGCACCGGGCCGACGAGCTCTCCCTCGCCGTGCTTTCGGCCATCGTCACCGAGCTCTCAGCCGACGCAAAAGTACTCGTGTTGGGACTCTACCGCGCGAGCGAAGCCCCGGCAGAGCTCACACGGGTCGTCCGCGGGAACCCTGCGTCGACGCGCGTCGTCGACCGACTGACCGACGCCTCTGTGCGATCGATCGTCGGTGACATGCTGGCCACGGAGACTCCGCCGCCCGCCTTGGTGGACTTTGTCACCCTGGAGTCCGAAGGCAATCCGTTTTTCGTCGTGGAGTATCTCCGCGCGGCGGTCGAAGCCGACATCCTCCGTCGCACCCCAGACGCCGAGTGGACCTTTCACCCGCCGGACACGCCCGGCAAGACCCGTCTGGCGCCGGGCATGTTCGGCGTCCCTGCCCCGTTGCGAACGGTGCTCCAAGACCGATTCAAGCACCTGGCCGACGCCGACCGCGAGGTCCTGGCAACGGCCGCGGTGCTCGGCCGGGAGTCTCCTGTAGGTCTCCTTGCGGCCATGGTCGGTGAGGGCCCCCTCGAAGACGCGCTCGCAGAGCTCTACGCCCGGCAGATTCTCGAGCCCTCCGGGGCCAGGGCCGTACGCTTCTCCCACGACCGCTTGCGTGAAGAGGTCTACGTCACGATCCCCGAGGCTGTTCTCTTGGTCAAGCACCGGGACGCCGCCCGCGCGATCGAGGCCACGCTGGATGACCCCTTGCGCCCGGTCAGCGATCCCGCACTGGCGTACCACTGGGAGCGCGCTGGGGATTTCTCGCGCGCGGCAGTTCACCTCGTTCGAGCGGGCGAAGACGCCCTTGCAAGCGGCGCCGCGGCCGAAGCCCGCGTCCGGCTCGAACGCGCGCTGGCCCTGATGCTCCGGGCAGGCGCACCCGTGTCCAGCCATGCGCTCGCCCGCACCGAGAGACTCCTTGGCGCCGCGCGACTCCACCTTGGTGACGTCCCGGGCATGTTGACCGTGGTCGGCCCGGCCTACGCCCGTCTCTCGCGGGCCGATGTTCAGGTGCTCCCGGGGGACAGTCCGCCCGAGATTCCCAGCGGGGTCGGGCTTGGATGGGACTTTACAAAGCACCTCGCGGGGGAGGCCCTGCGGATCCTCGGTGTACCCGACAGCATCTCCACCGACCCGGCAGAACGCAGTCACCTCCGAGAGTTCATCCGCGTGGCCGAGCAGTTGTCCCAGGGGTGGTACTACCAACAGCAACCCGTGCGCACGCTCTGGGCAGCCCTCGCCGCCGCGCGGTCCGCCGGGCGTCTGGGGCCATCCCGCGAGCTCGCATGGACGCACGCCACACTGGCCGTGACCTGTTCTTTTGTCCCCTGGCGGAGTCTCTCGGCGGCGTACATCACCAGCGCGACGCAGGCCGCGGAGTACGCCCAGGATCCCGGCTCCCTCGCCGTGGTGGGCGTCTACAGCGGCCTGGTCGCCCTTGCCGACGGGGCCTTTGCCCTCGCCTCCGAACGTCTGTCCAAAGCCGAATCCGTCGCGCATGAACACCATGACCGTCGCCGGGAGCGTGAAGCCATCGCGCTCCAGGGCAACGTCGCCTACCTCCGTGGTGACATCCACCAGAGCCTTGCGGTGTACCAACGACTGGAGTCCGTCGCCCAGGCTTCGGACGATGACCAGGTCCTCGCCTGGGCGATGTCCGGCGTCATCGGGTGCTGGATGATCCTCGGCCGCGACGCCGAGGCGATTGATCTCTTGGCGCACTCTGCCGTGATGGCCAGCAAAGACCGAAGCCGCGCCGAGCCCCTCGCACACGGAAACATCGCCGAGGCGTACCTTCACCTCGGTCGCGTGGACGACGCCCTGCAGGTGGCTGAAGGGCATCACAAGGCTTTTCGGGACGCACCCGCCACGTCGTTTCAAGGCATCTACGGTTGGACGGCAGCGTTTGACGCTTTTGCGGCGGGATGCCAACGGGAGCGCCCGCGGAGCCCGCGGTGGTGGGCGTACCTTGCCAGGGCGACGGACTGCACGCGGATCCTCGGGGCGTACGCACGAATGTTTCGCGTGGGGCGGGCGCCCTTGGCGCGGTGTGTCGGGAGCTTGTTTGCGATGGTGGGGATGAAGGCACCCGCCCGTGGGATGTATGAACGTAGTCGCCGGGAGGCTCTGGCGATTGGCGCGCGGTACGAAGAAGCGCGGGCGTGCATCGCCCTCTGTGGGGTCATCGAGGACGGGGCGAAACGAAGGGAATGCCAGCGTCGGGCGGTGGATGTGCTTTCGGACTTTCGTGGGGGCTACTGGCAGGATTACGCTGCGGCGCTTGAACGCAGCGACCGAGGAGAGCCCACGAGATGATGAACGCGAAAGAAGCCATGGAGTTCATGCAAGGGGAGGCACGGACGGCGCGGGCGGGGGACGCACGGTGGGAACTCTTGTGGGAGCATCTGGTCCATCCGACCGAGGGGCTTGAAGCGCGCAAGAAGATCCTTGCGGACGCGGGCCAGGGCGTGTCCCCCGACGGGGGTACTTCAGGGGTGACAAACTACGTCTGCGAGCCCCTCCCGTGTGCCAACGCGGTGACCTACGACCCCGGGGTCAACGTCGGCCCCATCCCGGGTGTCATCCGCCCGTCGGTGCACCCCCTCGGCGGTGGAAACTCTTCGTCGGAGTGTGCGTTTGGCCGACCCGACGGCACCCTCTTGCGCATGGTCGACCCCACCCGGCCTGTCCTCTTGCCCCTCGACGACGGAACCCTGTGCGCCGGCGTAGACGTCTCTCACCGCGTCCGGGTGCGCGGCGGGGCTCTCCTGCGCGAACTCAACGCCGCCCTGGATCACCTCCCAAAGCCCCAAGCGCTTGAAAACCTCCCGGCGTACATGGGCCTCACCGTCGCCGGCGCAATCAGCACCGGGGTGCACGGCTCTGGCGCCTCGATGGGGCCTTTCTGCGACATGGTCGAGTCCATCACCTTGCGTCTCGCCAACGGAAAGCTCCTGCGGGTGGAGCCTACGTCCGTGCAACTCACGGACGGCGCCCGCTGGAAAGCCGTGCATCCTGAGGACGAAGCCTTCGTACAGGACGACGAGGTCTTTTACTCCGTGGTCGTGGCCGTGGGCGCGATGGGCGTGATCGAAGACGTGGTGCTCCGGGTGATGGATGCCTACGCGCTCTCTGAAGTGCACGAAGCCAGCACATGGGGGGCCGCCAAGGCGTTTCTCCGCGCGGGGAAGTACGTTGCATCACGGCACTGCGAGATCCTGGTGTCGCCGTACTCCGCCAATGGTGTGCGGGATGACGCCCCCTGCGCGATTCTCACCCGTCGCATCGCCACGATGCCACCCGAGAACCCCCTCCCCGTGGGCCGTCGGCCGTCGGCCCTGCTCAACCCTGTCTTCGCCCTCGGCGGCAAGGTCATCACCACGATCCTCAACGCCTTTCCGTTTCTGTGTCCCATCGTCGCCCGCAAGCTTACGGAGGTCTACGGCGGGATGCTCCCGGGCAGGCATGAAGAGAACGGCCAACCGGCCACCTGGGGCGGGCCGAGCTACGAAGTCCTGGACCTCGGTCCGACGGACGAAATCCGCGGTGTGGCCACAGAGATCGCCTTTGTCCTCCCGGGCGGCGACCCCGACGCGATCATCGGAGCCATGGACGCCGTCCTCGACCGCGCCGCGCAACGCTTGCAAAGCCACGAGTGGGTCAACACCCTGCCCACGAGCCTTCGGTTCATGCGGGCGAGCAGGCACCATCTCGCCATGCAGTACGGCGACCCGGCCAAAGACTACGTGTGCACCGCAGAGATGCTGTCGCTCTACGACGTGGTCCACAACGAAAGACCTCTGGTGGCTTTTCAGACCGACGCGCTCACCCGCAGGGGGAGACCGCACTGGGGTCAGCGCAACGCCGTCATGGCCTCGGCCGCTGCAACGCTCTACCCAAAGCTCTCAGCGTGGAAGACCGTGCGGGGGAAATACGACCCCACGGATCGCTTTGGCAACCCGCTCACAGACGCCTGGGGTCTGGGACCCAGCGGCATGGCTGTTCCCGTGCATGAACCCACGGTGTCTCCCTTTACGGGTGGAGGCACCCTGGACGACCGATGTGTGTTGGACGTCGACACCCGCGAGATCCGCACGGTGGTCACCCGATTCTACTTCGCCGATGTTGGCGCGGGAGACGTCGCACAGGCTTTTCTCAAAACCAAGAGCACGCAGACCGACTTTGGCCCCATGCAACTCGTGCGCGATCCGAAGAACATCGGCAAGGACTTTGCTGTCGGCGAGCGCTTCGAGGGTCGGATGCGTCTCGACCGACCGCTGCGCACCGAGCTCGACACCTCGCCCCTGCCGTCTGCGATCAAAAGCGCACTCGACGGAATCATGGGCTCGTCCCTGGCGGTTCGCATCGCCTCGCGGCTCTCGGACACGCTCACCAGCAATTACTGTCTCGTTACCCACCTTGACCTCTCGGTCGTCCCGGGCCGGAGTCCCTTCGGGCGCTACGTTTTTCTCTCGGGCTCGCCCGTCTCGGGTGGCATCACGTTTGAAGCCGCCGACGTTGCAGGCCACGGCTGCGTGCTCACGTACACCTTTGCGTACACCCCCAACGACGCGGTGACCGCGGTGATGATGGATCACTTTGGCCAGCGCTTGACCCAGGTGGTGGGCTACATCGAAGTCGAAGCCGCCGCGAAGGCTCTCGGCAAGGCCTTTGTCTCCGACATGCAGCCGCCGACCACGGTCGAACGCTGTGCGCCCGCGCCCCTCGCGCCTGCGGGTAGGTTGCTTCCGGTGGACCCCGAGAGTCTCATCGCAATCAAGCAAGACGTGCGGGTGTTTGACGTGGACTGCGGTCCCGATGAGTTTGTCGCGGCGTTTCACCAGGCGCTCTCCCTCCGCGGGGACTTCGGGTTCTTCAAGATCGAGCGTCCAAACCCGGGAGGATTGTTTGCCGTCGGCGACACCTTTGTCGGGGTGTTTACAATGACGGACGAACTGAAACAGTCGATCCAGAAGCTGCACCCGCCGGGGCACTGGGGCGGCGACCTCGCAGCCGAGTCCCTCCGCGCCGTGATCGACCGGTATCTCGCCGACGACCCGCCACGGGACTACGGACAGCTTACCGAACTCAACAACAAGGGACCGACGTACTCCGTGCGGTACGACTACCTCGAAGGCACGCCCATCGCAGGGCACTCCCGTTTCGAGGTCGTGGGTCTCTCCCCGGGGCACTGCCGTGTCACCCAGACCTTTGTGTACCAGGAGCAGTCTGCGCTCACGGTCGAGGCCTTTGGCACCGTAGGGTTGTACATCCACAACCTCGTGGTGACCCGTGAGATCTCGGCCACAGCGGAAGGCAAAGGCTGGGCCTGGCGCGCGGTCGAACGCTGACGTTTCTGCCAAGGGTCGAGTCCGTTGTGCCTCCCCCCGTCACCCTTCACTCGTCCCCTCGACCGTACCGTCCGGTGTATCCGTGTCCAAGGGTCCCCCCTCGGGGTCGTCCAGGAGCGTTGGGTCGACCAGCCACACGAGGCTCATGCGCGCCCAGCGACGCCCGAGGAGCACGGGGACCACGGACAGTGTTGCCACCATCAACCACGGCGCGTCCATGTGTCGCAACGCCCGTTCGGTGAGCGCGCCCATTCCATGGACGCCCACCATGGGTTCGACCACGAGGGAGAACACCAGGACCACAGGGGCGGCGAGGCCCATCGGCGCAAGCAAGCTCGCCACGCCAATGCGTGCACCGTGCCTCAGCACCGCGCGGAGTCCGGGAGAGAGCCCTTCCATCGCCCAGTCTTCAGCCTCCACCCGCACCGCGTGAAACACCAACCGTAGCGCCGGGCGACGCAGCCACAGTCCCGCGACCAGCGACAACAGCACCGTGGCCGTGGCCAGACCTGGCCAGCGGGCGAGTGTCGTTCGCGCAAGCGGGAGCGCGTTGCCTGGCGCAATCGCCCCCAGAAGCACCGTCCACAGGGTCACAAACGCCGTGAGTCCAGGGACGAGCGCGCCGACGAGGTCTAACAGCTTGGGCCGCAACGGGCGGCGACGTAGCTTCGGGCCCCCACCAAACGCCACGATCACCGCGGTCGCAAGCAGTCCACCAAGGCCCGAAACAAGCACACTCGCAGGGAGTCTCTCCCGCAATTCCAAAGCGGCCGGACGAAACGTGGTGGACGATATTCCAAAGCGTCCGCGGAGCGCACGGGAGAGCCACCTGCCGTACCGGGTCTCGGTGAGCTTGCCCACGGTGCGCTGCCAGGACGACAGGGACTGGTACTCCAGGTGCTCGGCAAACCAATACGCTCGCCACGCAGAGACCATGCGGGTGCGTTCGACCGTGGGGGTCTCGGACGTCGCACGGAGGGGAATGCCGGTGATGTCCGCGAGGGCGTTGGTGAGCCGTACTTCGGCGTCACGGTCCGTCGTGGCCACGAGGATCTTGAAGAGAGCGGGGAGCGCAAAGGTCCCGAGACGGGTGATTTCTTCAGAAGCGTTGTGACTCGAATGCCACGCGAGGCGTTGGGCGATGCGCTGCGCGTACCCCTGCCGAAAGTCCAGCGCGCGGACGTCCCAGAACGACTGCCACCAGGCCACGGCCATGGCTTCATCCGTCGGGGCGTGATCGCCGCCCGTGAGGGTGGGCGCCTCGCACGCGAGCACCGTCAGTGCGGCCGACCGCACCGTGGGCGAGAGATTCTGAAGGTTTGGGACGATGTACGGCAACGCAGCAATCCCACGGTGGGCGAGAGAAGCCATGGCCGCCGTGCGACTTCGGGCGTCCCCGAGGGCACGGAGATCCCGCTCGGTGCGCCCCCGCGCGTCGAGCACCCGTGCGTTGAAAAACAACGGGAGGTCCCGCGCGCCGAGGTGGTCTGCGGACATTCCCACGGCGTGGGCGTGGGCGGCCGTGGCAAACCAGTCCTGGTGGCTCGTGGTGTCAAAGACCGCAAAGGCCACGCAGCTCACCGCCACGAGGGCCACGAGCGTCAACACCATCTCACGGAGGAGTACCCGTACCATCGCCGTGCGGGATCCTATGCGAGCCACGGTGCACATGCACCCGCTGACCGGACCACCGCGGGTGTGCTAGTACTCCGAGGCCGTGAAGCTTGCGGTGTACGTGCACTTTCCGTGGTGTCTGCAACGGTGTCCGTACTGCGATTTCGCGACGTCGGCGATTGCACCCGAGCGCATTCCCCATGAACGCTACGCCCGCGCGGTGGTCGCTGAGTTCAATCAACGTCTCCGAGGGCTCACCGACCGTGGCCACATCCCGCGCGTGAGCACCTTGTTTCTGGGTGGCGGAACCCCGAGCCTGTGGCAACCGCGGCAGCTCGCGACCGTGGTGGCTGCCGTACGTGCGACGGGCGAAGTCACCGAGGTCACGGTCGAGTGCAATCCCACGTCCCTCGACGCCACGCGTGCGCACGACCTGGCCACCGCGGGCGTCACCCGGCTCTCCATCGGCGTGCAGTCCCTCCGTGACGTACACCTACGGTATCTCGGGCGGCTCCACGACGCCGCGGGGGCGCTACGGGCCGTGCGTACCGCCACCGCGCACGGGGGACTGCGGGTCAGCGCCGACGTGATGTACGGCCTCGCCGACCAGTGTAAAGACCCGTTGCTCGAAGACGTGTGCGCGCTCACGGACGCCGGCGTCGAGCATCTGTCGTGTTACGCCCTCACGATCGAGCCCGCGACGCGCTTTGGCGAACTCGCCCGCAAAGGGCGCCTGCCGAGGCTCCAGGACGACGACGTGGCCACGCAGTACGAAGCGCTTGAGACGACGCTCGCGGCCCGTGGGTACACGCACTACGAAGTGTCCAACTACGCTCGCCCGGGAGCCGACTGCCTGCACAACCGTGCGTACTGGCGCGGCACGGCCTACATCGGACTTGGCGCGGGTGCCGTGGGGTGCCTCCCCACAGACAACGGTGGGGCCGAGCGCTGGCGCAACGACGCAGACCCCATGGCGTACATGCTGGGGATTGAAGCGGGAGAGCGACCGCCTGGAGAAACCGAAGCGCTCGATCCGGCCACGCGCGTGCGCGAAGGTTTGCTTCTCGGGATGCGCACGGACGAAGGGACAGACCTCGACGCCCTCGCGGCACGCACGGGGCTCGACCCACGGGCGGGTCGTGAAGAAGCTCTCGCGCGTGAAGTATCCCGGGGCAACATCGTAGACGATGGCCGGGTGCTGCGGATTCCGCAAGCGCGCTGGCTACTGGCGGATGCGATCACGGCGGCGGTGTTTTGAGGGCGATCGTCCCTCTCCCCGGGGTGCCGCTCCAATGCGGCAAGACATCCACCCGATGCGTGCAGACACCAACTCGATGGGTACACCCATCAAACTGCTGCGTGCAGACACCAACTCGATGGGTACACCCATCAAACTGCTGCGTGCAGACATCAACTCGATGCGTGCACACACCAACTCGATGCGTATACCCATCAAACTGCTGCGTGCAGACACCAACTCGATGCGTGCACACACCAACTCGATGGGTACACCCATCAAACTGCTGGGTAGCGGCAGGCGTCGCGCCTGACTTCGACCACATAAGCCCCCACCCCAAACCCCGCCCCCGCCTCGGGGGCGGGGCTTCTCGATTGATTTCCATGAAGAA
>VFSW01003986.1_pt1 | contig 22072 bp, 21 predicted proteins | sample 5358111 | NCBI WGS metagenome assembly VFSW01 (sample SAMN11554181, study PRJNA540505) | mine drainage metagenome | isolation source: sediment from site ElyBrook_90M | place: USA: Ely Copper Mine, Vershire, VT | collected 2017 | reverse complement strand
TTCCCGATCAGGATCGATTCACCGGGCAGAGCGAGTTGTCGTCGTCGGATCGCTTTCCAGCCAGTTCTTTCAGCGGCAACAGTTCGGGGCTGGATACCAGCAACAACGCGATTAACAATTTCTGACGAAGCATCGCGCGGCGAATAAATCGCGGCGGGTTTGTCCAGCATCTAAAGGGTGATTACTGGATACAGTTCAAGACTAGGCGTAGGATTTATTGACTACGGGAGCTACGGGAGCTAATTCATAGAGCCTGTTCCCTGCGGGCGGCCGGTCAACAATCGGCGCCCGGGCGGGAGGGCGCGAACGGGGACTCGCGCGCGAGGAAGAAGGTGTTGTTCGAAGCGAAGTTGACGGCAAACCGAATAGTCAAAGTAATCGCGGCGTTTGCGCTTGCGATCGCGTTTGGCTTTGCGGTCCCGCCCAACGCGTCGTCGGAGACCAGACTCCCATTCCCGCGTCCCGCTTCGATCGAGCCCAACGTCGATTTCTGGGTCAATGTTTTTACCGCGTACTCGGAGCGCGACTTCGTGGTCGTCGATCGCGACAACGTGTGGCGTATCTACCGGGTGTTTCATCTTCCCGGTTACGGTCAGCCGACCCGCAGCGATATCGACTGGGCCAACAGCTACCTCAAAATAAAATATGGCGAAATTCTCAGTCGCCTCGCGAGCGGGCACGAACCTTCGGACTATGAAGAGCGTCAAGTCGCCGCGATGTTCAAGGGCGAGCCGCCGAGCGCCTACGCCGCGGCCGCGCAGAACTTGCGCGTGCAGGAAGGACTGTGCGAACAATTCCACGACGGGCTGCTGCGGAGCCGATACTACCGGCCGACAATGGAGCGGATTTTCCGGACCGCGGGGCTCCCGCCCGAGCTGGTGACGCTGGCGCACGTCGAGTCGGGCTTCTACGGCGCTTCACGATCGAGCGCGGGCGCGGTTGGGATCTGGCAGTTCACGCGTGACACCGGCAAGCATTACATGAAAATCACGCGTTATCACGACGATCGCCTCAACCCGGAGCGCGAGACGCTTGCCGCGGCCAAGCTGTTGCGATCGAACTACGAGACGCTCGGCGATTGGCCGCTGGCGATTACGGCGTACAACTACGGCACCGGCGGAGTGGCGCGCGCGGCGGGGATTTACGGCGGCGACTACTCGGAAATGGTCCAGCACTACCAGGGACCGCACTTCGGCTTCGCGGTGAAAAATTATTACGCGGAATTCCTTGCCGCGTTGCAGGTGCATCGCTACGAGGGCAAGTATTTCCCGGGCATCGAGGACGAGCCGGCGATTCGGCCCGCGCCAATCAAGACCGACTTTGCGCCTAAGCGCTCCCGGAAGCGGCACGCGTCACATAATCACCAGGCGTCTTCGAAGACCCATCATTCGAAAAAGACTGTCGCGCAGAACACCTGATCGCCGCGCCGGTCAGGCGTGTGAACTCGCCTCGGCCACCTTCGTGTGCGGGCTGATTGCGCGGTAACTTCCGCGCTCGCGCAGCCGCTTCAGATACGCATCGACTCGCGGGAACGCGTCGAGCTTCATCGCGTCGACCTCGAGCACCATCGCCAGCGCCATCAGCGGCACGTCGGCGAGCGAAAATTCTCCGCACGCGTAACCGCCCGCGCCGGCCTGGCCGAGCACGCGCTCGATAAACGGCAGATCGCGCGTTCGTAGCAGCTCGCGTCCTTGCTCCATCCCTGCCGCATTGCGCGTGGCCGGCTGGCTCCAGTAGGGCATCCAGATGGGTGGGAGGCTGCCGATCAGCATCGCCTCGTCGGCGAAGTTCTCGATCTCGCGCACGCGCATCCGGAGCTTCGGATCCGACGGCATCAGGCGCGGCGGCCCGTAACGCTCCTCGAGGTACTCGTCGATGACCGTCGAGTCGAAAATCACCAACTCGCCGTCCTCTATGTAAGGCACCTTGCCGAGCGGATGCTTCGCGAGCATCTCGGGCGGCTTCTTCCAGAGATTTCCCGGCGGAAGATTTTCGATCCGATACGGGATGTTTTTTTCTTCGAGGACGACCTTGGTCTTGCACGCGTGGGTCGAGCGCAGCGTGCCCCACGGATAATCGCGTTCGGTGGTGTAGAGAACGATCACAGGGCGGCTCCTTCGGTGGTTATTCGGCTGCGAAAGATTTTAACATCGACAACGCGACCAGGGCCATCGCAAATTTTGGCAAGCGCGCGCATGGCCGCATCTGTTATCGTTTACGTGATGCGACGCAAGCACGCGCAATCCCCGCAGCTCGCAGTCCTTGCCAAAAGGTTGAGGGACAGGCTGGGCAACGATCGCCTGGCGCAGCAGGCGCTGGCCGCCGTCGAGGAGCGCGCGCCGGACGACCAGCTGGCGCTGGCGTTTTTACTCAAGCTCGCCGAAGATTCCGCCGCCGCGCTGAAAGGCGTGCTGCGCGATCGCGCCGCGGGCGGCGACTTGGTCTTTTGCCTCGGCTCATCGGAGCTGGTCGCGACCGAACTGTCCCTGGCCGGACCCGGGTGGGCGAAAATTTTTCTCGATGCGCGCGCCCAGACCATCGACGGGCTGGTCGCCGCGATGCGCCAGGAGCGCGCCAGGATCGACGCGCCGGACAGGCAGGGCGCAGCCGCGGTGCTCGGGCGATTCATGCGCGCGACGATGGTCCAGGTGGCGATTGCCGATCTGCTCGACCGGCTAAGCGCCGGCGAGACGGCGCTGGCAATGTCGGAGTTGGCCGACCAATGCATTGGCACGGCGCTGGAACTTGCGACCGGCTTTCTGGGCGGACGCGCGGGCGAGATTGGGCGATTCTGCATCCTGGCGATGGGCAAGCTGGGCGCGCGCGAACTGAACCTCAGCTCGGACGTCGATTTGGTCTATCTTCATGCCTCGTCGGGTTCGCCGGATAGTTCCGAAGCGGCGTCGCGCCTGGGTGAATGGTTTACCGAAATTTTATCGGCGGGATGCTTTCGAATCGATCTGCGGCTTCGGCCGGGCGGCCGTTCCGCGCCGCTGGTGACGCCGATTGAAGGTGCGATCAACTATTACGAGAGCGTCGGACAGACGTGGGAACGGGCGGCACTGCTGCGCGCGCGGCCGGTCGCCGGCGCGCTCGAAATCGGGCACCAACTACGCGCGGAGCTGAATCACTTTGTGTTTCGCAGCTACCTGGATTTCGACACGCTGCGCCAGTTGCGCGCGATGAAGCGGCAGATCGAGGCGGAACTGAAAACGCCCGCGATGATCGAGCGCAACATCAAGCTCGGCCGCGGCGGAATCCGCGAGCTCGAATTCATTGTGCAGGCGCTCACCCTGATTTACGGTGGACGCGATCCCCGGCTTCGAACCGAGCAGACCGTCGGCGCGCTCGAGAAGCTCGATTCACTCGGCTATCTGCCGTCGAAACGCGCGCGCGAACTTTCCGACGCATACCTGTTCCTGCGCGACGTCGAGCACAAGCTGCAAATCGTCGCGGGCCTGCAAACCGACGTGCTGCCTGCCGATGACGACGGGATGCGCGCGCTTGCGGCGCGAATGGGTTTTGGCAAGGGGCCGGGAGCGCTCAAGAAATTCAGCGAGCAACTGAAATCTCATCGGGCCCTGGTTGCGACGCAATTCCGCGAGACGCTGGCCGGCGGCGAGGAAGAGTCAACGCGCTCGGTCTCCGACGCGGCGGAATCGGCGTGGAGATCGGCGCTCGATCCGGATACCTCGACCCGCTACCTGCGCGAGCTTGGCTTTGCGCGCGCAGACGAAAGCGCGCGCCAGCTCGAGCTGCTGGCGCACGGACCCTCGCATGCCCCGACCAGTCCGCGCCGTCGCGAGTTGCTCGAGCGGCTCGGCCCGATGCTGATCGACGAGATCAGCAGGCTGCCCGATCCGGACCTGGCGCTGATGAATCTGGCCGAGTTCATCGGTGCGATCGGCGCGCGCACCTCGTTCCTGGCGTTGCTCGAACAGCATCCCGCGACCCGGCGCATCGTGCTGCGGCTGTTCGCCTCGAGCGCCTACCTCTCCACCATCTTCATCCGCCATCCCGACATGCTTGATACTCTGGTGCGCTCCGATCTCGCGGCGACGCGGCGCAGTCCGGCTGAACTGCGCGACGAGTTGGCGGGATTGATCGCGGCGAGTCCGGATTTCGAGAGCAAGCTCGACGCGCTCCGCGCATTTCGGCATCAGGAATTCTTGCGCATCGCGATCGCCGACCTGGCCGGGGATCTCGAACTGTTCGACGTCCAACGCGAACTCACGAGTCTGGCCGAAACGGTGCTGGACGAGGCGATGTCGCTCGCGCGAATTCAGACCGAAGCTCGCTTCCCGATTCCCGCCACGATGCGGCTGTGCGCGATTGCGATGGGCCGGCTCGGCGCCAGTGAAATGTCATACAACTCCGACCTCGACCTGATCTTTGTCTACGACGATCGCGCGGAAGTCGCCGCCGGCAGCCGGGAAGTCGCGTCGCGAATCACGCAGAAGTTGATCGCAATCCTCGAATCGCGCACGCGCGAGGGCTACGCCTACAAGCTCGACCTGCGCCTGCGCCCGTCGGGTAACGCGGGCCCGCTGGTCACCTCGCTGGCCGGGTTTCGCGACTATCATCGACAAAGTTCGGCGGTCTGGGAGCGCCAGGCGCTGGTGCGCGCGCGGGTGATAACCGGCGACCGGGAACTGGGCCGCGAGGTCGAAGCGGCGCGCCAGGAATTCGTTTACGGCCGCGGACTGATGGCGTCCGAGGTCGGCGAAATAGCGGCGATGCGCCGGCGGATGGAGAAAGAGATCGGCGCCGAGGACAAGACGCGGCTGAACATCAAGCAGGGTCGCGGCGGCTTGGTGGACGTCGAGTTCCTTGCGCAAATGATGGCGCTGTCGCACGGCCATCGCAGTCCGGAGCTGCGCGTGCGCGACACGATGGGCTTGCTCGAGGCGCTCGACGGCCTCCATCTGCTGACGCCTGCCGACGCGGCCGTTCTCGAAGACGGCTACCGATTCTTGTCGCGCCTGGAAAATCGGCTCCGAATCGAGAGCGACCGGCCGGCCTGGGCCGTCCCGACCTCGATGGCTGGGCTGCGCCCGCTGGCGCGCCGAATGGGATTCGAAGGGGCGAACGGCGCGGCCCGAATGCTGGCCGAGCTGGCGGCGCGGCGCGACCGGATCCGCGCAATCTTCGAGCGATATTTTGCGGCCGAGCAGGCGATCGGCTTCTGACGCGCGCGCGGCGCTATTCGAAGTCCAGCTTCACCCCCGCCAGCACGTTAATCGTCGGCGCGGGAAATCCGAACGCTTCCGAATAGTCGCGGTCCATCAGGTTCGACACGCGCGCGAAAACCTCCTCGTTGTTCACATGGCTGAGCGGGATTCCCATCGCGTACGACACGACCGCGCTGACAAGATTGTACGCGGCGTGATTCGCGATGGGTGGAACTCCGCTCACCGTGATGTCGTCGCGATCGCCGACGAAGATGTAGTTGACGCTGGCCGTGATTCGATCGTTGGGGAGAAAATTCGCGCTCCGCACGTATTGCAGCAGCGCCGACGCAGTGTGCTTCGCCACCCGCAGCGGACGCGGCGGGGTCAAAAACGCCTTGGCGAAGTTGAGCGGCGCATCTTTGTGCGTCTCGTCGAGCACGGTCACGTTGCCGCTGAACGTGAGTCCCTTGATGATAGTGAGGCTCGGGACGAACTCGACGCCCTGCACGTCCACGCGCGCCGCGTTGCCCGCTTCCGCACCGAAAAGACACGACGGTCCGTACTTGCATGGCACGGTGACAATCAGATTGTGCACGCGGCGCGAGAAGTAGGTCGCGGTCAGAGAGGCGCGCTCGCCGAAGTTGGTGGTGAATCCGCCGTCGTACTCGCTCGAAATCTCGGGCTGCAGATTGGGGTTGCCGTAGTTCGGGTAGTACAGCTCGTTGAATGCGGGCGCGCGAAAGCCTTCGCTGTAGCTGCCGCGCAAGGTGGTCGAGATTTTTGTAATCGGAATCGCGACCGACCACGCGGGGCTGACCTCCTTGCCGAACTGGCTGTTGCCATCGACGCGAAATCCGCCGGTGACGAGAAGGTGGCCGTCGAGGAAACTGCCCTCCTGCTCGAGGTAGCCGGCGTATTCCTGGCGGCGCGCGTGGAATGCGGTCGTCCCGGCCCCGAACGGAGACACGGGCTGGCAAAAGGTGCAGGAGCTGCCCGAGCGGACCCATCGATCCTTGAAATCGAATCCGGCCACCGTGCGAAAGCCTTCTGTCCAAGTGTAGATCGCCTCGCCGATGCCGCCGCGAGTCTCGTCGGGAATCGAATCCGTCTCGAAATAGGGTGCTCCGAAAACCGTGCCTGCCGGAAATGGCGGCGCGTTCAGGCGCAGGTCCTGGCGCACGAAAAACGCGCTCGCGCGCACCATCAGGTTTTTGCCGAAGCGATGCTCGACATCGCCCTTGAACAGCATGAACTCGTTGCGGTCGTGCGCCGTCGGATCGAGCGGCACGCCATCAAACACCAGAAAATTGGGCAGGCTCACGTTCGACGCGCTATAGCGCGCGAAGCCGCGGATCACTGTGTCGTCGCCGAGATGGTAATCCAGGCGGGTCGAGCCCGAGAGGTTGTCCGAGTTGTCGTTGACCGGACGAAACCCCTCGGTCGAGAAGTACGACACCGCGCCCGAGTAATGGAGATTTCCGTCGGCGCCGCTGACGGTGGCGACCTGCTGGCTGGTCGCGCGATTGCCGCCCGCCGAGACCAGGCTCGCTGTCGGAGCGCCCTCGCCCTCCTGCGAGAGCACATTGACGACGCCGCCGATCGCCTGCGAGCCGTACAACGAACCGCCCGCGCCGCGCAAGACCTCGATGCGATCGAGATTGTCGGTCGTCAGGGTGGCCAGGTCGAAGCCGCCGGGCGCGCCCGAGTTGACTTCGACCACGTCGACAAGGATCAGCGTCTGCGCCGAGGTCGCGCCGCGAATCGATACGTCGGTGACCGAGCCGGGCGAGCCGCTTTGGGTGACCTGCACGCCGGGCACCTGGCGGAGCACGTCGCCGACCCGGTCGATTTTCTGCTCCTGGATTTGCGGGTCTTCGACGACCGTGATCGTGGTACCGATGTCGGCGATCGGCTGCTCGATCCTGGTTGCGGTGACGACCACCGGATTGAGCTTCTGCGCCTCCTGTTTCTTGGGCGGCGTCGCCGGCGGCGCGGCCTTCGGCTTTGCGGGCGTAAACTTGGTCTGAGTTTGCGCCGGCGACGGCGCCGACGCAGGCTCCTGGGCCCGTGCGATCGGCGCGAACAGCGATAGCGCAACTATTGTTGACAGGATCCAACTAGAAAACTGCATGAACTCCCTCCGAGCTCAAAGGCTGCCGGCGCGCGGGGGAGTGGTCGGGCAACAGAAAAGAAAAACCCGACCCCTCGCGATTCGAGGGATCGGGCTTCAGGAAAACCGCGCCTGAGGCCCCCCTCCCCGCGGAAGGCAGCCAGTTAGTGACCCGGCCGGTCTCCTGGCTTGGGGTTCGTCCTCGGGCCCGCCTTCCCGCCTAAGCGGTGGCATGATAGGCCGTCGTCCCCCCACACAGTTGCGGGGCAGCGCCGGATTTTAACCGGCTTCCCGAGCACCGGGTGCGACGCAGAACTTATGCGCGGCGCGGTTCGCAGTCAACCCAGGTTCGAGCCGAGCGAAAATTTTCGTCACGCGCGACGCGATCGTGTACGCTTGGTGATTCGCATGGGCACGGTAACGCTAATCACCGGCGGCGCTCGAAGCGGCAAGAGTACGCAGGCGTTGAAGCTTGCGCTCCCATATCAACGCAGATTCTTCGTCGCGACCGGGCAGGCGCTCGATGAAGAAATGACGGCGCGAATCGAATTTCATCAAACGACGCGACCGCCGGACTTTCAGACCGTCGAAGAGCCGGTCCAGGTGGTCGCCGCGCTCGAGCGGCTCGGCGATCGCGCGGACCTGGTGGTGCTCGATTGCCTGACGCTATGGATATCCAACCTGATGCAGCGCCGCGAGATGGACGGGACCATTCTCGCGGAGGCGGACAAGCTGGCGGCGGCGCTGAAGGATGCGTCGTTCGCGAGCATCGTCGTGACCGATGAAGTTGGAGCGGGAATCGTGCCGACGGATCACGCGGCGTCGCGCCGTTTTCGCGATCTGCTGGGATGGACCAATCAGAAAGTCGCGGCCGCCGCGGAGCAGGCGCTGCTGATGGTCGCGGGATATCCGCTCAAACTGAAGTGAGCGTCACGATGCCATCGTGACGAGGACCGCAATCTCGACCAGCTCGCCGCACGCGCCGATCAAATCGCCCGTCACTCCTCCCAGCCATCGACGGTAGAACCAGCGCATCTTGAACACGATTACGATTGCGACCGCGGTGGCAAGGGCGACCGCGCTCAATGCACCCAGCATCAGCACAACGGCGAGTGTGAAAATCGCGACGAAGACAGCGCGGGAGCCCAGGCTTTTGCTTTGGTTGCCGAGCAGCGTCGATCCTGAGCCGCAGGAGCGCAGATAGACCAATCCCGAGGCGACCAGGAGCATCGCCCAACGCGCGAGCATCGGCGCCAGCAGCAGAGCGGCGTATCGGCGGTGACCCGCCAGAGTCGAGAGCGCGAGGATTTTGAGCGTCAAATCGAAGAAAATTGCGCTCGCGCCGAAAGTCCCGACGCGGCTGTCGCGGAGAATCTCGAGCGCGCGCTCGCGATCGCGTCCCGCGCCGAGCGCGTCGGCCGTGTCTGCCAATCCGTCGAGATGAACCGCGCCGGTGACGACGGTGAGAGAGACGATGATGAGAACCGAGCGAATCACCTGCGCAAAGACGTGAGCGAGCAGCCAATCCTCGGCGGTGAGCGCGGCGCCGAGAACGAAACCGACAATCGGGAACCATGCGAACGATGCCGCGACGGCATCCTTGGATGCGCGACGCCGATCGATCACCGGCACAATGGTGAGGAAGCTGATTGCGAGCCGCAGTTCCGTAAAGAAGCCGCTCGCGAGCATGGCGTCGCCGGCCGGCGCGCTCGCGTCGTCACTCATCGCACTTTGCCGGAGACGCCCGCGCCCGCGAACGTCGCCATGTTGTGGAACAAGTCGAGCGCGGATTCGATCACGTTCATCGCGAGTGCGGCGCCGGTGCCTTCGCCCAATCTGAGGTCGAGATCGAGAATGGGACGGAGCTTGAAGTGTTCGAGCGCGAGCGCATGGCCGCCCTCGGAGGAGCGATGACTGAAGAAGAGATGATCGAACAATCCCGGATGAATCTTCTCCGCGACTGCGGCGGCCGCCGTCGCGATGAAACCGTCAACCACGACCGGGACATTGAATGCGGCGCCGCCGATGCACACGCCGGCCATCGCAGCGATCTCGAAACCGCCGAGCGCAGCCAGCATCGACTGGCCCGACGCCGTCGCCGCGCGATGAATCTCGAGCGCGCGCACGACCACTTCAATCTTGCGGCGCACGCCGGCGTCATCGAGTCCGGTGCCTCGCCCCACCATCGAGTCCGGCGGGATCGCGGTTAGCGCCGAAAGGATCGCGGCGGCTGGCGTACTATTCGCGATTCCCATCTCGCCGATGCCGATCAACGTCGCGCCGCTATCGGCGAGCTCGCGGGCGATGTCGATTCCCACTTCGAGCGCACGCGTCGTATCCTCCGGCGTCATCGCCGGGCCGTCGAGGAAGTTGCGAGTGCCGGCGCCGACGCGCCGATAAGTCACGCCCTTAAGCGGCTTGGTGCTGGTATCGATCTTGACGCCGACATCGACGACTTTGAGCGGGTAACCGAAGCGGCGCGCGAGCACGCTGATTGCGGCGCCGCCTGCGGCGAGGTTGCGGAGCATCTCGGCCGTGACGGCCTGCGGGAATGCGCTGACGCCCTCGTCCGCGACGCCGTGATCGGCGACGAAGACGGCAATCGCACCGCGTCCGGACTTTACCGATTCGTCGTGGCGGATTGCGGCGTAGCGGCGCACGAGTTCCTCGAGATGGCCGAGACTGCGGGGCGGCTTGGTCAGGGAGTTCAGACGCGCGTCGGCGGCCCACGCCGCTTCGTTGTCGAGCGGGAGGATCGAGGCGATAGTTTGGTCGAGCAAAGACATGGCCGCGTGATCGCATCACGCCCCGCTCCAGCCCGCAAGCAGTGCTGTGGCTGCGAATTCAGTCGCGCGAGGGCGGTTGGTCAGGTGAATCTTCGGGAAAGATCGCGAGCCAGATGGAATGGTCATCGATCTTCCTGAGCAGGGAATCGGCAGCGGCCGAGCTTCGCTCGCTCGCGTCGCTACACGAATCGAAGTGAATCAGAGAGCGCGGCGGCAATCGATCGGCCCATTGTGCGCTGGCGAGTACGGGGCGGTCGGGAAACGCGCGGACGTAGCCGAGGCATAGATAGGCGATGGGAATGACGTCATCCGGGATGCCGAAAATTTCGGCGAGCGCGTCGTTGCGCATGATGCTGACCCATCCCATCCCGAGGCCCTCGGCGCGCGCCGTGAGCCAAAGATTTTCGACCGCCAGACACGCCGAGTAAATCTCGACATCGCGGATGCTGGTCTTGCCGAGCACGGCGGGACCGAAGCGATTGGGCTTGCAGGTGACGATCAGGTTGAGCGGAGCTTCGAGGATGCCTTCGAGCTTGAGCGAGAGATATTTTTCGCGGCGCTCGCCGCTGAACTGAGCCGCGTTTTTTTGGCGCTCGGCTTCGAAAATTTCCTTCACCCGGCGGCGCCGCTCGAGGCTGCGCACGACGATGAAGTCCCACGGCTGCGTGAAGCCGACGCTGGCGGCATGATGGGCCGCGGTCAACACGCGCGCCAGGACATCGTCGGGAATAGGATCGGAAATGAACTCCCGGATGTCGCGGCGGCGGAAGATCGCCTCGTAGAGGCCGCGCTTGAGCGCGGCGGTGAAGGCGTGGCGATTGGGCGCATCGGCCGGCATGAGGAAGAAGATCTATCACGGGCGGACGCGTCTGTGACACGTCCGCCCGCGGGATGAATCGCAGTCAGGCAGCGGCGGCTTTCCTGGCCGCTTCCAGCGCAGCTTCGAAGTTGGGCTGCTCGGCGACTTCCTTGACGTATTCGACGTAGGTGACCTTGTCGTTCTTATCCACCACGAAAACGCAGCGCGCGAGCAGATGCAGTTCCTTGATCAACGTGCCGTAGCCGGTGCCGAAACTCGCGCTGCGCCAGTCGCTGAGCGTGGTGATCTTGTCCACGCCGGCCGCGCCGCACCATCGCGCCTGCGCAAACGGCAGATCCATCGAGATGGTGAGAATCTGGACGTCGCCGGGCAGTTTGCTCGCTTCCACGTTGAAGCGGCGCGTCTCGGCGTCGCAGACTGGAGTGTCGAGCGAGGGGACGCTGGAGATGATTTTGACCTTGCCCTTGAACTGGTCGAGCGTCGCGGGCTGCATCCCCTTGCCGACGACGTTGAAGTTGGGTGCCTTTTGTCCGACCTTGATTTCGGGGCCGACCAGGGTCATCGGGTTTCCCCGCATCGTAACGGCGCCTTTGCGTTCTTCCGCCATAAGCGAATTCTCCTTGATGATGAATCAAAAATGGAATCGTGAACTTAGAGACTTTAGCCGCGGCGCCCGCCGGGGTAAAGCAGCGGGCAGGGGCCGGGAAAATCGAAGTTTGTTAGAGGGCTTTGATTGCGATTCCGATCAGGCTGCCCAGCACGAGGATGGCGTTGATCACGGCGGTGGCGATTGCGCCCGGCGCGCGCTTGGCCGGCGCGCTCAAGTAGCCCAAGGCGTAGATGATCCGCGCGATTACGAACAGCAATCCGAGTGCGACGCCGAAGTGATAGTTCACCGACAGCGAGAAAATCCACAATGCCGGGAGGAAGACGATCAGACTCTCGAGCGTGTTCATATGCACGCGGAAGTGCCGCTCGAAGGCGGGATTGCCGGTGGTGGCGGGCGCCTCGACGCCATGCTTAAGTCGCGCGCGTCCAACCATCACGCCGAGTATCGAGTATTCGAGCAACGCCAGCAGCGTCACTATCTCGAGTCCCTGATTTCCGTACATATGCATCATACCTCCGCGTATGGTTGTCGCGCTGCCGGCCGCTCGGATGAAAAGAAACTACTCGCGCGGGCGGCGAAGCGCGAGAGCGGAAACGCTCGTGGAAATGGCCCCGGAGATTTCGGAGCCGGGGGTCCTCGGCTCATTTTCTTTCGGGCACGGGTGCAGGGGTTGGGCCCTGCTCCGGAGTGAAAAACCGGGCGTGGACTTGGCACAAGTAGCGCGTTTGGCGTATAAGGAAATCTGAATCGTGGTCAATATGAAATAAGGCAATCTGGACCAACTCTCGATAAGCGTCTTGGTCAGTTGCTGGAGGAAGGGAAAATGGACGGACAGAAAAACGCGCCTCATACCGACCTCGATTTGTTGAATCGGTTGAAACCCTTGTCGTTTCTCTCGCCCGACGCATTGCAAGAGCTTGCGAGCGGCCTCAATTCAGCAAACTTCAGAAGGCGCGAGGTTATCCTTTCTGAAGAGGCGCTCGCGGCAGGTGTCAATATTCTGTTAAGAGGCGTGGCGAAGATCACTTGCCTGAGCCAGGCTGGCCAGCGTGTAACCATAGCTTTACTTGCGCCCGGTCCAATCCCCCAGTTTGTTTCTCTCCCAGTCAACCGGCGGGATTTTCGCTGCGAGGCTCATGGCGAATGCAGAGTCGGCAGTCTGAGCTGGGACCAATTCGACGTCATTACCAGGACGGTGCCCCAATCTGCCTTAAGAAAATTTTACGATGACAATCTGATGCCATGGTATCGGTTCTTCGCAGGGGGCCTCGACCTTCGCGAGCGTCTCCTGGTTACGCTTCTTCAATTATGTTCGGACTTCGGAGTCACAGAGTCACGCGGCACCCTTTTGCGAGTCTCCATCAGCCAAAAGGACCTGGCCGGTCTGGTGGGCGCGTCGCGACCCAGAGTCACCGAACATTTGGCCGAGTTGGTGCGTGAGCATCTGCTTATCCGTCAAGGTCGGCAAATGATTGTGCGCTTGGACAAGATCGAGAGTTCAACCAGCATCCCGGCGCCTAAAGCGAATTACTCGTACGAAAAGGCTGGCGCACAACCGCATTTATCGAAGCAGGGCCAACCCTATAGTCCAGGTTTGTTCGCAGCGATGGCTTCCGGATATCGCACGGCTACTATGGCGCAGGTTAAATGAGCCTGCTGAACATCGTGCCAATCATCGAGGAGTACAGTCTAATGAGCGGAACGAGCGACAAGATCAAAGGCCGTGTGAAAGAAGCAGTTGGTGTTTTGACGGATGACAAGCGTCTAAAGAGGGAAGGGAAGCTTGACCAAGCCACCGGCAAGATTAAGAAGACCGTGGAGCGCGTGGTCGACAAGGCAAAGAATGCTGTGAAATAGGTTCGCGAAAAAATCGCGCATTCTCCCGGCTAGTATGGTAACTAGAAGAGATTCCATGCCGGAGTGGTCATCATGAAGAGGATAGTGAAGTACAATCCGGCTTCATGACCATCGCGGTCATCAGAACCCAAATGGGTACCTCGGATGTCGGATGCAAGGTCGAAATCCATAATGTTGAAGCTCGATCGGGTAGAGCTATGGCTATGCGAACTTGAAGCCAACTGCCGGCCCATTTGTCGGCGCAGGTCAGACCCGCACCGATCAATCGGAGGCGGCAGCGCCGATCGGCGTGTGCCGAGCCCGCGCAGGAATGGTCGAGGGAAATAGCCGTCAAACAGCCGGAGGAGGACAAGCAAATGTCGCGCTCAAGAATAAAGCAGACAAAAGCGATTGCATGGTTCGGCGCGGTCCTGTTTGCACTTGCGATCGCTACAAGCGCCGCGGCGCAGGTCACGATCCAGTTTGGGGGGCCGCAGGTGCCCGGCTTCTCGAACTACTATCCCTGGTTCAACGATGTCCCGCAGTATCAACCAGACCAAAGCTTTCGTTGGTTTCTGGCAAATCATCCGAACGTCGCGCGAGAACTCGCGCGGAATCCGGGGCTGCTCTACAATGCCAATTGGCGCAGGCAGCATCCCCAGTTGGAGCAGTACCTGGCGAACCATCCTTACGTATGGCAGGCCCTTAACAATGAATACTGGTCAACGGGACCGGCCGAAACACAATGGGGCGACTATGACGACCAGCACCAATGGCGCGATGCCTACTGGTGGCATCAGAACAATCCCGACTGGTTCTATAACAATCACCCCGATTGGATCTCGCTCAACTCACGCTGGCCCGATCGTGATGGCGCCTACGACCAGCAGCATGTATGGCGCTATAAACAATGGTGGTACAACAAGGATCCAAATTGGGTGAAGAGTAATCATCCCGATTGGCTCAGGCAACGCCAGAATTGGACCAACCAAGCGACTCATCAGCAGACCCAGCAACGTGAGGCAGCGCGCGAGCAACAGCAGCGGAACCTTCAGCAGCAACATGCGGCACACGTACGAGATCAGCAGAACCAACAGCAGGACCAGCAACGTCAGGCAGCGCGCGAGCAACAGCAGCGGAACCTTCAGCAGCAACAGGCGGCCCACGCACGAGATCAGCAGAACCAACAGCAGAACCAGCAACGTCAGGCCGCGCGTGAGCAACAGCAGCGGAACCCTAAGCAGCAGCAGGCGGCGCAACCGCAAGACCAGCGCAATCAGCAACAGCAAGCGGTACGCGAGCAGAAACAGAAACCGGAGCAGGCGACCACCCGTCAAGAGCATCAGCAGCAGCCGCAGGGTCAGCAACAGGGCAAGCAGCACGGGAACGGCACTGACAAACCGTAGTCGTTGTTAAATGGAGCAATGCTGCGAAGTCCGCCGAGCCGAGGGACCCCGGATCTTCCTTCCCCTTTACCCCTTCTAACAGGGGCCGGGGCCTCGTAACCTTTCGCAGGCGCGACGGTTTATACTGTCAGCACCCGCATCCAGAGGAACTGGCACGCTTATGGCATCGAAACTCTGGCGCACACCAACCGTCGTTCCCGCCCTTGCGTACGAAGATGTACCCGCGGCCGTCGAATTCCTTACTCGCACATTCGGCTTTCGCGAGCGAGCCGGCGCGCGTCTAACCGGCGATGGGTTCGTGCTGGCCTGGATGGAAGTTGGCGACGGCCTCATCTCGCTCGGCACGGCTGGCGGACACGGCCGCCAGAGCCCGCGGATAGCAGGCACGCTAACTCAGTCGGTGAAGGTGTACGTTGACGGCATCGATCGCCACTTCGCGCGGGCCAAGGCGGCCGGCGCCTTGATCATCTCCGAGCCCGACGACAAATTCTGGGGCGGGCGCATTTACGAGGCCAGGGACATCGAGGGCCACTACTGGGAATTTTCCGAGCGCGATCGCGAGCTCGATTCCTCCGCATGGAAACTCCCGCCGGGCATCAAGATGGGCGCGTAACGCTCGCCCGCGTCCCCCTCACATTGCGAGACCGCCATCCACCTGGATCACCGCGCCGGTGATATATGACGCCGCATCCGACAGCAGAAATGCGGCCATCGGCGCCACGTCCTCGACCTTGCCGAAGCGGCCGAGCGGAATCATCGCGAGCGCCTGCGTGCGATTCTCCTCGGGCATGGCAGCCGTCATGTCGGTCTCGATAAATCCGAGCGCGAGCGCGTTGACGCGAACGCCGAGCCGCCCTACTTCTTTCGCGACCGATTTTGTAAGCCCGATCAGTCCGGCCTTCGCCGCCGAATAGTTCGCCTGACCCGGGATTCCGACCATCCCGCTGACCGAGGTGATGTTCAGGATCGATCCGCGCTTCGCTTTCATCATCATGAACGCCGCCGCGCGCGCGAAATTAAACGCGCCGGTCAAATTGACCCTGATGACCTCGCTCCAATCCTCTTCCGACATCATCACGAATACTTTGTCGCGCGTCATTCCGGCGTTGTTGACCAGGCCGTCGATTTGCCCGAATTCCTTCTTGGTCGCGTTGACCATCTCGCGCACGTTCTTCAGATCGCCGACATCGACCTTGTACGCGAGCGCGTTGCCGCCGAGTTTCTCGATTTCGGCCTTCAGCTCGGCGGCATTCTGATCGCTCCTGACGTAGTTGAACGATACGTTGGCGCCGCGCCGCGCGACTTCCAGCGCGATCGCCCGGCCGATTCCGCGCGTCGCGCCGGTGACGATGATTCCGCGCCCCTCGAGATCTTTCAGCTTGAGATCCTGCACAGCTTTCTCCATCCGAACGAAGCTCAGGCCGTGTCCGCCGCGGCCATCGCGCGCTCCAGCGCCGGCCGGTACTGAGCGATGTACGACAGATAATTGTATCCGAAAATGCGCTCAAGCTCGGCGTCGTACTTCGGCGCCTCGGCGCCAAGATCCTTCGCGAGCCACGTCAGCACCATCCACTCCTCGGAGCGCGGCGCCTTGCGCAGCACGTCGCGCCGGAGCATCACCTGGGTCGGCTTGACGGCCGCAAGATGCGCGAGCAGCGCAATCATTTCGCTCTTATTGTTCGTCATCTCGTCGCGCGCAAACAGATTTACCGAGTAGATCAACATCGTGCTGATACACGCCGACACCCGCTCGGGCGTCGCGCGATCGCAATACATCTTAAGCGGCCCCTTCGACGAAAGCGCGTAGGCAAGGAAGTCGGCGTTGGCGTAGAGAATTGTCGAGATGAACTGAATCGCGCGCGGCGATCCCGCTTCGGCCAATCGTGCGCGCATCGCGTCGAGTCCCGGCTTCGCCAGCCGCCGCATGAAGCGCCGGCGCGCCGGAGACAGCCAGTAGAGCAATCCCGCGAGCATCGGGGGTTGGGTTTAACACAGCGCCCGCTGGAATAAAAAAGGCCGCCCCAATCGGAGCGGCCTGGTAAATCAACCAGTCGTTAGTCTTACGCGCTGAAGGACGACCCGCATCCACAGGTGCGGCTCGCACGCGGATTGTCAAAGCGGAATCCCGCGCCGTGCAGTCCTTCGACGTAATCGAGCGTCGTGCCCGCGATATACGGCAGCGAAACCTCGTCCACGTACACCAGCACGCCGCCGAAATCCGTCACCCGATCGCCTTCTTTCAACGTGTCGAACTTCAGTGAATACTGAAACCCGGAGCATCCGCCGCCGACCACCCCGATTCGCATTCCATAGCCCGCGCCAAGACCTTCCTTCGCGTACATCTTGCGGACCATCTCGATCGCGGTGGGCGTGAGCTTCACGTCCGGCAGCGACGCGGTATCGATTCGCTCGGCCGGCGCCGGTTCAGTGTGCCCGTGATGCTCGATATGAAGTCCTTCGGCCATTTCTGCTACAAACCTCCGGCGAGGAGCGCTTACCCGTCGATCATGCGCCTCGCCAACAAACTAATCGTAGCGCAATAGTGGAGTCAATGCATCCACCATTACCAGAGCGAAAAGCCCAGCGAAATGCTAGCGTTTTGGCATCGTCATGGATGTTTCGCGTGAAACGCTGACCCGCGCCGCCAACGAACTTGGATTCGTTTTGGTTGGATTTGCGCCGCTGCGTCAACTCAGGGAGCGTGAGAACTTTTATCGCCAATGGCTCGACGACGGCGGTCACGCGACGATGGCTTACCTGGCGCGAGAGCCCGAGCGCAGGTTCGATCCTCGGCGCCTCGATGCGCGCTACAGGTCCGTCGTGAGCATCGGCTATCCGTACGCGGCGCGCGCGATTCCCAAGGTCGATTGGCGCGGCGAGCTGCGGGGCAGAATCGCGGCATACGCGCTTGGCCGCGACTATCACGAGGTTGTGGGCCGGCGAGCGCGCGCGGTAGCCGAAGTGATTTCGCAAATTCGTCCCGGCTCGATCGCGCGCGCGTATGTGGACACCGGTCCGGTGTTCGAGCGCGAATGGGCGGCGGATGCGCGGCTGGGATGGTTCGGCAAGAACACGATGATCCTGAATCGCGGCCATGGTTCGTATTTTTTTCTCGCCGAGATTTTCACCGACGCGGAATTCGAGGCGACGATGGAGCCTTACCGCGAACATTGCGGGACATGCCGGCGATGCCTCGATTTGTGTCCGACCGGGGCGCTCGCCGACGGTTACGTGATGCGCTCGGATTTGTGCATCTCGTATCAGACGATAGAAAACCGCGGCGCGATTGCGCGCGAGTTGCGGCCCAAGCTCGGCAACTGGATCTTCGGCTGCGACATTTGCAACGACGTTTGTCCATGGAACGATCTGGCGGCTGACGACGGCTCGACCGATCTTGTCCCGCGTTTGCCCGAGCTGTTGGCGCTCAACGACGAGGAGTTCGGGCGCCGCTTTACCAAGAGCGCGGTGAAGCGCGCCAAGCGGCGCGGGTTGCTGCGCAACGTCGCGGTCGCGCTCGGCAACACGCGAAATCCCGACGCGGTGGCGCCGCTGGCGCGCGCGCTGGAGACCGAGCCCGAGCCATTGATCCGCTCGCACGCCGCATGGGCGCTGGGACAGATTGGAGCAAGCGCTGCGTGCCGCGCACTCGAGCGCGCGCTTGGCGACTGCGACGCGGCGGTGCGCGAAGAGGCGGCGGCGGCGCTCGAGACAAACTGAACAAACTGAACAAACCGATGGCGGGCGCTTGTCAAAGCATTTGCGCAAGGCGAGACTGTTACGAACGGTGCCCGCCCGATGAACGATGCACGGCGAGAATTTGCGATGCTTGCGGCGAAAGAGCCGGTGCCACTGGCGCGCGGCGCGCTGCTGATCGCGAAAGAAGAATATCCCGAGCTTGACATCGAAGAATACCTGGACAAGCTGGCGACGCTGGCGCGTGAAGCCGAACCAATCGTCCGCGCGGGCGAGGACACGGTGGAACGCGTCCAGTTGCTCTCGCATTTTCTGTTCGAGCTGAAGGGCTTCGAGGGCAACGCCGAGAACTACAACGATCCGCGCAACTCATTTCTGAACGACGTGATCAATCGGCGCCTGGGAATTCCGATCACGCTTTCGGTGGTGTATCTGGAAGTGGGCCGCCGGCTCGGTCTCAACCTCTACGGGGTCTCGTTCCCGACGCATTTCCTGGTCAAGGCGGTGGACGAGCGCGGTGAACTGCTCATCGATCCGTTCGCCGGCGGAAAGATTCTGGCGCTCGACGAGATTCGCGCGCGCCTGACGCAAATTTACGGACAGCCGGTGGAATTGAATCCCGCGATGCTGAAGCAGCGCGGCGCGCGCCATATCCTGGCGCGGATGCTTCGCAACCTGAAGATCATTTACCTGGGGGCGTCGGACTGGACGCGCGCGCTGGCGGCGCTGGACCGGATTATCATGCTGGAACCGCGCGCGCTCGACGAGCTGGTGGAACGCGGCGGCCTGTTCGAGCGGCTGGAATGCTTCAAGCCGGCGCTCGAAGACTTCCAGAGTTTTCTTTCGCAGGCTCCCGAGCATCCCGCGGCCGAGTCGGCGCGCGAAGCGGTGCTGCGCCTGATTCGCCAAGTCGCGCTGATAAACTAAAGTTGCGCTGATCGACTGACAGCCGGCGCGTGACACCCCAGATGGCTGAATTTCCAAAAGCCCGCGATTTCTTCGAGTCGAGCCGCGCCGCCGTCGGCGACCATGAGTTGCGGCGCAAGCTCGAAAACGCCAGCGCGCGGCATCTCGATCACTTCGCCGAAGTGAAGGCGGAGTTCCCGGCGTACGACGACGAGCGCGACGCGGCGCATCGAATCAAGACCGACGCGATTGCGCATCTCGACGAATTGCTGATCGAACTGACGTCGAAGCTCGAAGCGCGCGGATGCAAGGTGTTCTTCGCCGAGGATGCGGCGGATGCGCGCGACTATATAGTCGAACTGGCGAAGCGGCGCGGCGCGATGAACGTGGTCAAGGGCAAGTCGATGACGACGGAGGAGATCGAGCTCAATGGCGCGCTCGAACGCGCGGGAATCGACGCGGTCGAGACCGACCTTGGCGAGTACATCGTGCAGCTTCGCGGCGAGCGCCCGTCGCATATCATCACGCCCGCGATTCATCTGTCCAAGGAGGACATCGGGCAGCTTTTCACCGACAAGTTCGGCATCGAGTACACCGCGGAGCCTGAAAAACTCACGGCCGAAGCGCGCTCGCGATTGCGCGCGATTTTTTTGAACGCGGATTTCGGAGTTACCGGCGTCAATTTTGCGATCGCGGAAACCGGCACGCTCGTCATCGTCGAGAACGAAGGCAACGGGCGGCTGTCGAGCACGATGCCGGAGACGTTCGTCGCCGTGATGGGGATCGAGAAGGTCATCGCGCGGCTCGAAGACCTGAGCCACTTCCTGGAGATCCTCGCGCGCACCGCGACCGGGCAGAAGCTCACGACCTACACCAGTTTCATCACGGGGCCGCGGCGCGAGGGCGAACTCGACGGGCCGGGCGAGATGCACGTGGTGATCCTGGACAACGGACGCAGCTCGATGATTGCGGATCCGGTTCTGCGCGAGGCGTTGAATTGCATCCGATGCGGCGCGTGCCTGAACGTATGCCCGATCTACAGGCGCATCGGCGGCCACGCGTATCGCTCGGTCTATCCGGGACCGATCGGATCGATCATCAGCCCCAATCTTTTCGGCAGCGCCGCGGGATACCTGCCATTTGCGTCGACGCTGTGCGGCGCGTGCAAGGATATCTGTCCCGTCAAGATCGACATTCCGCGAATCCTGCTCCATTTGCGCTGGAAAGAAAGCACCGGCGAGCATCCAATCCGATGGCCGCGCGCGATAGAGCGGGCGCGCCGCGGCGCGCGGCGGTTTGCGAAGATGGCGCGGCATCCGCGGACCGTTCGAGCGCTTGGAAACCTTGCCGCGATGGTGCTGAAACCGTTCGCGCACAATGGTTATCTGCGCCGGATGCCGGGACCGTTCGGCAACTGGACGAAGTATCGCGACTTTCCGCGTCCGCGTCCGCATAAGCGCCCCGCACTCGTGCCGGAGCGCCCGCCGAGCTGAACGTGGCCGAGATTCATAAAATAATCGCGAGCGTAAAGGACGCGCTCGGCGTTGGCGCGCGGAGCAACTCGCAGGCCGAGGCCGCGAGCGCACCGGTGCCGGTGGCGCAGTCGGCGCATCGCGCGGCGCTCGCATCGACGTTCGCGCGCGAGCTCGAAGCGGTCGGCGGCAAGTTCCTCGGAATACTTACTCCGGCCGAAGTGACTAATCGAATAGTCACTCTAGCCGGCGAGATCGGCGCTAAGACGGTCGCGCTTGGACAAGGCGCCGTGAGCGACATGGACGCAATTGGCGAGGCGCTCGAACGCGCGGATTTCAGGATCGTTCGCACCATCCCGGTGGCGGACACCGAGCGCGCCGCGATGCGCGAGCGGGTGGCCAATGCCGACATGGGGATTGCGGAGGCGGACTTCGCGATCGCCTCGACCGGCACGCTGGCGGTAGTGTCAACCGGGGATCGGCCGAGTTCGCTGACGCTGCTGCCGCCGGCGAGCCTGGTGATCGTTCAGATCGATCGCGTGATGGCAAATCTGGCGGCGGTGCTCGCCGAGTTGGGCGCCGGCGGCGTCGCGACGAATCGATTGACGCTGATCACGGGCCCCAGCCGAACCGCGGATATCGAGAAGCGAATCGTGCTCGGCGTGCATGGCCCCAAATCGATCCACGTGATCGTGGTGTGGCCCCGCGATGACTGAAGTCCAACTATTCTCGACCTGCCTCGCCGAGGAATTTTTTCCCGAAGTCAACGACGCGGCGGCGACGGTGCTCGAGCGGCTGCGGCTGAAGGTGACGCCGGTTCGCGGCGCGTTCTGTTGCGGCCAGGTCGCTTTCAATGAGGGTTTCCGCGACGAGGCGCTCGATCTTGCGCGCCGCTTTCTGAACTCGGTCGAGCCGGGCATTCCAATCGTCGTGCCTTCGGGCTCATGCACGAGCATGCTGAAGATCTTTTACGGCGACTTGCTCGCGGACGATCCCGCCCTGTCAGCCAAAGCGATGGCGATTCGCCCGTGGGTATTCGAGCTGTCGCAGTTTATCGTCAACGTGCTGAAGGTTAAATACATTGGCGCGCGCTACGAGCGGGCGGTCGCGTATCATCCGTCGTGTCATCTGATGCGCGAGTTAGGCGTGCGCAATGAACCGATGACGCTGCTGAGTGCGGTGGCCGGAATCAGAATTTGCGAGCTGCGCGATCGCGAGGAGTGCTGCGGCTTCGGCGGGATGTTCTCGGTGAAGTTCCCGCA
>VFSW01003985.1_pt1 | contig 22072 bp, 15 predicted proteins | sample 5358111 | NCBI WGS metagenome assembly VFSW01 (sample SAMN11554181, study PRJNA540505) | mine drainage metagenome | isolation source: sediment from site ElyBrook_90M | place: USA: Ely Copper Mine, Vershire, VT | collected 2017 | reverse complement strand
CCTCATGAGCTTCCGTCCCGCCCAGCGCCTCATCTTCAAGGGAATGCAGAAGGCCTTCCATCCCGAGCGCGCCCAGGGCTTCACCGCCGACGTGCAGTACGAATTGAAGGGCCGCGCCCAGGTCGCTCACTGGCTCGTGCGCATCGCCGGTAACCAGGCCAGCGCCGAGCCGTGCCAGTCGCCCAATCCAACGCTGACCTTCCGCATGACCCTGCCCACCTTCGCCCGCATCGCCGCCGGCGAACTCAATCCCGTCACCGCCATGCTCGAGCATCGCCTCGAAGTGGACGGCGATATCAAGATGCTCGCCCGCTTCACCGGCCTGTTTGCCGATCGCTAATCCACCGCGCGATGTCCTCGATCGCCTCCCGCGACACGTGCCCGGGCTGCGCGTACTCCTCCGGCGTGCTCTTGCCTTCGCCCGCCACGAACAGGTGGTTCAATTTCGCATAGCTGCGCAGAGTCGCGTTCTTCTTTCCCGCCAGCCCGGCCTTCCATAGCGCGAAGTCTTTCATGCTCACCTGGTAGTCGCGCCCGCCCTGCAGGATCAGCATGGGCACGGCGCTCGCCGCCGCCAGCGCCACCGGATGATAGTCTTTCAGGTCCGCCTTGTAAGTCCCGGTAACTCCCGGCAGGACGCTCCACGGATCCTTCCGTATCTGGTCCAGCCGCGTCCGCTCCGCGGCGCTCGGCTCGCCCTTCAAGCTGTAGATGTACTCGAGTTGCTCGGCGATCAACGTCTCCAGCGGCCGCACGCTGCCGGCCATCACGATCGCGCCCGCCAGCCGCGGATCGGCCTGCATGATGCGCGGCATCATGTAGCCGCCCTGGCTGTGGCCCAGCACAAACACGCCGCGCGGGTCGATGTCCTCCTCCCGCCGCAGCAGCGCCGCGGCGCGCACCGCGTCGTCCACCGTTTCGCGGCTCATGGTGAAGTGCGGATCGGCGGCGCATTGCCCCGGGTGAACCTTGGTGCGCTTGTCGTAGCGCAGCACCGCGATGCCGCGCGACGACAGTCCCTCGGCTAGGTCGCGGAACACGCGCACGCCGCCCACCGTCTCGTCGCGATCGTTCGGTCCCGAACCGTGCACCAGCACCACCGCGGGCCACGGTCCTTTCCCCTTCGGCATGGTCAGCGTGCCGGGCAGTTTCCATTCATCCTCGCCCACGGTCACCTCGCGCGAGGAGAACGCCTCCGGGTGGCTGTACTCGGGCGTCTGGTAGGGCGCGGCATTCGCTTCCGGCGGCCGGAACCAGGCGCCCTGAATCTCTCCCGCGGCGTTCCAGCTCACGATGAAGTTCAGCGTGGCCTGGGGCCAGTGCAGCGCAATCGTGACTGTCACCGCATCGCCCCTGTGGCTGGTCCGCGGCGGATCCTCGTTCAGCGGTTTCCCCAGTGCGGCCATCAGCCGGCCTACCTGGGTCGAGTAGGTTTCGAGCGAGATGGCCTTCTTCATCTCCGGCGAGAACTGCGCGTAGGACGTGTCGTACTTGCCCGCCAGCACCAGGTCCAGCGCCTGGCGCGTGCGCTCTTCGGGAGATTGCCCGGCGGCAACGCTGGCGGCCAGCAGGACCAGCGTCCACGCCATGCCGCAGATTCGCAGTGCCATAGCGCTATTGTAGCCGCCGGCTTGCCGCCCGCGGCTTTTCCAGGCCCTCGCGGATCCTGGCCGCATCGTGCCCGGCGGCGTCCATGAGCCTCTCGCCGGTGGCCAGCAGGGGGTCGAGGCGTTCGATGGAATCCCTCTCCAGGGGCCGTAGAGCGGCGCCGGCCGTCTCCTCCCCATTGCGCGGCCAGGCGGGACAGGTTGGTGGCTACCAGGTCCGCGACGCGGCGCTGGAAGTGCCTCTTCACCACACCCCGCAACAGCAACATCGGCGCGACGGGCGTTCGGGCGCGTTTGTTCGGCCAGCCGGTTGAGAACGTCCTGGAGAACTTGTGAGAGCCGGCGGAAGGCACGCCGCGCCGGCTCCACGAACTCGCCGCGATGCTGCGTGGAAAGCGCCTCCATCTCCCGCCTCAGACTGGGATCCAGCCAATCGCGGAAGCGATCCAGCGACTCCAGCAGGCGCTCGCGCACCGCCCCCTCGTCCCGCCGCAGGAGTTCCTCGAATTCGCCGCCTATCCCCGCCGCCGCTGCTCCGGCGCATGCGCTCGCGCTCTGTCCCGGCCGCCTCGGCGGCTTTCAGCGCCACCCTCGGATAGCCGCGCCATCGGCGCAGGCCGGCATCAGCAGGGTGCGCTCGAGCCGCTCCCGAAGATCCTCGAAGCCCGGCCGGATCGAGTAGGGGAACACCGCCATGGCGCCGTTGCCGGATTTGGCCAGTTGCTCGCCCACGAAGCTTGCGGCGCAGCTTGTCAATCAGATCCAGGTCCTGCCGCGAGAGCGGCGGGTCGACCCCCCACGGCTACCAGCGCCATGCCGGTGTTGGGCAGCTATTCCGTGGATGCGTCCGTATTGTGGGCGAAGACGCTGTGCAGGCCTGGCGTTGCCCGGATTGCCTGCCTCCGCGGCGTAGTCTCCGATTTGGCCGGGCGCTATCGGCTCCGCGCGGCCGTCCAGAAACCGCACGGCAGCCGCTTCGCGCGCAAAGTTCGGCGGCCAGGTCCAGGCTGGAGGTCGCGGCATCGGCTCCTTCGGACATCGCGCGTCGCTATCGGCGGGCCGCCAGCAGCGCCCCCAGCCACACTCCCACGTAGCCCAGCACGACGCTGCCCGCCACGTACATCAGGCCCGTCAGCCGCGCGCCGCCGCGCACCGCCTGGTAGGCCTCGTACTCGAAGCTGGAAAACGTGGTGTATCCCCCAAGCACGCCCACCACCAGGAACAGACGCCAGTAGGGATGCGGCGCCAGCCGCTCCAGAAACAACGTCATCAGCACGCCGATCAGAAAGGCGCCCGTCACATTGATGACGAAGGTGCCGAGCGGAAACCGGCCGCCGTATCGCGACATGATCCAGGTCCCCACCGCGTACCGGGCCACGCCGCCCAGACCCGCCCCCGCCAGCACCATCGCGTACTTGTCCAACCGCAGTATTCTCCCTTCGCGCCGTGCTTGCCTTTGTGCGATTTCAGTGGGGAGGGTGCCGGCGATACGCCGCCACAGCCTGACCACTGTAGGAGTCATTGGCCGCCGGGGCGGCATTGAGCGAACTCCACCGCTTTCCATCCCAGTCTACTCCGGGCGGCCGCGGCCGCGCAACGCACTTGCGCCCTGGTCCGACGGGTGAGATGATTGCCGTTCGGGAAAATATATGAAGAACTGGTTATCGCTTGCCGCGTTCACCGCCGCGTTCGGCATTTGCGCCACCCTGTCCGCGCAATCGCCCGCCAAAAAGAAGCTGCTCTTCATCGGCGAAGTGAAGGGCTTCGAGCACGACTCGGTGTCGCATGCCATGGCGACCATCGAGAAGCTGGGCCAGCAGAGCGGCCTCTGGGACACCTACCTGCGCACCGATTCCGAATTGCTCACCAAGCTGAAGCTCAAGAACAACGCCAAAAACCTGAACTATTTCGACGCGGTGATGTTCTACACCACCGGCGAACTGGACCTCAGCGACGAGCAGAAAGCCGCCCTGCTCTCCTTCGTCAAGGAAGACGGCAAGGGCTTCCTGGGCACCCACAGCGCCACCGACACGTTCTATCAGTGGCACGACTACGGCGACCTGATCGGCGCCTACTTCAACGAGCATCCCTGGATGCAGGTGCACGCCACCATCGACGTGGAGGACCGCGACTTCCACGCCACCCGGCAATTCCCCGCGCACTTCCCCATCTACGATGAGATCTACCAGTTCAAGGAGCCTTACTCGCGCGACAAGGTGCGCGTGTTGATGAGCATCGATCCCGCCTCGGTGGATTTGAAGAACCCGCGCGTGCACCGCACCGACAAGGACTTCGCCGTCACCTGGGTGCGCAACTACGGCAAGGGCCGCGTCTTCTATTCCTCGCTGGGCCACCGCGAGGAAGTCTGGGACCGCCCCGACATCCAGCAGATGTGGACCGAAGCGGTGAAGTGGGCCATGGGCCTGACTCAGGGCGACGCCACGCCGCGGCCGAAGCCCGCTCAGTGACCGGACGCCGGGGCCGCCGCCGCGCCCTTGCGGCGCGCCTTCAGCACTTCCAGACCCGCCGGCAGCAGCGACACCAGAATGATCCCGAGGACCACTTTGTCGAAGTTGTGCCGGATGAAGCCCACGCCGCCAAGCTTGTAACCCAGCAGCGTCATCAGCAGCACCCATCCGGCGACCCCGAACACGTCGTAGGAGATGAACCGCGCCAGGTTCATCCGCCCCACTCCGGCCACGAACGCGGCGAACGTGCGGATGATCGGGATGAAGTGCGCGTAAATCATGGTGCGCCCGCCGTGCTTCTCGTAGAATTCGTGCGTGCGCCGCAGGTGCTCGCGGCGGAACACGCGTGAGCCCGGCCGGTTGAAGATGCGCGGACCCGCGGTTCTGCCCAGCAGGTAGCCCGCGATATCGCCCAGGAGCGCCGCGCAGATCAGCAGCACGTTGACCAGGGCGATGTCCAGATGCCCGGCGCCGCACACCACCCCCACCGTGAACAGCAGCGAATCGCCCGGCAGGAAAAATCCCACCAGCATGCCGGTCTCGGCGAACACCAGCCCGCACAGCACGGCGTAACCCAGCCACCCGGTGAGCAGCGTGCTGAGTAACTGGATGAGCCGCTCGGGCGTGGTCAGTGAGCGCAGAAACTCCAGGATCGAGTGGATCATTGGATGGCCGCGTCAGCCGCGGAAGCTGGCCATCAGCCGGTCGATCACGTCCTGGTGAACCTTCACCTTGCCTTCCTTGGTGAGCGCGTCGCGCACGCCCTGCTCGAACAAGGCGTCGCGGGCCTGGCCCTTCTGGTTCTTGAGCTGGTCCCGGATGGCGGCCCGCTGCGACTCCAACCCCGCCGCATCGGCCGGAATCTTCTCCAGCACCTTGCTCACGACTTTGCCGTCGGTGAACGGCGTGGGCCCGATGATGGATCCGGCCGGCTTAGTGAAGGCATCCACCAGCATCGCCGCCGATCCCAGCCCCTCGATGGCGCCGGCCCGGTCCACGGCCTCGGAAGTCTTCATCTCCAGCCCCATGGACTTGGCCGCCGCCGCCAGGTCTCCGCCGTTGGCGCGGGCCTTGTCCGCCAGTTGCGTGGCTTTGCCGGCCGCCAGTTTCTCCATCCCGTCCTTGAGGAACGCCTCGCGGACTTTGTCCTGCACTTCCTCAAACCCCGCGGCGCGCGGCGCGGTGTAATTCAGGCACACCGCCATCGCGATCTTGTTTCCGGCCAGCAGCACCGGCTGCGAAACGTCGCCCTTCTTCAGGCCGGCGATGGATTCGTCGAACTCCTTGTTGGCCCCGATCTCCGGTATGGTATCGCCGGCGCCCACATGATCGGCCTTCACATACTGCACGCCCAGGTCCGCGGCGATCTTCTCCGGATGCAGCGGATCCTTGGCCAGGGCCGCCGCCGCCTTATCGGAGGTCTGCTGCATCAGGTCGTTGACCCGCTGCTTCTTGTATTCCGCGGCGATATCGGCTTTGACATCGGCGAAGGGCTTCAATTGCGCCTGTTCGTGCGCCAGCACCTTCAGGATATGGAAGCCGTAGGTGGTCTTCACCGGGTCGCTGATCTCGCCCACCTTGAGTGAGAACGCCTCCTTCTCGAATTCCGGAACCATCTGGCCGCGCACCACCCCGTCGTACTCGCCGCCCTTCTGCGCCGAGCCGGGATCCTCGGAGTATTTCTTAGCCATCTCGGCGAAGTCCGCGCCGCCGCGAAGCTGCTTCACCAGGCTATCCGCCTTGGCCTTCACCGCCGCCTCCTGCTTGGGGTCCTTGCCGTCGCTCTTCAACAGGATATGCCGCACGTTGACGCGCTCCGGCACGCGGTAGCGATCTTTGTTCTCGTTGTACATGCGCTGCAGGTCCGCGTCGGTCGGCTGGATGGTCTGCTCCAGCTTAGCCTGGTCCACCAGCAGTATCCCCAGGTCGCGCTTCTCGGGAACCTGGTAGACCGGCTTGTGGTCCTCGTAGTACTTACGCAGTGCTTCGGGCGTCACCTGCACCTCGGAGCGCAGCTTGTCCGGGCTGATCTTGACGTAGGCGATTTTGACCTTGTCGTTGCGGCGCCTGTATTCCTGTTCGATCTCCTGCGGCGTCACCACCGTGCCTTCCAGGGCCACGTTGCGCAGCTTGCTGACCAGCAACTCGCGCGCGATGTCGGCCTCGAACTGCGGAATCGACAGGTCCTGCTGGGCCAGCACCTGCGTGTACGCATCCTTGCCGGCGAACTTGCCGTTCGGAAACAACTGCGGCAGCGTCTGCCGGATGGCGCCGGCCAGATCCTCGTCGGACACCTTGTAGCCCAGGCGCGCCGCCTCGTACGCCAGGGCCCGCTCCGTGATCATCGAGTTGACGTACTGCGGAACATAGTTGGCCACCAGCTCCGGAGGGAACTGCCGCCCGCGCAAATTCACCTGAATGATTTGCCGGACCTCGGGAACGGTGATGGTGTCCTTGCCGATCTCGGCCACCACCGTATCGGATGCGCTGCCAGAGCCCGAGTTGTAGCTGGGCACCAGGTAGGTCAACATCGAGAAAGCCACCATCAGCAGCAATGCGCCGAGCAGAATGCGCACGGCTTTGTCTCGGCTGCGAAAAAGATCAAACATGTAGCGTAATCTCCTGCAAGAAAGGGAACCCTGATTATAGCAGCCTCGCGTTCCGGGCGGCTCGCTCCGTACTAAGGCTGCTTCTCTTTACTCAGCCGGCGGAAGTAGTCGGCCACGGCCCCGGCGTACCCCGGCGGAACCGTCTCGCCCGGACCGCTGCGCACCGCGCCGCCGTCCTGATCCAGCGCGCGGCGCAACTCCAGCTCGAGCTGCTCCACGCCCGTCAACATCTGGCCCTGGATGCGGCTCATCAGCTCGGCGTTGTTGGGAGCCAGCGGATCCAGCCGGTACATGTCGCGGATGCTGTCGCGCATCTCTTTGCCGATTTGCGGATTGCTCTCCAGGCCGCGCAGCGTGCTGCGGTAGTTCTGCAGCATATCGCCCGCCGCGCCCCAGGACGGTCCCGCCCCGGGATGGAGGCCCGCCTGCCGGCCGTTGGCGCGCGGTCCCTCGCCGCCGGGCTGAGCCTGGCTGCTCTGCTGCTGTCCCGGCTGCGCGCCCTGGCCGCCCTGCTGCCCGCCCGGTTGGCCGCGCATGGCCTGCTCCATCCGCTTGCGCAGACGCTCGGTCTCCGCCAGCGCCTGTTCCAGCGCCTGGCGATCCTTGCCGCCCGCCCCCGCCTGGGCGTTGCCGGCGTTCTTGCGGATCTCCTCCAACTGGTCGCGCAGCTTGTTCAGCGCCTGGGTGGTGATGGTGTCGCGCATGGCCGCGATCTCCCCGTCGCCCCGCCGTATATGGTCCGCGGTCCAGCGCATGCGATTGTTCAATTCGTTCTGCTGCACTTCGCCCAGCGCCTCGCGCAGTTGATTCGACAACTGCCGGTTGGTGGCCTGCGCGTCCCGCACGGCCTTGCCCATGCCCGCTTCCAGGCGCTGGTAGTCGCCGGCGATCTGGTCCTTCTCGCGGGCCAGTTCCTCGGCCTGCTGCCGCGATGCGCCCTGCCCCTGCTGGCCCGGCGTTCCGAACGAGCGCCGCAGTTTGTTGCTGGATTCCTGCTGGCGCCGCGCCAGGCCGGCGGCCTCCCGCGCCAGGTCGTCCATACTGTCGGCGGTCTGCTGGCGGCGAAGATTCTCCAGCATCTCGCGCGCCTCCTGCAGCCGCTCGGCCGCCCGCCGCGCGCCCGCTTCACTCTGCGCCGAAGCCGATTCGCGCATGTCGCGCTGCGCCTGCTTCAACTGCTCGATAGCCCTCTGCAATTGCTGCGACGACATCTGCCCGCCCTGGCTGGAGGACTGGCCGCTTTGCCCCGATTGCGGCTGCCCGGATTGCGGCTGCCCCTGCTGGCTCCGCGAGAGCTGTTCCATGCGCCGCTGCAGTTCTTCGGCCTCGCGCCGCAGCATCTCCTGCTGCCAGCGCTGCTGCGACATCTGCTGGTTGCGTTTCTGATCGGCCAGCTCCTGCTGCCGCCGGGCAAGCTGTTCCAGCTTCTGCAGGGCGTCGTCGATCTCGCGCTGGCGCTGGTCCTTGGAGGCCGCCGATGCTCCGCTTTCGTACTGGTTCTTTTCCGTGTCCAGTTCCAAATCGAACAGGCTTTGCAGATCGCGGCCGGCCGTCGAATTTCCGCTGCCCCCGCTCCCGCGGCTGCCGAACGCCACCCGGATATCGCGCATGGTGGCCTCGGCGCGCAACAGGTATTGCAGCGCCTTCTCCTCCGGCGCCAGGGCGCCCTGCCATTGCGCGCCGCGCAGCTTATCGGCCGCCGGCCCCATGGCCGCCACGGCCTTCTCCATGTCCGCGGTGAACGACTGGAACTCCTGCCCCGCGCCCGCCAGTTGGCGCGCCTTCATGCGCTCGGCCAGCGAATGCGCCTGGTCCCGCAGCTTGGCCTGCACGCCCGCCAGGAATCCGGCGTTCTCACCCGCCGTCTTGTCCCCGGAGCGGTCGTTGATCTGGTTCCAGGTGGCCGCGATGATCTCCTTCTCGCGCTCGGAAATCTGGTTGTCGTCCTGGCCGCCGCCGCCGCTCATGCCGCCGGAATCCTGCGCCTGCGAGTAGCGCCGCTCGAACGGCTCGGCCTGCACGAAGAGCATGGCCGTGCGCGCGGTGGAGTGCGCGTCGCGCGAGGTGGCGTAGAGGCTCACCAGGTCGCCCGGCGACAGCTTGAAATCCTCCAGCGCGATGGTCGCCGCGCCCGTGGCGCTCTTCGCCCCTTTGCCCTTCAACAGCGGCACGGTCTTCTCCGCGTCGCCGTTCACCGAGTAGTGCAGGCTGAGCTCCTCCAGCCCGAAATCGTCCTGCCCTTCCACCGCCACGGTGACCTCTTCAATCGGATTCACGCGCGCATCGCTCCCCGGCCGGGTGATGCGCACGGTGGGCGGATCGTCGTGCTGCGCTTCGATGAAATAGTCCGGGCTGAGCCGCACGTCTTCGCCCTGTTCGGACGCGGCGATGTGATACATGCCGTCCTTGCGGATGGTCACGCCCGCCAGGCGCGTTCCGTTCTCGCCGGCGCGCAGCGGCACTCTGCTTCCGTCGTCCAGCAGCAGCACGCCGTTGGCCAGCGGACGGTCCGTCTCGATGGCGATCTCGGCCTGGGCGCCTTCCACCGCGCGCAGGTCGCCGCCGGGATCTTCCACCTTATCCTTCATCCCGGTCCAGGCGGGGAAGCGGTAAGTGACTTTCAGGTTCCTGATGGCCGGCAAGTCTGCCACGTTGAGCCGGTACTGTTTCGACTGCACGCCGCCGGCCTCCACGTAGTAGGCCAGCGAATCGGGCACGCCGGCGATCAGAAACTCGTAGGCGCTGCCGGAGGACTGCGGGCGCATGTCGGCCTGCTCCCATTTCACGGCGCTGTCGTAGCGCGCGAACAGGCGCACGCGCCCGGCTTGAAAGCCCTTCAAGCGCGCGGTGATGAGCTGGTCCGCGCGGCGCCGGATGGTGTGGTTGCCGGGCAGCACGGCGATGTCGTAATAGGGCGCGAGGCCGCTCTTGGGCAGCCCGCCCCACAGCAGCGCCGTTCCATAGCCCAGAAAACCCGGGCCCGAGACGCCCAGCCAGATCAGCGCGATCAGCGAACCGGCGGCCGCCGAAAGGAAGCTCAGCACACGGCCGCTCCGCGCCATGCGCTCCGGTTCCGCGCGGCGCGCAACCTCCAGCGCGTCGGCCGCCAGCAGCGGCAGAAACGGGTCGTCGCCGTGGGTCAGCGAGCGCTCCGTGAAGGTGAGCAGACGCTCCCCGAACTCGGGAAACTCGCGCTCGGTCTCGCGCGCGGTTTTGCGCCGGTTCAGGCGCAGCAGGGGAACGATCAGCCCAATCCCCAGCGCCAGCGCCAGGGCCACGAACAGCAGCACCCGCGCGCCCGCCACGCTGCGCCCGGAGAAGGCGAAGGCGTTGGCCCCCAGCACCGCCAGCACCGTGAAGACCAGCGCCGCCAGCGCCGTGATGGCCGCCCCCCTGGTTACCGCCAGGACGCGCAACCGGCGCTCGACCCTGGCCAGATATTCCGACAGCCCAGTCAGAGGATTCATGTGGAACCTACCGTCAAATGCCTGTTGCCCAACCACGACTCGGCCAGCGCCAGCGCCAGCACCGCCAGCAGCACGTACCACCAGAACTCCACCGGCCGGGGCGCCTCGCGTTCCCCAGCGCCGCCCCCGCGCGGCCCCTGAGCCGTATTCTGCCACAATACCAGCGTGTCCGCGGGGAACATCTCCAGGTCGGACTCGCGGCGGTCCGTGTTCACCGCCACCAGCTCATGCCGTCCGCTGGGCCGCTTCACGTCGTAAAACCCCGCCATGGTAAGCGGCATGGTGCGCGCGCGCGTGGCTTCGTCGAGCGTGAGCGCGCGCTTTCCCGTGGGATCCAGCACCTCCACCGCCGCGCCCTGTTCCCTTCCCTGCCGCAATTCCAGGTACGATCCCACCGTGTAGCTGGCCGGACCTTCTTCCTGCCGCGCCAGGTAGTTGGCGGTGTGCTCGACGAACGGCACAAAGGCGGCGTGCAGCGGAAAATCGTTGGCCAGGTTGTCGAACGTGGAGGTGAACACCAGCGCCCGCCCTTCGCCCATGGGCTGATCCAGGAGCAGCGGCGTTTCGTCGCCCAGCTTCGCCGCCACGCGCGCCGCGCCCGGGTTGATGCGCACCGCCTGGTAGAACTTCACCCCGTCCCAGTGCTGCGCGCCCTGTATGGATGGGTGCCCTGCGTCCAGCCACGCGGTGGTCTGGAAACGCTCGCCGTCGCGCGTGAAATAGCGCGCTTCGAGGACGGTCTGGCCGGTTACCGGCACGTGCCCGCCCAGCGCCGAGGAGCGTCCCAGTGCGATCAGCGCCGCGCCGCCCGCGCGCACATAGGCGCCCAGCGCCGCCGCAAACGCCTCAGGCAGCGACGGCACATCCGACACCACCACGAACGCGTATTTGCCCGGCGCCAGGCCGGCGCACTGCTCCACCGGCACGACCTCCAGGGCGAAGGCCGCTTGGGCCGCGGCTTCCAGCGCCGCGCGGAAATACAGGGCGTCGCGCGCGTTGCCTGCCTGGTGCACGAACAGCACCCGCCGCGCCTCGGCGCGCTCCACCGCGAAATTGAACCGATCGTCGCCGGGCAATTGGTCGGCCGCGTCGATGCGTACCTCGCCGCGATTCAGTCCGTAGGGGACCTCCACGTCCGGAAACTCCACGCTGGCCCGGCCGCCGGCGGGAACCGTCACGGACTTGGCCTCCACCTCGCGCCCGTTCAACACCAGGGACACGCGGCGGGTGGCCTCCGCGGCGCCGTATCCCGCGATGGTCGCCTGGATGCGCGCCTTGCCCGCGCCGTACACCCGCCGCGGCGCGTTCACGCTCTCCACGGCGAAGTTCGCATCGCGCCGGTCCGCCACCGGATGCGGCGCCAGGCTCACCCCACTGCCCAGCCGCAGGTCCGCGAAGTTGGGCGGCAGCGACGATTTCTGCATGTCCGAAAAAACGTGCGCCTCCACCGGCACGCGGGCGGTTTGCGCGATGGAGCGCAGCGCGCGCGACAGCTCCGCGTAGGAACCGCGCGTATCGCCCGGCTGGATGGTCTGAATGGCCGCCGCCGAATCGCCCATCACCTGCACCTGCGCGCCGAACGCCAGCACTTCCAGCTTGTCCTCCGAGCGCAGTTTCCCGGCCACCGCCGCGGCCTCCCGCCTGGCGCGCTCCAGGCGGCCGCCGTCCCGCATGCTGAAGGAATTGTCGATGGCCAGCACGGCCAGCTTCGGACCGCCCGCCAGCCCGGCCAGGTGCGCGTCCACGTAAGGGCGCGCGAAGGCCAGCGCCAGCAACCCGATCACCGCCGCGCGCAGCGCCAGCAACACCAGGTAGCGCAGCCGGCGGTGCTTGATGGAACTCTGGGTGCGGCGCTCGAAGAACATCAGCGAGCTGAAGGGCAGCGGCGTGGTCTTGTGTTTCTTCAGCAGGTGCAGCCACACCGGCAGCCCCACCGCCGCCACGCCCAGCAGCGCCCATGGCGCCAGAAGGCCCACTTACAACCTCCCCTGCCGCACGCTCAGGTACTCGCGCAGACCTTCGTCCAGCGGCCGCCCCGTGTCCATCAGAAAATAATCCATGCCCGCGCCCTTGGCCTTGTCCCGCAGAGCCTCGATGTGCGCGCCCATCTTGCGCCGGTAATCGACGCGCGCGTATTCGGGCGAGACTTCCAGCGTGCCGCTGGTCTCCATATCGGTCAGCAGCACGGGCTCGTCGAAGCGCGGCGCGATCTCCCGCGGGTCCAGCACGTGGAACAGGATCACCTCGTTGCCGCGGTAACGCAGCGGTTCCACGCATCGCACGATGGCTTCCGGCTCCTCGTAGTAATCCGAGATCACCACCACCAGGCCGCGCCGCCGGTTGAAGTCCAGGAAATGGGCGAAGGGTTTGGCGAAGTCCGTGCGCGCGCCGGGCTGGGTCTTCTCGATGGCGTGCAGCAGCCGGAACAACTGCCCCTGGCGCGAGGAGGGCGCCACGTAGTTGCGCACGTCGTCGTCGAAGACGATCAGCCCCGCCGCGTCGCGCTGCGCGTGCGCCAGGTAGCACAGCGAGGCCGCCAGGAAGCGCGCGTAATCCAGCTTGTTCACCTCATGCGAGCCGAAGGCCATGGAGGCGCTGGCATCCAGCAGCACCAGCAACTGCGTGTTGGTCTCGCCGCGGTAGCGCTTCAGGTAGACGCGCTCGCTGCGCGCGAAAACGTTCCAGTCCACGTGCCGCAGATCGTCGCCCGGGGTGTAGGCGCGATACTCGGCGAACTCCTGGCTCAGGCCGTAGTCCGGCGAGCGGTGCAGCCCGGCGACGAAGCCGTCCACCACGGTCTTGGCCACCAGGTCGAGGCCGGCGATGGACGCCAGGGTCGCGGGATCTAGGAAGCGCTGCAGCATGGGGCGATGCCCGGTCACTCCTTCGGCGCCGCCTTCCAATCCAGCAGCCGCTGCAGGATGTCGTCCTGCTTCAGACGGTCCGACTCCGCATGGAAATTGAGCAGCACGCGGTGGCGCAGCACCGGAATGTAGAGCGCGCGAATGTCTTCGTAAGCCACGTGATAGCGGCCGCGCATCAGCGCGCGGGCCTTGGCCGCCAGCACCAGGAACTGCGCGGCGCGCACGCTGGCGCCGTAGTTGACGTACTTGCGCACGAAGTCCGGCGCGCTGGCGTCGCTCGAACGGCTTACCCGCACCAGGTCGATGGCGTGGCGCGCCACCGATTCGCCGATGGGCACCATGCGCACCAGTTGCTGGAAGTCCAGGATCTCCTCCGCGTTGGTCACCGGGTCGGCCTGGGCCACGTGCGTGGTGGTGGTTAAATCGACTACCTGTAACTCCTCGTCGGCACTCAGATAGCCGAGCACGGTGTTGAACAGGAAGCGGTCCAACTGCGCCTCGGGCAGCGGATAGGTGCCCTCCAGTTCGATGGGATTCTGGGTCGCCAGCACGAAGAACGGCGCGGGTAGCCGGTAATTGTTGCCGCGCACCGTGCAGGCCAGCTCCTGCATGGCCTCCAGCAGCGCCGATTGCGTCTTGGGCGGGGTGCGGTTGATTTCGTCGGCCAGCAGCACGTTGGCGAAGATGGGCCCCTTCACGAAAGTCCAGGTGCGGTGTCCCGTGCCGGGATCTTCTTCAATGATGTCGGTGCCGGTGATGTCGGAGGGCATCAGGTCCGGCGTGAACTGGATGCGCTTGAAGAGCAGCCCCAGGGTTTGCGCCATGGTGCGGACCAGCAGCGTCTTGGCCGTGCCGGGCAGGCCGGTGATCAGGCAATGGCCGCCCACGAACAGGGCGATCATGACCTGCTCCAGCACCTCCTCCTGTCCCACGATCACGCGCCGGACCTGGCGCACGATCTCCGCCTGCACCTCCCGGAACCGGGAGATCCGGCCGCGCAAAGCCTCGGGTTCTAACTGTGGTGTCACGATGGTGGACATAGGCGACTCAGTCTTTCGATAACTCCAGTAACATCTTCTGCGCCGGACGGAACCCGGGGGCGGCTTCGAGCGACAGCAGCAATTCGTCCCGGGCGGCCTCCGGGCGGTGCGCCGAGCGGTAGGCGCGCGCCAGGTCGAAGTGCGACGCGGCGGGGTCCGTGGGGGCCTTGGCCAGCACCGCGCGGTATTCGCGGATGGCCCCGGCCGTGTTCCCCAGGCCGAGCCACAAGTCGCCCAGCCTGCGGTGCAGGTCTTCGTCGACGGGCTGGATGTAGTTGAGGCGGTCGAGCACAGCGGCCGCTTCCTTCTTATCGCCGCTCTCTTCGAGGAGGGTGGCCAATTGCTTCAGTGTATCAGGGCCGCGCCCGCCCGCCCGCATGTAGCGATCCAGCTCGGCGATGGCCGCTTTCTTATCGCCCTTGTCCAGGTATCCGTCGGCCAGGATCTGGTACACGTTGCCGGCCTCGACGAAGTCCGGATAGATGTCGCGGATGGCCGCGGCGTCGCGCATCATGGCGTCGTATTGGCGCGCCTTGCGCTCCTCGGAGACCTTCTGCAACCCCTTGCGCCACTCCTCGAAGCCCGCCACGGTCTTCCCGGTTTCCGCGTTCAGCGCCGCCAGGAAGCGCTTGTCGAACTCCTCCGGCGCCAGCCCCAACTCTTTCCGGATGACGTCCGGAGTAGTGGCCCCGCCGCCGAAGTCATGGATCATGGCCAGCAGTGTCGCCCAGCCCCACTCGCGGTTGATGTAATCGCAGATGCGTCCCGCCTGAAAGTAAGATACAACCACCTGGGCCGGATACGACGGGCGCACGAAGCCACGGTCCAACTCCGCCACCGGCAGCAACTTCTTGTCCTTGATGGCCATGATCACGTGCGGGTCCAGGCGGTCGCCCCACTCCGGCGATACGGCGGTCTCTTCGTGCACCGCCAGGCCTTCGGTGAACCAGCGCGGCACGCGGTGATGGGTCATGCCCAGCACATACACATGGCTCAATTCGTGCCACAGTGTGCTGCCCCAATGGAAACTGCCCGGCGGGCGTCCCGAGGGGCTGTCCATGGCCACCACGTATCCGAAGGTCACTCCGAGCGCGCCCAGCCCCGGCATGCCCATGGTGCGCACCGCGAAATCCTCGTGATCGGGGTAGACTTCCACCTGCACCGGCCGGTCCACGCGGAAGCCATACTTCTTATCGTAAATGTCCAGCGCGCGCAGCATCTCCGCCTCGAAGTAAGGGCGCAGTAACTCGGCTTCCTTCCGGTGCAGACGCAGGACCGTGCGGTCCGTCTTGTAGGTGACGAAGTTCTTGTAACTGTCCATCAGCCGCAGCGTGTTCACCGTTGCGGCGTCGCGGTATTGGTTCTGGTAACACTGCTCCAGCTCGGCGCGCGCTTCCTGCTCCTCGCCCAGGCGCATCAGGTTGATGCCTAACTGCGAGCGGGCGCTCCACAGGTCCGGCTGCGCGGCGATGGCTTGGCGAAATAACCGAATGCCTTCCTCATAGCGGCGGTTGAGCACCAGGATGCGGCCGGCGGTCTCGTAAGCCGCGCCGTCGTGCGGATCCCAGGCGGAGGCGGGCTTATCGTCCAGCCAGTCGATGGCCGCCAGGACGGCCTTGGCCTGCACCGCGTCCGGCGACATCTCCAGCGCCCTGTGGGCCTCCGCGGCGGCTCTCGCGGTATCGCCGTCTTCGAGCGCCAGGCGCGCCAGCAATTCCTGCGCCGCCAGCAGATGCGGATCGGCCGCCAGCGCCTTGCGGGCGAACTCCACGGCCTGGGATTCGAAATTCTCCGCGGCCACCTCCGCCAGGCCCAGCAGCGCGTCCGCGCACTTGGGATCGATGCGCAAGGCCTCGTTGAACAACTTGGCCGCCTCGGGGGCGTTGAAGCGTTCCAGAAACAGCCGGCCGTAGCGCACGCGGTATGGGGCGTTGCGCGGATGCGCCGTTACCAGCGCTTCAAACGCGTCTTTGGATTCCACGTAGCGGTGCTGCCGCCACAGCGACTCCGCCTGTTCCAGGGTTTGCGCGGAGAGCCCCGCCGCCGCGCACCACGCCGCCAGCAGCAGTCTCATTTATCCAGCGCCTCCTGCGTGCGCGCCAGTTCCAGCAACAGCGCCCCAAGCTGTTTCCTGTACTCTTCCGGAGCGATGGCGGCTTTGCCGTACTTGAGTTTGTCGATCTGCTGCTCCAACTGCTCCTTTTTGGCCAGTAACTGCAACTTAGCCGGATCCTTGGCGGCCGCGGCGGCCGCGCCGATCCGCCGCAGGGGGAATTGCGCGGCCAGCAGGCCCTCGCCATTGCCCGCCGACGGCGCGCGCACCGCTTCGCCCTTGCCGGTGTCTTCCAACACGGCGTGCTCGGTGGCCAGGCGGTTCTGCGTTTCATAGAACGCCACGGTCTTCTTATCCGCGTAGCGGAAAGCTTCGAGCGCCGAAATCACGTCGTTCTTGTCGCTGTCGGCGGCCGGATCGCCCAGCGCCTCCACCCAGTAACGCGCGAACACGGTGGCGTTCTTTTCAGTGCCGTTCTTGGTGGCCGCGATCACAATGCGGTTGGGCCGGCGCAGAAACTCGATGGAACCGCCGCTGCAACTGGTCATGTTGACCACCAGTTGCCGCGTGGCCGGAATGCGGTCCAGCAGAGCGGCCAACTCCGCGCCGGACAGGTCCGGGCCGGGCAGGTTGATCTTGTAGTCCACGCCGTCGAAGCTGCCGTGGCCGATCAGCATGAGCACCAGCGCGTCGGCGGGCTTGGCCTGGCCGGCGATTTCACTAAGCGCCGCGCGCACCTGCTCGCGCGTGCCGTCCACCAGCGTGGTGACCTTGGCGTCCGGCGCGGATTGCAGGGTCTTGCCGATGTCCTTGGCCCACATCCCGAAGCGCTGCTCATAATCGGGCTCGCCGCCCAGCCCGGTTACCGTGACATAGTAAGTGGTGGCGGGCAGCGACACCGCGGCCGCCAGCAGCGCCAGCAACAATCTCATACCGCCCCCCACCGGCGCCGCAGCACCCACTCCGAACCCCGTAACAACACCGCCAGCAGAAACACCGCCGGCATGTCCCACAGGTCCTTGGCCTCGCGCGTGGCGATGCCCGCCTCCGAATACGAGATTTCATCGGCCAGCCGCGCGGCGTCCGACGCGCGGTAATACCGCCCGCCGGTCTCCTCGGCCAGCTTCGCCAGTAACTCGCGGTTTTGCGCGGTATGGAAATTCTCCGCCACGCCGTCTTCGCGGCGGAAGGGGAGCAGGTCGCGGCCGAGCTCCTCCTGGCCGCGGCCGGCCACGATTTCGGCCACGTAGGAGCCCGGCTTTTCCGCGTTCCATTCGGCGGTGTAGGCGCCTTCCTCGAGCGGCGCGGGGGTCAGCTCGACGCTGGCGGACGCGCCGTCCGGCCCCACCACGTGCGCTTCCACCACCGCGTTGGCCACCGGCTGGTAGGCCTTGTCGCGCACCTCGGCGCGCAGCGTCAACCGGGTTTCGTCCGCCAGCACCGCGCGCGGCGTGGAGCTCACCACCCGGCCGGGACTGTCGGAAACCAGGTAGCGCAGGAGCTGCTGCCAGAAGGTGGCGTGGGTGGTGTCGGTATGGTCCTGCCACATTCTCCAGCGCCAGCTCCCGCTGGTGGCGAACAGCGCGGTGCGCCCGCGGCCGTAGTTCTCGGTGGCCAGCAGGGGCATGCGCCGCCGCCCGGCGGGCGCCGTTTCCATCAGCACCACCGCGCCCGGCTTGGCCTCGCCGGTGTCGTTGTAATTGGCGAGCTGCGGCATCTTGGTCCAGCGCTCGGCGTTGCGCTCCGGGTCCTCCACCAGCCGGCAAATGGCGCTGGCGCGGCCCTGCGCGGTCAACTCCTGGTTCGTAAAATCGCGATGGAAGCCGCCCTTGGCCTCCGGCAGGGTAACCGGCAGCAGTTCCGCCAGCGGCGAGTGCGCATAGCCGCCCTCGGCCAGCGCGAAGCGTCCCCCCAGAAACAGAATGCCGCCGCCGCGCCGGTTGGCGAACTCCCGAATCAGGTCCTGCTGCGTGGGCGTAAAGTAACTGGCCTCCACGCTGCCGACGATCAGCCCGTCGAAGCCGAACAGCTCTTCGGGCCTGGCCGGGAAGCCTTCCTCCAGCTCGTGCGGATCGTCGAAGCCCTGCCGGTAAATCTTGTTCTGGGTGGTGCGCAGCAGGCTGGCCAGCCGCAGGCTGCGGTCGTCGTCGGCGGCGCGCCGGATGAATTTGAATTCCCAGCGCGGCTCGCCCTCCAGGTACAGGATGCGCGGCTTGCGCGACTCCACGTTCACCAGGCGGCGCAGCGCGTTGTTCTCGCGATTCTCCTCGCCCGGCAGCGCCTCCACGGCGATCTCCAGCGTCTTGGGACCCGGCGATCCCGCGCTGAACGCCAGCGTCTCGCTCTGCGGCGCGCCGTCGCCCTTCAACTGCACCGGCTGCGAAGCCAGCACCCGGCCGCCCTCGCGCACCGAGACCACCGCCTTCTGCCCCGCGAAGCCGTACTGCCGGAAGGTGACCAGCGCGCTCAAACGCGCATCCGCCAGCGCGCGCGCGGGCAGCGCCGCGTCGTCGATCTCGATGTCTTTCTCCGGCTTCTCGCGCCCGACGCCGATGGTGTTCACCGGGATGTGCCGCCGCCGGATACGGGACATGGCGTCGCGCCCGATGCCACCCGCATTGTCGGCCCCGTCGGAGAGCAGCACCACCGCGCCCAGCGGCAGCGTGGCGGATTCCGCCAACACCTGCTCCAGGCTGTCGCCGATGTGCGTGGAAGCCTCGGAGGCGCGCAACTGGCCGGCCGCCTGGATGCGCTCGGCCTCCTTGCCGAAGCGGTACAGGCGCACCTGAAACTTCTGCCCCAGCGCCGCCAGCAGCTTGCGATCGAGCGCCGCGGCCGCCTGCGCGGCGCGGGTTTGGCCTCCCTCGCGGATGGCCATGCTGCGCGAATCGTCCACCATCACCGCCACCACGTTCTGCTGCGGCCGCAGCGTGGCGATGCTGATCGCCGGGCGCCACAACAGAAACAGCAGCAGCGCGATCATGGCCGTCTCCAGCGTTCCGATGGCCAGCGCGCGCGCGCCGGTCAGCAGGCCCTGGTGGCGCCGCGCCTGCCACACCAGCAGCCCGCCCGCCGTCAGCACGCCCACGCCCAGCATCCACAAAGGCCATGGCGCCAGCAGCACAAACTGCCCTTTCTCGAATACCGCGCCGGGATACTTGAAGAGAAACTCAAACATGATGAACCCGCGGCCCTAGTGCGTCATCGCGTAAATAATGTAGTTGATCCCCATGCGGTAGGCTTGCGACGTGTAGCGCTCCGGGTAGCGCGGATGGTCGGCCCACTCCCAGGCGTCGCCGTTGTCCTGGTTGAAGCAGATGGCCACCATCACCCGCCCGCGGTCGTCGTAAATGCCGCGCCAGTGCGGCGTCTTGCCGTCCTTTTCCCAGATCCGGCCGGTGTACCAGTATTGGATGCCGGGCACTTGCACACGCTTTCCCAAATCATACAAGACGTGAAAGATGGGGTCCTGGTTATCGATTTCCACGATGGGCCGGTCCGGGAACACCCGCCGGATGCTCTCCAGGAAGACGTTCCATTCGCCGCTGCCGTGAAAATCGTCACACATGAAAAAACCGCCGCGCAGCAGATACTCGCGCATCTTCGCGCACTCCGCGCCGGTCAGGCTCCAGTGCCCCACTTCCACCGCGTACAGCCAGGGCCAGTTGAAGACTTCGTCGCCGTCCAGATCCACCACCTGCTCCGACGAACGGGCGTGGATGCGGGTGAGCCGCCGCACGCCCTGCACGAACTGGCGGTCCGCCTTGGGGTAGTCGGTCGGCCAACTGCCGGTTTCGCCGAACACGCTGGCGTGCCGGCCGGAGGGATACATCAGCCGCGTGAAGGCCCACTCGGTCTTTTCGTAGGCGTCCGCGGGCACCGGGTAAGGGTCGTCCTCGATTCCTGGAAATTGACGGAAGGTGGCCTGAAGCGCGAGCATCGCCGTCACGGAAAACGCCGCAAGACTAGCGCGCATGCACAATCGGCGGCGCATTTGGACCAGGCCCTCGTATGTGTTTCAGGATAGCATGCGCGCCGCCGTGGGAGTCCGCCGTCAGGCTTCTTCAATGGCAGCCCAGGCAGCGGAAGTGCCGCCCGTGGCACACCGCGCAGGCGCCTTCGTCCAGCCCCAGCTTCCCGGATGTGTGGGTGTCCAGAAAATCGGGCGTATGGCTGGCGGGCTTCAGCCTGGCGTCCTTGGCGTGGCAGAACTCGCAACTGAAGGGCGGGTCGATCTGGCCGTGGCACACCAGGCAGTCCGCCATGGCGGGCAGCGCGCTCCGCTCCGGACGACGGGAATCCTCCAGCCCGCGATGGCACGCCTCGCACGGATTGGCCGTCGAGAGCCGCGCCCGCCAGTCCGCCGGCGGCGCCGCCAGGTAGGTCCCCTTGGCGATGGCCGCCGCGATCACCGGCGCCACATTGCCCATCTTCAGGTGCAACTGGTGATCGAAGCGCGCCAGTCGCGTGGCCATGGGCGCGCCGGGCGCCGCGGTCTTGTGGCATTGCAGGCAGACCTCCGCCCTGGGCAGCAGGTTGTCGTCCGCACGCGTGCTGGTGAGCGCCGCCGCGTGGCACACCGCGCAATCCAGCCCGGCCGAAAGGTGCACGCCGTGCGCGAACGGCGCCGCCGCCGCGCAGCCCACCGCCGCCGCTAAAAACAGGAATCGCAATTAATGTTTATAGCTGACGCGCCACAGCTTGTTGCCGCCGTCGTCGGAAACCAGCAGGCTCCCGTCCGGCAGGATCAGCAGGCCCACCGGCCGCCCCCACACATCGCGGCTGGACGGCGAGATCATCCATCCCGTCAGGAAGTCGCGCTCGGGACCCGACGGCCGTCCGTCGCGGAAGGGGATGAAGGCCACCTCGTAGCCCACGCGCTGGGCGCGGTTCCAGGAGCCGTGCATCGCCAGAAACGCGCCGCCGCGATACTCCGCGGGGAACTGCTTGCCGGTGTAGAATTCGAAATCCAACACCGCCTGGTGCGCCGGCAGCAGCGGCACGTCCGGGACGATGGTCTTGCGCACCAGCTCCGGCGCCTTGCCCTTGTTGCGCGGATCTTCGTTGGGACCGATATAGGCATACGGCCAGCCGTAGAAGCCGCCCTGCTGGATGTGGGTGAAATAGTCGGGCACCAGGTCGTCGCCCAGCGCGTCGCGCTCCTGCACCGCGGCCCACAGCGTGTCCGTGCCGGGATACCAGTGCAGGCCGATGGGATTGCGAGTGCCGGCGGCGAAGGTTTCGTGGCCGCTGCCGTCCGGGTTGTAGCGGTTGATTGCCGCGCGCACAGGGTCCTCGCCGGTGGAAACGTTGGAGGCCGAGCCCACCCCGACGTACAGCTTTCCAGCGCCGTCGAACAGCAGGCTGCGCGTCCAATGCCCGTGGGCGAAGCCTTTCAGCGAGACCACCTCCTGGCCCGGCCCCGCGGTCATGGTCTTGGCGTCATACCGGTAACGTTTGACCGATTGCGGCTCGCCCACGTACAGGTAATCGCGCCAGAAGGCCAGCCCGTAGGGGCGGTCCAGGCCCCCGATCACCTTTTTCACGGGGTGTGCGCCGTACCCGTCCGCCTGGTTCAGCGGCATAGCATAGACCGCGCCGTCCGGACCGTCCGCCGCATCGCTCAGCAGCAGTTCGCCGCCCGGACCGAGCAGCATGTAGCGCGGCCGCGCGAAGCCTTCCGCGTAGACCCCGGCGGTGAAGCCGGCCGGCGCGTGCAACTGCGCGCCCGCGGGCCGCGGGATCACGTGCGGACCGTTGTTCGCCGATGGCGTGGCATAGGGCGGCGCCAGCTTCACGTCCGCCGCGAAGAAGGCGGCCGCGGCCGCCAGACCAACGGCGGCGCCCGTTAGAAATCCACTCTTGCGCATCCGTCCATTCTACAACGCGCCCGCGCGCGGCCCGCCGTGCTAGTCTTATCTCATACAGGATGAGCCTGGAGGAGGGGGCTGTTTCGCATACAAG
>VFSW01003984.1_pt1 | contig 22075 bp, 14 predicted proteins | sample 5358111 | NCBI WGS metagenome assembly VFSW01 (sample SAMN11554181, study PRJNA540505) | mine drainage metagenome | isolation source: sediment from site ElyBrook_90M | place: USA: Ely Copper Mine, Vershire, VT | collected 2017 | reverse complement strand
CACATCACGCCGCTAAAGCGGCGTCATGTGGTCTATTTTTGCTCCGGCGCGTACAAGGTGCGCCAACGCAGATTGGCTGGAATGGGCGAACGATAGCCGGATTCAAGCATTTCAAGCTGCTGGTCCTGGTCGTCAATGATCTTGAGGAAGAACATCCAGCAGAGCTGGGAGATGCGCTGGGCGTCGCCATCGACGCCGGAGTCCTGGCGCATGACGTCTTGAATGGATTTCACTGTGTTGCGTACGGACATTTGGTTACCTAATTGTGCTGATTGAGTGCGTTCCTGATCGCGTCTGTCATTTCATAGAGGGGATCGTCTGCGGGGGGTGGGTATAGCACATTTTTGCCAACCACGGGGAAATCCTCTTTCTGCCAGAATGATTGCGGATTGAATCGAAACTTGGCGATTAACCTGAGACCAAAGTCGATTTCGTAGTGCGCGTAGAGTTCCTTTTGTTCGAATTCTGCTATCTCAGGGTACTCGCCCAGAAGATACCCCTCCTGAATATGCGGACGCCGAGCCGACGGCGGGCATATGCTTGACAGTCGAACAATCTGAAGTCCAGCTTCAGCGCTTGCAGTAATGGCACCGCTCACGTTCGGCACGCCTAGAACAAACACATACGCCTCTTCCGCATTTGCAGAAGTTGCAAAAGAAGCAGCGATCCGGAGTGACTGTGTCACGTCTAACAGGGGTGTGGGACATACTTCATAATGCTGGAGGATAGCCCAGCGCACAATTCTGTGCCGTTTTACCCACTGATTTCCGAGGACCTGTCTCTGAGAATAGGAGTCGGCCAATGACCGTTCGGCATTTTCCAGAAGCTGAAATCGCTGAATGAGGGTCTCAGGAGATGGGTTTCTACCCGAACTGTCTCTGAATAGTGATGGCTTAAGCGACGTATTGTGCTGAAAGTTCTTGTGGTCCTTACTTTGACCGCGAAACATTAGTACATAATCACGATTTCTGAACTGCAGCTCGGCAACTTTGTTGGCCAATTCGAAGTACGAACCTACGCAGTGTGGATCTGCTTTTCGTATCGCCGTGCATTTGCACTGCGTTGCGTCATTTAGTTCAGAGCAAAATGACCATAGTTCTTTTGAACCGATAGTTTCCATGAGTCAAGCTACCTTCTGGTAGAGGGCTGATTGGAGTTCCTGGACGGCGGCGTCGAATGCCGCGCGTGTCCCGAATTCCTTGATGAGTTGGAGAGGTGTTCCCATCGCATTGAGCGGCGGAATCTGCAACACTCGCGGGTCACCCAGATCGATGATGCCCTGATCCTGATACTTCTGCAACAGGGCCTCGAGTACGGCGCGGGCCTGTGGACCGTATTTAGTGAAGACATCGCGCTTGCGCACATTGTCAGCCAGCTCGCGGCGGGTGAGAGCAGGCTGGTCGAAGGCGACGTGACATATGAGATCGAAGGGGTCCAGATCCTTACCGACTTCTTCGGCCAGCGGGTCGAGGGATAGGCCTTCGTTGGCGAGTTCATCAATGATGATCTGCTTGCGGTCAGCCAATTTCCAGCGCCGGAGGAAATCGTCGAGGCTGGCAAAGCGGTTCTTCAGGGCTTTCTTTGTGAAATCCCGCAGGGTTTCGGTGATGAGCTTGCCATCTTCGTCGAGGTACTCGACGCGCTCGGCAACGATGGTCACCCCGACTCCATCAACATAAACCTTGCGTCGCCGGACTCCGCCGGGGGCCAGATCGATGTTGGGCGGCTCACCGTCGATGATTACCTCGTCATCGCCGGGCTCGGGCGGAATGGGATCTTCCTCGTCACCGGGTGGCGGCACATCCTCTGGCGGAGCGATGGGGTCATCCTCGCCAGGTTCGTAAACGACAATCGGCGGGCCATCGAAGCCAGGGTCGGCAAAGTGGCTTGTCGCGCCGCGGAAGTCGATGAGGGTGAAGTAGAACTTCTTCGTATCCTCATGGACGCGCGTGCCGCGACCAACGATTTGCTTGAACTCGGTCATGGAGCCGACTGTACGATCAATGACGATGAGGCGGCAGGTCTGCACGTCTACGCCAGTGGAGAGCAGGCGCGAGGTGGTGACCAGCACCGGATACTTTGACTCTGGATCGATGAAATTGCCCAACTGCGCCTTGCCTTCGGTGTCACTGCCGGTGATGCGCATGACATACCGCTGGTTCTCATTGCACATGTCTTGGTTCTCGTTGACCAGTGCGCTGCGCATACGAGCGGCGTGCTCTTCATCGACGCAGAAGATGATGGCCTTCTGGTAGCGGTCGCCGGTTTCCTTCAGGAAGTCCGTAACCTTGGCCGCAACCAGCTTGGTGCGGTCGTCGATAACCAGGGTGCGATCGAAGTCCTTCGTGTTGTAGAGCCGATCTTCCACCTCTTCGCCATCGCGATCAGTCTTGCCAGGCTCGGGCCGGTATCCGTCGATATCCACATCGACATGAACCTTGACGACCTTATAAGGAGCAAGGAACCCGTCCTGAATGCCCTGGCGGAGCGAGTACGAGTAAACCGGCTCGCCGAAGTAGTTTATGTTCGAAGCGTAGGCGGTTTCCTTGGGTGTTGCAGTCATGCCGATTTGGGTGGCATCAGAAAAGTGGTCGAGAATCTCGCGCCATGCCGAATCCTCGGCAGCGCTGCCGCGATGGCACTCGTCGATGACGATGAGGTCGAAGAACCCCGGCGAAAACTCGCGGTAGAGTTTCTTGCGCTCCTCAGGGCCGGTGATGGCTTGGTAGAGCCCCAGGTAGACCTCGTAGGCTGTGTCAATGCGGCGCTTCTTGTCGACGGCAGTGGTGAGTTGGACCTCAGAGCCGTCTGCCCGCTCTATGGTTTTGGCATCCGTGCTGAGCTTGGCCATGGCAGCACCAAAGGGTCGGAAGTCATTGACCATCGTTTGATCGACGAGGATGTTTCGGTCAGCCAAAAAGAGAATGCGCTTCTTGCGCTTGGATCTCCATAGTCGCCAAATGATCTGGAAGGCCGTATAGGTTTTGCCGGTGCCAGTGGCCATGACCAGCAGAATGCGGTCCTGCCCTTTGGCGATGGCTTCAATGGCTGCGTTTACGGCATTGCACTGGTAATAGCGCGGGGATTTGCCGCTACCGTCGTCGAAGTAGTCTTGGAGGACGACCTTTTCCTCGTCGTCGGTCAACCCCTTCCATGACCGATACCGTGCCCACAGCTCCGCAGGAGACGGGAACTGATCGAGGGTGAGGTTGGTCTCTTTCTTCGCGTTGTCGGCCGTGCCGTCGTGAAAAAGGAAACCATCGCCATTAGAAGAGAACACAAAGGGGATTTCGAGAGTGGCAGCATAGCCGAGAGCCTGCTGGATTCCGTCGCCAACGCTATGGTTGTTGTCCTTGGCCTCGATAATGGCGATGGGGATATTGGGCTTGTAATAAAGGATGTAGTCGGCCCGCTTGGCTTTGCCACGCGAAACAAGCTTGCCGCGCACGATGATCCTGCCCTTGGTAAAGGACACTTCCTCGCGGATTTGTGACATCGGATCCCAGCCAGCCAGTAGGATGGCTGGCGTGATGAATTTGGAACAAACGTCTCGCTCGCTGAGGTCTTTCCGGTTCATGCAGCTCACTTTGCTCGCAGGAAAAACGCCTGCCTCAATGCCTTAGCTTAATTGGCGTGGGAAAACTGCTGCTTTGGGCAACTCGTGACAGTATAAAGGCGTAGGTCAGGCTCATGTCGCATATCCGGTTGATCAAAGCCAGATTCAGTATCAAACGCTAGGTCTAATCTCTCCGCCTTTCAGACGGAAAGCTTCCAGCATCCGTTCTTCTTTAAGATGCTGGTTTTATAAGGAACCAAAAGCCGCCTTGCAGCGGGAGTGGCCGTGCTGCCAGACGAACTCGTCAAGACGCTGGAGGCATCGATTCAGCAAGCCAAGCCAGACTACAACGCAATCAAGGCAGCGGTCGCTCAGAATGAAGTGGTGCCAGGGACCAAAGTGAGGCGCAGGACCTACTTGAGGGTAGCTTAAGGATAATTGTCAGCGCCGCTGGAAGTGTTCCGGATTATCTGAATGATCTGGAACACCTTATGCTGGGTCGCTACAATGAATAATTAATCGACTCCTGCCTCAAAACGGCGCCGTAGAGCACACCCTGTTCAGAGGGAGCGTGAATGCCTGATCCACGGGACTTACTTATCTGCCTTCTTGATTACATCAAGGAGCAGGCCAAGCAGATCAATCCGGCGGCTTACCGACTGGCGAACGCGAAGGGGTTCCAGCGTCAGCGGGGCGACATGGCCGGATTGCCCGGAGTCGAGTTTGACATCAAGGTTGCGGGAGATCACGTTTGGCTGAGAATCCCTCGTCTGGTCGCCGAACCGCCTCCCGCGCCTCAACCTGCACATAAGGCATTGCTTCGGTTCAGCGTCGATCCCAACGGCCTGCCTCCGTCGATTGATGAGCTGGCCGTCGCCAGGCAAATCAACCAGCGGGTACAGGCCGCGAAGGTCCGGAACGAACTGATCGACGGAGCTCAGGTTGAAGCACGGGTGAAGGCCGCCGCGGCCGAGATTCTTTCCGCCTATTCAGCTGTATGGACACGGTGGGCCACAGGCGAAAGACCACGCCGCCAGACCATTGCGCTCTATGGCGACTTCTTCACGCTGATGCACCAGATGGAAGCCGAGCAAACCAGCAAGCCGCAGGAACTGATCTGGGGTATCGGCATCTCGTCGTGGTTGCTGAGGACGGAGAAAGACACCGTCACGTTCGAGTACCCCCTACTCACTCAGGCAATGGAGCTTTCGATTGATGACCGATCCATGGCGATCGAGATTCGGCCAAGAGCCACAGAGACTGTTGTGGAGTTGGATGCGTTTGTCGCCTGCCAGATCGCCGGAACCATTGAGGTCGAGCGAAGCGCCATAGCACAACTAGCAAGACAGAAAGACCGGCCAACGACGCCATTCGATCCCGGCAGCTATTCGGACGTACTCAAGTTGATCGCCGGCAACCTCGACAGCGAGGGCCAATACAAGGAAGTCCTGAACCAGAACGGAACGGCCCCGCCAGCGAGCGCACACCTCGTCGTAACCGACGCCTGGGTATTGCTCTCCCGGCCGCGGACGATCAACTTTCTCTTCGAAGACCTCAAGCGTCTGCAGGAGAAGCTCGAGGACGGCTGCACCATCCACGATGGACCACTGGCACTGGTGATAGAGCCGTCCGATGAGCCGCTCACGTTTGAGCAGATCACGTTTCGCGGTTTGTCGGGTCGCGGAGCATCGACATCGAGTGGGAAAGTCGAAGAGTTGTTCTTCCCGCTGCCCTATAACGACGAGCAAGTGACTATCGTGCGGCGCCTGAAGCGTGCTCCCGGTGTGACGGTCCAGGGACCGCCCGGTACGGGCAAGACGCACACCATTGCCAACGTCATCTGCCACTACCTTGCGAGCGGCAAGCGGGTTCTTGTCACCTCCCGCGGCGAAGCGGCACTTTCGGTCTTGCAGGAAAAGATTCCCGAAGAGGTGCGCGCGCTAACCGTCGCTCTACTTACCAGTGACAGAGAGGGTATCCGCCAATTTCAGGGCTCGATAGAAGCCATCCAGCATAAGGTATCTCAGATCAATCCGGCGTTGACCCGTCAGGAAATCGAACGGCTGCGCAGTTCCATTGACCGTGCCCATGCGGAGTTGATTACGATTGACCGCAGAATCGACGAGATCGCACAACAACAGCTTTCGGCGATCGAGGTTGACGGCGTTGAGATGCGCGCCCAAAAACTTGCCGAACTGGTCGTCTCTGGCAGGGATCGGTACGGCTGGTTTGACGATGAAATCACCCTCTCCGCGCATCACGCTCCTCCGCTATCGTCCGACGAGGCAAGCCGACTTCGCGGGGCGCGACGGGCGCTTGGCAAAGATCTCCACTATGTGAGTGCGCGTGTACCGGGAGCGGATAACTTTCCGTCCGTCGCGACGATTTGTGACTTGCACGACGTTCTCGTCAAGAGGGGTTCCATCGAAGAAGAGGTACGGAGTGGCGAGCTAACACCTCTTAAGGCGAACACTCCCGAAGTATTCGAATCGGCGCGCGCGTTGGTGGGGTTGATCGGGGAGATGATCGCTCTGACCGATGAGCTGCAGGACGTAAATGAATCGTGGCCTTTTGAATTGAGGAAGAGGTGCGGACATGCTTCCTTTGCTTCAGAGAGTTCCGCGCTGGAGTCGCTGTTCGAGGACCTGGACGCGCTAGTTGAGGCGAGAGCGCGATTTCTCAGGTTCCCGGTGTCTTTCCCAAGCGAAGCCCTTCAGGATGAGAAGACCGCAGAGGCCGTATCGCGGGCGGCAGAGACGGGCAAGCCGTTCGGCTTGCTATCCATTGGAGCGGGCGCCGCGAAGGAATACATCGCGGAAGTGCGCGTTCAGGGAAGAGCTCCGGCAAACCGGGACGATTGGCAGAAGGTGAAGGAGTGGATCGCACTCCACCAACAGGTATTGACGTTCGAGACTCGCTGGAACGCGCTTCATCAACTACTCTCCGTTCCTGCTCTCTCAGGCGGAGTCACATCTCTGCGGCAACTCGAATTAACTGCCCTCTCTGCGCAAAAGGCGCATCGTTTAGCAACTCACTACGACGTGCAGTTTGGGAGGCGCACCTCCGAGATCTTTGAGAACGGATTTGGGTTGACCGCCCGGACAGGGCGCGAGGATTTGGAGGGACTGCGCGAACAACTGGCTCAACATCTCACCTTTGCAAGCCTCTCCAGTGCCGCAATCCAACTAAGCGATATTCAAGAGAAGCTCGCTGGAAAATCCGGGCCTGCGTCAGATGCGCTACGAGTGTTTGTGCGCGACATTCTCGGGAATGAGGGGATGGCAAGGGAGCGCGTCGGCGCTCAGTATGCGGAACTGATTGCGGAACTGCGCCGAATAGCTGCACTTGCCAGCAACCTGACCTTTGTGGCCGATGCAGCCAATCGGATCGAAGCGGCTGGCGCGCCCAAGCTAGCTGCGCGGACTCGGTCAGTGCCCGTTGCGGCGTCAGGTGAAGACACCGCTTTTCCGACCACTTGGCGGGAGGCCTGGAACTGGGCACGAGTACGGACGCACCTCGATCAGATTGAAGCGAGAGAGGAATTGCTAACTCTGGCGCGTCGACGGCGTGAAGTAGAAGGTGGCCTGGCACGGTTTTACCGCGAGATGGTGGCTAAGGCAGCCTGGCTTGCCACCAAAGAGAACGCCACACCAAAAGTCCTTGGAGCTTTAGCTGGATACGCGACCGCCGTACGGAGAATCGGCCAGGGCACGGGGCCGAATGCCACCCGCTACCGACGGGACGCTCGCGAGATGATGTATGACGCCGCCGGCGCAGTGCCATGCTGGATCATGAACCACAGCCGGATCTCCGAGGCCATGCCGGCAGACATTGGTGCGTTTGATCTGGTGATCGTCGATGAGGCAAGCCAGTCGGACCTCTGGGCTCTCCCCGCAATCCTCCGTGGAAAGAGAATCTTGGTTGTTGGCGACGATAAGCAGGTCTCCCCGGACGGCGGCTTTATCGAGAGCACTCGCATTCAGGAGTTGTTGGACCGATTCCTCACAGAACAGCCATTTGCAGCTGAGATGACACCTGAGAAATCTCTCTACGATCTGGCTGCGCGAGTATTCGCGGCCGACCAGGTGATGCTCCGCGAACACTTCCGCTGTGTGCCGCCGATTATTGCGTATTCGAACCGCACGTTCTATCAAAATCAGATTCTGCCGCTTCGGATTCCACGAGCTTCTGAGCGGATCGAGCCGCCACTGGTCGACATTTACGTCGAGGGCGGCCTGCGCGATGCGCATGATCGGAACGATTGCGAGGCGCAGGCAATCGCCGACGAGATCACTGCGATCCTCGCCAATGAGAGACTGGCTGGCCGTACTATCGGCGTTGTCTCTCTTCTAGGGAGCGAACAGGCAAAGCACATTGATTCGGTCGTTACCCAGCGGTGTGACGCAGCCGAGCTCCGGCGACGCAAATTTCTCTGTGGAGATGCCCGCGCCTTTCAAGGAAGTGAACGGCACATCATGTTTCTTTCGATGGTCGCCGATGCTCGGAACTGCAAGGCATTGTCTGGAAGCATGTTCGATCAGCGATTCAATGTCGCGGCGAGCCGCGCCCAGGACCGAATGTACCTGGTGCGTTCCGTCGTCGCCTCCGACCTTTCGGACAAGGACATTCGCGCCAGCCTGCTCTCTCACTTCGACAAGCCGATGGTGCTCAATACCGAAGACACCACCAAGCTCATTGACCTCTGTGAATCTGGATTTGAGCGCGATGTGTATACGGAGCTTACTCGACGTGGATACAGAGTCATCCCCCAGGTGAAGACGGGTGCCTACAGGATCGACATGGTGGTTGAGGGTGCTGGCGATGTGCGTCTTGCCATCGAGTGCGATGGCGACGAATATCACGGTCCAGACAAGTGGGCGCATGACATGAACCGCCAACGCATCCTCGAGAGAGCGGGCTGGGTCTTCTGGCGCTGTTTCGCCTCAACTTGGACGCTCCGGAAGGACGAGGTTGTCTACGAGCTTTGCGAGCGCCTGAACATGATGGGGATCGAGCCGCTCGGGGCGCTCGAGCATACGAGTACGATGGTCGAGAAACGTATCTGGCGTGCCCCGGTTGAGGACGTTATCGTGTCTGACTCGGGCAAGGAAGGGCTGCAGGCAAGCCTGCTTTGATCGGTCACGCTGCTAAATGGTGAAGAGGCTTAGTGCTCGCGCCCAATGAGACGACGTGACCAGGTTGACGCCTACCCCGTTTGCCTCATTGGTATGCCGCCGCAGCAAGTCGTATGTTCGGTGAGCAATGGGGCTGACATTCGCCCGGTCGGAGAAGAAGTCCCTCACATAACGCATAGAGAATCCCGCCAGAATGTCCGCAACCTGAACCCCAATCGACTTGGTCGAACTCGCAAAGCTGAGCGACGCGGACTCTTTGAAATTGAACTCCGAGTGAGGTGTAAACATCTCGGCCGCCCGCTCGCGAAGGGCTTCTGCGATGCCTTTGCTGCTCTCGAGAATCTCGTCGAACTGAAGCTGCTCATCGTGGACCAAGCGAACATCGGCGAGACTCCCCTTCTGGTAAAGGTTGATCCGCGCGTAGATGTTTGTGAACGCGGAAAGGTTCGGTAAGATCCAGACACGCTTTTGGTACTTGTTATCGTCGGGAATCGGAAGGTAATCAAGGAAGGCATCTCCGCGTCCCTCAGCACGAGCCCCCTCGTAATCTTTCTGAGCGGTATATGCCAAGTCCCAAACGACGGCGGCAACCTCTCCTGTGCCGGCATCTGCGCGAGCGAATTCGATCAGGGCAGAAAGCTGAGCGCTGAGGGTCTCGTGAGACGGCGACAGGCACGCCTCAATGAACTTCGCAAAGACCGCGTCGGGGACCCGCTCGAACAGGTAGTCCGCGACGAGATTCTGAAAGAAATGAGTCCGTGGATCCGCCGCGAGACCTCGGATAGGCGGAAGCAACTGGCGCGACGTCATGTGCGCGGCCAGGTAGTACTTCTTGTTCATGACTTCCAGGAAGAACGGATAGCCTTCCGCGCAGATCAGGTCCACAATTTCATGCGTAAACTCCGGCCGCTCCCGGCGAGCTGACGACTTGATCTCGTCAAGCCGGATGCCGTGCTTTTCCCGCAGGTGGTTGACCTCCCGTTCGAGTGACGGTTCATCCGCGATCCCAACCGCGGCCAGACAGAAGATGGGCTGGTCGTTGAATCCAGACAGAGTGTTCAGCCGCACGACGTCGCCTGTCTGCCCGCTCTCATCGATGAAGTAATTCAGATAGGCTCCGCTGCTAAGAGGCTTCTCAGATTCCGCGCGATGCGGTCTTTGACCTCTTGCGCCGAGGACTTGCGAACCTCCGCGATCGCTTGCACCGTCTGGCCGACGTCAGAGGGACGGGCCGGCTTCTCATTCATCTGCGTGAATGGCCCGTCGGTCTCCGTCAGGATTCTGTCGCCTCCGAGGCCTTCGACCAGGCGACGCCCTCTCTCGTTCGACAGCATCTGAGCGTTGATCGAGAAATAGCATCCCAGTTCCGCCGCGCGTCGCGCCTCTGACGGCGATCCGCTGAACCAGTGCAGAATGATCGCCCCTTTTGACGAAGAGAAATGCGCTTCAATCAAATCGAGCACCATCTTTGCCGAACGGACACTATGGACGCTCAGGACCTTGTTGCCCTCGCGCGCGCACCGCTGAAGTACATGCCCGAAGACTTCCTTCTGCAGATCGAGGGAGTGATAATAACGAGGGCCCGCATCGATGCCGACTTCTCCTACATATCGTGCCTCGCTCAGGTACTGGTCCCATAGCGGTACTTCGTCCTTCCGTTCGTGGACGAGCTGGGGATGCAGGCCCAAAGCAGCCCGGACAAATCGAGTCCTTTGCGTAACCTCACGATTGCGCGGCCACGCTTTGGGTGTGGTCGTCACTGTAAGCGTGTAGACACCCGCCTGCTCCGCCTCTTCGACCGCGGAGACGAAGTCGGGATAGAGGTCGAGATGACAGTGAAGATCGACGTAGTGTGATGTCATCTGAAATTTTTAGGCAGGTCTCGTTGTCACATGCGCGAGCAGTTTGCCGACTTCCTGCATTCCTCGCAGATAGACCCCGGCCAACGCAGCGTGGTGGTCAGCAGACTCGTCGCTGAGTGGACCGGACTTATGAATAAGGATAGATGCGAGGTTCGGCCTCTTCGCAAGCCTGGCGATGGCGAGTTGGAAGGAGCGTACCTGGACTCCTTCGGCCTGCATTGAGTTGAGCGGCTCACTGCGGAGATCCGGTAGCGTGTACGTGGTTGGGTCGGTGGCGCGAGTTCCGGCCTTGATCGCCGCTCTGCGAATGAGGCACGGCAGGCAGAAGCCACAATGTTCGATTCCATGCCCTTGCCAGCGTCCTTTGGTTGGTGATGAGCAGGAAAGGCTCTCCGGGATCGCCCGCTTCAGGAGCGACGGATTGGCGCATTCGGCGACCATCTCGCCCTTCGTCTTGTCCCAGTATGGATTTTCAATGGTCACTGGAATCCCAAGGCGCTGCAGGAGCTCATTCCACCGCGCGATGTAAAAGGGATGGGTGGTGCGCGTGCTCAATGAGCCGAGTCGCAACTGGTCGAGCGGCACATTTAGCGCGATAAGCCCGTTCTCCGGCGCGAAGAGACGGCAAGGCTTACCGAAACCGCTGCCCGCCAGCGCGCCAGTGGCAAAAAACAGGAAGGAGCGGCCGCGCGTGGAGTCCTCGGCGGCAACGTCTTTCACAAGTTTCTTGTCAAAGTTCATCCAGACCCGGAGTCGCTGGAACGGGCGATCCGGGTATTGAATTTCGAGCCTGCGGAAGAGTTTCTCCTGCGCCGCGCTTACGGCGCCCTCGCCGGCGTGGCTGACGAAGAGCGGGTTTTGGCCTTGCTCGAGCGCGTCGACCGCTCCAATCAAACTGTCGAGACCACCGGAAAAAAGAGAGATCCTGTCGAATTTCAGCTCCGGTACTACGAGTGGCTCCGCTGCGACGAATCGGTCGAAGCCTTCCGGCCGTGGGCGGAACTCGAAGGTCCAACGATCTCCAGTCAAGAAGTTCAGCATCCGCTGCAGAAGCCCGGAAACGCCGTCCCAGCGCGCAACATCGCTCACCGGAACTACTAACCGAATCTCTCGTGTCCAGCTGTCCTGCGATTCCGTATGGCGCGAGATCCGGGTATCCGCAGCGTGGATATGCGCCGCGAGTACCAGCAGGTCCACTCCTACCTCGGAAGGGTAAACGCCCATCGGTGCCAACTCATCAAGCGCCGTGCCGATTCCATGGTCTAGGCGTTGAATACCCTGCACGAACTCGACGGAGGTCGCGACCTCATCTTCCGCCGCTGGGATAGCGACTTTATCCTTGAGTCCGAATCTTCCAAACAGCAAGTGACGGCTCATGGCTTATCCACCTCCGCTTCCGCCAGGCTCTGGAGTATCGAGTAGGCCTGCTCATAGACCGTATCGATGGTCCGCGTGACCTGCTCCTGGGGCATGCTCGTCCCCACCTGATTCGCCGCAAAGGCGTCCGTGACGCTGCGCTCGACGAATTCAAAGATTTGACCCTGAATATCCGCTGCCGCCGTAGCGTCCTGAGGAAGCGTGATGGATTGTGCGCCGATGTCGTTACAAAGGCGCGCTTCGATGGCATGGGCGACGTTCAGTTCGAGAATCGTCTGGACCTGGCCCGCGGTGAGCGTATCGAAATCCGTGATGCCGTTTTCCGCCAGATCGACGATGGTTTCAACGAATGCCTCTCGGGCGATGCTGTCGTCGATGGCTCCGCCATCGGGGCACACGACCTCCATGATGCCGAGAAAGATCTCTTCGATGGGACGTCCGGCGAGCCGTTCGAGGCCGATGGAACGCAATGCCGTAGCTGCGTTGCCGCCGATGGCGGAGTTGAGGACGCCGGCCAGTTGCGCCGTCGACCTGCGCGACACGGCCATCCTCCTACCCGCATTGCGGCTCCCGCCAGAAGAGTTCGACACGTAGTGAGAGAGCGCGCGCCCGAGACTCTTCCGGTCACTGCCACCTGACGAGACGAACCGGGTGAAATTGTTCCGTGCGGAGGTATAACGCCGCGGATCACCCGCAGGAGGAACCGGGGGCAACGACGGTGCAGCGGGCACTCCTACTCCATTGGTGGGGGGCAGCACTCCGGGTAGCGGGTTTGCTGGTTCGCCCCCGTCTGCTGGCGGCGCTGGCGCAGGTTGAGTGCCGTCCGTTCCGCCTCCATCGCCTCCGTCGCTCAACCAGCTGGGGATGAGTGGCTTCGAGCCGCCAGAGCCGCCGTAGGAGTTTGATGTTCCCACTATCGTCCTCCCTGGGTGCGCGTCCGGAGGGTATTCGCAGCGGTGAGTTTCAGGATGGAGCTCCCATTCTTGCCCCACCCGCCAAGCAACTGATCGAAGCGCTTGACGGCATCTGCATCCTTGAGAGCCGTCGTCCAACCGCTGCATGCCCAGGGGCCGAGGTGATTTGCCGGCAGCGCTTCTAGGAAGTCCAGGAGGTTGGTCTGCAGGGAAGGCTGCGCTCGTACCAGCACCGCAATTCCATCCACACCATCCGGAGCCTTCTCGAACGAATCGGACGCGATGATCCGAGTGCGGAGCATTTCGAAGACCTGAGCCGCCTCCGGAGGAGCGAGTGAGCGCAGATTCGCCTCTTCGCCCTGCACCGCAAGCCTCGCTCCCATCAAACGCTCCGCGATGGACGCGATCTGCCCGAATGCGGTTCCCGCGCCGAAGAAATCCTTCCGGTCCTTGGTTACGAAGAGGTAGGGGCGCAGATCCGTCTTCGCGAGTGAAGGTTCGAGACCGGCCCACTCGAGCGTATTGGGAGACGCCAACCATTCGGCGAGAAGGACACTTGTCTCGCCCTCGGCAGGCACCGCGTCGCTCTTCGCGGAGGGCCGCTTGCCAGCGGCCTCGTCCTTGTTCGCGTGTGACTTTCCAGAAGCCCCGCTCTTCTTCTTCGCGGCGGCCTCCAGCGCGCCGAGATCCGGGCAAATCCCGTTAGGCGCAGCAGCGGCGGCCGTTGCAATTTGCTCGAAGACGCGACTGTTGAAGCGTTCTGCCAACATCAACTTTGCCAGCACGGGCAGCTTCACGTCATCGCCAAAGCCGCGTGCCTCAGCCGATGCCTGCCGCAGAATCAAAGTGTTCAAGAAGCGCTTGATCTGCCGTGGATTCCCTCGGGTTCCGCTCGCAAGGATCGGGCCCACCTGGTCGGAGATCAGCAGTGCATTATGAGCGCACCTCTCCTTCTGGCCTAGAGCTGTCTTTGTGGTGGCCGCGTCGAGCACGCCGCCGAGCCACGGTCTCGTCAGGAGACCTCTGGCTACCGTGATCAGCTGGTTGAACGCAGGATCGTTCTCGCCCAGCTCTGCGCCCACGAGGAGCAGGGTGACGTAGATGCGTGTCTCCGTTTGACCCAGCGTTGGGATACGGAACGGGATCTGGATCAGCTTCTCGAGGTAATTCCGCGCATAGGACTGAGGGCCGGTGCTGTCCGGCAACTCGGGAAAATGCTTCCGAACCGAATATTCGATCATGGCCTCGTCTGCAGCTACGACGAAGGCGGTGCGTGCCGTGAAGACAAAGAGCCGGATCGCTTCGAGCGTCTCAATAGCGGTCTCCGGGAGGCAGCGATCGAGATCATCGCCCAGCACGATGAGCTGGTCGATCCTTGCTTCATCGAGCAGCTTGTCGAAGGCCTTCCGGAACTCCGCGATCTCCGCGGGGACATTGCTCGTTCTCTCTTTCTCCTTCAGTAGTTCCTTGGCGCCATCGACGATCTCGCCGACTTTTTCCTTCGAGAAGTTGGCGGGATCTGCCAGCGTTCCTTCGAGGCTGGTCAGCAGGCCCATCATTCCAAGTTCGTGATGACCTGAATAAAAGCCGGCTGCTGCCGTAACTAATCCGCCAGCACGTTTCGCCAGCTTCAACAGGTCGATCCGATGCAAGACGTCCTTCACTGCAGAGGACGCCTCTGTGAGCAGGGGGCGCTTCTCCAGCAGGCCGGTCACAATTCCTTCGATCAACGCAATCTTGGCATCTTCGAAGCCCTGGAACCGCCACCCATTGAACTTGAGGCAGAGAACCTTCTCTTCGCCATCGAGGGAGGCTTCCACCATCTCCAGCACGCTCGATTTCCCGGCACCCCAATCGCCATGGACGCCGATAGTGATCGGGTGGTCGGAGTGCTTCCTCAAGAGCTCCACTATCGTCTTCGCGATGGGCTCGTTGTTGAGGAGATCGACCTTCGTCTCGTTGTCCGATAGGATCATCCGTACATCCTTGGCAGTCTGGAAGGGGAATGCTGAACAGTTTACCAGAAATTGAGACCGACTTATTCGTCGAATAGCGGTTCGATAGGCGGTTCCTTCTTTCGTTTGTTGCGATGAGTAATTTTCTTTGGTTTTGGCTGATCTTCGAGAACTAGTTCAATAGGTTTCGCCCAGTTATTGCGGATGTTTTCCACCTTGTCGCTCACGTGCCAAGATTCCATGTCCTCTTCCGCATTGGGCCTGAGTAGATCGAGGGACACCCACAGGGATCGGTTAGCTGATTTGCATTCGCAGAAGGAAGTCGAACACAGCGCCCTTAGAGCTAAGGCGATGCTCACCCGTCTCACTTTTCGCCTTCCCAATCTCTTCCTGCTGCAGGACGTATCTTGGCATAAGACTACTGATGAGGACGTTCGTCCTTGAAAGTGAAAGATCGTCGCCGAGCTGCCGTAAACGACATGTTTTTAGGTGAGTTCAAAGAGCACTTCCGGACGAACAGGCTCCGTAATGATCGAGCCATATTGGCGTTCCCAGAGTTCAACCCAACGGAAAAGTTGGCTCGTTCCGCGCAGGTAAAGTTTGTCCGCGGCAAGCGTCACTTCTTGATCGAGCAGTCTGGGACCGAATCCGCTGGACGAGAGGAGTATTGCTCCATCCGCCTTTTCATTGCGTCGAACGGACATGAGGTGAAGAGCCCAACGCATCGTGACTTTCTTGCCGGAAACCCAGTGCTTGCATTCGATCAGGAATCGAGAGTGGTTTCCGTTGCTGTCATTGTGTGTGGCAACGATGTCTTTACCTCCGTCCTTACGCGGGGTGTCAGCTCTACATCTTTAAGGCCCAAATCCGATAGAAGCGTAGCAACGAGCTCTTCAAAATGATGGTCATCAATCGCATTGAGCAGATATGGATGCTCGACCAGCCGACCTAGCAGCCGTCGCGCAAAGTTCATTACCTCAACCAGAATCACTGTCGGTTCACCTGACGCATGTTCTTGACCGCTCGATGCCATTCGTAGCGCGACCGTGTCCCAAGACCATAGGTAAATGGGAATCCCCATAGCGTCTTGGACGTTGTGTGCTGCTTCGGCAGCACTACGGGTGACCGGCCCTCGACCCGCTATGACGTATGCAACCTTGACTGGTAGGGGGATAGCGTTTGGAGCTGGTTGCAAATTCCGCTGAAGCTGTCGAGCGGTTGAGATCATTGATGATTCGACTGGAAACGAAGGACGTTTTATTTCGACCGCCCCTAGTCCTACGAGATCCTTCAGAACGAATACGACATCAAGGCCCTCATCGGTCTTTGTTTGAGGTCGAACAATCTGGGGATTGGGTGCGCACTCGGGGAAAATTGTGGGACAGACGTCTTCCAGGAACTTAACTAAGGAACTTTCGCTTGCCTCTGAGTTGAGGAGAGCGGCCTTTTGGATCGTAGTGAACAATTCGTCTACCCACCCCGGCGCATGCAAGAAAGTGGGCAAGATCGAATGTCGGCGCCAAGTCGAGTGCGTGAATATGGGTGTGATCCATGAGGGGTGCCTCTTTCTGGATTGTGCGCTCGGCCCTGCTTAGCGCAAGTGTATCCGCCTACTCAGAAAGTGGAATGATCGCGTGAACGCCAAGAATGGAGTTATCGCCCGTCACGACAATCAAGGCCTCATCTCAAATCGAAGAACGGGCCCATGAAGTGGAAGAATGCCCTCCGTACGAGCATCCCGCGGCGCTTGCAGAACCAGTGTTCTAAAGTCGGGAGCGGATGTCTGTTCCCAATTGCTCACAATTTGAGCATTGAGCAAGAATGCCAGGTCTGGACAATGATTTACGACCTGGAATCGCTCAGGCGTTAACGACGCGTTGTTCGGTAGCTCTTTTATTGGCCTGGATGGCCAACCTCACGGGAACTGGCTCCGCACAATAAGCGCCAGCCTGCAGAAACGATGCCATGTAGGACTGTGCCACACGTTTCCAGATCATAGGTCGGGCATACAGATAGGCACGTTCGCGCATGGCCTCGCGTGCTTCGTCGTTAGCCAGGAGTGTAATTGTCGCTGCTGCGATGGCGGCAGGGTTTTCAAACGGCACCAGCATTCCGCGTCGTTGGTCCAGCACTTCCGCTGCATACCAGTAAGGCGTCGAGATGATGGCCTTTCCGGCACCAAGAGCATATGCCAGCGTTCCCGATACAGCTTGCTCTTCGTGGCAGTAAGGCGTGATGTAGATGTCGGCTGAGCCCACCAGGGAAGCCATCTCTTCGGGGCTAACAAACCGGTTGACGAACAGAACCTGCTGCTCCACACCGAGCTTCCTGGCCAGGGCCTGTAACTCAAGCCGGTATCGATCTCCTTCCCGAGCACGGATCTGCGGGTGAGTGGCGCCTGCAATCATGTAAACTGCATTGCTGTGACTGTCTAAAATGCGCGGCATAGCTTGAATCACGCTCTCAAACCCCTTGTTCGGTGACAGCAGACCAAACGTAAGAAGGACACTCTTGCCCTGGCAAGAGAAGCGTTTCTTAAGCATGTCCGGCTGCTCAAATGGCATGTCGGGAATGCCGTGAGGAATTAGGTCAATCTTTGCGGCCGGGACCCTGAATACCTCCTGCATAACACGCGAGGAGTATTGGCTCATGACGATAAGGCGCTCGGAGCGTGCGGCAATCTTGTGCATCACGACTCTCTGGTCCAGATTTGGCTCTCGAAGCACCGTATGGATGGTTGTCACCACTGACATCTTAAGGTGCTTCAGTAACTCCATGATATAGTTTCCGGATTTGCCTCCGAAGATTCCATATTCGTGTTGCAAGCACACCAAATCAACATTTTCCGCATTCAAGAATTCGGCGGCGGATCTGTAGGATGCGAGATTGCCTTCGCGGATCTCAAATCGCACTCGCTCGGGGTAGCGGTAAGATGATTGACCATCGTTGATTGCTATCACCGACAGTTGGGCGGCTCCGTATTCAACAGTGATCGCGTTGCATAAATCTGTCGTGAACGTCGCAATTCCACACTGCCTGGGAAGGTGGTTCCCAATCACCGCTATCCTGATCGGGCGCTGCGGACAAGGCTCCATTTGGAAGGAGGACGATGAATTGACTCCAAGCACTTTAAGCCGGGCATTTGGGTAGATGGGACGATTTGACTGCAAATTCGACGAGATACTTGAAGCGGCCATTCCGGGTGTCTCCCATGATCTTCGGGTGGTGCGTAATAATGCTGAGCCTTCAGAGCGGGAAGGACTCGGTCCGCCGCCTCTAGAGATTTCTCGGAAGGCGCCATCGAACAGTCCTGAGCCTTGATCTCCGCTCTTCGGCATCTGCAGTTTTCCACGTTGCATACGAAGACGCTGAGCAATCGTGTACATCACCACAAGGATGCTTCAGAGTTCTCAGTTCCTGGTTGGAGCAATGTAGCTGCCAACCCATTTCTAAGCAATGGTTCAGATGCGTTCCGGTCACAATTGACCGTACTTGAGGTCATGTTCTCTTGGATAGTACTCATGGCAGCCCGCGGTAGTCTGCCTCGTCTGGGCGTGCTGAGGAGTGGACTATGAATGCAACTGCCGTTGAGAAAATCGCACTGCTGAAGACAGAACAATCGAACAGTGAACGCCGGGGTCTTCCACCATCGTTCGGGTTTCTGGTGAAGTGGGGCCTGTTTGCGTTGATTGGGATTGGGGTCGTTCTTTCGGTTATTCTCGGACTCGTCCAAAAGTGGCTATGGATGCGGCAACTCGACTACGGCGGTATTTTCTGGACACTTCTCTCTGTCAGGTGGGGAATGTTCGCGGTTACCTTGATCGTTTCGGTGTTTTATCTTTGGCTTAATCTTCGCTTTGCGGCAAAGAACATCGACGTAGTGGATGGAGAAAGCTTCTTCAGCAAAACTTTCAGGCATCCCGTCGACGCAAGCAAGACGATCAATGTCGACATCAGCCCAAAGCTGCTGGTCTTCGCTATCGATTTCGCAATTGTGGTTCTTTCGCTGATCTTTGCAATGAGCGTGTCCGGTCAATGGGACACCTTTCTCCGTTTCAGGTATGGCGGCTCATTTGGAATTGCGGACCCTCTTTTTGGGGTTGACCTGGGCTTCTATGTGTTCCGCCTCCCATTCTATGAATTGCTGCAGGGAAGCATTACTGTTTTGACCGTGGCTGCGCTTGCGGTTCTCACCTTTTGTTCGGTCTTCGGAGTCCGGCAGTCGAAGTCGAGCGGAAAGATCACAGTGCCAGACGGCGCACGGCGGCATTTTATAGTACTTCTATTTGTCCTCGTGGCTAACTTTGGCTGGGGCTTCATTCTCGACCACTATGAGCTTGTCTATTCGACACTCGGCGTTGTCCATGGGGCTGGCTATGCCGCAGCGCATGTCACGAGAGTCGCCCTTTGGGGGATGACCGCGATATCCGCACTCGCCTGCGTACTCCTTGCAATTGGATTTGTTCGCGCGCGCACCAGGCACATTGTCGCCGGAGCCGTTGCGTACGTGGCCCTCTACGTAATTGCAGTGATGGCGCTTCCTTTGCTGTTTGAGAGCTTCATGGTAAAACCCAACGAACTGAGCCTTGAAACGCCATACCTCAACCATTACATTGACTTCACGCGCAAGGCCTATAGACTGGATGGGATTCAGGAGACTGCTTACCCTGCTCTCTCCGATCTGACCCCGGATGTGATCGCGAGAAATCAGGATACGATCCAGAACATCCGTCTCTGGGATTCACGACCCCTGCTTCAGACCTATCAGCAGACACAGGCGATTCGGCTTTACTACCAGTTCTATAACGTGGATGTCGATCGATACCGTCTGGCGGATGGCTACCATCAAGTGATGCTTGCGTCCAGGGAACTGGGGTCGCAACTTCCGTCAGAAGCTCAGACCTGGGTCAACGAGACTCTTCAATTCACCCATGGAGAAGGGCTGGTGATGAACTCTGTCTCGAACACGACAGGCGGAGGTCTCCCGCAATATCTGGTTGACAACGTTCCTGCAGAATCGCAGTTCGGACTGAACATAACTCAACCGGCCATTTACTTCGGAGAGGTTGCGCCTGGGTACAAAATCGTCTCGACCGGCATAAAGGAGTTCGACTATCCCAAGGGTAATGAAAACGTCTATGCAAGCTATCAAGGGAAGGGTGGAATTCCACTTGACAGCATTTGGAAAAGGCTGTTGTTCGCCTGGACGCAGAAGGACATCAATATTCTGCTGACCTCCTACCTGACGCCGCAAAGCCGAATTCAGATATGGAGAAGCGTCCAAGAGCGCGTCTCTCGAGTCGCGCCGTTCTTGCTCTTGGATCATGATCCGTATGCTGTTTTGAGCGAGGGAAAGCTGTATTGGATTCAGGATGCATATACAGTATCCGATCGCTACCCGTATTCGAATGTGCAGACGAGTGGTTCGGCGCAGGGGATGAACTACATCCGCAACTCCGTTAAGGTCGTTGTGGATATGTATGACGGGAATGTTTCCTTTTACGCGATGGATTCCAAGGACCCTGTTCTTGCCATGTATGAGCGCGCCTTCCCGGGGGTCTTCAAAGATCTGACCGAACTCCCGGCGGACCTGAAGGCTCATCTACGCTACCCTGAAGACCTGTTCGCAATCCAATCGACCCAATACGAGACCTTCCATATGACCGACCCGCAGGTGTTTTACAACCGAGAAGATCTCTGGGTTCCCCCGCAGGAGAAGTACGATGGGGCGGTCAACCCGATGGATCCTTACTACATGCTGATGAAACTCCCCGGAAGCGGACAGCTTGAGTACCTGATCATGACTCCCTTCACACCGCAAAAGAGGGACAACATGATTGCGTGGCTGGCAGCCCGGTGCGACTTCCCCGACTACGGGAAGATGATGTTCTACGAGCTTCCGAAAGACAAACTGATCTTTGGACCGAACCAGATCAGCGCGATGATCGACCAGAGCACGACCATCTCGCAGCAGCTTACTCTCTGGGATCAGAAGGGATCGGGAGTGATTCGCGGCAAGCTCATCGTCATTCCGATCGAGAACTCATTTCTCTACGTCGTTCCTCTGTATTTGAAGGCTGAAGGTACGAACTTCCCTCAACTGAAACGGGTGATCGTTGCGACGGGCGATAAAGTCGTCATGGAGCCGACACTCGATGAAGCTCTTGCCTCGTTGTTTGGAACAGCACCGGGACAGCCGCGTCCTTTGGCCGGGAAACAGGTGGGAGCGCTCGCACCGCTGTCGAAGGTGACACGGGATCAAGCCGTAGCCCAACTTGCAGAGGCGCAAAAAGCAATCAACGCGCTCAAGCAGTTGCTGGCAAATCCGGCTCAATAGCTTTACGAGCTGAAATGCCCTTGAGCGGACATACTCAGCTATCCGGAACTGGAATCGGAAGCGAGCAGGCCTGAATGAATTCGCAATTGCTGAAAGACACCGCGAAGTTGCTTTTTGCCGATCACAAGGGCTTGCTCGCAATGGATGAGAGCAACGGAACCTGTAACAAGCGCTTCGAAAAGCTTGGAATTCCGCAGACCGTGGAAGCTCGAAGAGCTTACCGCGAAGTGATCGTGACAGCTCCAGGTCTAGGTGAGTCGATAGGCGGCGCAATCCTCTACGACGAAACCATTCGTCAGCAGAAGAGCGATGGCACGCCGTTTGTCAAAGTCCTCATTGAGGCGGGTATCACTCCCGGAATCAAAGTGGACATAGGCGCCAAGGAACTGGCCGGCCATCCGGGTGAAAAGGTCACAGAAGGTCTAGACGGATTGCGCGAGCGCCTTCAGGAATATTTTCAAATGGGTGCGCGCTTTGCCAAGTGGCGGGCTGTGATTGCAATTGGCCGTGGACTTCCGAGTTGGGGCTGCATTGAAGCCAATGCACATGCGCTGGCTCGCTACGCAGCGCTATGCCAGGAAGCGGGTCTCGTCCCTGTTGTCGAGCCTGAAGTCATCATGGATGGCGAGCATACGTTGGAGCAGTGTTGCGAGGCCACCGACAAAATCCTGCGAACTGTATTCAGCGAGTTGTTTTCGCAACGGGTCATGCTGGAAGGAATGATCCTCAAGCCGAACATGGTGCTTCCCGGAGTGGCCTGCACGGTTCAGCCGACCTTGGACGAGGTAGCCGACGCCACCGTGAACTGCTTCCTCCGGGCCGTACCCGCTGCTGTACTCGCGATTGCGTTCCTGTCGGGTGGCCAATCCTCTGAGTTGGCATCCGCCCGTTTGAATGCTATGAACGCGAGATTCAAGTCGCGGTTGCCCTGGGCATTGG
>VFSW01003983.1_pt1 | contig 22083 bp, 18 predicted proteins | sample 5358111 | NCBI WGS metagenome assembly VFSW01 (sample SAMN11554181, study PRJNA540505) | mine drainage metagenome | isolation source: sediment from site ElyBrook_90M | place: USA: Ely Copper Mine, Vershire, VT | collected 2017 | reverse complement strand
CTGCGCAGTATTTTATGAGCTGCCTCCTTAAGCCTTTTGACCGGGCCACCTGCCCTCTCAGCGAAGCCAAGCCAGAAGATGTCATTGCGCAAGATCATGGCGCTAACCCCAAGTCTGGGAATGAAGAAGGGCACGTTGGTATCGTCGTCGAAGCTCCTCACGACGGCCAGCCAGGACGGACAGCTTTGGCGAACGCAAATGAAGGTGGCAAGGTCATTATCAACACCTGGGGATTCCGGAGTCTAACAGCAACCCCCAACAACGGCGAGAGAAACGGCGCGGCTTCGCCACCGCCTGTGGTGAGGCATCCCCTATGAGACCTGAAACGAAACTGTGGTTGGGGCGCACTGGAATCGGAGTCGGCTTGGTAGCGTTGGGAGTCCTGCTTTCCTATGCCTACTTCATTCTTTGGGTAAAGCAATATCCACACGGCGACGACCCTAAGAACATCGACTATGTGCTCTGGAAGCATGGTCTGAATCAGAACATGAATCTCGATGATGCGGTCAGTGCAATGACGCATGACGTGTGGGCCGTCCGTTTGGTGGAGGGACAGGCCAAGGATCAGCTGAAACACAGGTTCGGCATTATACGAGAGTTGAAGGAAGCGAGACCCTACGACCAGTTCTGTTCTACAAACGGATCAATCGGAGAGCGTGGCATCCCAGCGGCTGGCAAGGAGGTCGTTTTTCTCCGAGACAGCGACTGGATGGTAATCCTCGACAAAGGAAAGGCCGTGGATTTAGTCCTTTGCAAAGGGTACTGATGATAGAGCTTCAAAAGCCGTGGGGGGGCCGCGCCGGGTGCCCCACCCTTGACCCACCAATAAACTCTGGATGCCCCATCCTTCGCTTTTTCTGGCGAAGGGTGGGTACCACGAAGCACCGCCGTCTGTTTTCCGTTCCCTATCCAGCATCGTGAAGAGCGGCCTTCCTTCGCATGGGGAGCAGCCCCTCAACGGGTGCCCACCCATCCAACTTCCACTGAGGCGGGGTCGCACGAACGGCGCTCAGAACCCCACCCTCCCCCTGCCACTTTTCACGCGTTCCTCCGCATTTCCGCCCAGCTATTTCCATATTTCCTCCGCATATAAGCCGTGCTTTGGAGCACCCTCTCCGCTTCCACGCGGAATTCCCAGACAGGTGGCCCATGTCTCCGGGGCCGCTGACCCACCACCACCCCAGGGTGCCCCATGTCTCGCCTTTGAGACATGGGAAAGCACGAACCTCGCCACCACCGTCCGTCGCCCAGAGCAAACCCTGACGACCCGCCTTTCACCTCGCACCCGCCCCGCAACACACAGCGCCCGCGATACACTTGAAGATGACCTATGTTTGAAAACCTTACAGACAAACTCCAGCGCGCCTTCAAATCGCTTCGCGGCCAGGGCACGCTCACTGAAGAGAACATCACTGAAGCCCTGCGTGAAATCCGCGTGGCCCTGCTTGAAGCCGACGTCAACCTCAACGTCGCCCGCGACCTCATCGAGCACATCCGCGCCAAAGCCGTAGGAACTGAGGTGCTTACCGCCCTCTCGCCCTCCGAGCAGGTCATCAAGATCGTCCGCGACGAGCTGATCACGCTGCTGGGCAAGGACACGGCCCGCTTCAAATTCGCCTCGCAGCCGCCTACGGTCATCCTCATGGCCGGCCTGCAAGGTTCCGGCAAAACCACCACCAGCGGCAAGCTCGCGGCCTGGCTCAAAAAGGGCGGTCACCGCCCCATGCTGGTCTCGGTAGACGTCTACCGCCCCGCCGCCCGCGAGCAGCTCAAAGTCGTCGCCAAGTCCATTGACGCCAAGCTCTACGAGGGCGACCAGAAGGGCGAGCCCGCCGGCTCCAAGCTCGTCGAGCGACTGGCCGCCGAAGCCCGCCGCGAGGCCCGCAACATGGGCTGCGACACCCTCATCGTCGACACCGCCGGCCGCCTCCACATCGACGAAGACCTCATGGACGAGATGGAGCGCCTGAAAAAGCTCCTCAATCCGCAGGAGATCCTCTTCGTCGCCGACGCCATGACCGGCCAGGACGCCGTCAACTCCGCGCAGGACTTCCACACCCGCCTCGGCCTCACCGGCGTCATCCTCACCAAGATGGACGGCGATGCACGCGGCGGCGCGGCCCTGTCCATCCGCCACGTCACCGGCCAGCCCATCAAGTTCATCGGCGTGGGAGAAAAGCCCGACGCCTTCGAGCCCTTCCATCCCGACCGCATCGTCGGCCGCATCCTCGGCATGGGCGACATGCTCTCGCTCATTGAGAAAGCCGAGTCCACCCTCGACCGCAAAAAGTCAGAGGAGTTCGCCAAAAAAGCGCTCCTCGGCGACGGCTTCTCGCTTGAAGATTTCCGCGACCAGTTGCGCCAGATCAAGAAGCTTGGTTCCATGGAGTCGATCCTCAAAATGTTGCCCTCGGTCGGCCCTTTCGCCGGCCTCCAGCAGGCATCCAAGCAGGTAGATGAAAAGCAGTTCGTGCGCCTTGAGGCCATCATCAACTCCATGACCCCCAAGGAGCGCCGCAACCACGAGATCATCTCCGGAGCGCGCCGCAAGCGCATCGCCGCCGGCTCCGGCACCACGGTGCAGGATGTAAATATGCTCCTCCGCCAATACGCGCAGATGGCTAAAATGTTCAAGCAGATGGGCAAAGGCGGCCTGGCCCGCAACATGATGCGCGGCGGCCTCGGCTCCCTCGGCGGCCGCCAGAAGTTCGGACGATAGATCACACGCATGACCCCGCTCCAGGACCAACTCGACGAAATCACGGCCAACACCCGCCAGCTAGTGCAGGCCGAGCGCCTTGCCGTCGGCGAGCGCGCCATCGCCGAGCTCTTCGCCACCGGCATCGAGGACCGCATCCTCCCCGTTGGCGCGCTGGCCCCCGAGTTCGCCCTCAACGACGCCACCGGCCGCCTGGTGCGCAGTGAAGACATGCTCGCCCTCGGCCCGCTGGTCATCAAGTTCTTCCGTGGCCGCTGGTGTTCCTATTGTGTAACTGAACTCGAAGCGTGGCGCGACCTCTACGGCCAGCTCCGCGAGCGCGAGGGCTTGATGGTAGCGATTGGCCCGCAAACTGAGCGCCAGAGCGACTTCATGGCCGGGCAGCATGGCCTGCCCTTCCCCATCCTCACCGACCCCGGCTGCGCCCTGGCGGAAAAGTTCGGGCTCGCCTACACCATCCCCCAGTACCTGCGCGACTACTACCTCTCCATCCTCGTCAACATCCCGTTCCTAAACGGAGAGCCAAGCTGGCGCCTGCCGCTGCCCGCCACTTACGTCATCGGCCGTGACGGCCGCGTCCTCTTTGCCGAAGCCCACGCCGACTTCCGCGTCCGCCCCGAGCCGACAGAAGCCCTCGCCGCCACCTTCGCCGCCTGCCGCCGCTAAAGCATTTTTCTAAAAATGCGTAAGAACCCTCCCCGAGGTTCCCGCGTCATTCCCTTCGCATTCCGCGTTGCAGAAAAATATCCCAGCGCCAGCGCACAATCAGAGAGTGACAAGAACCTATGCTGAGGAAGGTGCCCGGTCCAAAATATCAGGGGTCTGACCGGTCTGCCCCCCACCCCCACACAGATCCTGTGGAGCTGTGAGACTGTGAGCTCGGATGTTATTCTTCGCTTTCGCAGCCGCACTTCACGAATTCCAGGTTTTATTTGGCTCTATTCAAATCGAGCAAGTGTCCCATGCGCCTGCTCCATCGTGACTCCCCGCAGCAGAAACACCTTGCTCCGCGACAGATCGCCTGACATTAACTCGACCGCCGACTTGGGCACAGAAAAAGTCTCGGCCAAAAAAGCGATGAGCGCCTGATTCGCGCGTCCTTCCAGCGGGGGCGCATGCACGGCGATCTTCAACTGCGCCGCTGCCCCTTCGCCGTACATGCCGGTAATCGCCGTCTTCTTTGCGCCCGGCTGCGCGCGCACGGCCAGGGTCACTCCGGCTGCGGAGGCGCGCAGCATCAGGCCGGCCCCGTATACGGAGCGCGCTTCCCAAACAGCGCCGTACCAATGCGAATGCGTGTCGCGCCCTCTTCGATGGCCAGCCCGAAATCCCCGCTCATGCCCATCGAAAGCACATCCAGACTCAATCTTGGGTGCGCCGCAGACCACCGGTCCTGCCACTCCCGCAAGCTGCGGAAGCACGCCCGCGTCACGTCTTCCGCCACGCCCCAGGGAGCAATCGTCATGAGCCCTCGCGTTTCAAGATGCTCAAGCGAAGGCAGCCGTTCCAGCAGTTGTGCCGCCTCGTCCGATTCTGGTTCGAGTCCTGCCTTTGACTCCTCCGGGCTCAGCTTCACCTCAATCAGCACCGGCAGCCGCTTGCCGCACTTGCCCGCCGCTTCGTTCAGCCTTTCAGCCAGCCGCACGGAATCCAGCGAGTCGATCCCGTCAAACAGTTCCATGGCACGAAACGCCTTGTTCGATTGCAGATGTCCAATCAAATGCACGCGCATCGGGCTCTGTGCTGCAGCGCCCTTGCGCAGCGGCTCCAGTTCCTGCGCCTTGGCCGCAAACTCCTGCACGCGATTCTCGCCAAAAAACGTGAGCCCCAGCGCCGCAGCCTCTGCAATCGTCGCTGCCGGATAGGTCTTTGAAACCGCCATCAGCTCCACTTCGGCGCGCGCCCTCCCTGCCCGCCGGCAGGCCTGCGCAATCGATTCTTCCAGCCGCTCGAGATGTTCTGCCAGCGGCGTCATCGTGCTCCCATCCAAGCCCTGCTTTGCTGGCCCATCCCATCGGGTTCTGCAACCTGGCCCGGCGCGGAGGCGTCCAACCAAGTAATGTGGACCATCGTTCTTCTCATCTTCTCCAACATCTTCATGACCTTTGCCTGGTACGGACACCTGCGATTCCGTCACGAGGCGCTGTGGAAGGTCATCCTGGTCAGCTGGCTCATCGCCTTCTTTGAGTACTGCCTGCAAGTGCCGGCCAACCGGCTCGGCGCAGACCGCTTCAGCCCCGTCCAGCTCAAAGTGATTCAGGAGGTCATCACGCTGGTGGTCTTCGGCGTCTTTGTCACCTTCTACTTCGGCGAGCACCTGCGCTGGAACCACGCCGTTTCGGCCTTGTTCCTGGTGGGGGCAGTATTCTTCGCCTTCCACACCTGGTAGCCGCTTGAGGAGCACCCGCTCAGCGCCCGTGCTCCTCAAGAAACTTCTCCGCTTCCAGCGCGGCCATGCAACCTGACCCCGCCGCCGTGATGGCCTGGCGGTAGCGCCGGTCCTGCACGTCGCCGCAGGCAAAAACGCCGGGGATCACCACGCCGTTGCGCGTCGTGAGCACATTGCCCCTGGTGCGAATGTACCCGTCCTCGTCCAGATCCATCTGGCCCGTGAACATCTTCGCGTTGGGCTCGTGGCCAATGCCCAGGAACAGGCCGCTCACGGCCAACGTAGTCACCGCGCCGTTGGTCACATCGCGCAGGCGCAAGCCCTTCACCTCGTGCTCCTCCACGCCCAGCACCTCTTCAACCACCGTGTTGGTGCGCAGTTCGATGTTGGGGTGGGCAATCGCGCGATCCAGCATGATCTTGGAGGCGCGGAAGGCGTTGCGGCGGTGCAGCAGCGTGACCTTCGAAGCGAAACGCGTAAGAAACAGCGCCTCTTCCATCGCCGAGTCGCCGCCGCCCACCACGGCAATCTCCTTCCCGCGGAAGAAGAAGCCGTCGCACGTGGCGCAACTGGAAACCCCGTGCCCGATCAGCGCCTGTTCGCTGGGCAGCCCCAGCCAGCGCGCGCTGGCCCCCGATGCCACAATCAGCGTCCGTGTGCAAATCTCCCCAGCCGAGGTGTACAGCCGATACGGGTGCGCGTTCAGGTCCACGCGGTCCAGATGGGCAAGCTGAAACGTCGCCCCGAACCGGGTCGCCTGCTGCTTCATGTTCTCGATCAGCTCCGGGCCCTGGATGCCCTCCGGCCAGCCGGGGAAATTTTCGACCAGCGTGGTGATGGAGAGCTGGCCGCCCGGTTCGTGGCCTTCCAGCACCAGCGGGTTCAGTCCGGCGCGGCCGGTGTAGATCGATGCTGTCAGTCCGGCGCAGCCGGAGCCGAGGATAACGGTGTCGCGAGTCTCTGTCATGTAGTTTCCCGTGTCGATTGTAGACGGAAGGGCACTTCAGGTGCAGCCCTCGCCCGCCGCGTAGGGTCTTTCACCCGGTTCCTGTTTTCTCACACCGGATCAATATGTAAGATGTTCCACATGGCCAATCTGACTCTTGTCTATGGAATGCGACTGCTGCCCGAAGGCGAAGTGACTGAGATTCAAGATGCTACGCTCAAGCTGGTCAACGGCCACGAGGCCCACGTCACCATGCACGTGCTCGAGGGCTCGCGCGAGCAAATTGAGAAGCAGCTCAAGCAAAGCCTCGATGCATTCTTCGACTTTTACCCGGAGATTTGACCAGCGCCTGTTCACACGACCCTGTCCGGACGAAACACCACGCTGACCGAGCGGAAATAGAAGTGCGGTCAGCCTTTGCCCTTACCCGCAGGCACTGTTGGTTCGCTTTAATGAGCGTTTCCTGAGAAATGCCTTCCCGGCTGATCGTCCCACCTGGCAACAATGGCCTCCAGCTCTCAACTGCGCGCCCATAGAGACGCTGCTTTCCCGCACTTCCGCACAGATGAGGCGACTGCGCAACATTAGAAATTCCTCAAGAACGCATCCCTAAAATGGCTTAACAACTGCGAGGACTCGTCGTCAGGAGTCCCTTCCGTGTCTTACCTCGTTCGCAGTTGTTGCCCACGCATCGCACTCTGCCTGCTCGGCTCGGCAGCGGGTCTCCTGTTGGCTCTGGCCCCGGCAGTTCTGGTGGCCGGCGGACCGAAGTATGTGGCTGGAGCCACCTACTTCAATCCCGCCGCGCTGGGCCAGCCGGTGCACTGGTCCGGCGGCGTTGTGCAGTATTACGTGGATCAGGGGCCGCTCAACAGCTCCATCCCGAACCAGCAGGCGACGGCCATGGTGGATGCGGCCGCGGCCTTGTGGAGCGCGATTCCCACGGCCGGCGTCAAGCTGGTGGACGCCGGCCCGCTGAACGAGGATGTCAGCAGCGCAAACGTTGTGGCCGGCAATCAGGTTTTCACGCAGCCCTCCGACGTCACACCCTCGGCCACCAGCTATCCGCTGGGCGTCGTCTATGACGCCGACGGCTCGGTCATCAACGCCCTCTTCGGCACAGGCGCCAGCGATCCCACCAGTTGCCAGAACAACGGCGTCTGGGTGTGGCTGGACAACATCAATCCCGATGCGACCATCGCCCACGCCATCATCGTGCTCAATGGCCTGTGCGCCACCAACAGCAACCTCGACCAGATGATGAGCTATGAGCTGGAGCGGGCCTTCGGGCGCGTTCTCGGCCTGGACTACGCCCAGGTGAACCCCGGCGCACTCACCAATGGCGAAAACAACGGCACGTTGGGCTGGCCGGTGATGCAGCCACTGAGCGGCCTCTGCGGCGCAAGCGGCGGCACCTGCCTTCCCAATCCCACCGTGCTGCGCTACGACGATATTGCCGCTCTCAACCGCATCTACCCCATCACCGCCGCCAACCTGGCCGGCTTTCCCGGCAAGCAGCTCACCGCCGCCAACACAGTCTCCATCCAGGGAACGCTCACCTTCAGGGCGGGCACGGGGATGCAGGGCGTAAACGTAGTCGCTCGCCCGCTGGACACGAACGGCAACCCGCTCTATCAGTACACGGTGACCTTTGTTTCGGGCGGCTACTTCAACGGCAAACACGGCAACCCGGTGACCGGCTTCGCTGACTCGAACGGCAACCTGCTCACCCGGTGGGGATCGAGCGACGCCACATTGCAGGGTTACTTTGACCTGAGCGATATGCCGTTGCCTCCGGGCATGACCACGGCCAACTACCAGGTCACCTTCGAGGCCATCAATCCTCTCTATATGCTCACGGAATCCGTCGGCCCGTATGTGGACGGTTCGCCCGCGCCTTCGGGGACCATGCCGGTCATTTCGGTGCCCGGAATGGCGGCCGGCATGGCGCAGACGCTCACGGTGAATATCGCCGATTCAGCCTCCGGCGGCACCCAGGACGCAATCGGGACCGAGACCACGCCGCGCATGCTTCCGGGCAGCGGCATGTGGTCCGGCCGCCTGAGCCAGGTAGGCCAGACCGACTGGTTCGTCTTCCCCGTCCGCGGCGGGCGCACCTTTACCCTGGTCACCCAGGCTCTGGACGAGAGCGGCATTCCCACCGAAACCAAGGCCCTGCCCGTGCTGGGTGTCTGGGACGCCTTCGACCCGGCCGGGTCGGCCTCGGTGGCCGCTGCGCCGGGCTTGAACGGCTGGGCTACCGGCGAAACCTGGCTGCGGGTAAGCACCTCGTCCGACGACGTGGTGCGGATGGGTGTTGCCGACGAACGCGGCGACGGGCGGCCCGACTACGCCTACATGGGCTGGGTGCTGTACGCCGACTCCGTGCAGCCCACGCGCCTGCCGGCCTCCGGCGGTCCCATCGTCATTCACGGCATGGGTTTCCGCCCGTCAGACACGGTGCAGGTGGGTGGTCAGGCGGCCATCGTCACCAGCATCTCGCCCAATGAGATCACCGCCATCGCGCCCGCGGCCGCATCCGGCGTCACCGGATCGGTGGACGTGGAGGTGGACGATCTACCCATCTTTTACGCTGCTGCCATCATCTCCGGCGGCATCAGCTATGACTCCGGCACGGGCGACTCGCTCACCCTGATAACAGAACCCTCGAACACGGTTCCCATCGGGGTGCCGATTCCCTTCACAGTGGCCGCGCGGGGGTCGAACCTGGCCCCGGCCGGCGGCGTGACGGTCACCTACACCGTGACCAGCGGAGCGGCCACCCTGGGCTGCGGGCTCCCGACCTGCTCCATCGCCACAACCGGCGACGGACTGGCCACCATGAACGTAACGGCGGTGAACACGAGTACCGCCATCGTCACCGCTTCGCTCACCAATGGTTCGAGCCTGCAGGCGCACTTCACCGGCGGAACTGCGCCAGTGCTGACGGCGCTCACGCCCGCGCTGTCCGTGGCCGCGGGCGCAACGGTGAACTGGACAACCCAGGCCCTGGTGCTGAACAACGGCACGCCCATGAGCGGACAGGCCGTGGCCTGGCAAACCGGCAGCGGCATCACGGCGCTGGACAGCACGGCCGCCATCTCCAACAGCAGCGGAATCGCCGTCAAGACCCTCACTGTCGGCCCCCTGGCGGAGGGCCAGCAGGCCACCTCTACGGCATGCGTTAACGGCACCACCCAGTGCGTAGCCTTCACCGCAACCGGCGCCCGGCCGGAGTACGCCTACCTCGAAGCCGTCTCGGGAACCACGCAGAGCATGGCCATTTCCGGAACTCCCAGCCTGGTCACACTGCGCCTCCGCGACATGAACGGCAATCCCATGGCCGGCGGCACGGTCACTCTTTACCAGGCGCTCTATGCCTGGGCTCCGCCCTGCCCGTTGCACGGCCGCTGCGCCGCATCCCAGCTCCTGGCCGCGCAGGTTTCCACGGCCATCTCCGCCCTGGACGGCTCGGTCACCTTCATCCCGGCATCGCTGCCCGGCGTAGCCACCAATCTGGCTGCCCTGGCCGCCACCGGCAACACCAGCACCCTCGGCATCGCCATCGAGCAGCATCCATAGTGATGTGTCGGCCACGCTCGAACCGGCACGTGGGCGTGAGTTAAAATGAGGCACCGCTCCCAAGGAGGAATGAGTGAAGCGTTTTATCTTTATCCTCGCGTGCCTAGCTGTTGCCGCCGGTTCTTTGTCGGCGCAAACGGTCGATACCACCGTATGTGATATCCTCGCCCACCCCAAGTCCTTTGATGGCAAGATTGTCCGCATCAAAGGCACCGTGATCGCGGGCTTCGATGAATTTCTGATTCGAGACACCACCTGCAAGCAGTCGGTGGACGCCATCTGGCTGGCGTATCCGGCCGGGGCAAGAGCCAAATCCGGTCCCGCGGCCGTGGTTGAACTCCAGCTTGCCAAGAACAGTCCCGGTCAGGCATCGGTGGTCACCCGCACCCCGGTCGTTCTCGACAAGAGCAAAGACTTCAAGCAGTTTGACTCGTTGCTGGCCGCGCCCTACAAGGGGCCGGGCCGGTGCCTGGCTTGCTCTCGGTCCACGGTCACCGCCACCTTGACCGGCAGACTGGATGGCGTGGACACCCCGGAATTGGTGAAGGATGCCAAGGGCATGTACACCTCGATCACCGGCTTCGGCAACCTGAATCGCTATAGCGCGCGGCTGGTTTTGCAGTCGGTTGCCGACGTGGAAAAGCACGATATCGATTACTCAAAAGCTGCTGCACTGCCCAAGAGTCAAGATGACCCGGACACGGATGCGGATTATCTCGCTACAGCCCAAAAGGTGGCCAAAGCCTTTGGGCCGGGCAACCACTTCGGCGAGCAGATTGAGCGCGCCGTCACGGCATTTGGCGCGCCCGCAAAAGAGAATGGTGTCTTCGTGAGCTTTGGCATCGGCAACAGCGTTCCCAAGGACGAAGGCGCCAAGGCAAGCGTCACTTCGTCGGATGGTCTGAAGCTGATCGCCGTCATCGACAGGGATCGCCTCAAGGGACTGGCACTGCAAGAGGCGCTTGCGCATACCGGCACGCACATTGCCGACATCCGCGAGGGCAAAGCCGCGGGGGACTTCTTCGACGCGGAATCACAGGCATGGCAAGTGACATTCTTCAGTTCGGTAGCCGTTCAGGACAAGACTCTTACGTTGCCCGGAGACTACGTGGTGTGGAACTCTGCCTGGCCTGAAGCGGATCGGCCAAGGAATGTGTCCGATGCGCTCCAGGCTTACCTTACTGAATGGGCCGCGCTCGCGCGGTAAAAGGTACGGGAGAAGGCCGGCCGCGAACTATCCAGCCGCGCGGCCGCCTTCTTCACCCTGTGCGGCACTGCTTCCGCCCGTGATCGCTCGCAAACCAACGGTTTCTGTCACCACCGCAGCCAGTCCAGCATCCAACTGAGCGAGGATGACGCCATTGGGTGAACTCACGGAGCCGCTCTCCTATAAAACGTTCGCCCAGCGGCCCCGCGTGGTCATCGTGGGCGGCGGCTTTGCCGGGCTCCACGCCGCCAAAGGGATGGCTGGCTTGCCCGTGGACGTAACGGTCGTCGACCGGCGCAACCATCACACCTTTCAACCCCTCCTGTATCAGGTAGCCCTGGCGGTACTCTCCCCCGCCGACATCGCCCAGCCCATCCGCACCATCCTGCGCCACCAGGCCAACACCCAGGTCCTTATGGATGAGGTGGTGGGCATCGACGTGGAAACGCGCCAGGTGGCGTTGGCCTCGGACGCCCGGCTGCCCTACGACTACCTCATCCTGGCCCCCGGCGCGACCCATTCCTACTTTGGGCGCGACGACTGGGCTCCACTGGCGCCGGGCCTCAAGACCATTGAGGACGCCACCGAGATTCGCCGCCGGGTGCTGCTGGCCTTCGAGTTGGCCGAGCGCCAGATGCAGGAGCACGGCTGGCATCCCCCGCTCAGCTTTGTGGTCATCGGCGGCGGACCCACCGGCGTGGAACTGGCCGGGGCCATCAGCGATATTGCCCAGCTCTACATGCGCCACGATTTCCGCCACATTGACCCGGCAAAGAGCCGCGTGCTGCTGCTGGAAGGCTCGCCGCGGATTCTAGGCGCTTACCCTGAAGACCTTTCCGCCAAAGCAACAGCCGCGCTGGCCAAACTGGGCGTCGAGGTGCACACCAACACCCACGTCACCGGCATCGGACCGGGCTGGGTAGAAACGACGGAGAAGCACATTGACGCCGTGGTGACGCTATGGGCGGCGGGCGTGCAGGCCTCGCCTCTGGGCAAGCTGCTGGGTGCGCCTCTCGACCGGCGCGGCTGCGTCCTGGTGGATAACCGGCTCAATCCTCCCAGTCTGCCGGAGGTCTTCGTCCTCGGCGATCTGGCCCATCTTGAGCAGGACGGCCGCCAAATCCCCGGCGTGGCCCAGCCGGCCATGCAGATGGGCGACCACGTGGCTCGGATCGTGACCGCCGACCTCGCCGGCCGGCCCCGGCCCGCCTTTCGCTACTTTGACAAGGGTGACATGGCCACCATCGGCCGCATGGCTGCCGTGGCCAAAGTCGAGTGGCCTTTCAAGGCCCACTGGAGCGGCCTGCCCGCCTGGATCACCTGGCTCACCGTACACATCTTCTTCCTCATTGGCTTCCGCAACCGGGTCTCGGTCTTTGCCGCCTGGATCTGGACCTACTTCACCTTTACCCACGGCGCACGCCTCATCACGGGCGACCAGCACCTCCCCGGCTGGCAGGACCAGGTCGCCGCTGGACCGGGGGAAACCGACAGGAAGGCCTGAGAGGCGTTCCAGGCTGCCAAATCTCAAGCGGGTGTTCGACGGCTTCCCTCGGGTCTTCCGCTAGAGGCTAAAATCGCCGTGCGTCCTCCTTCCGCTCCCGCAAAAGCTGACACATTTTGTATCTCTAGTCACTGACAACTCCTTCTTGCCTCCTGTATAGCGTAGGGCGTAGCAATTCACGACTGGCGCGCCGCGGAACAGCTCAGGCGGCACGACAGGATGAAGGGAGCTTATGACGAACATCGAGATAGTTCTCGTCGCGAAACAAAAGCGGCGAGCCCACGAGTCCATGCAGTTCGCGGCTCGCTCGTCTTCCTGTTGGATCCCCGGTAAACAGCAACAAACTCGCATCCTGTTGGCGGCCTTTGCCGGAGTACTTCTGCTGCTGACCGGCTGCCGTAGTGTTTCCCTGGATGCGCGGCCAAGCGGCGACATCGTTCCGCAGCATCTGTATATGTTTTCTTCTTTGCATGCCGCTGCTCCCGCAACGGGCCTTGCCTTGATGCGCGTGGACGTTGGACGTCGCCTTTATTACGACCAGCATCTTTCCAAAAACGCCTCCATCTCCTGCAATAGCTGCCATCAGCTTGCAAAGTATGGCGTCGATCCCGGCCAGGCTGTCTCTTTCGGACACGATAAGCATCCCGGAGGCAGAAACTCCCCGACCGTTTATAACGCGGGGTTGCAGTTTGCCCAGTTCTGGGATGGCCGCGCCGCCACCTTGGCGGAGCAGGCTTCAGGCCCCATGATGAACCCGGTCGAGATGGGCATGCCCGGTCCTGAAGCGGTACTGGCTTACGTTCATTCAAGCCCTGACTACGTCCGGCAGCTCAAGCTGGCGTATCCGGGCTCCAAGGATCCGGTGGTCATGGAGAACATCACCGATGCCATCGCAGCCTTCGAGGGAGGGCTTCTGACCCCCGCCCGCTGGGATAAATACCTGGACGGTGACGAGACTGCCCTGTCGGATCAGGAGAAGCAGGGACTGCGCGTTTACCTGCGCTCCGGTTGTGCCTCCTGCCATGCGGGAAGAGATATGGGCGGCAATTCTTATCAAAAGCTGGGTGCCTATCGCAACTGGCCTGACCAGCAAACCGACACCGGACGCTTTTCACTCACCCACCAGGCAGCCGACACGATGTACTTCAAAGTTCCCATCCTCCGCAACGTAACCGAGACCGGCCCCTGGTTCCACGATGGCCATGTGCAGACCATCGAGGAGGCCGTGCGGCTCATGGGGAGATACGAAGCGGGTCGCAATCTCAGCGAGGCGGATGTTCAATCCATCGTGACGTTCCTCCACGCGCTCACCGGCGACATTCCGCAGCAGTATATTCAGCCTCCCTCCAGCGCAACGACGCCCACGCCGTCCAAAGTTGCAGAAACCCACGGCAGCCACTTGAAGAACACCCATCACCCAGCAATGTCATCGTTTAAGGAGGGACAGTAGCCATGCGCCGGATAATTTGGATAACCGGAACTCTCGTTATCGTGCTTCTGGTGGGGATGCAGTTTCACCGGCCCAATTATGACCGGAGCCCGGTCAACACCGCTGCCACCTTCGATGCGCGCGTCCATCCCGATCCTCAGATCGCAAAAACTCTCCAGCAGTCCTGCTATAGCTGCCACTCGGCACAGGGAGAGATTCCCTGGTACGGCCACGTCTGGCCCGCATCCCAGCTTTTGCAGAATGACGTCCGTCGTGGCCGCGCACGGCTCGACTTCTCCAGTTGGAGCAATCTCAGCCCGGAGATGTCCCGCATCCGCCTGATGAGCGCATGCAGCATGATGCGCGAGTCCAAGATGCCGCTCTGGTATTACCGCCCGATGCACCCGGGCACCTCGCCCAAAGCGCAGGATGTGGATGCGTTCTGTGCCTGGGCACAGTCGCTGCCCACCAGTCATGAGTTAGCAAGCCTGCGCTAATGGCGTCATCGCATCGTCACGCTCCGCAGCCTCCGTACCCGCTCTTTCGCCTTATTCCCGGCGAAAGAGCGGGAGGCCGCAACACTTGGGACCGGCGGCCCTCCAAATCGGTCGAGTAAACTGGTAAGGCGATGCTCGACTTGGGATTTGTCCGGGGAAACCTGGAATTGGTGGAACAGAAACTCCGCGCCCGCGGCGCCGACCCGGCCCTTCTGCTGGGCGATTTTCGCACTCTTGATCAGAAGCGCCGCGAGGCCATCACCCTGGCTGAGCAGTGCAAGGCCCGCCGCAACGAGCTGAGCCAGCAGGTAGGCGCTCGGAAGAAGGCCGGTCAGGACGCGGCTGATCTGGTGGAAGAAACCCGCGCACTCAAAGAACAGCTCGACGCGCTGGATAAGACCGCCGCCGCTCTTGACGAGCAGATGCGCCAGGCACTCTCCAACATCCCCAATCTCACCCGCGACGAAGTGCCCACCGGCACATCCGAAGCCGACAACGTCACCGTGAAGACCTGGGGCCAGAAGCCCAGCTTCGACTTCGAGCCCAAGCCCCACTGGGAGCTGGGCGAAGCGCTCGGCATCCTCGACCTGGAACGCGCAGCCAAGCTCAGCGGCGCACGGTTTGCCGTCTATATGGGCGCTGGGGCGCGTCTGGAGCGCGCTCTCATCAGCTTCATGCTCGACCTGCACACCCAAAAGCACGGCTATACCGAGGTGCTGCCGCCCTTCATGGTCAACAGCAAGAGCCTGTTCGGCACCGGCCAGTTGCCCAAGTTTGCTGAAGATCTCTTCCGCTGCTCAGACGCCGACGCCGAAGCCGTCACCCGCGGCGAGTACAAAGACAACGACCACTGGCTCATCCCCACCGCCGAGGTCCCGGTCACCAACCTCTACCGCGACGAAATTCTGGACGAAGCCAGGCTCCCCATCCTGCTCACGGCCTACACTCCGTGCTTCCGCGCCGAGGCCGGCGCCGCCGGCAAGGACACCCGCGGCATCATCCGCCAGCACCAGTTTCAAAAGGTTGAGCTGGTCAAGTTCACCCGCCCCGAGGACTCCGACGCAGAACACGAGCGCCTCACCCGCGATGCCGAGGAAATCCTTGAAGCGCTGGGGCTTCCCTATCGCCGCGTCCTGCTCTCCACGGGCGACACCGGCTTTTCTTCGGCCAAGACATTCGACCTCGAAGTCTGGCTTCCCGGCCAGCAACTCTACCGGGAGATCTCGTCCTGCTCCAACTTTGAGGGTTTCCAGGCACGCCGGGCCAACATCCGCTACCGGCCGGCGGCCAAGGGCAAAATCGAGTTTGTCCATACGTTGAACGGCAGCGGACTGGCCGTGGGCCGCACCTGGCTGGCAATTCTTGAAAACTACCAGCAGGCCGACGGCTCGGTTGTTATTCCAGAAGCCCTCCGGCCCTACATGGGGGGCCTCGAAAGGATCACCCGCTAAGGGCAGTATGAAGAAGATTCTGAAGAGCTATTTCTATTGGACGTACCCGCGTGGCAACTTCCACTACGACGTGATGGTCACGACGATTCTGTTGTTTATCTTTCTCACGCCGCACCTGTGGGACTATGGCGACAAGCCATCCAAGGTGCCTGGACCGCCGCATCCCATCCAGGTGGTCGGCAGTGGCAGCCGAGGTTTGATCGTCACCGTGGAAGCCTCCGATGTGGGCGTGGACGTGAACACCAGCGCTTCCAACGCGACTGTCAGGAAAGCCCTGCGCAAGGCCATTGAGCCGGTCACCGGCGACGCCGTCTTTGTGGAACGCTGGGAGACGGTAAAAGACGCCCAGGGAAATCTGGCCTGGAGAGTCTGGGCGCACCGGTAAGAAAACCGCTGCCTCGTCCAGCGCATGAGCGCGTCCAACTAGAGAAGGAAACTTATGCATTCAAGACGAAAACTGGCTTTTGCTGCCTCCGTTGTGCTCCTTCTGCTGCCGGGGCGGGCCTTATTTGCGGCCGACGACCTCCAGGCAGTTCTGCACAAGCTTGATGTGGCGGCCGCCAACTTCCACTCCACCTCGGCTGACTTTGAGTTTGACGCCGTGCAGACCGACCCCATCCCCGACAAGGACGTCCAGAAGGGCACGGTGTATTACGAGCGCAAGGGCAAAGCCTTCCAAATGGCGGCCCATATCCGTGATGAAAACGGTAGACCGGTGCCCAAGACCTACACCTACTCCCGCGGCATCTTCCGGCTCTATGAAGAAAAGATCAACCAGGTCACCACATTCAGCAAATTCAGCAAGTACGAAACCTATCTGATGCTGGGTTTTGGTGCCAGCGGCAAGGACCTCGCGGACAAGTGGAACATCAAGGATCTGGGCACGGAGACGCTCGAAGGTGTCAAGACAGAAAAGCTGGAGTTGGTGGCCAAGGATCCGGCAGTCCGCAAGAATCTGCCCAAAGTGACCATCTGGGTTGATACAGAGCGCGGAGTCAACCTGAAACAGCTATTTGACGAAGGATCGGGCCAATATCGCGTTTGCTTCTACTTCAATATCAAGGTCAATCAGTCCCTGCCCGACAGTGCGTTTACCCTCAAGACCAACAAAGAGACCCAGGTCGTAAACCGGTAGAGCGCAACCCCGCCCAGCGCAAACAGCATGGGAAAGCACTCCAGCGTGTAACGCGCCTCGGGCGCCTCCAGGGTCAGCAGGAGCGCGCAGCGGAGCATCATGTACGTCAGCATCCACTGCCACAGGCGCGGCCGCAAGCACAGCCCGGCCAGTCCGAGCGCCAGATAGAACGCATTCAGCCCCGCGTAGGCCCAACTGAAGCGCGTCTCTACGCGGTGGTGTGCATAAACCCACCAGTCCAGATCGATGGGCAGGTTTTCAACGCGCGGCCTGAGCCACATGTCGGCCATCCGCCCCAGCGGCAGCCCCAGGTAGTAGCGCAGCGGGTGGGCGGCAATCCGCTCTTGGGCCAACCGGGCAAAGCGCGCGTCAATCTCCGGCGTCAGGTTCCAGTTGTTGCGGTTGTAGTCGGCTGCCAGGGCTGCGGTCTCAGCATACTGGGCGGGCGAATCGAAGGCCCTGCTCGGAAGCTGCGAAACATCCAGCGGGCCGTCCGGCACATTCCAATAGATGGTGTAAGTGGAGACAAAGTCCAGGCACCAGGTCCTCACCCAGCGTACCCAGCCTGCGTGCGTATCCTCGCCCGGATCGTTGGCGTAACGGGGCGCCAGCGGCTCGAAGACGTGAAAAACCTGCCAGTTGCGCCACGTCCAGACTGCGAAGGGCGCCAGGGCCAGCAGCACGCACACCACGGCCATCTGAACCGCACGCGGAACCCGGGCAGCCGCGGCCTGCCGCCCGGCTCCACGCCGCAAGCCTGCCACCAGGGCTGGCGCCAGGGCCACAGCCGCCAGCGCGCCATCCGGCCGCAGCAGGGCCGCATAGGTCACCGCAAACGTAAAGCACAGGGCCGTTGCCCACCGCGGCCGATCCTGGAACCGCGCCGCCGCCCAAAGCGCCAGCGCCAAAACAAACAACGTGGGGGCCTCAGTAAGCGGCGCGGCGGCATAGACCGCCGTAAAAGGGCACAGGGCTGCCAGCCACAGCGTGCAGTGTGCGGCGGCTGTTTTGGACGCGAGTGGCGCAATGCGGTACACCAGGTCAGCCAACAGCAGGCAGCCGACCAGTTCGAGCACAATCTGCACCCAGACCGCGGCGGCATAGTTCTCCATCCCGAAGAGCCGGAAGCACACAGCCAGGAAAACTGGATAGCCGGGCAGACGAATCAGCGTGGGGTACAGTCCACCGCTGCCCATGGTCAGAGCATACTGCCCATGCAGCAGCAGGTTCTTTGCAATCCCCCCATAGACCAGCGTGTCACCGTTCACCTCAAAAAACTGCCGGAACATCCAGGCGCGCAGCAGTCCCCCGGCAACAACGGCCAGCACGGCAGACACAGCGAACCGCCTCTGGCCGATAGCGGGACGGGGGGCCTTCGATTGACTCAGGGGGGCAGCTTCCATACGATTCGTACTGTATAGCGTAGACCGTTTCCCGGTTTTCGCGCATGTGGAAACGAGACTGGCCATGCCCGATAAGCAGATTTTTTTCGATCCCCAAAAGAAGCGCTGGAAACGGCTTCGCCGCATTCTGGATGCGACTGCTGTCATCACCACACTGGTTTTGGCTGGCTTCATCTTCAATGTTCTGCGCTCGCAGCAGTTGCCTGAGTTGCTGCTGCCCACACCCAAACACAACTACAAGGCCCTCCGCGACCGCACTCCCGCCTTGCGCAGCGCCAGGAACCAGCGCCCGTCTCACCGCAGAACCACCCGCAAGCCCTCTGAGATTCCCTTCAACACAGGTGAAGGATTGCGCGCGGCCTATTACGCGCCCGACGACGCAGCCAGCTACTCCTCTTTCAAGGAGCATGTGCACCAGATCGATATGCTCTTTCCCCAGTGGCTGCACGTGGACGCAGCGCGCGGCACGCTGATGGCCATGAGCAGCGACAACATCCGTGAGTACCCGGTGGTGGACGGCGCCACGGTCCACGATCCGGATGAGTTGAACAAGGTAAAGCGGGTCATCCAGGCGACCAGGGAAGAGACCGAAATCTTTCCTCACCTCAACAACTACAACAGCCACACCCAGGGCTGGGACGCCGCAGTCGGCACCCTGCTGGCCGATGTGAACAAGCGCGCCGCTCTGCGCGGGCAGATCATGCGCTTTCTTATCGCGTTCCCTGCCTATCACGGCCTGTCGCTGGACCTTGAAAGCCTGCCTGACGAAGCCGACCCCGCCTATTTGAGCTTCATCCAGGAGCTCTACGCCGATATGCACCCGCGCAATCTGCGGCTCTATGTCAACGTCGCCGTGTCCACTCCCGACGCTGACCTCAAACAGATCGCGGCCAACTCCGACGGAATTGTGCTGATGAATTACGACCAGCACGAGGTCGACAGTGACCCGGGCCCCATCGCCAGCCAGGACTGGTTCATCGGAAACCTTCGCCGCGTGCTGAAAATCGTACCCAAGGAAAAGCTCATCTGCGCGGTGGGCAATTACGGCTACGACTGGACACTCTCGATTCCCGCCGCTCCCAAGGGCAAGCGTGTCCGCAATCTTCCAAAACCCGAGGTGGTTGATACGGAGGACCTCTCGGTCTCTGACGCCTGGCAGCGCGCTGCCGACGCGGACGCCGACCTCGACCTCGATTACAACTCGCTCAATCCTCACTACGAATACATCGACGAAGATAACAACCAGCGCCATGTGGTCTGGTTCCTCGATGGGGTTACTCTGCTGAACGAGATGCGCGCCGCACACCAGTTGGGCCTGCAAACCTTTGCCCTGTGGCGGCTCGGCTCAGAGGACAGTTCCCTGTGGAATGTGTGGGACAAAGCCACCAACCCTGCCTCGCTGCAGGCGCTGGGCTCCGTTCAACCCGGTCACGACGTGGACAACGAGGGCGAAGGCGACATTCTGCGCGTCACCGGACTGCCCCAGGCCGGCAAACGCACGGTTGAAATCGACACGGACGAGCCCGACCCCCGCAAAACGCTCATCATCGATGAGCACATGGATGTCTACCCGCACACCTACACGGTGCGCTACTACGGTTACAACCCCAAGGCGGTGGCTCTCTCCTTCGACGATGGCCCCGATCCCAAGTGGACGCCCCGGATCCTCGACATTCTGAAGCAGAAGGGTGTCAACGGAACGTTCATGATGATCGGCGCCGAGGCCGCGGAAAATATAGGCCTGATGCAGCGGCTGGTGCGCGAGGGCAACGAGATCGGCAACCACACCTACTCGCATCCCGATATCAGCGAGATTTCGCCGCGCCAACTCGATCTCGAGGTCAAGCTCACCGAGCGCCTCTTCGCCAGCAAGCTTGGGGTGCAGCCGCTCTACTTCCGCCCGCCGTATGACATTGACGAAGAGCCGGACACCGACGACCAGGCCGCGCCCATCGTCCGCATTCAGCAGGATGGGTTCACGATCATCGGCAACAAGATCGACACCAACGACTGGGATGAGCGCACCCGCAAGACCCCGGCCGAGATCGCCCAATCAGTTCTTGACCAGTTGAAGGTGATGAAATCCAAGCCGCAATTCCGCGGCTCGGTGATCCTGCTGCACGACGGCGGCGGCGACCGCTCAGCCACCGTGGCCGCGCTTCCCGTGCTCATTGACACCCTGCGCGCCCATGGCTACAGCATTGTCCAGGTCTCCGCGCTCATGGGCAAAACCACTGCTGAGGTCATGCCCAAACTCTCCTTCTGGCAACGGGTCCGCGCTCTGCCTGACTCCATCGCCTTCTCCGCCCTCGCCGCCATCGGCAGGTTCATCGTGCTGGTCTTCTTTCTCGGTGACATCCTGATGAGCGCGCGCCTTGTGCTGGTGGGCGTCCTCGCGAACATCACCCGCATGCGCGGCCGGCACAATAGTCCGACCCCCGGCTACAATCCCCGCGTTGCCGTCCTCATCCCCGCCTACAACGAGGAGAAGGTCATTGTCCGCACCATCCGCTCGGTGCTCCACTCTGACTACGCCAATCTGCACGTCATCGTCATCGACGACGGCTCTTCCGATCGCACGTTTGAGGTGGCCCGCGAGACCTATGCCGCAGAGATCGCCGCCGGCCGCGTGAAGGTGCTGACCAAGGCCAATGGAGGCAAGGCCGCCGCTCTCAATTACGCGCTCGAACTCATGGATGAGGAGATTTATGTCGGCATCGATGCCGACACGGTGATCGCCTCCGACGCCATCTCCAAGCTGATCCCCCACTTCGAGGACCCCACCATTGGCGCCATGGCCGGGAACGCCAAAGTCGGCAACCGCATCAATCTCTGGACCCGCTGGCAGGCCCTTGAATACATCACCAGCCAGAACTTCGAGCGCCGCGCCCTGGATCTCTTCCACGTCGTCACGGTCGTTCCAGGAGCCATTGGCGCGTGGCGCACCGCCCCGGTCAAGGCAGCAGGCGGCTATCCCGTCAACACCGTTGCTGAAGATGCAGACCTCACCATGAACCTGCTGGAACAGGGGCTCAAGGTCAACTACGAAGACCGCGCACTGGCCTTCACCGAGGCGCCCATCGACGCCAAAGGGCTGATGCGGCAGCGGTTCCGCTGGTCTTTCGGAACGCTGCAGTCCATCTGGAAGCACCGCGCCGCCTTTGTTCGCAACAAGGCCATGGGGTTGTTCGCACTGCCCAACATCCTCATCTTCCAGATGTTCCTGCCCCTGGTGTCGCCCTTCATCGACCTCATGTTCGTGACCGGCGTCGTCAACTACTTCGTCAATCGCCACTACCACCCGCTGGCGGCCTCCGCAGCCAGCTTTGAGAAGCTCCTGGCCTACTTCGGCGCTTTTCTTCTCATCGATTTCATAACCTCTTCAGTCGCATTCAGCCTGGAGCGCCGCCACCCGGCCAACAAGGGTGACGGCTGGCTCCTGTTCCACATTTGGCTGCAGCGGTTCGCTTACCGCCAGGTTTTCTCCATCGTCCTGTTCAAGACCCTCAAGCGGGCCATCGACGGCAAGCCCTTCAACTGGGACAAGCTGGAGCGCACCGCCCAAATGAGCAAATCGACCGACGCGCTGACTGAAACGCGATGAGAAGCCGGGCGGTCAATGCGGCGCCTCGGCGGTAGACGGTCGAGGCCCGCGCGCGTGAAACGCACGGCAATGCCAACCCGCAGGTAGTTGCAAGCCTCAGCGGGTTGAGGTGTGTGGTTCCCCATCCGCGATGAGACTGCGGAAAGATGGGACACCCTGACTTTGTCGCACTTTGACAGGATTGAAAAAAGCTATAAAAAAAGCACATACCATTATA
>VFSW01003982.1_pt1 | contig 22084 bp, 22 predicted proteins | sample 5358111 | NCBI WGS metagenome assembly VFSW01 (sample SAMN11554181, study PRJNA540505) | mine drainage metagenome | isolation source: sediment from site ElyBrook_90M | place: USA: Ely Copper Mine, Vershire, VT | collected 2017 | reverse complement strand
CACGCCCGATTCGCCCGCAAGTTCCAGCGTCTCGCTGAATTCGGCATTGCTCACCCCAGCCGACAGATAAATGAACTGCTTCGTTGCCGCCGCGGCTGCCCGGTGGAACAGGTCGATGGCTTCCTTCTTGGTGTAGGCCTTCTGCCCGCCGAAGCACTTCACGCCTTCGACATATTTCATGTTCACCGGAACTTCCACCTTCAGCACGTCGACGCCGTACCGGTCTTTGCTGAATTCGCGCATGCTCTCGGTGACGATGTGCGGCTTCTTCTTGGCGTAGTCAAGACTCTTCTCGTCGGCGCCCTCTTCGTAGCCCACGAACTCCAGAAAATACGGAATGTCGTTGGCGCGGCATTCGTCGCCGATGCGCGCCACCCAGGCGTGCTTGGTTGCGTTGACGGACTTGGGAGCGTCGGGCGGGTAGTAGAGCAGAATCTTGACGCAATCGGCGCCTGCTTCCTTCAGGCGGCGTGCCGACCAGTGATCGAGCAGGTCAGGGAGACGGCCGGGACCGGTCTTGTCGTATCCAGTTTTTTCGTAGGCCAGCAGCAGACCGGCATTCTTGGCGCGGCGCTTGGAAGCGGGCAATCCCCACTCCGGGTCGAGCAGAATGGCGGTGGCGTGCGGCGTGAGCACTTCGGCGACCAGCGTTTTGAATTCTTCCATCATGGCGTCCGAGACTTCGCCGCCTTTTTCCTTGGCCAGCGATTTTTGCAGCGAACCGCGCTGGTCCATGGCAGCGGCTGCAATGACGCCGCGTTCGTTCGAGACTCTCTTGAGACCGGCAAGTTTGCCCGGGGTAAGCTTCATGGGGAATCCTCCTAAAGCGGATGGGATGAGTGCTGTGGGACTTACAATTGTAAACCAATGGGCGGAGAAAACGGCGTCGGACCTCGGACCGGTCATGGTGGAGTTTCCGGGCGAGAACTTGCGCCGCCTGCCACTGTCCGTACCGCCCTCGCCACCCGTCTTGTCATCCTGAGGCCGGCGCCTTGCGGGCCGAAGGACCTGTGCAACTTGCCGCCGTCGAGGCGCTATCGGCAAATTGCACAGGTCCTTCGCTTCGCTCAGGATGACAAGCCACATTTAGGGGAGCTGCAGGAACTGCACCGCTAGCCTCGGACCGGGGATTGACCCCCCAGCTCAAAAGTAGGTAATATAACTACTTAGAATAGTATGGAAAAGTCAATCTCAGCCGCCGACGCCAACCGGAAGTTCTCGCAGGAATTGCGGGAAGTGAAGGAAGGCCGCAGCTACGTGGTCACCAGTCATGGGCGGCCCGTGGCTCGCATTGGGCCGGTGACAGAACAGCGCAACAGCAAAGCCAAGGCTGCCTTGCTGGCTCATCTCGAAGCCCGCCCCGTGCGACGGCGCCCCATTGGCCGCTGGAAGCGCGACGACTTGTATGACTGATTAAGCAGGACTGTTGAGCGGGACCGATTGAGGTGGAAATGCGGATCGCGCTGGACACCAATATTCTGGTTTACGCCGAAGGTGTGAACGGCACGCTCCACGCCAAGCCGAGTGTAAAGCTAATCAAGAAGCTGCCGGAATCCAGTACGTTTCTACCCGTCCAAGTGCTCGGAGAATTATTCCGTGTCCTGGTAGGAAAAGCCGCATTTCCCCCGCCAGAGGCGCGGGCCGTCGTTCTTCGCTGGCGGGATACTTTTCCGCTGATTGAAACTTCAGAATCGATTCTGGTCGCCGCCCTCGACCTCGCCGCCGACCATGGTCTCAGCATCTGGGACGCGATCATCCTGTCGGCTGCGGCCGCGTCGGGATGCCGGCTGCTGCTCTCGGAAGACATGCAGGATGGGTTTATTTGGAACGGTGTGACGGTGGTGAATCCGTTTGCGACGGTCCGGCATCCCTTGCTGGATCCGTTGCTGGCGCCCTGAATTAAGTGGCTCAGTTCTGCACCTTCACTCCACATACCCGGCGAATCTGTGATTGCCGTCACTGCGTGCGAACGAGCGAGGACCTATCCTGAAGCTGAAAGTCACCTGCCACCACGACAGGTTTGGAGGTGACGCCATGTTGGTTCTTCTGATGGTGTTGTGCGCGGTCGGAGCGCTGTTGCTGATCGTTTGCGGAGCCCTCGCGGAAATCCAGGAATTGCACGAGAAGCATCCGCCCGGCTCCCGGCTCGGATGGAAGTAAGTGATCGGAAGGTCAGAAAGGGATGTGCCTGCCACGGCTGATCTCTCAATGGTATAGTGGCATGACCGCTGGGCATTCCTGCGCCCTCCCAGCGTGACGACAACGGGCGAGTTGGACCGGTTCCCCTGTCCGACAATGTCCGACAATTCTCACAAGAGGGAAACTGCCATCATGGCCATTGCGACCATCAATCCTGCCACGGGAGAAGTGATCGAAACATTCCAGCCGCTTACCTCGGAAAAAATCGAAGAAAAGCTGCAACTGGCGGTTTCGGCGTTTCGCGCTGAGCGCAAGACTCCGTTCGCCATACGCGCCCAGCGCATGCTAAAGGCTGCGCAGATCCTGGAAAGCGACAAAGAACGTTTTGGCCGGTTGATGACGCTGGAAATGGGCAAGCCCTATAAGGCTGCCGTGGCGGAGGCGGCCAAGTGCGCCACTGCCTGCCGCTACTACGCCGAAAACGCGGAGAAGTTTCTGGCGGACGAAGTAGTCGAGACCGGCGCCAAGAAAAGTTTTGTCCGGTATCTGCCGATCGGTCCGATCCTTGCGGTGATGCCATGGAACTTTCCCTTCTGGCAGGTGATCCGGTTTGCCGCGCCGGCGCTGATGGCGGGCAACGTCGGTTTGCTGAAGCATGCTTCCAATGTGCCGCAGTGCGCCCTCGAGATCGAGGGTCTGTTCAAAGCGGCAGGATTTCCCGCAGGTGTTTTCCAGACGCTGCTGATCGGGTCAGGGCAAGTGGACGCACTATTAAACGATCCGCGCGTGGTTGCCGCCACACTGACGGGCAGTGAACAGGCCGGGATCCAAGTAGGAATCGGAGCGGCCAAGCGCATCAAGAAAGTTGTGCTGGAGCTCGGCGGCAGCGATCCTTTCATCGTGATGCCCAGCGCCGATCTGGACGCGGCCGTCGCCACCGCGGTCGAAGCGCGTGTGATCAACAATGGCCAGTCCTGCATCGCAGCCAAGCGGTTTATTGTCGCTGCGTCGATTGCCGACGAATTCGAGCGTAAATTCGTGGCGCGCATGCAGAACCTGCGCGTTGGCGATCCGTTTGACGCGCAAACCGAACTCGGTCCCCTCGCCACGCCCGATGCGGTCACCACGCTCGACGCCGATGTTCAGAAGACGGTGCAGGCGGGGGCGAAAGTGCTAACCGGCGGCCATCCCCTGAAACGGCCGGGAAATTATTACGCGCCCACGGTGCTGGCGAACATTCCCAAGGATTCGCCGGCCTATGGCGAAGAATTTTTCGGCCCAGTAGCGTCGATCTTTCGCGCCAAAGATCAGGACGAAGCCATCCGCATCGCCAACGACGTTCGCTTCTGCCTGGGTGCCAGCGCCTTGACCAACGACGACAAAGAACGCGAACGCTTCATCAACGAACTTGAAGCGGGGATGGTCTTCATCAACAAGATGGTCGCCTCGGATACCCGCATTCCTTTCGGCGGAGTGAAGCAATCCGGCCACGGCCGTGAGCTGGGAGCAGTCGGCATCCGCGAGTTCATGAACGCAAAGACCGTATGGATCGCGTAGGGCAGTTGTCAGTTCCCTTAATTCTCAATGCGTGAAATCGCGGTTTACAACACTGATCACTTCCAAAGCGAGTATCATCTGCCCTGGGTACCTGATTGATTCCTGTTTCATCAAAGAAAAGCGAAGACCTGGCCGGAAACGAAATCCAAAGCAAAATCGGGAGCACCGAACGTGAAAAAAATCCTGCTGTTCTTGCTGTTGCTGGCACACGGACTCCGAGCGCAAGAGCGGCAGACAGACCCCACATGGCTGCATCGTTACGTTCCAGACCTTTCTGAGACCCACGCGGGTCTCACCTCTCCAACTTGCCACTACCGGGCTATTTTCGGCGAGGGGGACAAAGAGAACCGATCCCTCCAAAGCGTAACTCGTTTCGGCGAAGTCTCTTTGGACCGGCAGGGCAATTGCCAGACCGTCTCCTACGACCGCCAGGAAGAGATCTACTTCGTCGTCGAAGGGGCGGGCATGCTGCACTACCAAGATCAGGTTCAAGCGTTGCGCAAGCATGACTTCACCTACCTGCCTCCAGGCGTGAAGCATTCGATTGCAAACCCCTCGGACCAGCCTCTGCGCGTGCTGGTGATGGGGTTCAAGATCCCGTCATCGATTTCAATCGGGGCGCCCATGCCACATCCAAAAGTCGCAAACCTGGAGAATTCCAGGGAGGAGACTGTCAGCGGTCACCCGAACTCAGTTCTGTACAAACTGCTGATCGGGCTGCACGCCGGAAAGCGAGACTTGATTGATGAGGCGTACGTGATGGACAGCTTTTTCTGGATGGATTTTGCGCCTGGAGGCACGAACTGGCCTCACCACCACCCGGCCGCGGAAGAAATCTACCTGGTGATGGACGGCCAGGGCGAAATCGTGGCCGGCGGTGGCACGGACGGCGTCGAAGGCCGCCATGCCGCCAAAGCAGGAGACGCCTACTACTTTCGTCCCAACTGCACGGTGGGCTTTTACAACCAGGACAAACCGGGCGCCAAGGCCTACATTTTGGCCGTTCGATCGCGCGTTCCACTGCATGAGGATGATGAGTAGGTATTTAATCTCGGACTTGTAGAAATGCATGTTCCGAAATCCAGCCGTCGATCTTTTGTGAAGCGGGTAGCTGGTGAAACATCGCCATATTACTCATCAACCGCGAGTCAAAATAGCTTTTCCCGTGCTCACTTGTACAATCGACTCGCGGCCCGAGTCATGAGGCTCGTGCCTTCGCAGAGGACAGGCACGCCGTCACCTCACGGAGGACCTGCTCGTAGTCAGCGGCTATCGCCCGCTCCACATGAATACGAGCGCCTTTGACGCCTGCTTCTTGCGCCAACCTCTTGAACTCACTCTGAAGAAAGACTTCCAACTGCTTCGGTGTCAAGACGGCAATGGGAACAGTAGTGGACTGGCCGGTCTCGGTTTCGATCCTCACGCAGTATGGGGATTCGGACTGTTGCGTTTCCGGATTCATGCGACACCCCCTTCATGGAGCGACGAAAGTGGCAGGCAACGATCCTGGTATTTTAGCGCGTCCCGCCGTTCCCGTTCGCGATGCGGGGAATTAGTTGAGGCACGTAGGCACAGTTGGCGAAAAATCCCCCTTAACGGTCATCGACATGTCTGATCCAGGCTTTGGCCTCAGTGTCAGGGCGCGCGGATCCCCAGTCCGTCGGCTTCCTTCTTGCACGCAGCAGGTGCCACGCCCCCCAGACTACTGCACTGGCTGCAACTGGATGGTGAGCTGGTTGACGGCGGTCACGTCGTAGAAGCCGGTGAGATCGGCGTGGCCGGCGAGCGTCTCACGCTCTTTGCCGTCTACCAGGATCTTCACTTTCAGGACGCCCGGAATATTTGCCGAAATGGTGTGGATGAGCGACGTTACGGTGAGTTCTTCGACCAGCACGCCGGAGCGGTGGCCATCGGCGAAGGCGGAGTTGAGATCGATGACGGCAACGCCGGGATCGACCAGGAATACGCTGCGCACATCGGCCCCCGGTGCCAGCACATGGGGAGAGGCTTTGTCGAGGTAAATGGTGAGCAAAGCGCTGAGCAATTCTTCGGCGCGCTGCTGGCGTCCGGAGGGCAGAGGGATCTGGGTGGAGCGCGGACGAAGCGAACCGGCTTGGTCGTAGGCGACGAAAATCGTGGCGCGTTCGGTGGGGCCGGCGAATGCGGGCGCAAGCGGGCGCGTGTCGGCGGAAGGGCCAGGAAGCGCGGCCGCCCGCCCGCGCATTTGCCAGGCATATATGCTCATGCCGAGGACGGCCACCAGCAACACCGCGACGCCAATTACCAGATGGCGGGGGATCATTGCGCAGCTCCCAATTTGTCGCGGTCGGCTGCGATCGCCGTGGCGACGGCACTGGTGACCAGTTGCTGGTAGTCGGGCGCGTTGAGCTGCGTCAGGTCAGAACCTTGAGGAGCGACCTCCACGGCCAGGGCGGCTGTGGTTACGCTATTGAGCGGGCGCAGAGGCGCGGTCAGCGCACGGACGAGAATTTGCCGTTTCTGGAACTCGTTTGCCACGTCTGCCGCTGCACTCTGGCTGAGCGAAAGGTAAGCATGCTGCGAGGTCGTCCAGGAATGGAAAGGCCCGCGGTCGTCGCCGCCGTAGGGTAGCAACGCCGTGTAAATGCGGACTCCGTGGCCGCTGGCGGTTGCGTGCAGAGCGATGTAGACGGCGGCGTGATTGGTATTGGCCAGGAACGCGCGCTGATCGAGGCTGAGGTTGCCGTCGGAATCGCGCAGATCGAGCACGGTAATACCGCGGCTTTCCAGTTCCTGGCGGAGGCTGCGCGCCAGGGCGACCGTTACATCTTTTTCGAACAGCGTGCTGCTGAGAGTTTCGCCCCGGTCGTCGCCGCCGTGGCTGGCGTCGATCACGGCAAAATAGCGGCGGGAGCCCGACGATGGGGCCGCGGTCGAAATATTGCCGGCCGACAACGGCGTCCCGGTTGGGCCGGTAGGAGTCACCACGGTTTGCGTGGTGGTAGAACTGGGCGAGATGGTAACCGTGCGTCCGTCGCTGCTGAAGCTGGCAATCAGAGGTACCGGAGAGATGACCGTGATCACAGCGCCGCCGTTGCTCTCACTGTAAGTAGCCGATGGTATCACCTTGCTGCCGAACGTGAGCGTCGGCAGGGCTGGCGCCACTAACGGCTCACGGCTGAAGGTCATGTGCAACGCCCCGGGTTCGGTGGAGACCGCGGGGTTCACCGCGGTGGTGAAATGAAAGACCAGCTTAGGAGGATTGTCCGCGGCCAGCGATGCGGTGAAATGGGTGGCAATGCTGCCGATGAAGAGTCGGCCGGAATCCTCATGCACAGTCACCGGCCCGCCGAGAAATCGGGGCAACAAGGCGGCGAGAGAAGAAAGCGGGACCAATCCACGTCCGTTCTCCAGGATGAATCTGGCTGGCAGGTCGACGTCACGGCCCTGAATGCGAACCCGCATTCTGCTGGCATTGAATTCGCCCTCGACTCGGTTATAGCGCAGGCGCCAGCGCTGGCCGTCGGATTTGGCGCTGACCCTGCCCAGAGGTTCGAGCACTTCCAGCAGGCCTACATAGTCGCGGCGGTCCCGCTGCACCAGGGGTAGCGAGTAGTTGGCGGCGGTGGAGTAAACAGAGAGATGCTTTTCGGGAGTGACAGCGAGGAGGAGAATCGCGGCCAGCAGGACCGGACCGCAGACCAGCGTCAGGCTGGACAACGAGAGGCGCGATTTCCTCTCGACCATTCGAGGGATGTCGACGCTGCATAGAGCCTCAATACAGCCCATGACAGTCCAGCGTAGGTCAGTCCAGCGCAGATCAGTCCAGCGCATAAATGGCCAGTCCGCTCAGCAGCTTGGGATAAAAATCCGTTGACTTCTGCGGCATCACTTCACCGGCGAAGGCCACGTCGCGCACCTGTTGAACGCGGCACGGGTTCATGAGGAAGGCAATGTCAGCTTTGCCGCTGCGCACCAGGCCCAAAGCCTCGTCCGCGTCCCGCACGTACGAGAGGTTGCGCTGCTCGCGAATGGATTCTTCGGAGAGTTTCAGAACTCCTTCCAAGAGGCATTTATGGAGTTGCACGACATCGAGCGCCTGCTGGCGCGGAGACAACCCCGCGAGAATGGACGAAGCTGCACCCGAGATGCGCAGCTTGGACAAAAGAAATGCCCGGTTAGCAGTCACCGCCAGCAGAGTGGTGCCTGATTTTCCCTTGTCGCGAAGGATGGCAGCCGCGCGCCGCCCGTCCAGGGCAGGATCAATTTCTTCCACTTCAAAGAGCTTGCGGCTCGAGGTCCGAAAGTCTTCGGCGGAGAACGAAGCCAACCCACGCACCACGCGATGCGTAGGCAGCACCACCAGTCCCGGACTGTTTAAGTTAACGCACGTCATCATCAGGAACTCGGGCGCAGCGTCTGGCCCCGCAGAGGGCTCGGCGGCGCGGCGCTCGTCGCGGTAGTTCAGGGCCGTTTCATAGCGATGGTGGCCGTCGGCAATGATCAGCTGCTTGTCGCGCATTAGGCGCTGTACGGAAGCGATCAAACCTGGATTTGAAACCTGCCAGAGCCGGTTGACAACCTGGTATTCATCCGTGACTTCAATGTCAGGGGAGGTTTGCGTGCTCACCGCCAGCGCCGATTCGATCTCGCCCGAGTCCTCGTAGAGCATGAAGATCTGGCCGAAATGGGCGCGGGTGGCGCGGAGCAGGTCGAGGCGATCGGCCTTGGGCTTGGCCAGAGTCTGCTCGTGGCGGAATACGATCCCGGCGGAGTAGTCCTGCAGGCGGCAAAGGGCGATAAATCCACGCCGCTCATGGTCCGTAGTCTCCCCAGGGGCGGTGAAGCGCTGCGAATAAACATACAGCGAGGGCGCAGAGTCCTGCCGCAGGACGCCTCGGCTGCGCCAGTCCCGGAAATCGGAGGCGGCCCGGGTATATACACTGTTTGCAGGATTGTCGCTGGCTTCGCGGCGGCCTAGGATAATGCGGCACAGGTTGTATGGGCTGGCAGCATAGTAACGATCCTGCATGCCGGGGTTGATCTTGTCGTAGGGCTGGGTGACGGCTTGGGCCACGGGAACGTGGCGGGGATCGTAACGGAACGCGCGAAAGGGAATAATGTCAGCCATAGGAAACCCCTGATTGTAGCAAGGTTGGCGGAGCGTCTGGATGGGCCGCCAATTCCGCAATCCGGAGCAGCCCTCACAAAGTGTGAGATTTGGGAATTGTCTCCTACTTTTGACAAAAACTCTGCTCCGCGCAAGGAAAGCTGTGGTACTATCCGGCTCAATGAGGTATTTATGGCCCGCCTGAATGATTGGCGCTGGTCATCTCGCCCTGCGGCCCTGGTTCGAGACATGCGAGAGTTTGCCCGCGAAGGTGCTCGAATCGTCGACTCGGGTCTCCCTTGGGATCCGGTTGCAAGCGTGCTGCGCCAATCCGTTTCTCGATCACTAGTGTGGGCTGCAGCGGCTGTAACCTTGAGCGCTGCCTGCGCCATGGTTTCTCCGGCTCTGGCTCAGACCACCGTCAATGACGTCCACGTGGCGCCGCGGGAAGTGGATAAGGCGAAGGATGTGGTTGCCGAGGCCGCCAAGAAAGAGTTGGTCACGGACGGGCTCAACACGCACGTGCGCCCCCTCAAAGTGGATGTAGACCTGGTTCTGGTTCCGGTCACCATCACGGATCCCTTGAACCGCCTTGTAACCGGTCTGGATAAACAAAACTTTCAGCTTTTCGAAGGCAATTCCGCGCAGGAGATCAGAAGCTTTTCCAGCGAAGATGCCCCGGTTTCTCTGGGTGTGATCTTCGACTCCAGCGGCAGCATGAGCAGCAAGATGGACCGGGCGAAAGACGCGGTCGTGGAATTTTTCAAGACCGCCAATCCCCAGGACGAGTTTTTCATGATTACGTTCTCGGATGAACCCGAGGAAGTCAGCGACTTCACCTCTTCGGTAAATGAAATCCAGGACAAACTGGTGTATGCCGTCCCGCGCAAACGGACGGCGCTGCTGGATGCCATTTACATGGGCGTCAGCAAAATGCGGCAAGCCAAGTTTCCCAAGAAAGCGCTGCTCATCATCTCCGACGGCGGCGATAACCACAGCCGCTATACCGAAAACGAGATCAAGGCGCTGGTGAAGGAAGCTGACGTCATGGTCTACGCCATCGGCATTTACGACCGCTACTTCGCCTCCCAGGAAGAACGGCTGGGGCCGGCTTTGCTGAGTGAAATCACGGAACTGACGGGCGGCCGCGCCTTCACCATCGACAATCCCAACGATCTGGCCGACGTGGCGACAAAAATCGGCATCGAACTGCGTAACCAATACGTCCTGGGATATCGCCCCGCCAAAATAGTGCGCGACGGTAAATGGCGTAAGATAAAAGTGAAGCTGCTACCGCCGAAAGGACTGCCGCCTCTAAGGGTGTATGCCAGGATGGGATACTACGCTCCGGTTGAGTAAGCGCATCGCGGGAGTTGTCCTTCTTCTAGCATTTGTGATCTGGACCGGAAGTCAGGCGGAAATGCCCGCCCAGCCTGCCTCTCCGCAGAGCGAGAAGGCTGCCAATACCCAAACCAGCGCCCCCGCGCAAGCACCCGACAATTCTCAAGATGCTGCCGGCCAGAGCGGCGACCTGGTCATCCGCAAGGATGTAGACGAAGTTTTGCTCCACGCCTCCGTGGTCGACAACCGCGAGCACATTGTCACCGACCTCGACAAGAGCGCCTTCACCGTATTTGAAGACGGCAAGCCGCAGACTATTATTCACTTTCGCCACGAAGATATTCCGGTCTCGATGGCCATCGTGATTGATAATTCCGGGTCGATGCGCGAAAAACGCAACAAAGTAAATCAGGCTGCGTTGAATCTGGTGCGATCGAGCAACCCCAGGGACGAAGTCTGCATAGTGAACTTCAACGATGAGTATTATCTCGACCAGGATTTCACCAACGACCTGCTGCTGCTGAAAGAGGCATTGGAGAAGATTAATGCCTCGGGAGGCACCGCACTCTATGAAGCCGTCGTGGCCTCTGCGGAACATTTGAAAAGAAACGCCCGGCTGGAGAAGAAAGTGCTGTTTGTCGTGACCGACGGTGAGGATAACGCCAGCCTCGAGACCCTGGAGCAGGCCATCAAACAGTTGCAGGGCGAGAACGGGCCTTCGGTCTACGCCATCGGAATCCTCGGGGACGAAGAGCACCCCAAGCGCGCCAGACGAGCGCTGGAAATCCTTGCCGACCGCACCGGTGGCCTGGCGTTTTTTCCCAAGACGCTCGACGAAGTGGATGAGATCAGCCGCACCGTCGCCCACGATATCCGCAACCAGTACACCATTGGCTACAAGCCCACCAGTCCAAGGAGTGTGGGCGGTTTCCGCACCGTGCACGTCGAAGCCAAGGCTAAAGGCCACGGGAAGATGACCGTCCGCACCAAGAGCGGCTACTACGCAGGCGTGCAAGGGGCGGCCGGCGGCGGGAAGTGAGTTCGTAACCTGTTCCGGCGTACCCGATCGTGCGGTGTTCTGCGGCGAGGTATGACGAAGGTAACGAGACCGATAGTCGACGGAGCGCCCTTCGATTGACGATTCCTAACTCTACCTTCTAACCTGTAACGTGCACACAAAAAGTTCAGAAACGTCCCGCCTGCGCGTGGCCGACGATATTACGCAATTGGTCGGCGAAACTCCGATGCTGCAACTGACGCGCCTGGTCCCGGCGGGATCGGCGGATGTGTTTGCGAAGTTGGAATATTTGAATCCCGGCGGCAGCGTGAAAGACCGCGCGGCAATTGGGATCATCCGGCGCGCCGAGCAGGAAGGAAAACTCAAACCCGGGGGAACTATCGTGGAGGCAACCGCCGGCAATACGGGGATTGGTCTGGCGCTGATCGGAGTGAACCGCGGCTACAAGGTGAAGTTATTCGTCCCGGAGCTGTTTTCCGAAGAGAAGGTCAAGATCATGCGAGCACTCGGCGCCGAGGTCACGCGGACTCCCGACGAGGAAGGCATGGCGGGCGCCATCCGCCGCGGGAAAGAATTAGTTGCGGGAGATCCCAACGCGTTTATGGCGGGACAATTCGAGAATCTCGCCAATCCCGACTACCACTACGAAACTACCGCGGTGGAAATGTTCGAACAGATCGATGGGAAAGTCGATGCTGTGGTCTTAGGCTGCGGTACTTGCGGAACCTTCAGCGGCATCGCGCGCTATATGAAGGAGCATGTGCCGGGCGTGCGGGCGTTCGCCGTGGAAACGCAAGGCTCGATCCTCGCCGGGGGACAACCTGGTCCTCACAAAGTAGAAGGGATCGGCGTGAGCTTTATCCCGAAGACGTTTGATGCTTCGGTGTGCGATGAAGTCATCATGGTGAACGATGACGACGCCTTCGGCACGGTCAAGAAGCTGGCTGCGATCGAGGGTGTGCTGGCTGGTTCGAGTGGCGGGGCCGCGGTATTTGCGTCGCTGCAGGTGGCGCGGCGGTTGGGAGCGGGAAAGCGTGTGGCTACGATCATTCCGGATTCGGCAGAGCGGTATTTGTCGAAGAAAATTTTCGAGGGCGGGATTTAGGCGCTGGAGCGCTGGAGGCAAGGCGAAAGTTCCGAGGGGATTCATTCTTGCGGCTTTCAAGAGCTCTTAACCGCAAAGATCGCTAAGAAATTCCGCAAAGTTCGCAAAGAAATGCCGTTCAAAGATGCAAGCCAATATGAAAACTAACAAATTATTCGGTTTCGCCACACGCGCCATCCACTCCGGACAGGAGCCCGATCCTTTGACTGGCGCGGTGACGGTTCCGATTTATCCGACTTCGACATATGTGCAGCGGGGAATTGGCGAGAACAAGGGCTACGAGTATTCGCGAGTTTCCAATCCCACCCGCGACCGCCTCGAACAGAACCTGGCCGCACTCGAAGGTGGCGTCGCGGCCAAGGTTTTCTCCAGCGGCATGGCGGCGATCAACGCGCTCACAAGCACGCTGAAATCCGGGGACCACGTGGTTTGCGGCCACGATCTCTACGGCGGGGTGCCTCGGCTGTTCAACCAGGTGCTGACCAACTTCGGGCTGGAATTCTCTTACGTCGACACCTCGGAGGAAAAGAACGTCGAACGCGCCATCCGCAAGAATACGCGCATGGTCTACGTGGAGACACCGACCAATCCTTTGATGCAGATTAGCGATCTGGCGGCCGTCAGCCACATCTGCCGCGCGCGTAAGGTGCTGCTCGTGGTGGATAACACTTTCCTGTCGCCTTACCTGCAGCAGCCGATTGCGCTGGGCGCCGATATGGTGGTGCATTCAACTACAAAATTCCTGAACGGACACAGTGACGGCATAGGCGGAGTCGTGGTTTGCACGACACAGGGGCAGGCCGACAAATTGGCCTTCCTGCAAAAAGCTGCGGGAGCGATTCTGTCTCCGTTTGAGTGCTGGCTGGTGCTGCGCGGAGTGAAGACGCTGGCCGCACGCATGGAGGTTCACGACCGCAACGGCCGCATCGTTGCGGATTTCCTGGCGAAGCACAAGAAAGTGAAGCAGGTGCTTTATCCCGGCTTGTCCAACCACCCGCAGCACGCGTTGGCCAAGCGTCAAATGAGTGGTTTCGGTTCCATGATCACGTTCGAAACGGGCTCGATGAAAAACGCCAACAGGATGCTGAAAGCGGTGCGCGTCTGTTCGTTCGGTGAATCGCTGGGTGGAGTGGAAACGCTGATCTCCCATCCCGCCACCATGACGCACGCTGCACTCGGGGAAAAGGGACGCAAAGCCATCGGCATCACGGACGGCATGGTCCGCATCTCTGTGGGCATCGAGGATATTCAGGACCTTCTCGACGATCTTGATCAAGCCCTGGCCGCGATCTAATTTGGCAGATTTCGTAGTTGACCTTTTGTTTTATCCGCGTCGATCTGCGTAATCCGCGGCGCAGTTTAGTGTTCCTCAGATTTCACCGAGTCTGCCAGCCACTCGAGGTACTTCGCGCTGCCGTCCTCGATTGCAATCACAACGCATTCCGGAAGTTCGTAGGAATGCAATTCTCGAATGGCATCGCGCACGGCGGCAAATCCTTCCGCGGTGGTCTTGATCAGCAGCAGCCACTCCTGAGCGGACTCCACTTTGTTTTGCCAGCGATAGAACGACTCAATCTGCGGGACGATATTCACGCAGGCGGCGAGCTGGTGCTCCACGAGATGCCGTGCGATCTTGCGGGCTTCGTCTTCGGAGCTGGCTGTGGTGAGGACGATTCGTTTGTCGGTCATATAGAATCATGCGTCGGCGACCGGGCTGCCGGTCGTCAACTCTTGGTTTGAAAAGATTAGCACTTCGTCCTGTGAAGAGGTTCAACATGCCGACACAAATCAAGTTTGGGACATCGGGCTGGCGAGCGGTGATGGCGGAAGAGTTCACTTTCGCCAACGTTCGGCGCGCGGTCAGCGGGATCGCGCGGTATGTGGCTTCGCAGAAACCGCAGGCAGCGCGCGTGATTGTGGGACGCGATCCGCGATTTCTGGGCGAGACGTTCTGCGCCATGGCCGCGGAGATTCTGGAAGCCCACAACATTACTCCCTTGGTCGTGGCGGAAGCAGCGCCAACGCCTGCGTTTGCCTATGCTGCGATTCAGACCAAAGCCGATGGAGTCATCAACTTCACCGCGTCGCACAATCCGCCGGAATACAACGGCATCAAGTTTTCCACTCCCGATGGTTGCCCCGCCTTGCCCGAGGTCACGAAGCGCATTGAGGCGGAGATCGTCGCGGCGGACGCCGCTGGTCCGTCAGGAAACTCTCATCCGGAGAAGTCGAAACAATCCCTCGATCCGAAGCCTATGTACTTGAAACGCCTGGCTGAGATTGTTGATCTCGATGTGATTCGCAAGGCGGGCATCCGGGTGGCGTTTGATCCCATGTGGGGCGCCGCGCGGGAATATTCCGATGTGCTTCTGCGCGGGGCGGGAGTGCAGGTGGCGACGGTCCACGACACTCGCGACGTTCTGTTTGGCGGGCATGCACCCGAACCCGATGATCATCTGCTCGAGGACTTGCGCAAGAAAATGCGCGAGACCGGGGCAAACATTGGCATTGCGACCGACGGCGATGCCGACCGCTTCGGAATTGTCGACACCGACGGGACGTTCCTGCAGCCGAACTACGTGATTGCACTGTTGTTCGACTATCTGGTGGAAAGCCGCGGCTGGAAAAACGGCGTGGCCAAATCCGTCGCAACCACCAACCTGATCAACGCGCTGGCCAAAGCGCACGGCGTGCCGCTGCACGAAACGCCGGTGGGATTCAAGTACATCGGCGAATTGATCATGCAGGATAAGATTGCGATTGGCGGGGAAGAGAGCGCGGGGCTTTCCATCCGCCATCATGTGCCGGAAAAAGATGGCGTGCTAGCCGGGCTCCTGTGTTGTGAAATGGTGGCCAAGCGGGGCAAGCCGCTGGGCGAACAATTGCGGGCGCTGTGTAACCAAGTTGGTTCCTATTATCCGCTGCGGGAGAACTTCCGCTTGACGCCCGAGGTGAAAGCGAAGTTCACTGAGAAGTTGCGGTCTGATCCGAAGGAATTCTCGGGACGCAAGGTTCTTAGCGTCGTCCGCATTGATGGATTGAAACTGGTGCTCGCCGATGGATCGTGGGTTTGTTACCGGTTATCGGGAACGGAGCCGGTTGTGCGCGCTTATTCCGAGGCGCGGAGCGAGCGGGATCTGGAGCAACTGAGCGCGGCCGCTAAACAGTGGATTTTCGAATGAGAAATCTGCCAAGGATTCCGAGTGCCGAAGATGGCCTGCGTGCCGTGGTGGAGAACGCGCCGCGAGCCGAGGCTCTGGCTGCGTCCTGGATCGAGCGTGTGCGTCCGCTGTTCATGAGTGTCTACGTACTGCGGCGGCGGCTGGCCACGGTTTTTGTAGTGGTGGCCGCGGTCTCGTTGTTTGCACACGTCGTGTTCGGCGCCAACGGGATGATCGTCTACAAGCAGAAGCGCCTCGAGTATGAGGCGTTGCACAAGCAGATTCTCGAAGAACAAGAGGAAAACGAGCGCTACGCCAGCCAGATTCAAGCGTTGAAGGCGGACGACAAGGCCATTGAGAAAGAAGCACGCGAGCAGCTCGGTTACGCCAAGCCCGGAGAGTATGTGTACGTGGCTCCAACTCCGGCCCAGCCTGCACCGTCGGCGAATCACTCTGCGAAAAAATAGGTGGATTTTTCCTGTCGGGCGGAATCTAGCGTGGTGTTTCGGTGGTCGCGCGGTTTGGCCTCTAACAACAATGACGATCCAACGCGAGATCCCTCTCTCCGCCTGAAAAACGGCTCCGCTCGGGATGACGCCAACGTCCAGGTTGCCGCCGGAGTCGAAACCGTACCACCACCGGTGGTTCCTGCTCTGACAAACTCCCGGTTTCCCTTGTGGTATAGTTCTCTGGCCTCGTTTCACATTCGGGCGGGGATGTGTGATCCCTGAGGGGTTCCGTGACCGCGTTCGCCTTCCGGACGATCTTGTCGCCGGCAGGTAAGCCGCGAGAAAAACACCCGTCATAACCTGCGGCTTGGGGGCCGCAGCCTGAACAAAAAAGGAGAATACAGGTTATGAAGAAGGTTCTGCTGGTTTGTCTTGCATTATTTTTCGTGCTTGCTGTGTCGGCGCTGGCGTTCGATGACATGGGCAAGAGCGCAACCGTCAACGGCTGGGTAAGCGACGACAAGTGCGGCGCTAAAGGCGCCAACGATAAGGCCGAGGCTTGCACCAAGAAGTGCCTGGCCGCGGGCGCGAAGATGGTCATCGTGACTGACAAAGACCAGAAAGTTCTGGCTGTGGATAATCCTGACGCGCTCAAGGGGCACGAGGGACACCACATCGCCGTGACCGGCTCAGTGAAAGGCGATTCCATCCACGTGGATAGCGCGAAGATGCTCTGAGACGTAGATCGTAGAAGGTGCTTTCGAGGGCGGCCTGACAGGTCGCCCTTTTATTTTGTGGCAGGGTCGGCGAGGAGACGCCGCCGCGACAGCCTGCGAGGACCCTCCGGCTTCGCTCAGGGCAGACTGCCGGCGCTACCTGACTACGCCTTCGAGTGGCGAACTGGCGGTGGCGTACAGCTTCTTCGGCATGCGGCCGGCGAGATAGGCCTGGCGTCCGGCGAGGACGGCGTGGTGCATGGCCTCCGCCATCAGGACTGGGTCCTGCGCGTTGGCGATGCCGGTGTTCATGAGCACGGCGTCAGCGCCAAGTTCCATCGCGAGTGCCGCATCGGAGGCCGTGCCTACGCCCGCATCAACGATCAGGGGCACGCCGGTAATCATCTCGCGAAGAATGCGGATGTGGGCCTGGTTCTGAATGCCCATGCCGCTGCCGATGGGCGCGCCGAGGGGCATCACGGTGGCAGCTCCGGCTTCGATCAGGCGCTTGGCAAATACAATGTCATCAGAGGTATAGGGAAGAACAGTGAAGCCTTCCTTTACCAGGACTCGCGTGGCTTCCAGCGTAGCCTGCACGTCGGGATAGAGCGTGGCCTGGTCGCCGATCACTTCCAGTTTGACCCAATCGGAGAGGCCGACTTCGCGCCCGAGACGCGCGGCGCGGATGGCTTCGTCGGCGGTGTAGCATCCGGCGGTGTTGGGCAGCAGGAAATATTTCTTGGGATCGATGTAGTCGAGCAGCGATTCGTTCTCTCGACCGAGCTTGCCGCGATCGAGGTTCACCCGGCGCACCGCGACCGTGACCATCTCCGCGCCACTGGCTTCGAGCGCCCGAGCGGTTTCCTGGAACGACTTGTATTTTCCCGTGCCGACGATCAGGCGGGAGCGGAAGGAGCGTCCGGCGATGATGAGTGCGTCCGACATGGAATCATTGTAATGAAAACTGGAGAAGGAGTGTGCTGGTGTGGAGGATTGCTCTTGTGTGGGGACGGGCAACAGTGCCCGTCCCCACACAATCCGACCATGCTGGTTACGGCGCTGTGGCCGCTTCCGCCTGCGCATACAGCTCGTCGATCTTTTCGCGGTAGCGGTCTTCGATGACGCGGCGGCGCAGTTTCATCGTTGGCGTGAGGGCGCCGTTGTCGGCGGTGAATTCGTCGGCGACCAGCAGCACGCGTTTCAACTTTTCGAAGCGCGCCAGATTCTGGTTCGTGTTTTCGATCATTTGCTCGTAGAGCGCCTGCACCTTGGGATTGGCGACGAGTTCGGCGCGCGAGGAAAAAGGGATCTCGTTGGTGCGGGCCCAGTCTTCCAGCAGAGGGAAGTTGGGCGAGATGATGACGGCGGCGAACTTGCGTTTGTCGCCAACAATGGCGGCGGTTCCGATCAGCGCATTGAGCTTGAGCGAATTCTCGATCGGCTGGGGCGCGATGAACTTGCCGCCGGAAGTTTTGATGAGATCTTTCTTGCGGTCGGTGACGGAAAGGTATCCATCGGCGTCGATGTTGCCGATGTCTCCGGTCTTGAACCAGCCGTCGTTTATTCGGCCCTCGTTTGCCGTGCCGTCCACGAATGCGTTCTGGGTTTCTTCGGGACGATTCCAATAGCCTTTGAACACAGACGGACCGCGCACCAGGATTTCGCCGTCCTGGGCGATGCGGACCTCGATGTTGGGAAGAATTTTCCCGACTGTGCCGATGCGATGATTGATCGGCGAGTTCAGGGCAATCACAGGCGATGTTTCGGTGAGCCCGTACCCCTCATGAATGCGGATGCCGACGGCGGCGTACCATTCGGCAAGTTGACGGCCCAGGGGCGCACCACCGGAGGTAAAGATCTCGACCTGTCCGCCCATCCCTTCACGAATTTTCGAGAAGACCAGCTTGTTCGCCAGTTTCCAGGCGCGCGCGGTGGGAGTGCGGCCTGCCAGAATCTCGGGCTTATGCTCGGTGCCAACGGAAATCGCCCAGTCATAGATGGCTCGTTTGGCAAATCTGCCGGCTTTGTGTTCTGCCTGCGCGTAGATTTTTTCGTAGACGCGTGGAACGGCGACAAATATGGTCGGCCGCACTTCCAGCAATGCCGTTGGCAGTTGCTCCATGAACGGAACATAGGCCAGCGTCACGCCGTGGTAGATCATGGAAAAATCCACGTGCCGCGCGGTGATATGGCAGAGTGGCAGAAACGAGATGCTGATCTGGCCAGGGTGTATGTCGAACCCGAGCAGCGAGCACGAGATGTTGGAGGCGATGTTGCCGTGGGTGAGCATCGCTCCCTTGGAGGTTCCGGTCGTGCCGGAGGTATAGACAATCGTGGCGAGATCATCGGGACCAATAGCGCGGGCTTGCGATTCGATGTTTGCGTCGGACTCGGTCTTGGACTGCGGGTCGAGACCGGCCAGGCCTTGCTGCGACAGGGTATCCATCGTGACCACACTCGCAGGCGAAACGCTGGCGGCGTGGTTGGCGGTGAGGTCAACGTGGTCCATGACCACGACTTTCTCGACCTTCGTCTGGGTCACGATGGAGAGAACCTTCTGAAGGTGCTGATCCGAAGAAACAAAGATCACGCGACAGCCGGAGTCATTCAAAGCGAAAGCCGTTTGCTGGGGCGTGAGCGTGGTGTAGAGCGGAACGGTGACTGCGCCCAGCAGTAAGGTGGCCATGTCGGCGATGGGCCACTCAGGGCGGTTCTCGCTGAGGATGGCGACGCGATCGCCTTTGCGGATTCCCCATCCCCGCAAGGCACGGGCGGTGTCGAGAATGGATTCTCCGAACTCGCGCGAGGAGACGGGAAGCCATTTTCCATTTTCGCGATACAGCAGGGCGCGGTCGAGATTGCGCTCGACGGCGGCGAAGAAGATGTCGTTCAGAGTGGCGATACTCATCGGAATGTGAAAACCATGCGAGCGCGCTACGGGATCGAAGATAGCCTTGGAAAATGGTTCTGATCAGAATGTACTGTTTTCCGCACAGGTTCGGCAATGTCAAACGTTGCGGGAAGGGTACTGGTTGACGTCCGGGTTTACCGGGGCAGCAGCGCCGGAGTAAGCTGGAGCAAGATTTCCCTATGGAGGAGTGCAATGAAGAGAATGCGTGGGAAAATTGTGTCAAGTGTGCTGGCGGGGATGCTTGCCATGGCAACGGCCGCACCGCTTCTGGCACAGAGCAAGCCAGAGGGTGCGTCGCCCGCCATGCCAAGAGTGGGTGATATGGCACCGGACTTCAAGCTGCATTACTTTGATGGCAATGACCTGAAAGACGTGAATCTCGCCGACTACCGCGGCAAGAAGAATGTTGTACTGGCGTTCTACATCTTCGCATTCACCGGTGGTTGAACGCAGCAAATGAAAAACTTCCAGCAGAACCTGAAAACGCTGGAAGCTGCCGACACCCAGGTCCTGGGTGTGAGCATGGATAGTGCCTTCGCCAACAAAGCCTTCGCCGACCAAATTGGAGTTACCTTCCCACTGCTGAGCGACTGGGGCGGAAAAGTGACCCACGAATACGGCATCTACAAAGATCAATATCAGGCCGCCCGACGCGTGAACTTCCTGATCGGAAAAGATGGGAAGATCATGGAAGAGCAAGTGGATAAGGACGCGATTGATCCCAAGAAAATTGTGGACGCCTGCCAGCGGCCGAAGCTGAAGAACTGAACTGACACGCGATGCGAGAGGCGCGGAGCCAGCTAGCCCGCGCCTTGTAAATCTAGCGCTGCCCGTTCTCCGCAATCGCGGGCTGTATCAGACGTAGCCCGCCCGAGGGGCAGACATCTGGAAATTCCGCGTATTCGAACGACCTCCCATTCCTGGGCTCAAAGCGTTTCAGCCACTCCACGACTTTAGAAACTGCCGCCGGGAACGGGTTCTCTCCATCTGCATTGAGCCACTGCAGTCGATGCGCCTGCGGGATAGCGGACTCAAGTGGGATACCGCCGGGTTCCGGGTGCTGTAGGGGAATCTCGGCTCCGAAGCTCTCAGATTTCTGACGAATCAGCCCGCCGTGATTTCCGGAAAGGGCGCGAAACTCAAAGTCCGTCAGCAGGGCGTTTAGCTGCTGCAACTCTTTTTCTGGCATCTTGCCCTCCAGGCGCTGCGCTTGCCCATCGCTCATGGTACGGCTGATTCGGTAGGCCCCGTCGCGAGAGACAGCAAGGCAAACCCGACGAGTCTTCTCCGCCTGCACGTTCGCAGAGCTGTCATAAGAAAGCCGGACCAATAAGTCGGTATCGCCAGCATGCTCGGGCTCTTGCCCCCACGCATTTACTGGCAGGAGAATCAGGGCTACCACCGTCGCAAGACACTTTGCACGGGTAAGCATGGGTCCCTCCCCGGAAGACTACTGTCCGCAATCTTACTCCTAGACCCTAGCCTTCCAGAATGGCTAAGCGTGTTTTCTTGGGAGCATTGGAGGTGCTTTACATGTAAACAGTGCGCGTCTTACTGCACCTGCCCCCGAACTGCTCAAGAAGCTCGATGCGCGAGCCTTCCCCCGAATTCACGCGCGGGGAAGGCGTTTGGACACATTGGTTTGCAGTGGGACCGACTTGATTCTCCAGGCCGCGGCGAAGAGCGGAGAAGCTAGTGCAGGAAACTAAAGCGGCTCTATCGGGTTTACAGAGATGTGGTTAAGATTGGTGTGAACACGCTTCTTTAGCTTGGGACGGAGATCATGAAAACGCAAAGACAGGGGTTGGCGTGGATAGTTCTCTTGGCAAGCTTTGCATTTATAGCGCAATGGTCAATCGTGGCGAGAGCGCAGGACCATCAGCAAGATCAACAAGATCAACAGGACGATCAGGATCCTCCGGGTCGCGTGGCCCGGCTGAACTACGCGCAAGGGGCGGTGTCATTTCAGCCGGCGGGCGAAGGTGATTGGGTTACGGCTGTGCCGAATCGTCCTATGGTGACGGGCGATAACCTGTGGGCGGATGAAGACTCACGGGCGGAAGTTCACATCGGTTCCGCGGCCCTTCGTTTGGGCGCACAGACCGGTATTACATTTCTGGACATCACGGACAATGCCACGCAAATCCGGTTGGCGCAGGGTTCGCTGCTGGTACGCGTGCGGCATGCGGACGATGATGACAGCTATGAAATCGACACGCCGAACCTGGCGTTCAATGTGCTCCAGCCCGGCGAATACCGCATTGATGTGAGCGCCGACGGCAATCAAACCATCACTACGATATTTCACGGACGCGGACGGGTTACGGGGGGAGGTTTTTCCTACAACGTGTTTGCCGGGCAATCAGCGACGTTTACCGGGTCTGACCATCTCGACTATGACCTGGGTCAGGTTCCGGACCAGGACGATTTCGATCAGTGGGCGTTTCAGCGGGACGAGCGCGAGGATCAGTCCGATTCTGCGAACTACGTTTCGCGGGAAATGACCGGTTACGAAGATCTCGATGCGAACGGCGACTGGAGCTATGTGGCCGGCTACGGCGAATGCTGGAGGCCGAGAGCCGTGGTGGCGGGTTGGGC
>VFSW01003981.1_pt1 | contig 22090 bp, 18 predicted proteins | sample 5358111 | NCBI WGS metagenome assembly VFSW01 (sample SAMN11554181, study PRJNA540505) | mine drainage metagenome | isolation source: sediment from site ElyBrook_90M | place: USA: Ely Copper Mine, Vershire, VT | collected 2017 | reverse complement strand
CAAGTGGCAGCGGGCGGGGTGGAAGGATTTTCGATGGGCCATGTTACCCCAGTAACCGCGTGTATTACTAGTTGGTTAACACTTCATTTTGGTTAACTTAATCGTATCCGTCGAATCTACTATTCAGTTCATGGGGATCTTCTCCTGAGCATTCAAATCCACTTGAGGTTACCAAAAATGAAACTCACTGTCCGAATCCTTGCTCTCTCCGTCGCCGTCGCCGGGCTCACCGCCGCTGCCACCACTCCCATGACCGCCGTTGCACTTCCCAACCACCTGTCGGCCACCTCGCCTTTGCCCGCACCCGTGTCGTTTGTTCCTGCCTGCGGGCCATATTTTTGTGGAGGGAACGTTGCAAGCAGCAAATAGCCTCCCCCCTGAATCCCCGTTCGGAATATCCGGGCGGTGATTCATCTTTGGGATTGAGCATACGGGCTTTCGGCGCTATTCTTAGAGTGTTCTCAGAATGGCGAGAGGCCCGCTATGTCTTCCCAGGCAGTTGGTTCCCTGATGAGTGTGCTGGAATTGGCGCTGTGGGCCGTTTTGTGCCTGCTCTTCTGGAAGAAAGATTTTCAAAAGCGTTTTCCGGCGATGGGAACCTATCTTGCGTTGCATCTGGCGGCGGCGCCCCTTCTGCTCTTCTTTTATTATGGGAACACCCGCCATTGGTTCAACGATTACAGCTTCGCCTGCTACTTCTACATCTATTGGGCGGTGTACATCGCCAGCGCGGTGCTGCTCTACTTCATCTGCATCGAGATCTTCCGCTATGTGCTGACTGCATTCACCGGTCTCCAGCGGCTGGGCACAATCGCCTTTCGCTGGACCGCTTTGGTCGCGGTCATTCTGAACCTGTCCACCCTGCCCTCCGAGCACGCGCGCATCCTCTACATCTCCGATATTGCCTTGCGGTTGATGCGCTCGGTCAGCATTCTCGAATTGTGTCTGCTGGCCTTCCTCTGCCTGAGCATGAATGCACTGCGGCTCTCGGTTCGCGATCTGGCCTTTGGAATCGCCCTCGGCTTCGGCATGATGTCCTGCAACGATTTTGTATTCTCGATCTTGCTGTACCACAACCACTCCCTGACCTCGCCCTTGCAGTTGGTGGATGAGTCGCTGATCCTGGTCATATTGGGCGTGTGGGTCACGTATTGCGCGCTGCCTGAGCCGGTGCGCAAGCCGGTGCTGCTGCCGGCCAGCTCCTTGCTCTTCCGCTGGAACGAGATTGCCTCGGCCCTGGGCCATACCGGGACTCAGGTGGCCGTGCAGCCGGCCAGCGGCCTGGTCCTGACCGAAGCCGAAAAGGTTATTGAAAGCGTACTCGCCGGCAACATGAAGAGTCGCGAATCGGAGATATGAGTAGTTTTCCGACTTCAAGGCGGCCTATCTGCCCAGTATCTCTTGCGTTCTTGTCCGGGAAGAAAAAATGCAGAACATTATGCAAGTTGAACAGTCTAAATATAATTACATCCAAGATTCTTGGATCAAATGCGGCGAGTTGGCGGATGGCATCAAAGGCACGACTGAAGTCATGCCCGAACACAATCCATGTGAGCATTCAGCTTTACACAGTGCTGTCAACATTCGACTTTAACCGCAGGAGTTTGGCAACGCCTTCGAAGATTGCCACTTACTCGATGGCGGTGGCGGAGACTTCGTGCAGCCAGCCCGGCGCTTTCAGCAGTTCGCGGGGGCGCGAGCCGTCGGCGGGGCCGACCAAACCGTCGCGTTCCATCAAATCTATTAAATGAGCCGCCCGGCCGTAGCCGATGCGCAGACGCCGCTGCAGGAGCGAGGTGGAAGCCTTGCCGAACTCGAAGACCAGTTGCACGGCGTCGTTGAAGAGGGGATCGTTTTCGTCCGGGTCGGGGTTGGAGCCGTCCACCGTGGCGCGGCTATCCTTGGGGGATTCGAGGAAGCCTTCGACGTATTCCGCCTGCCCTTGCGCCTTCCAAAAGCCGACCACGGCGGCCGTCTCCTTCTCGCTGACATAAGGGGCGTGCAGGCGCATCAGGCGGCTGGTTCCGGGCGGCAGGAAAAGCATATCGCCGCGGCCTAAAAGCGACTCGGCTCCGTTGGTGTCCAGGATGGTGCGCGAGTCCACTTTGGTGGCCAGGCGGAAGCTGATGCGGGTGGGGACGTTGGCCTTGATGAGGCCGGTGATCACGTCCACGCTGGGCCGCTGCGTGGCCAGGACGAGATGAATGCCGACGGCGCGGGCCATCTGGGCGAGGCGGGTGATGGATTCCTCGACGTTGGAGCGATCGAGCATCATCAGGTCGGCCAGTTCGTCGATGATGATGACGATGTAGGGCAGCGGCTCTTCGTCCGGGCCGTCGTCGAAGAGCGAGGGCATTCCGCCCTCGAAGAGCTTGTTGTACTGGTCGATGTTGCGCACGCTGCGCGAGGCCAGCAGCTTGAGCCGCCGCTCCATCTCGCGGACGGCGTTGCGCAGGGCGTTGGCGGCTAATTTTGGCTCCGTGATGATGGGCGTGAACAGATGTGGAACACCCTCGTACATGCCCAGCTCCACGCGCTTGGGGTCCACCAGAATGAGCCGGACCTGGGAGGGCGTGGTGCGGAATAACAAGCTCATAATCATGGCGTTGATGGCCACCGATTTGCCGCTGCCGGTAGACCCGGCGATGAGCACGTGGGGCATGGCGGCCAGATCGGCGGTGACGATGCGGCCGTTGATGTCCTTGCCCATGGCGATGGTCAACCGGGATTTGGCCTTGTGGAAGGCCTCGGCCTCCAGGCAGTCGCGCAGGTGGATGGTCTCGCGGCGGTGATTGGGCACCTGAATGCCGACCGTATTCTTGCCGGCCATGCGCGCTGAAAGCATCCTGATCGAGCGCATGGCGAGGCACAGATCGTCGGCCAAGCCGGTGACGCGCGAGTACTTCACGCCCGCCTCGGGCTTGAACTCGTAGGTGGTGACCATGGGGCCGGGATTGATCTGGACGACCTGGCCGCGCACGTCGAATTCGCCGCATTTTTCCACCAGAACTTTGGCCTCGTCGCGCAGTTCGTCCTCGCGGACGGCCTGGGGGCCTTCGCCGGCGTTGAGCAGCGTGCTGGGCGGCAGCTTGAAGCCGCTGACCTGCTTGGGCGCAACGGCGGCGGTGCGCAGGTCGGCGTCGGCGCGCTCGTGAATGGCGATTTCGCCGGCGGACTGCGCCGAGGCAGGCTCGAAGAGCGGGCGGGCGGCTGGCTCCAAGCGCGCAGCCGGAAAACGCGCGTCGCCGGAGGGCGGGTCGATGGCGCGCGTCTCCACAAGTTGCAACCGCGCGGGCGACGCCGCTTGCGTGCCGACCGGAATCGACGCGACGGGAATGGCCTCGGCCAGCCCCGCAGTCAGCTCTGGATTTGACACAGGCACAGCCGTAGCGCGTTCCCAGATGCTGGGCCTGCGCACTGCACTGTTGCCTGCTTGCTCGTCTTCTTCCGGCTGAATCTGGGCGCGCTGAAAGGCGGGAATATCTTGGGGGTCGATCTCCGGCGCGCGCCGGCGGCGAAACAGACCGGCCAGTAGGCTGGGACGCCGGACCGGCGGAGGCTCTTGGCCATCCACACCCGAATTCGCAATTTGCAGAACGCCGGGAATCAGGGGCTGCGCTGCGTCCGGCTGATCTTCCTGCTCGCGCAGGGCCTCGCGCTCTGCCATACGCTCCAGCTTGAGTTCGGCGCGCTCGTCGCGCCAGTTGCGCCAGCGATCCAGCCAAGCGGCGGCCTGCGCCCAGCGTGTCTGTATGCTTTCGGCCAGCGCCCAGAAGCTCACGTCAGAGGCGAACCAGACACCCGCCGCGGCCAGCACTCCGGCCACCAGCCAAGCGCCCTGGATGTTGAGATAGGTCACCAGCAGGCCGGCCATCAGCCTGCCCGCCACGCCTTCCACCGGCAGCGCGTGCAGCCAAAGCCAGTGCCAAGGCAGCAGTCCAAGGGCCGCTGGCACAAAAACCAGCGCCAGCACCGTGCCCGTCCAGCGCAGCCAGGCCAGGCCGCCGGGGCGGGAACGCATCCATGTCCAACCCAACCCGCCCAGCCACAGGGGAATCAGGAACGCGGTCAGGCCCAGAGCCTGCAGCAGCAGGTCGCTGAGCGTGGCGCCGAAGAGGCCGACCCAGTTGCGCGCGGCGTGAGGGCCGACTGCGTCCGAGGCGGTGTTCCAGGAAGGGTCGGAGGGGTAATAGGTGGCCAGCGCCAAGAAGATGAGCAGCGCGGCCAGCGCCAGCACCAGCCCCAAAAATATATTCAAAGGGCGGATGCGCGTGGGCGCAAGAACAATGCGAATCGGTTTCATGGCAGGTGCGCTCCGTCTCCCAGGCCGCTCTGGAATGTTGCCGCGAGCGAGCTGAAGAGGCGGACGAAGACTCCCAGAGCAGACTCTATTATCCCCGGCCAGTGGGCGAACTTTGAGCAAAAGTGCGAGGGAGGAACCTTGCTGTGGACCCCCGGCGAAAATCGGCTTGCCGGCGCTCAACCGCCGATGATCTTGGCCCCCCAGGCCAACAGCGCCAGCCATACGCCGGAGACCATCGCTCTTCCCGGCCGGAAACTCGGCCGGCATGACGCGCTCTTCCATGAACAGATTGTTGTATCCAGAGCAACACCCACCCGCGCTGCCGCTGACCATCCGCACCGCCTATAATCAGCCTGTCGTGCAAACTTCTTTTTCATCCCGTTTCTGCCGGATTGCGCAGGGGTTTTTCTGTCTGGGCCAGTCCCTGGGTCTGTCCCTGTCGCTGCTCCTCTGGGTTGCGGCAGTAGCCTGCGCGCAGTCTGTCCCAGGGTCTGTCCCAGGGTCTGTCCAGGAGGCTGGCCCCCCCGTGGGCGGCCGCATCCTGCTGGTGCTGCCCTTTGACAACAACACCAGCCAGCCCAGCCTGGAGTGGATTCGGGAGGCCGCGGCGGAGATTTTGACCAGCCGCCTTTCCTCGGCGGGATTAGCTCCCATGAGCCGTGAGGACCGCCGCTATGCGCTGGATCATCTGGGCATGCCGCAGGACTTTCATCCCTCCCGGGCTACCTCGATCAAGCTGGCCGAGACGCTGGACGCCGATTCGATCATCGTGGGCAGCTACTCGACCGAGGGCACGGATATTGTGGCCGAGGCGCGGGTGGTGGATGTGGCCCAGTTGCGCATGGGTCCGCAGGTTACGGCGCGCGGCAAGCTGTCCGATATGATCTCGGTCTTCGACCTGCTCTCCTGGGAGCTGACCCGGCAGCTCGACCCCGGCTTCAGCGGTTCCGAGCAGACCTTCATGGCGGCCGGCTCCGGATTGCGCCTGGACGCCTTCGAGCAGTACATTCGCGGCATTACCGAGCCCGATCAGGCCGAGCGCGTGCGCCATCTGAATCAATCTGTGCTGCTCAGTCCAGGCTTCTCGCCGGCATGGATGGCGCTGGGCCGCGAGGACTACGCCGACCAGCAGTACGAGCAGGCCGCTGCCGCTTTTGCCAAGGTGGGGGACAACAGTTCCGATGCCGACGATGCCGTTGAGGCCAGCTATTACCGCGGCCTCGCGCTGCTGTTTTCCGGCGATTATGCCGGGGCCGAAGAGGCTTTTGCCAGCGTGGCCCGCGAGCTGCCCCTGGCCGAGGTTCTGAACAATCAGGGCGTGGCGCTGGCCCGCCAGGGAAAGGACGGCAGCTCCCTCTTCCGCAAGGCTCTGGCCGCCGACCCCAACGAGGCCGACTACCACTTCAATCTGGCTCTCAGCCTCAAGCGCAGCGGCAACAATGCCGCGGCCCTGGCGGAGCTGGCGCAGTGTTTGCGGCTGAGTCCCGCGGACAGCGAGGCGCAGGCAGTCGAACAGGCCTGGAAAGAACCCGTCAGGCCGACGCCAGTCAAGCCGGAACCGGCCAAGCCAGCGTCTGCGAAATCTGATCAGGTTCGGCCCGCGTCGGCCAACGCGTCGGCCCCCACTGCGGGCAACTCTGCCACCTCCAATGACGCGGAAGCGGCGGGAGACCAGAGCGTGGATGCCGAGGCCAAGGTTGATCCGCTGGAGCGCATCGAGCGCGGCTTTGACGCCACGGCCTTCCGCCAGGCGGCGCAGATGATCGACCAGGTGGAGGATGCGCGGCTGGCCACGCTTCCGCCCCAGGAGCGGGCGCAAAAACTTTCCGCACAAGCCAAGGCTTACCTGGACCGCGGCCTGCTGCTGGAAGCTGAACGGCTCTATCTGGCCGCCGCGGCCACCGACCCCAAAGCAGCCGAGGCCTACGTTGGACTCGCCCAGGTTCGCGAACGCACCGGCGACCCCGATGCGGCCCGCAAAGAGGCCGACACCTCCCTGAAACTGAAACCATCCGTGGATGCGTATCTGTTACTGGAGCGGTTGGATCTGGCGGACGGCCAGCGCGAAAAAGCGCTCGCCGACCTGGATGCGGCTCTGAAGATCGATCCCGAGAACAAAGCCGCGCGGGAGCTGAAACAGCAGTTGGAGGGTCAAAAGTAGTAGATTGGCTGCGTCGGCCGGCCCGGTATTTTCGTGAGATGAAAGCAGCGAAGGAGCAAGCCATGTTGCAGCGCATTCAAGGGTTTGCATTACTGGTTGGTTTGATTGTGGCCTGCGGGCAGACCGCTCCGGCCCGCGCCCAGCACCCGGGCGCCCAACAGCCGCTGGTCGTCAAGTTTGTGCTGGACGACACCATCCAGCCGGTCTCGGCCGGGGAGCTGGATCGGGCCATCCAGAGAGCCAACTCCGACGGCGCAAGCGCCCTGCTGGTCGTGTTGAATACTCCCGGCGGCTTGCTGGACTCCACCCGCACCATGGCCGGAGCCATCCTCTCCTCGCGCGTCCCGGTCATCGTCTACGTGGCTCCGGAGGGCGCGCGCGCCGGGTCCGCCGGATTTTTCCTGCTGGAGTCGGCCGACATCGCCGCCATGGCCCCCGGCACCAACGCCGGAGCGGCTCATCCGGTGATCGAATTGGGCCCCCAGCCGGACGCGGTCATGAGTCAGAAGATCGAAAACGACGCCGAGGCCTTTCTGCGCTCCTACGTGACCCGCCGCGGCCGCAACGCCGAGGCCGCCCAGGACGCCGTTCACACCTCCCACTCCTACACCGCGCAGGAAGCGCTGGACCAGCACCTGATCGATTTAATCGCCAACAATGACGGCGAGTTGCTGGCCGCGCTCGACGGCCGCACCATCACCCGCATGGACGGCAGCAAGCTCACGCTGCACTTGGCCGGCGCGCGTATGGTGGTGGTAAAGAATACCTTGCGAGAGGATCTGCTGGGCTGGCTGGTCGACCCCAACATAGCTTTATTGTTTCTTGTTGGCGGCGCGCTCTTGATCTACCTTGAATTCAACATTCCCGGCACCATCGTTCCCGGCGCGCTGGGCACAATGATGGTGCTGTTGGCCATCTTCGGCCTGAACCTGCTGCCCATCAACTACACCGCCGTCCTGCTGCTGGTGGCGGCGCTGGCCTTTCTTCTGCTGGAGGCCAAATTCGGCGGCCACGGCGTGCTGGCCATCGCCGGCATCGTCTGCCTCACCTTCGGCATGCTGACCCTGGTGGCTGCGCCGGTGCCGGAGATGGCCGTCAACCCCTGGGTGGCCATCGCGATCAGCGCCGCCTTTGGCAGTATCACCGTCTTTCTGGTTCGACTGGCGACGCGTGCCCGGCGCATGAAATCCCGCCTGGGGCCGTCGGCGCTGGTCGGCAGCCGCGGCACGGCCATGGAGCCGCTGCATCCGGAGGGCTACGCTCCCGAGGGCCGCTTGCACGATGGACGTGTGGTGGTCGAAGGCGAAATCTGGGACGCCTGGTCCTCCGAGCCAATTCCAGCCGGCGCACCGGTCCGCGTCGTCGGATATGAGCAGTACCGGCTGCACGTGGAACAGGCCGAGCCGTCAAAACACTCTCCCGCATAGGTCAACAGGAGTACAATCCGTCCTGAGTGAGGAAATTCCAATGCCTGACGCCAGTATGCCCATTCTGATTTTCATCGCCATCGTCGTCCTCTACCTGCTCAACTCCATCAAGATCCTGCGCGAGTACGAGCGCGGCGTCATCTTCCGGCTGGGCCGCGCCCTGCCCGAGCCCAAAGGCCCCGGCATCATCCTGGTCTTCCGGCCCTTTGACCAGATGGTGCGCATCTCCCTCCGCCAGGACGTGTTGGAGGTTCCGGCCCAGGATGTGATCACCCGCGACAACGTCACCATCAAGGTGAACGCCGTCATCACGCTCTACGTGGTCAGTCCCAACGACGCCGCGATCAAGGTGGCCAATTACGTCTATCAGACCTCGCAGTTGGCGCAGACCACGTTGCGCACGGTGCTCGGCGAAGTGGAGCTGGACGAGCTGCTCAGCCATCGCGACAAGCTCAACCTGCGCATCCAGTCCATCATGGACCAGCGCACGGAACCCTTCGGCGTGAAGGTGATTTCGGTTGAAGTCAAGCAGGTGGATCTGCCCGAGCAGATGCAGCGCGCCATGGCCAAGCAGGCCGAGGCCGAGCGCGAAAAACGCTCCAAGATCATCCACTCGGAGGGCGAGTTCAGCGCCGCGCAAAAGCTGGTGGACGCCGCCGCACTGATGGCCACCCAGCCCATGACCCTGCAACTGCGCTACCTGCAAACCCTCTCCGACATCGGCGTGGAGAAGAACACCACGATCGTCTTCCCGCTGCCCTTGGAGATGATGACCCTCTTCAACAAGCTGGCCGTAGCGCCCCCGCCACCCGCGGCTTTGCCGGAGAAGAAATAAAGGATGCGCGGAGTCTTTGATCAGGACCTGGATCAGAAGCAAGATTCGCCGCCGACCGGGCGTCGCCGCGATCGTGAACTGACGCTCGGCCCGATGCTGCTGCTGGGAATTTTTTTCGGCCTGCTGCTGCTCTGCGGGCTGTGCTTTGGCGTGGGTTATACGCTGGGCAACCGCAGTTCTCAGGCTGCCGCGCAGGCGACGCAGCCACCCGGCACTCCAGCGCAGCCGCAGACAGCCAACGCGCAGTCCAAACCCACTGCCTCAGCGCCGGGCGTCTCTCAGCCGCGGGCCGACGCGAATAGCGCGGCCCTGTTGGCGGTCTCCAGCGCCCTTCCAGACGCCACTGGAAATCCAGGCTCGAATCCAGGCTCGACGACCGCCTCCACCACTCATACAACCCAACCGACGGTCAAGCCCGCTCTTCCCGAGTTGCAAACGCCGACCTCGGGCCAGCCTGCCGCAATGAACTCCGCGACGGCGGTCAACGCCACGCAGATTCCGCCCGCCCCGGCGCTGATGGTCCAGATCGCCACCGTCTCCCACCAGGAAGACGCTGAGGCGCTGGTGGGCGCATTGCGCAAGCGCGGCTACGCTGTCACCGTCCGCCGCGACCCGCCCCAGGGCGCATTCCATGTGGAAATCGGTCCGTTCAGCCGCCGCGCCGACGCCATCGCCATGCGCCAAAAACTGCTCAGCGACGGCTACAACGCCAGCCTTCAGCCGTAGCAATTTCAAACAATTCTTTGCCGCTTCTCACGCAGAACAGCGGCCACAAATCAGACCGAAAAATGCCGAGGCGCGATGTTGATTGCGCCTCGGCGCATACGCGGGTTCATTGCTTCACGCGCTCGGCGTTGGTTTCAGTGCGAGTCGCCGTCATGATCGACGTCGCCGGCTTGCGATGCCTTCTGCGCCGCGGCGCTCAGGGTTACCGTGTCCGACTGCGGAGGCGGCGAAGACTGCTGCCGCACGGGGGCGGGAGTTGAATTTTGAATCTGTGGCGCACTGGCCGCGGGTGCGGCGAGACCAAGAATCGACATGCTCATAAATCACCTCTGCACGGGTTATCGACTCACGGTGCAGGAACGATCATGGCTTTCGCGATGAAGTTTTCGTCATCTTCCATCATGGGTGCAGGCACATGATCTACGAAGAGATCAGTGGGAGCTCGATGACCATGCGCACCCCGCCGCTTTCGCGATTGGAAGCGGAAACTCCTCCGCCGTGCGCACGTGCGACGGCATCGATGAATGCCAGGCCAAGCCCGTGCCCGGTTGATTCGTTTCCCTTGATGCGGCGCTCGAAGAGATGAGGAAGAATCTCCGCATCGAAGCCCGGTCCATCGTCTTCCATGCAAAGCCATGCGGCCCCATTCATGGCTTGGAGTTCGATGGTTACCGTGCAAGCTGGCGGCAGGTGCTTCAGCTCATTGTCGAAAAGATTGGCGATCATGCGATGAAGCAGCGCGGCGTCGGCCTCCACCGCGAACCGGCCGCAGCTGCGCAGGTGGATGCGCAGGCCCTTCTCCGCCATCGAAGGTTCATAAAGGTCGATCATGGTCTTCAGCAATTCGTCCAGATCGACCGGAATGCGGTTCAGCCGCAGCGCATCCGCCTTGGCCTCGGCCACGTCCAGCGACTTGTTCAGAAACTCGGTCAGCCGGTCCAGCTCCTCGATGGAGGAGATGATCGGCTCTGTCTGTTCGCCGTGCGTGGTCGCGGACAGGGAGATCTCCAGCTTGCCGCGAATGGCGGTCAGCGGGCTGCGCAGGTCGTGCGCCAGAGAATCGGTGATCGTATGCAACTGGCGAACGGAACTCTCGATTCGGTCGAGCATACGGTTGAAGGTCAGGGCAAGGTGCGCGACTTCGTCGTTTCTGGCCAGCGCCGGAACCCTGGAGCTGAGATCGGATTGACCGATTCCAGAGGCCACTTCGCTGATCTTGAGTACGTGGCTCAGCATGTGCCGCGTAGTAAAAAACACAATACCGAAACCCAGCAAAACCAGCAGCAGACCCACCAGAACAAAGCGCAGGCGCAAACTCCGCAGCACCCGCAACTCATCGCGCTCGGAAAGTCCAAGATAGATATAACTTCCGTCATCCATGCGGATGGAGGCCACGCGGAAGGGAACGTCGAATCCCTGCACATGCAGATCCGTGGGATGGTCGGGAAGGATGCTGACGGCTTGAATCGCCTTCAGATTCGCGATTCCGTCCCCCGCCCCAACCCACAGCTTGCGCGCGCCATCGCTGCCGGTCTGAAGAAAAAAGACCGAGTCATTTTCGCTGTCCTCCGACTCCAGTTTGTTGGGCACCTCTTTGCTGGCCAGCTCCGCCACTTCACCCACCACGCGATCGTAGAGCGCATTCTTGGGCGTACGCTCGGCCACGTCGCCCAGCACTTCCACTTCACCCGACAGCCAATCGTCGCTGCGCCGCTGAATATCGTTGGCCACAAAGCTGTGCAGGAAGACAAAGACCAGCATGGTGCCGCAGGCGTAGGCCAGCGTAGCCCACAGCGAGATGCGCCATGCGGCGCTGCGCAGTACCGGCTTAGCGGTCTTTGAGGACATATCCCACTCCGCGCAGGGTGCGAATCAGCGGCTGCTGACCCTGGCCATCGACCTTGCCGCGCAAGCGATAGATGTGTACATCGACGACGTTGGTGTCCGGCTGGATGCGCATGCCCCATACCTGATCGAGAATCATGGAGCGCGTCACCACGCGGCCCGCGTTGCGGCAGAGATACTCCAGCAGCACAAACTCCTGCGGCGTAAGCTGCAATACCTGGCCGGAGCGCGTGGCCTCGCGGCGGAGCAGATCCAGTTCCAGATCCAGCACGCGCAAACGGGTGGCCTCGCTGACGGCGGGGCTGTTGCGCTTGAGCAGGTTACGCAGCCGCGCCAGCAACTCGGCCAGCGCGAATGGCTTGGTCAGGTAATCATCGCCGCCCTGCTCCAAGCCGCGCACCCGGTCATCCAGCGTCCGGCGCGCGGACAGGATCAGCACCGGCGCGCTCACGCCCAACTGACGCAGCTTGAGAATCAGGCTGATGCCATCCTGATCGGGCAGACCCAGGTCAACAATCAGAATGTCGAACTGCCCGCCGGCGGCCAGCCGTTCCGCGGCTTTGCCGTCCGCCGCCGCTTCCACCTGATAACCCGCTTCTTCCAGCGAGGTTTGCAGAAAGCTGCGTATATCGATTTCGTCCTCAACCAGCAAAAGCCGCATGTGGAAATAGTAGTGCATCGGCGGTGGAAGATGCCGGAGAACTCCCGATCTGACATAGGCAAGGCGTAATAATCTTCCCGTTTGCAAAGATGAACAGATTGTCATTCTCTTGTTATCTTTCAGTCTTCTCGATTTTTTGTCAGTTTCTCTAGGTAAGATTGGACTCTGGGCTTACTCGATTTTCTCGGTATGCGCAGAGGGAATTGACGTACAGCGGAGTGGTTGGCGTGGATACAGGAATTCGCCGTTCCGTGCAAGCGCTTCTGTTCTTCGTTCTGCCGAAGAATGAACAAATCTTCATCGAATCGGGAGCGTCCGGGTGCTTTCCAAACGCTGCGATTGTTCGTCTGACTAATGAGGAACAAGAGAGGATGATTGTGCCGGCGGAAACCTCGACAGACAAATCGGGCATCACCCCGTTTGCGGATGATTTCAGAAGCAGCATGCCTCTGCCCGCGGCGCTCGATTCGAACTTTGAGGAAGCGCTGCGGCATGTTCTGGACAATCCGGGCAGCCTGATCCGGCCGCGGATGGTCTTCCAGGTAGCGACTGCGTATGGTCTGCGGGACCAGCCTGCTCGGGATCTGGCGATCGCGCTCGAATACTTCCACACCGCTTCGCTCATCTTCGACGACCTGCCGTGCATGGACAATGCGCTGGAACGGCGCGGGGTGCCGTGCGTTCATTTCGAGTTCGGGGAGGCGGGGGCCATTCTTGTGGCGCTGGCCCTCATCAATCGCGCTTACGCGCTCGCGTGGAGGGCAGTCTCCGCATCTTCTCCGCAATCGCAGACGCGGGCACAGGCGTACATTGAAGAGTGCCTGGGCGTGACAGGATTGCTCAACGGACAGAGTCTTGATCTGCACTATGCAACCTTGCCGCACACGCGCGAGACCACCGAGAAAATTGCGCTGGGCAAGACGGTTTCGCTGATCCGGCTGACGCTGGTTCTGCCCGCCATGCTGGGATGCGCATCGGCGCGTGAGATTCAACTGCTGGAGCGGATTGCCCTGTACTGGGGCCTCGCGTACCAGATGGTCGATGATTTGAAGGACGTGCTCGACAGCTCGGAAAGCGCTGGAAAAACTGTGGCTCATGACATTCTGCTGGACCGGCCGAATGTCGCGGTGGCCATGGGCATCTCCGGCGCCGTGGAACGGCTGACCCGCTTCATTCGCATGGGCGACAAAACGCTGGTCTGGCTTCTGAAATTGCGGATGCAGCTATCGTTTTTGGAAAAACTGCGCAGCGGCCTGGAAGAAGAGCTGGCCAGGGTTACCGGAAACAGCCGCGATCTTCCCGTGGGAGCGCATTCGTGATCTTTCTCAAGCTTATCCTGACGAATCTGCGCCGCCATCGCATCCGCACCTTCATCAGTGTTGCCGGCATCGCCTTCAGCGTCGCGGCCATGCTTACCGTGGTCACCATCCTGCAAGGCGCGGTGGGAATGTTTTCCGGCATCCTGTCAAACGATAGCCAGATCATCGTCTTCGAGCGCAACGTCTCGGATCTTTTTTTCAGCAATGTTCCCGCGACCGCGGCGGAAGAAATCTCCACCTGGCCGATGGTTCTTCATGCCGATCCGGTGCTCTTCGGAATCGTGACCAGTGCGGATCATCCCATCATCACCTGCTTTGGCGTGACGGCTGACGACGCGCGCATTCGCAAGGCCACTTGGCTGGAAGGCAATCGTATGGAGTTCGGAGAACATCCGGATGACGTGGTTCTGGGAGCGCGGGCCGCTGAGTTTCTCTCCGCAAAGCTCGGCGGCCAGGTGCCTATCGGGCACGGCGTTTTTCACGTGATTGGCATTGTGAAAACAGCCAACGGCTTTGAGGATGGCGGCGTGTTCATGCCGCTCGACTCGGCGCAGAGCTTCTTTCACAAGCAGGGATTTTCCTCGGTCATCACCGTCAAGCTGCGCAGCAAAAACGATGCCGCTGCTTTTCAGAGCATGGTGAAAGCGAAGTACACCAACCTCATCGCCCTGGAAGACACGGAGTTCACGCGTTCCTATTCGCAATTCAAAATTCTCAAGGCCACGGCATGGGCGGTGGGCGGATGCGGCCTGCTGCTGGGCGGGCTGGGCGTGGCCAACACCATGATCATGTCGGTATTCATGCGCATTCGCGAGATCGCCATCCTGCGCGTCAACGGCTTCTCCCGCGTGCAAATCGCCGCCATGATCTTTGGCGAATCCGCGGTCGTTTCTCTGCTGGGCGCAGTGCTGGGATTGGCGGCCGGCACCGGTCTGCTCTTCGCGCTCAACCAGGTTCCGGCGCTGGACGGCTATGTGGATGTGAGCATCCATCCTGCCGTATTGCTGATTGTGATTGTGCTGGCGCTATCGACCGGAATCGGCGGAGCGCTTTACCCGGCAGCCTATGCCATGCGCATCCGCGCGGTGGAGGCACTGCGCTTCGAATGAAAATTCCAGCGACACATGCAGAGAATTCCGGGCGCATTGTTCTGCGCGCCAAAGACGTGTGGAAGAGCTACGACGACGGGGCCATCGCGGTTCTGAAGGGCGTGGACTTCGCGGCCATAGCAGGCCATACGGTGGCGCTCTGCGGCCCCTCTGGCTGTGGCAAAAGCACGCTGCTGCATCTGTTCGGCGGGCTGGACGCGCCTGACCGCGGGCATGTCTCGGTCAACGGTGCGCAGATTGATCGCCACCGCAATCTGTTGCGCTTGCTGCGCGAGGAGGTGGGCTTCGTCTTTCAGCTTCACAACCTGATTCCCGATCTCACGCTCGAAGAAAACTGCCTGATTCCCACCGTGGCCGCTGGTACGGATCGGCGCACCGCACAGGCGCGCCTCCGCCAGCTTGCCGAGCGCACCGGCCTTACGCATCGCCTCGGCCAACGCATTCAGAAGCTCTCCGGCGGCGAGCGCCAGCGCACCGCGCTCTGCCGCGCGCTGATGAACCGGCCGAAGATTCTGCTGGCCGACGAGCCCACCGGCTCGCTCGACGAGCAAGCCAGCAGCGCGGTCTTTGAGTTGCTGCTGGAGGTTGTCGCCACCGAGGGCGTCACTCTGGTGATGGCCACGCATGATCGCGCGCTGGCCAGCCGCTGCGACCGCTTGCTGGAGATGCACGAGGGGAGAGTTCATGAGCCAGCATGCGCCTGAGGCGATTCGCGTAGCTTCCCGCGCTCCGCTGGCGGTTGCTGACGCCGCGTGGCATGCGTTGTTCTGGCTGGTCTTTGCCAATGCGGTCGGTTTGCTGATCGCATTGCTGTTGCTGTTTCCCGCACTGAATTCGTTGCTGGGCGAGTGGACCTACGGGCGCTGGATCATGGTGCACATCAATCTGGAACTCTACGGCTGGACCAGTCTTCCGCTGCTAGGATTTCTCTTCAACGTGTATGGCGCGGACCGCGGCTCTCTGGCTCAATGGTGCCGGCCGGTGTTGTGGCTGTGGTCGGCTGCGCTCGCCGTGGGCGCGCTTTCCTGGCTCTCGGGCCACTCCAGCGGCAAACTGTTTCTCGATTGGAGCGGAACCGCGCGCATCTTTTTCCCGTTGGCCATGTTAGCGTTGTGGCTGCTGCTGGCATCTGCGTTCGTGCGCGGCTGGAACTCCGCGGGCAACCAACCGCCGGCAGCGCGCCTCGCCAGAATCGCCGGCCTGGTACTGCTTCTGCTGATTCCCATTGTGATGTACATTGCCTCCGGACCCGGCTATTATCCGGCCATCAATCCCGTCACCGGCGGACCCACCGGAGCCAGTCAGCTTGAATCTTCGCTGATGATCGTTGCGATTCTTCTCTTGCTTCCCTACGGAATTGCGCGGCGCAACGAAGGTCATGAGCGAACGATTGCGCTGTCCTGGGCGCTGCTGGCCGCGGAGTCTCTTCTTTGCGTTGCGCTGGGACACGCTGATGCCAGCGGCCACCTTCCGGCGCAGTATCTCAGCCTGGGCAGCCTGCTGGCCTGGGTTCCGCTGGTGCCGATGTACTACGCGGCATTTGCGTGGCACGCCAACACACGCCTGTGGCGCGCGGCCTTCTTCGCCTGGTGGGCAGCGCTTGTCGTCGCCGGTTGGATCTTTTTTCTTCCCGGCATTCTGGACCACTTCAAATTCACCGACGGACTGGTGGGCCACTCATTCATCGCCATGGCCGGCTTCACTTCCAGCCTGCTCATCTTTATGCTGGTGCAACTGCTGGGTGAGGGCGGATGGATCTTCAATCGCATGTGCTCCTTCTGCGCATGGCAGATCGCCGTGGTGACCTACGTCGTGCTGATGACAATCGCGGGCTGGCGCGAGGGCTTCGACCCGGCCTTCACCATGGCGCCGGGAGCGGAGCGCGAGCTGCTCTACAGCCTGCGCCTGGCAGCGGGAGTGGCGATGCTGCTGGCCTCCACGGACTGGCTGGTTGGCGCATCAACGCTCCTGCGCGCATCCAACCCGGTTCCCATCACTGCTGTTGCGGAGAAGGCTGCATGAATCGTCCTATCCTCTATCTGTATCAGTTGCTCACCGGCCTCAGTGATTCTTTGACCGGCGCGCTGCTGATTGTGGCGCCGGGGTTCACGCTGCGGCTGATGGGTTTGCGCACGCCCGCCGATGCGTTGCCGTACATCTCGTTCATCGGGGCCTTTGTTCTTTCCGTCGGGCTGGCCTGCCTGTATGGCGCGTTGATTGTGGCCCGGCGAGGAAGCCCGTGCAAGATGGAAACCATCTGGCTGCTGACGGCCATCACTCGCGCCAGCGTGGCGATCATCGTCCTGGCGCAGATTGCGACGCACACGCTTGAAGCCGGATGGCTCAGTGTGGTGATCGCCGATGGCGCCTGCGTTCTGATTCAGTCCATCGGTCTGCGCAAAGGCTGGCTGGCCCATGTTGCGCGGTAACTGGCGCCAATCCGGAGCACAGGGAGCTGGCCTTGTCGCCATCACCTACGCCTACTTTCTCATCTTTGCGCAGTTCGGCTTTCTCAAGCGGCTGGCGAGACTGGGAATCACCGGCACGCGACTGGATGCGAGCTTGGCGGCGATGGCGCTGGGCGGAATTCTTTTCAGTCTGCTCGCGCCGCGCGTCAACTTTTGTCCTGCGCCCAATCCGCGGCTCCGCGCCGGTCTCTGTGTTTCGAGCGGGGCGGCATTCTTATCGCTGCTTCCGCTGAATCTTGCGGCCAGCATCACTGTATCGTTTTTGATCGGCGCTGGGCTCGGCTTGCTCACGGCCACGCTGGCCACTCATCTGCGCCAGTGGGCGGGCCGCCGCCATCCGCTCTTTTTCGTTGGCCTGGGAACTGGATCGGGTTATTTCATTTGCAACATTCCGGCTCTCTTCACAGCTTCCGCCGCAACCCAGGCGACCGTGGCAGGCTTGTTGTGCATGGCTGGAATCGCGATAACCCTGTTGCCCTCGTCGATAACTTTGGAAGAAAAAACGATAACTTCATCAAGCACAGTCCCGTTTTTTATTGTGCTCGCTTGCTTCACGGCGCTGGTCTGGCTGGACTCGGCCGCCTTCTTCATCATTCAGCAGACGCCCGCATTGAAGGCCGGCGCCTGGCAGGGCGCCGTTCACCTCTGGGCAAACGGCGGGCTGCATCTCATCGCCGCGCTGGCCTGCGTCTGGCTGCTCAGCCGCCGCGGACTTTCGTTTGTTTTGTCCGCCGCATTTCTGGCGCTGGGTCTGGCCTGCCTGTTGCTGCTCCATCCGCATCGCGCTGTGCTGGCCTCGGTCTTTTATCCCATCGGCGTCTCGCTCTATTCAGTCGCGCTGGTGGCGTATCCGTCGCTGCTTTCGCCGGCTGCTTCGGTGGCCGAGCGCGGCCGCCACGCGGGATGGATTTACGCCATCGCGGGCTGGTGCGGCTCGGCGATGGGCATCGGCATGGGGCAGGACCTGGGGTATATTCCGCCGCTGTTTGTGCTGGCCGCGGGAGCTGTGATTCTTCTGCCTTTGCTGCCCCATCTGCTCAGCTTTCTTTTACAACGCAAGCGTGAATTTCTTCTGACTCTGGCCGTGTTGCTGACGGCTTTCGCTCTGCATCGCTTTGCGGGTTCCCGGCGCGCGGTTCAGCCGCTCTCGCAGATCGAGCGCGGACGTCAGGTTTATATCTCCGAGGGCTGCATCAACTGCCACTCGCAATATGTGCGCCCCAATTCGCCGGATGTTCTGATGTGGGGGCCGGCGGAGAGCCTGGCCGAAATTCGCCGCGAGCAGCCGCCGCTGATCGGCAACCGTCGCCAGGGGCCGGACCTGTCGGAGGTCGGCGGACGCCGCTCCGCGCTGTGGCTCCAAGCGCACTTCTACAATCCGCCCGAGGTCAGCGGCGCATCCATCATGCCCTCGTATGCGTTTCTCTTCCGCGACCAGCGCGGCAGCGATCTGGTGGCCTATCTGCTGAGCCTCAAGACCGCCGGCGTCCAGCAGCACCAGGCAGCGGAGCGGCTGTGGCGTCCGTCGGCAGCGGCTGTGGCGCAGGCCAACGCTCCGGATGGCGATCAGTTGTTTCAGCGCCACTGCGCCACCTGCCACAGCGCCGACGGGCGTACGCGCCTGCGCTGGCAAGCCGAGTTCAAGCGGCTGCCTCCCGACCTGGCGACCGGGCCATTCTTCTATCTGAACCCCGCGGGCCCCACCGACGAGCGCCGCGTGCGACTGGCGCAGATCGCCAAATTCGGCATACCCGGAACCGATATGCCCGGACATGAATACCTGTCCGACAACGAAATTGCTTCCATCGCCTTCTGGTTGTCTGCACGCACCGGACAACTCAGTCAGAACCGGTAAGATCATTCACAACACAGGAGACTCTCAATGAACTTCACGGCAAAATCTCTCTTCCTCGCGCTTCCCCTGTTACTGGCTCCGATGGCACTTGCCCAGCAGCAGACCTTCACCGTGAATCCGGATACAAGTCAGGTGGCCTTTGCGCTGGGCGGCAACACGCATCATGTGGACGGCGCCTTCCGTGTGCAGAGCGGCAAGATCGACTTCGATCCCAGCACGCGCAGCATCACAGGTTTTGTGGTGGTCGCGGCCGGCAGCGGCAACAGCGGAGAACCAAGCCGCGACAGGAAGATGAACTCGGATGTGCTGGACGTGGCCCACTATGCCCAGATCATCTTCGAGCCTAAGAGTTTTCAGGGCAACCTCGCGCCCAGCGGCGATTCCACCCTGCAAGTGACCGGCGTCTTCACCCTGCATGGAACGCCGCACGACCTGACCGTACCCATGCAGATTCACATTGAGGGAACGGCGCTCAAGGCCAGCACGCAGTTCACGGTTCCCTATGTGAAGTGGGGCCTGAAAGACCCCAGCATTTTCATTCTCAAGGTAGCCAAGGTGGTGGACATCGACCTGACGCTCGCCGGCAGCGTGGCTCCGGCGAAGTAGTTTGGAAGAGTGTGAGTGCCGCGGCGCCAAGTGAAACGGCAGCGGCGTCCCAGCTCCCGAAAGCGCGACACTGCGACGTCGCTCCGTGAAGGCTCCGGGGAGTCCGGGCAACTCTGCGCGCTTTGTCCTAAACTGTTCACAGGAGCTTCACCCATGACCATCATCCGCCAGGAAGATTTTATCTCGAGCGTTGCGGGCGCGTTGCAGTACATCAGCTACTACCACCCGGTGGATTACATCACCAGCCTGGCCAAGGCCTACGAGCGCGAGCAGTCGGCGGCGGCCAAGGACGCCATTGAGCAGATTCTCATCAACAGCCGCATGTGCGCCGAAGGCCACCGGCCCATCTGCCAGGACACGGGAATCGTGACCGCATTTCTCAAAGTCGGCATGGATGTGCGCTTTGAACCCGCTCCCGGCGAGGAGCGCAAGGACATTCAGCAGATGGTGGACGAGGGCGTCCGCCGCGCTTATCTCGATCCGGACAACAAGCTGCGCGCCTCCATTCTGGCCGATCCGGCAGGCAAGCGCACCAACACCAAAGACAATACGCCGGCCTGCGTGAATGTGGAGCTGGTCAAAGGCGAGACGGTGGATGTGACGGTCGCGGCCAAGGGCGGAGGCTCGGAGGCCAAAGCCAAGTTCATCATGCTCAACCCATCTGACTCCGTCGTCGACTGGGTGCTGAAGACCGTGCCCACCATGGGCGCCGGTTGGTGCCCGCCGGGAATGCTGGGCATCGGCATCGGCGGCACGGCGGAAAAAGCCATGCTGCTGGCCAAGCAATCCCTCATGGACCCCATTGACATTCAGGAGCTGATCGCGCGCGGTCCTGCCGACCGCTCCGAGGAACTGCGCATTGAGCTGTACGACAAGGTGAACCGGCTGGGCATCGGCGCGCAGGGATTGGGCGGGCTGACCACCGTGCTGGACGTGAAGGTGATGGACTACCCGACCCACGCCGCGAATTTGCCCGTGGCCATGATCCCCAACTGCGCCGCCACGCGCCACGCGCATCTGGTGCTGGATGGCTCCGGGCCGGTCTTCCTCGATCCTCCCAGCCTGGACAACTGGCCGAAGCTGACTCGCGACGTTTCCGCGGCGCGGCGTGTGAATCTGGACACGGTGACCAGGGCGGAAGCGGCTGCGTGGAAGCCGGGCGAGGTGCTTCTGCTGACCGGCAAACTACTCACCGGCCGCGACGCCGCGCATCAGAGATTAACAGCCATGCTCAGCCGGGGCGAAAAGCTGCCCGTGGACTTCCGCGACCGCTTCATCTATTACGTGGGGCCGGTCGATCCGGTGCGCGAAGAAGTGATGGGACCAGCCGGGCCAACCACTGCCACGCGCATGGACAAGTTCACCCGCCAGATGCTGGCCGAAACAGGCTTGCTGGGCATGGTGGGCAAGGCCGAGCGCGGTCCGGAGGGGATTGCGGCCATCAAGGAGTTCGGCGCGGTCTACCTGATGGCCGTCGGCGGCGCGGCTTATCTGGTCTCCAAGGCCATTTACGGCGCGCGGGTGCTGGCCTTTGCCGACCTGGGCATGGAGGCCATCTACGAGTTCGACGTGCGCGATATGCCGGTGACCGTGGCTGTGGACTGGCAAGGCGCCAGCGTTCACCAGACCGGCCCGGCGGAGTGGCGGCAGCGCATTGCGGGGATTCCGATCTTGCAATGACCGGGTCCAGGAGGGCAGGCAAGTGCGGCAGGGACTGCGGAACCGGCCTCTGCGCGCACAATTCAGCTCTCGTAACCGTCGAGAAAACACTTTTTTTATAAAATCTTTGTCCCATGGATTGACGCGGGGCGCGGATGGCGCTACTCTCAAGCCCAGATGCCGGATTTGGTCGACTACGCCAACCCGCGGTTTCGTTCTTCAGACCTGTGCTTAGGCTCGGTCCTGCGCTTCGTCCGGCAATTTTCCTCGCCCTCCCACATTTTTCAACAGCCTGCCGCTCTCGGCGGGTATTCGGTCCCATGCCTTCCACCGTCCCTCGCAGCAGCCCAGCTCACCACAACCGCACTTCCATTTGGAGGCCAGTGAAACCTTTGAAGATCGCTCTGGAGATCACGCCCAACCTGGAGCCCCTGTTCGGGACTCGCGATGAAAACCTCAGGCTCATGGAAGACTCACTCGGCGTGCGCATCGATCTACGTTCCGACGCCGTGCACGTGCAGGGACCGGAGCAGGGTGTCGAGCGCGTCCGGCAGATTTTTCAAGATTTTGACGCGCTTCGCAAGCAGGGCGTCCATCCGCACAACGGCGAGCTGAACGGGTTGCTGCGCCTGGTGGTCACCGACCCCGCCACCTCGCTCAAGTCGCTGGCCGACAGCGGCAAGCAGCGCTCGGCCGGCGTCAAGCGCAACGTGCAGCCGCGCTCCGTCAACCAGCGCAAATATGTAGAAGCCATCGAGCAATGCGACATGGTCTTCGGCGTCGGCCCGGCCGGCACCGGCAAAACCTATCTCGCTGTCGCCATGGCCGTGGCCGCCATCAACGCCAAAAAAGTCAGCCGCATCGTGCTGGTGCGCCCCGCGGTCGAGGCCGGTGAGCGCCTCGGTTTCCTGCCTGGCACGCTGCAAGATAAAGTTGATCCCTACCTGCGCCCGCTCTACGACGCGCTCTACGACCTGCTGGAGCCGGAAAAGGTCGACAGGATGCTGGAGAAAAATGTCATCGAGGTCGCTCCGCTGGCCTTCATGCGCGGCCGCACGCTTAACGACGCCTTCATCATCATGGACGAGGCGCAGAACACCACCATCGAGCAGATGA
>VFSW01003980.1_pt1 | contig 22096 bp, 26 predicted proteins | sample 5358111 | NCBI WGS metagenome assembly VFSW01 (sample SAMN11554181, study PRJNA540505) | mine drainage metagenome | isolation source: sediment from site ElyBrook_90M | place: USA: Ely Copper Mine, Vershire, VT | collected 2017 | reverse complement strand
CGATCTCAAGGTGGAAAACTGGGCGGTATAGAGCGGAAGAAATCGTGACCCACCTAGGCACATTGGAGTTCCCAGGATTCAATGGAGACCACTCCGGCGACCTCGTCGGTTAGTCGTCTCGAACTCTTCCGGGCTAACCCCGCCTAGATGACTATGGCGTCGTGTGGGATTGTAGAACGATTCGATGTAATCGGCGATGTCCTTGGTCGCGGTGTCTCGGTCGCTGGAAATGTGCTTTTTGATCCGCTCTTTCTTGATACTGCTGAAGAAGGATTCCGCTACCGCGTTATCCCAGCAATTGCCTCGGCGGCTCATGCTGGGCTCAAGGTGGTGAGATCTGCAATAACGCCGCCGAGCATCACTGCCGTACTGCGTGCCCTGATCCGAGTGGATCAGCGTGCGGCGCGGTCGTGTACGACGTACGGCCATCAGAATGGCATCGAGCACGATGCTCGCGATGGATCGTTGCACGGGTCGCCCAGCCAACGATCCGTCGCGAGTAAAGATCCATGACGACCGCCAGATACAGCCAACCCTGCCAGGTGCGGATATAGGTAATATCCGTGACCCAGACACGATTGGGCGCGGTGACGGTAAACTGCCTCTTGAGCAGATTCGGAATGAGAACTGCTGGCTTGCTAACAGGGATATGACGCGTTCGATAGCCGTGCAATGCGCGCAGACCATTCTCTCGCATGAGGCGCTCGACGCGGCGCTTACTGCAGGTTTCCCCAGCTTCTCGCAAATCCAGAAACAAGCGCGGTGCACCGTAGATGCCATGACTGGCGACAAAGGAAGCTCGAATCAAGCGCAAAAGCCTCGCATCTTCTTTGGCACGATTCGAGATCGGATTCAGAAGCCATTCGTAGTAGCCACTTGGAGCAACCTCAAGTACTCGGCACATTGTCTGGACAGGGAATTCCCGTCGATGCGCTTCAATGAACTGGTAGGCTCTCCGGAGTCTTCCTGCGCTCATTCGCTTGGACATTGTCTTCTCCCAGGATTGGGGAACCAACAATTTTCATGTGTCCACTAAAGCCTGGGAACTCCAATTTCCGCACAGAGGTAATAATGGCTCCGCGCGGGAGCGGAGACCGCTACCCCTTTGTCCGTAAAGTTCGGAAACGGGTGGGAGGGCGGACCACCCGTGACATCCTTATCGATCAAGGTCACCCGGAACTCGCCGCCCGAGTCCACCGGTTCCTCGACGACATGCCCCCTCCCCAGACAGAAAAGGAACATCGCGCCGCCACGCTATTGCAACGGAGCAGAGAGTCCAGCGTGACACCTCGGACGCTGTGACTTGCCCGCGGAGGCGCTGTAAACCGCTATGCGCGGCCGACTGGGTCGTAGTTGTAGAGGAAGTCTCCCAAAGCCGGAGACTTTCTCGGATCACTTAGAAGAATCCTCTCAACCATGTCGCGCGTGACTTGCCATGACCAAGTGAAAAGGCGATGAGACTGCAACTGAGAGAAGAGAATATAGTCCGATTCCTTTCGGCCGGTGCTCTGAAGAACACCTCTTTCCTTCAGGGCCCTCAAATACTCCGGCCAATTGTCTGGGGTTCCGCTCGGCCGATGCGCGGGATGGGTGATTTCATTACGAATCTCTTGCAGGAGGAGTGCCTCTGATCGCAGGGGATCATCTATGCGATAGCGATCGAGTATCGCCGCAAAGTCGTTGGCTTCTGTAAGGGCATCGAGCATGGCTGAGTCCGTCGGAGGGTATGACGCGTACTCGACGACCAAGCACCTCAGGGACGACATCAGCATCGGGATTGCACTGAGCGCATAGGGTGAGCAGTTTCCATCGATTCGCGCCGCATACTCTCTCGAGTGCGCAAACTGAAGGTGCACGAGCCGCATGAAGTCCGCGGAACTGCTGCCCCACGCCCCAGAACGATTTTCGGTCAGCCGACTGTTGCGATCCGAACGCCCGCTCACCATAACAGTCGACGACCTCTGTCTTCAGGCGCTCCGCGTTCCGGGTGCATCACCCTGCGCCTCGTGCAGCAGGCAGCAGACGACACTCTAGGTCCGTGACCACCCGGAGGCATAGGTCAGAGAATTTCTTGATCTCGTCTCCGAGCAGGTGGACTGTTTCGCCAGGCTGCTCTGCTTGTGTCAGTTCGGTGTAATGCTCGTCGGCAATCCCAAGGTTGTGCCCGATGATATGGCGTTTCTGGATGTTGATCCGCAAGAGGTCGATTTCATCTGCGTCGATGCTCGTAAACGGATCAATATCGAGCACTCGAAACTTCTCCCGCGCGCGGTCAATGTTCTGGAAAGCGTTGCCGATCTCCTTCTTTCCACAAAGCGCGCCGACCTGATGCGGAAACTGCCGCCGCACTAAGTAGCGATACAACGTCTTCAACGTGGCTTCGAACGCGGTAAGAACGTCCTCGTGCGCGTTGCCCATCAGTCGATAAGCAATTTCCGCGCGCCCTTCACGGTCGAGCCGATCGGCGATCTCGATCTCCTCGTGGACGATAGCTGTCTCCCGCGAGAAATGAAGCGTCACGTTCGGTGATCCACAGTCAGGACAGAACAGGGCAATCGCGTAAACGGCGTAGGGCCGCTGGCAGACGTCGCATTGCAGGTCCCGCAACAAATCCGTGCGGATAGCCACCGGCTTTGGCTCTCGCGTACCGCTCGTCTCCATCCTCATGGTGATGAGGCCCCCGGGTCGCTGGCCTCTATTGAAGTCGTGCGCGAGATCTCTAAGGAAGTCCTGAACATCGGCGCCCACGGCCCACACGATCTGCTGCTTAATCGCCTCGACGTCCTCGAAATGAACGAATTGCTCGTCATCTGCAATTTCACCGGAGTAGGGACAAACCGTCTGGTTGGACCCCGGCTCCAGCCGAATACGGGAGCGCAAGTCGTCGGGTACGACGCGTTCAGTGGGCGCCTGCCCAATGAGAAACAGGCGGGGTGCGGCGTCCGGGTTCGGTGAATACTGATAAACCTTTCCCGAGGGGCTTCGCGGTAACGGATAGGACAGCTCCATTTGGCTGTCCGTGCCTCCGACCCGGTGTTCCTCAAGATGGTTCAGGCGGAATTCACTCATGGGCGCGCTCGCTCGCTGCTCCGGTTAGGCGGTCCGCTATGAGACTCCTCGGACAAGACATTCAAGACAAATCGGTTCCCATAGTTACGTGCTGCGTTTGCTATCAGCAGATACTGAACCAACAGGGCGACAACGTACCCTCCCAGGAACCTCAGCTCCACCCCGTCAAGGAGCAGCACGCCTGAGAATACGAGGGCAAAGACTGCGGCCAGGGTCGCCATGTCTCGGGTCAGAAGGTAGACCTTGTGGGCCTCGAGCACGCGAGGCGCGTCGCTACGTCGCCGATAGACGCCGAACCAAAGCGAGTTTTGAGCGTGTGCCTCGCTCGGAAACTCACCCAGCTTTGTGTTTAGGGCCGGTATATTGATGCGGGGGTCGGTCTTGAGCAGCTCGGAAAAGACTCGACAACCTGGCAGGGGGTTCTTCCATCGCCAGAACACCAAACGCGCCTTGCCAAGGTCACCTAAAACGCCACTCAGCACGATGGCGAGAATCGGAATGCCAACGGCAAAGATGCCGTCTTTCATCGTCACCCGATGCCAGAAATGGTCGATGGATGACTCCGACAACGTTTTCGTAAGCAGGACGCAGAGGAAGATCGCAATGTTGATGCTGATAAAGGACCACAGGTAAGCCGTGTTCTTGCCCTTCAGATAGGGCTCTTTGACCCCGCTATCGTTCTTCGCGGTCGCCCGCTTCATACGCCGGCTGGCATCTGACCGGTTGCGACAGCCTCGTCGACCACTTGCCGTCGGATCAATCGGGTCGTCAGTTCTGTGGCACCGGGTTCGGTCAACAGCGTGACGCCGCCCTCCATATTGGTGGAGAAGACGTACTTGGCGACTTTCGCATAGGCCCTTACAGCCGCTGGATGGGGATGCCCGTACTCGCTGTCCACGCCAGCGCTGATCAAGACGGTGTGGGGGGCGATATTCAAGAGAGCAGCGGGATGTACGCCGTTCTTCGAGCCGTGATGCGGTGCCGCCAGGACGTGAGACTTCAGGGCGGTGCCGAATAGCCGGCTTATTGTCTCCCAGCGCCCGATCTCTGTATCGCCGGTCACCAGGTAAGAGAATCCGCGAGGCCCGCGACCGGTTACCTTGAGCACGATGCTGCAGTTATTCGAACTATCCATGTCCTCGATATGAGGAGAGAACAGTTCGAAGTCGAATTGATCGGACAAACCGCTCAGCCTACGGCTGGCTCCGTTATCCACGCGGACCGACTTTTTCAGCAAGGGGCAGCTGGAGCCGCGCCGGGCTGCGACTTCGCCATCGATGATGGCAAACACACGGCCAGCTGTCTTGGTGTTCTTGTAATAGGTGGGGTACATCACCCAGTCCGGGCGGTACTTTCGCAGGACCAAGGCAACCCCTACGTCGTCAGAGTGATCGTCATCGAATCCTGTGAGGATGAGGCCTTTTACGTTGTGGCCTTTCAGGGCGAAGACGAGCAGCTCTTTGACAAACGCAACAGTATCGCCAACGGCAGGAATGTTGGTATCGACAATGATCGCTTCTCCCTGATGCCTGATGATTGAGAGAGCACCCTGTCCGACATTCCCTGTGATGATCTGCATGGGCCTACTTCCTCGCTCGGTAGATTTCGCGATTGAGGTCTCGTTCAAGCGCAATGATCGCGTGCCGGGCGGAGGCGAACCTACGTCCTTTGTAGGCTGTCAGTGCCTCGGCGCAGGTAGGATGATCGCCGGCAGTGACAATCGAGTACTCCGGCCGTGCTCCATCTGCAGATTCCACCGCAACCACATCGAGACGTGACCCGTCTACAAGCGTGAGCGGACCTTTCCAATAGGGTGCCTGTAGCTTCTCGGAAAACAGCGACCTAAGGTCTGGGTAGAAGTCGGCTAAGAAATCGTTGTCCCTCGCGCGCTCCGGGTTGGCAGGCGCCTGATGATGCGTGTCTTTCGAGGGCCGGACACGTTGTGACTCGTGCGAGGCGGTGTCATCGGCTGACAATAGCGGAAGGTCGACGACGCTAACCTCGCCTTGCGGAATCTCGTATACGGTCTCGTCGTTGCGTCGAAGGAAGTAATGTCTCACGTCGTATCGAGGATTGCCGCGGCCGTTCTTTCGCACCACCAGTAGCGCATAGAAGAAATCGGTGTTGTGGTTTCGATGGTTGACGATGTTCTGATAGGTGGAGACGTCCCCCCCGCTCAGTGTCGGAAAGCCATTTACGTGATGTGTATGCCAGTTCCCGAGATGTTCTACGTCTGGATGCCGCGCCTCGATGGAACGGAACACCTGCTCTTGGTAATCCCCATCTTGAAAGAAGCTCGTGCTTGAACGGCGCGCATTCGGGCCCGGTCCTATGACACCTGAGACCTTGATGTCGAGCTTTGATCCGCGGCCATGATAGGTACCGAGGATTCGACCGCCGGTTTCGTCGGCGTCGTACCTGTCACACTCGTCAAAGATCGACTCCAGCGCGGCGCGGGCGATCGTGACAGTCACCGCGCTTTTCTTGGACCTAAACATTCGCGTCACTCCTTGTTGCACATACCGCGCATTGATCCTGGGGGCTTAATTCGATTCTTTGGAGTTCGAAGTGCTTCTTGAAAGGGTGGATGGGCCGATTGCCCCACACGACGTAGTTCTCCTCCATCGGAGTCAGGTACTTGGGGCGCTCCTTGAGGCCTCTCGCAATGGCATCGAGGACAAACCGCGTGTGGAATGCAGTGACGAAGGAAATATCGACGGCGAGTCCTGGAGAGTCCTTGATTTCAGCGATCTCCATCCCGTAGACCTTTTCGCGCTCCTCCTCGGAGACGAGATCAATCTCCTTGATGCCTTCGCGGAACCGCGTCCGCTGAAGGAAGGCCTCTAGACACGCAAGACAACCGCCCTGTCCCGGACGGTAGGCGAAAACTTCGCCGCCGATGCCGCGTGTGAAGACTCGCCCGACCACAAACGGCACGCGGGCCTTGACGCACAGATCATTCAGCATGTACCGGGTGGGATCATTGTCGGTTGCCAGGACAACGACATCAGACCTCGCGATCTCAGCTGCCAGCGGGGAGAAGTTTGTGAGATCGGCGTCAATGGCGGAAATCGATGCCGAGGGATTCCGGTCGAGAAGGACGTCAGTGAGCGCATGGACCTTCTTGGCGCCGAGATACCGCCTCCCGCACACGTGGCGGATCACGTTCTCGACTTCCAGGATATCGTTGTCGATGAGCGTAAAGTTTCGGATCCCGGACATCACGAGCTGAAGGGCGACGGACGAACCTCCAGACCCGCAGCCCGCGATCAGAACTCGCACGTTCGCAAATTGCTCGATGTCAAACAGTGCTTCGATGCGCGCGAAGGTGCGGTCGTCGTTGCTCATGATGCGTTCGTCGCCTCCGGCCATTCACGGCTGTTTCGCCATTTGGTATAGCTCCGTAGCCAGGCGCGACCGAGATTGAGTGCGTGGATGAGGTCATGAGTTTTTGCGTTCCACACTGCGGTAGCGCCGAATATCGCCAGCGACCCGTCGTGCCACCGATGGGGCGAGTCTGCTGCGACCGTTTCCGCGTAGATGCGTGGAGCCGCAGCTGGGTAGCCGTGCGGCATAACTACTGTCAGGACCACGTCATCGCCGGCGGCCTTCGCTACGCAGCTGATCTCCAGCTCCTTCTTGTCGTTGATCGTCAGCTTATAGCGCTCACTCTTCTCGTTGAGCTTCGTCAGTTCCTGCGTGATGCGGTCCGGCGCGACGTCGGGAAGAAGAAACGAGACGGGTACCAGACAAGCCTTCGGTTGCCCATTGCGCTCGACGACGAACACGTCGCCATCGCGTGCGACGCGATCTAGGACCTCGCCTGGCGTGCTTCGCAAATCCATCATCGAGAGCGTCTTGAAATCGATCTTCATGGCCGCCTCAATGCCGGATCTCGGCGCCAGGCCATTGGCCCCGCATCCGCCAGACTTCGTACTTGTTCAGCCACTTCGCCGCGCGGCCGATCACAAATGTCAGGTTGTGGATTCCAGGGTTCCACATCGATGGATGCAGGTAGCAAATGTTTCCGCCTTGGTACCGGTGGGGCGACGTCGTAATTGCAGGTGCGTCGATGTATACGCGGGGCATTTCATTTGGATAGGCGTCAGGGAAACGGATCGAGAGAACGTAGGTCCCACTGCCCGTCTGAAGCGCCGTGCGGGCATAGACAGTCCCCTCGTTGGTCGGCCGGAGTTCAAGCACGGAAAAGGTCTTTTGGGCGTCCGCGAACTCGCGCTGGATACGGGCGATGTCCATGCGCTCCTCAATACTCCCCGCCAAGGTTCTCTTTCATCGTCAGAGGCTTTTTTGAACCCATATCGGCGGCGGTGGCTTGGCCCAGCTCTCTGATTTCGCCGTTTGGGAGGATCTGAATGGGGGTGTCTTCCTCGGTATTGAGGAGTCTCGCGAGATCGTCGATCGATGGTTTCTGGGCCATGGCCGCTCCCTGACGTCAACTGCACAGGATATGATAATTGCACAGTCTAAACTGTCCGGCAAGGTTTAGATCAAGTCGAGGGACCACAGAGTGGACGGACCCCCAGGAGATGACGTGGACACCGATAGCGGCTATAATGCCGATAGCGCGGATAACACTCGATGGCACCGATGGGACACATATGAGCCAAGCAGCCACCAAGGGTATTGCCTTGGAGTTCGGCAAATCGCCGCAGCTCCGGGCATTTAGCGAGCCTGAAGAGGTAAAACCGGCTTCTAGCCGGTGCTCCCTTTTTCTCGTGTATTCGGGTCGGTTCGGCGGAGGGAAGACCGGATCTCTTCTGCGCGCGTGCGAATCGATTCAGGAAATGGTCCGAGAACGCAAGCACTCGCCCGAATGGCTTATCACGACGTGTGAGTTCAAAAGCATCTCTTCGCTTGCTGAGCAGATGTCGCGATCCCCCAGTAGTAGGGCCGGGGTATTCGAGAAGTTTGTCTTTTATTGCTTCAAGTCGCTGGACCGCTGGTCTCTCGCTGAGAAGTCGGAGTTTCAGGGTGAGCTCGAATCGGCAATCGATTTTCTTTCGCAGTTGGCTCCCGAGCGTGCGTCGGAAGACTCTTCGAGCGATGCTGATTCCGAGCGACGACTTCAGCTTGCGCGCGAACGGCGAGACCAGCTCCTACGGGACGAGAAATGGATCGACGCGCCGTCCGTGCACGTTCAACAGGGTGGAAAGCCCGGCTCTCAGGGGGTCAATAACACCGCAAGCAGACTACGCAGGGGCGGAGAGTTGCTCGGAGCCTGGAACGGGCGCGAGTTCCTGCACCCGACGTTTCAGTTTCAACCCGACACGGGCCGACTCATGCCCGAGATGAAGACACTGCTTTCCATTCTGCCGAAAGATCGCAGCGGCTGGAGGCAAGCTCTGTGGCTGTTTCAACGTCATGCACAACTTGACGGACAGCGGCCAGCGGATGTCTTTCAGAAGAATCCAGAGTCGGTAATCAAGGCCGCGCGTAGCGACTTCGAAATAGACGATGAGCGGTGGTAGCGGGGTCAAGGACGTTCTCCGCGAGCACTACACCCCGTTACCAGCTGGAACGGTGCTCTGGCACGTCTACCCATCGAAGTACGAGCCGCGAGCGTTCAATCCGAATTCGCGCAACCGCTTCGCGCTCGTTCCGCCGCCCGACCAGGCGATGTTTTACGCGGGCGACAGTTCCGCCTGCGCCTTGTGGGAGGCGGTCCTGCGCAATCTCGTCGTCGACGACAAGCAACCTCAGCACGTCGATCCCGCGTTGGTGGACGGCCGGTCGATCGCGCAGCTCAGGTTGTTGCAGGAAATTCCGATCTTGGACTTGCGCGCACCTCATTTTCGGAATCTGAGCAAGAACCCCGCGCGACATACCGAGTGGCAACGACTCTGCATCGTCCCTGAACGAGACTACGGCCAGACCCACACGGCCGCTCGAGAGTTGGTGGCCGCCGCCCCGCGAGCAGCGGGCTTGTCGTGGCATTCGCGCCAGATTACGGCGCAAACCGCTTATGTCCTCTACGCCCCGCCCCTCATGCCGCCAGGCGAGTTCGAGGTCATTGATGTGATCGCGCTCGACCAGCCCGCAGGCTGGGCACTGATCGATGCGGCGCTCAAGATCGTCGGTGTCGAGAGGCTCGGTGCAAGCGCACTTGTGAACGAAATCGTCGACGAGCTGCCACCGGAGACGCTCGATGACGGGTAGCAGGTGCCTGGAGGCAGCGTTCCGTGAGACTGAGCCATGCCGCGTTATGATCTGAGGCAGCTCTCAAGTCGAGACTTTGAGGAGCTTACTCGGGACCTCCTACAGGCCGAATGGAATGTCGCGCTCGAGGCGTTCAGAACAGGTCGCGATCAGGGCATAGATCTGCGTCGGATTTCTGTGGACCAAGGGGCGACAATCGTCCAGTGTAAGCACTTCGCTGCCTCAGGATACTCCAAGCTTGTCAGTCACCTGCGTAGTTCCGAGCTCGAGAAGATCAAAGCGGTTGCGCCAAGTCGGTACGTACTGGTCACCTCTGTCGAATTGAGTCCCAACAACAAGGACTCCATACAGAAGCTACTTCAGCCATTCGTTCGATCGCCACAGGACGTGCTAGGTGCAAATGACGTTGAGGGATTGCTTCAGAGGCATCCCGATGTTGCCCGTTCAAATTTCAAGTTGTGGCTAACCAGCACGGAAATTCTCGAGCGCGTTTTGCACAACGCGGAACTCTGCCAGACGGAATTCGAGATAGAGCGCGTAATGCGCAAGCTGCCGATCTTTGTGCAAAACGCAGCCTTCCCGCGTGCGCAGGGAATCCTTGATGCCACGAACATCCTGGTCATCAGCGGAGCTCCGGGCATAGGGAAGACAACACTGGCGGAAATGCTTCTTTATGCTCACCTTGAGCAAGGGTACGAACCCGCCGTCATTCAAACTGACGTGCGCGAAGGCAAAGAGTTATTTAACAGCAAGCGTCGGCAGGTGTTCTATTTTGATGACTTCTTGGGCCAGACCTTCTTCGGCGAAGATCGCTTTCCTGGTGGCATGAACAGCGACACAGCGCTCGTTCAGTTCGTCGACATGATTAAGTCCACTAAGCATTCCCGTTTCATTCTAACTACGCGGGAACACCTACTGCAGAGTGCACACATCGCATCTGAGCGCCTCCGACACAGCGCTCTCCTCGATCATCGATGTTTGCTTGCGCTGGCGGATTACTCGAAGGGTCAGCGCGCGCGCATCCTCTACAATCACCTCTACTTCAGCGATCTGGCGCGCGAATACAAAGAGCAGATACTCCGAGAAGATTTCTTCCTAGAGGTTGTTGCACACAAGCACTTCACTCCTCGATTGATCGAGTGGCTATCGTCGGCAGCCCGTTTGCGAGATGTACCCAGTGCAGCGTACCAACAGCACATTCGTGGCCTATTGGAGAATCCGCAAGCGATCTGGTCGCACGCCTTTAACCGACAAATCTCTGCGGCGGCGCGGAATGTTCTTCTGGTGCTATACACGTTCAGTGTCCACTGCGAACTCCGCGACCTGGAGCCGCTGTGGAACGCTCTAAATGCTCATACGGCGCATAAGTACAAGAGGCCGGTTGACCCCAGGGACTACAAGAACGCGCTGAGAGAGCTCGATAACGCCTTCGTGACATATCAGCGAGGGTATGCCCAATTCTTGAATCCCTCGATACGCGACATGATTGCGGCCGAGATCCGGGATTGCCCGCAGCACGCCGTCGACGTGATCGCGAGCGCTGGCCGCTTTCAGCAGATTATCGCGATGGTCGAACTGGCACGCGGAGATGGGTATTCATCTGTCCAGAAGGTACTGACCGAGAATGCACTGATTGTAACGGGCAGCATTACGAGACTGCTGCGGACACCGCATATGCGATGGGAGCCGGATTCCAGCGGGCGTACGTTTGGGCACTACTTCGACACAGCGTTCGAGCACCGACTCATTCAGATCGGCAGGTTGGCAAGCAGCTTGGACTCAAAGATATTGAGGGCTCTGTTCGAGAGCGAAGTGCGCGATCTGGCCGTGCGATATCCGAAGGGTGGGGTCGATTTGAGGGACGCAACCTCGCTCGTTGAAGCATTCGATGAATTTCCAGAGCTCAAATCTGCCGCGGGCGCGGCGGATCTGCAACGGACTCTAATGGACGCGTTACTCATGGACCCGGACAGCTGGTGGGCCGACCAGCTCAATGTGCTAATTCGATTTTCCAAGGATGTGTCGATCTGGACGCCTGGTGACGAATCTAAACTTCAAGCCGCTGTGGCAGAGTACCAACAGCGAGGCGTCGATGAAGAGTATGACAACTGCAGCAAAATTGATGAGTACGAAGGGTTTCGCGACGATCTCAATACACTTGGTGAGAACCTCGGGCTGCCGTTCACGAGAAAGCTTCAGGAGCTGGAGGAGCGGATCGGTGAGCTCGAACGCCCCCATCAAGAGTTCCGTGGAGGCGGCGATTCGGCGAGGACGCTCCAGCAGTTGTTCGACGCAAGAAGTGATAGCGATGCGGCGATCCGCGACGTTTTCGGAGCTTTGCTAGATTGAGAACGGCTCCAGGAGGTTTGGGGGCTGCCCTCGTTCTGTCACCTGGGAATGTTTGCTGGATATTCAGCCAGCTGCCGTGGGTTTTCGGCTAGCGACAAGCTACCCGACTACGGCAGTAGCAGTGCCGCGCTTGGGGGTCCATTGGTCAAAGTCGGCTGGCTCCTTGATCACTAGAAGAGGTCGATTCATGCATTCGACCTTTCCTAGGCCGGCTCGACGCCAATCGTGCCAGTTGCTTGGTCGAGTACTGCTCGAAAAAAGTTTACTTTCCGGCCACCTACGGCTTCGCGCACGAGCGACTCGTCCGCGTCGCTGATTTTTGCGCCTAAAATGATTTCCCGGTACGGCAAGAGAAAATCCAAGCCGCCAGGCATGTTGCGAAAGGTAAGCCGCCACTCGCGCTCATAGGACCAGGATTCCGCTTTGGTGGTCACGAGATCGCGATGGACGGAGCCTGGATCTTCGATGAGCTGCCAGCATGAGATCGCGGGCGGCTTCTCAGCATATTCAACTTTGAAAATTATTCGCGGATTATCGATGCCGACGGGGCATATATAGCCCACACAAAACCCGGCATGGCTATTGGCATAGTGTGCCCACATCAGAGGATGATCGTTGTGTGCACTCAGGCAAAAGACGGTAGTGTCTGTCAGGAAAAATTGGACAAGCTCACGCGCCATCAATATGAGGTTCCGAACCCAGATATCGTTCTGAAGCTCGATTCGCCGGATGTGTTTGACGAGCGCCGTGAAACCAAGCTGGGCCGCCATGAGCCCCAAGGGGACAAGAGCCGGCAGCGCGTTGGACGCGCCGACAAACTCGGCGACTTTTTGGGGCGCTCGAATTTTGAGGTCGTAAGGCTCCACCGACACCAGATGACGTCGAACGGTTTCGATATCCGCTTGGGAAATCGATTGAGGCAACCGCAATTGACAGTCGAAGGGATCATTCAGTTGCGCCCGCGTCGAGAACCAAACTCGATCCGTGCGGAGGAAATCCAAATGATTTGTAGTGCACGGCCGATATTTGTAGAGAACTTGAACCTTGCTGTCCGCGTCCTCGTGCATCTGGTGCAGCAGATCATACAGGGGCGATGGCTGAACGGTTGGATCAACGGCCACGGGCGGGGACTCCTCAATCCTTAGCCGCGCAATGCGAGCGGCCTGCGCTAGGACGCAATTTCCTTGAAGTAGTGATGGCCGGCGGAATACAGCGATGTTCGTAGGGCTTGCTTATGTTCCTTCTCATCGATGGTGGCGTAGTCAACCGGCTGGTCGATGACCATCTTGGCCACCAACGCGGAGGTTGGTATGGCCTCGTAGACATGATAGGCCAAGGTGACTCTGCCAAAGTTTTTGCGCTGGAGCAGCTTGATATCGACCCCATAAATGACCGGCTGCGCCTGACGGATGAGTTCCATGCAACCCCGCATCGCGGTGAGGTGAGCGGTTTCATCGGCTGTCAACTGATCGGCGTACCTCTGAAAGAGTTGTTCGATGAGTCGAGTCACGTGGAGCAGTCCCTGCCCGCCAAACGACTCAGGACGGACATAGAAGAGAGCCAACTCTGAGACTGGCGTAAAGCTAATAGACTTGAGGTTAATGAAGTCCCGAACGTCACCCCCATCCTCGCGATACTTATCGGCGATGCTCACCAGGCGCTTAAGGTCAGCCGGCGGAAGCGGCTTCGTCAAAAGGAATCCGTTTTTGTCGATGTCGGATGAATAGTAGCTCGAGGTGCCGTGATAGCCAATCGAATCCACGGACTCGATGGTCGGAGGAAAAATCCTCCCTCCTGTGCCAATCAGTGCCGGATCAAAAGTAATCAACTGCATCTCAGTCCCTCCGTTGGATGTGGTGCTGCGCGAGTGGGCGGCGTTCTTTGGTCTTCACTGCGACCGCGCGGCTTCGACCAAAGGTCTTTCTCACCGCGAGCGCATGGATCTTTTGATAGAGCGCTACAAACTTGGGCCACGTCGGGTGCGCGTGCGGAACGGCTTCGGGTGCAAACCGTGCCGCCTCGACAAGGGCCGGACCGTCGTAGCCCTCGAAGGACTTCGGAATGGGGTATAGCGACCGGCCCAGGTCGAATAGCGGGTAAGGGCCCCGAGGAGCTTGCGATCAGTCCTATTGATCCGAAGCTGTGACTGCTGCGCTAGGCGCACGAGATCATGAATCGGGGGCAAAAAATCCTTAGTCGCCTCCGAATCCATCGTGAGCCCGCTCGCCTCGCAGTGCTCACCCACGATGATCATCTTCAACGTGGTTTCGAGGGTATAGGCGCCGAGCATCAAGGCAATCGGCGCCCGGAAGATGTGGGTTAGATCATTGTTTGTGCGCGGCGTCTCGTCCATGAGAAGGCGCGCTGACCTGAATAGCTCGCGCGAATACTCAAGCCAAAGAATCACGGACTTACCGAACGCGTTGAACGCCCGACGATCGGGAGGAACGTCCTCCTCCTCAAACTGCAGGACTCCGCGCCAGAGTCGTCGCGTGATCTTGCGCGCCGGGATTTTTGACTCGGGCTGACTCATGGCCGTCCAGGGCTTCCGTGGGCGGCTGCCATCCCACCACGGATGAGGCCGAGGCACCCGCGACGTAGGTCATGGTTCCGGTGGCGAGCAATTCTTTCGCCCACTCGGAGAGCACGCGGCGCACTTCCTTGACGCAGCCAACCGCTTGTAAATCGCCGTGACGCTCTGATCGGCGTGACCGAATACACGTTTGACCAGCTTGTCCCCTTGTTCTCCCGTCGCCTCCGCGACCCGGGTCGCCACCGTGGTGCGAATATCCTGAGGAGTCTAACGCTATGGGAGAGTGCGCCGGTGTTGGCGAGGATCGCATTCCTCACGCTGCCCCTTTGCGGACTGTGTGGAACATCCACCTTCCGAGACGCAAGAGCGACCCGGAGCGGGCGCGGACGCTCAAGAGCGCGTCGCTTGCTAGGTTGAAAGAGCCATGCTCTCTCGCGACCAGGACGGCCTGACAGCGGCGAGATTCAGGGGAAATGTAGACCGAAAGGTTCGATACTGATCTCGGACCCAATTGCGACCCGAGTGAATTTTTTTATCAGACCCAACAGAGTCCTGCCGGGATAAATTCTAATGATTTCAATGGTCGGGGTGACAGGATTTGAACCTGCGACTCCTACGTCCCGAACGTAGTGCTCTACCAGGCTGAGCTACACCCCGAATCTCGATCCCTGCGCCGAAGCTAGTGCTTGCGGGCCACGGCGAACCGTGCCAACCCGCTCAGGCCCTCTTTGAACACGGATTCCGGAAGGGGAGCCAGCGCGGCAAGGGCCTGTTTGGCCTCGCACTCCGCGAGCCGCGCAGTGTACGCAAGGCCCCCCAGGCTTGCAACGGCGCGCGTGATCGCCGGCAATTGGTCGAGGCCCCCCTTCTCGACGGCCTCGCGGATCATGGCCTGCTGGGTGGCGTCCCCGTGCTGCATCGCATATATGAGGGGCAGGGTGGGCTTGCCCTCGGCGAGGTCGTCGCCCAGGTGCTTGCCCAGGGTGGCCTCGTCGGCCTGGTAGTCGAGCGCGTCGTCGACCAGCTGGAAGGCGGTGCCGATGTGCCGGCCGTAGCGGGCGAGCGACTCCTCGATCTCGGCCGGCGCATCGCTGATCACCGCGCCGATCTGCGCCGCCGCCTGGAACAGGCGCGCGGTCTTGCGGTTGATCACGTCCAGGTAGCGCGCCTCGGTGGTCGCCGCGTCGTGCGCGTTCATGAGCTGCAGCACCTCGCCCTCGGCGATCGCGTTGGTGGCATCGCCCATGATGCGCATCACCGCCATCCGATCGATGGTGACCATCATCTGGAAGGCGCGCGAATAGAGAAAATCGCCCACCAGCACGCTGGTCGCGTTGCCGAACACCTCGTTGGCGGTCTCCCGGCCGCGGCGCAGCGAGGAGCCGTCCACCACGTCGTCGTGCAGCAAGGTTGCGGTATGAATGAACTCGATCACGGCCGCCGCATCGACGTGCTGGTCGCCCCGGTGGCCGCAGGCGCGCGCCGCGAGCAGCACCAGCAGCGGGCGCAGCCGCTTGCCCCCGGCATAGATGATGTAGCTCGCCACCTGGTCGACGAGGGCGACCTGGCTGTGCAAACGGTGCTTGATGACCCGGTCCACGGCCTCGAAATCGGCGGTGACCAGTTGGCGAATATCTTCTAGTTTCATGCGGCGCTCGATGGAAGCCGTCATGGTACATGAAGAGAATGGCGCACCGCCTGCCGACCGGCCGGGCGGCTCGAGGCGCGGACGGCGCCCCGCGGGGCCGGCAAGCGCCAGAGTTTGACCTAAGCGCCTCATCCCCTTACAATTCGCGGCTCTTTGCGGTCCGACCGGACCCTACGTTGCTGGAGTCCAAAACATGTATGCCGTGATTGCCACGGGCGGTAAACAGTACCGCGTCCAAGAGGGCGCCGTGGTGCGCATCGAGAAGCTCGAGGCGGCCGAGGGCGCCAACGTCGAATTCGACAAGGTGCTGCTGGTCGGCGCCGGCGCGTCGGTGACCATCGGTGCGCCCTTCGTGGGCAGCGCCAAGGTGATCGCCACCGTGCAGAGTCACGGCAAGGGCGACAAGGTGCGCATCGTCAAATTTCGCCGGCGCAAGCACTACAAGCGCGAAGGCACGCACCGGCAGCAATACACCGAAGTGAAGATCACGCAGATCGTCGCCTGATCGCTTCACGTACTTTCAGCTGGAGATTTCGAGATGGCACACAAGAAAGCAGGCGGCAGCACCCGCAACGGGCGTGAGTCGCATTCCAAGCGCCTCGGCGTGAAGAAGTTCGGCGGCGAGGCCGTGGCCGCCGGCAACATCCTCGTGCGTCAGCGCGGCACCCGGTATCGTCCCGGCGTGAACGTCGGCGTCGGCACCGACCACACGCTGTTCGCGACCTCGCAGGGCGTGGTGGAGTTTCGCGTCAAGGGCGCGGAGCAGCACACCTACGTCAACGTCGTCGCGAAGTAACGCCCGCGGGCCCGCGCGGGCCCCGGCCGCTCGATCGATGAGGGGGTCAGGCCGTCACCTGGCCCCCTTTTTTCATTCGACGCCTTCAAAGACCGCCCATGAAATTCATCGATGAAGCCACCCTCAAGGTGCAGGCCGGCAACGGCGGGCGCGGCTGCGTGAGCTTTCGGCGCGAGAAGTTCGTGCCCTTCGGCGGCCCGGACGGCGGCGACGGCGGCTTGGGCGGGAGCGTGTACCTCGAGGCGGTCGAGGGCATGAACACCCTGGCCGACTACCGCATCGCGCGCACCTTCCGCGGCCAGAACGGCGAGGCCGGCAGCGGCAACGACTGCACGGGGCACGGCGGCGATGACATCACCGTGCCGGTGCCGGTCGGCACCGTGGTCACCGATATCGAGACCGGCGAGCAGATCGGCGACCTCGCCGTCGAGGGGCAAAGGCTCTTGGTCGCCAAGGGCGGCAAGGGCGGCTGGGGCAACACGCGCTTCAAATCGAGCACCAACCGCACGCCGCGCAAGGCGGGCCTCGGCCTGCCCGGCGAGAAGCGCGAGCTCGCGCTCGAACTCAAGCTCATCGCCGACGTCGGGCTCCTCGGCCTGCCGAACGCCGGCAAGTCCACCCTGATTCGGGCCGTCTCGGCGGCGCGCCCCAAGGTCGCCGACTACCCGTTCACCACCCTGCACCCGAATCTCGGGGTGGTGACCGCGGGCCCGGGGCGCAGCTTCGTGATGGCCGACATCCCGGGACTGATCGAGGGCGCCGCCGAGGGCGCCGGGCTCGGCATCCGGTTCCTGAAGCATCTGCAGCGCACCCGGGTGCTGCTGCACCTGATCGACGTGGCGCCGCCCGACCCGGACGCCGATCCGGTCAAGGATGCCCGCATGATCATCGCCGAATTGAAGAAGTTCGCCGCGGATCTCGGCACGAAGGAACGCTGGCTGGTGATCAACAAGGTCGATCTGCTGGAGACGCAGGAGCTTAAGCGCCGCACCAAGGACATCGTGCGGCGGCTGCGCTGGAAGGGGCCGGTGTTCGAGATTTCCGGCGCCACCGGCGCCGGGACCGAGGCGCTCAAGCAGGCCGTGATGAGCTACCTCGAGGCGCATCCGCGCACCGCGGAGGCGCCCGCAGGGCAGGCCTCTTAGGCCTTCGCGAGCGCGCGCACCTGCTTGGTCAGGCGGCTCTTGTGCCGAGCGGCCTTGTTGCGGTGAATGATGCCCTTGTTGACCATGCCGTCGATGATCGGGGTCGCGAGCGCGAGCGCCGCCGCCGCGTCGTCCTGCTTGCCGGCCTTCAGGGCGAGGGTCGCCTTGCGGATGGCGCTGCGCAGCTTCGAGGTGAGGGCGTCGTTGCGGGCGCGATGCTTCGTCGACTGTCGGGCCGCCTTCTCCGCGGATTTCGTGTTCGCCAAGCTCGAGACTCCTTCAAGATATGCACCGGCATCACAGAGGCTCCGGGCAGCCCCTGAAAGAGCCGCGCAGTTTGCGTAAAACCCCCGGGCTTGTCAATCGGCGGCCGGGCGTCTCGGCGCGGGCCGCCGGGCGGCCGGTGCGTGTGCGAACTCGCGTATACTGAACGGCTTTCGCCATGCAACTAGTACGCGGTCTACACAACCTGCGGCGCCTCGAGCCCGGCTGCGCGGTCACCGTGGGCAATTACGACGGCGTGCACCTCGGGCATCAGCGCATGATCGAGGTGCTCAAGTCGCGTGCGGCGGCGCTCCAGGGCGTCTCGACCGTGCTGGTGTTCGAGCCGAGCTCCAAGGAGTTCATCGATCCGGCCGGCGCCCCGCCGCGGTTGACCCGCTGGCGCGAGAAGTACCTGCTGCTGCGCGCCCTGGGGGTCGAGCGCCTGGTGACGCTCGCCTTCGATGCGCGCATGCGGGCCATGCCGCCCGAGCGCTTCGTCGATGAGCTGATCGTCGCGGGCCTGGGCGCGCGCCATCTGGTGGTGGGCGATGATTTTCGCTACGGGGCGCATGCGGCCGGCACCATCGAGTCGCTGCGCGCCGCCGGCCGGCGCCAGGGGTTCGAGGTCGAGCAGATCCCGCCGTTCCTCGCCGACGGCGTGCGGGTGAGCAGCACCGCGGTGCGCGAACGGCTCGAGCGGGGCGACTGCGAGGGCGCGGCGCGCCTGCTCGGGCGCCGCTATCGTATGATGGGCAGGGTGGTGCGCGGCGCGCGACTTGGGCGCACGCTCGGCTTTCCGACCGCGAACCTGCGGCTCATGCGGCGCAAGTCGCCGCTCTGGGGCGTGCTCGCGGTGCGGGTGCACGGCATCGGACCCGAGCCGCGCGACGCGGTCGCGAGTCTTGGTACCCGGCCCACCGTGAACGGCGTCGAGCCGCTGCTCGAGGTGCATGTGTTCGATTTCGCGGGCGACCTGTACGGCCGGCCGATCGAGGTCGAGTTCGTCGCCAAGTTGCGCGACGAGGTCAAGTTCGATTCCTTGGATGCGATGTTGACTCAAATGCGGGTCGACGCGGCCCGCGCGCGCGACCTGTTGTCGAGGGTGGCCAGTGGCTGATTACAAGAACACGATCAATTTGCCGAACACCGGCTTTCCGATGAAGGCGGACCTCGCCCACGCCGAGCCGCGCCTGCTCGCCTCCTGGGAGGGCCGCGACCTGTACGGCCAGATTCGCCGGCTCGCCAAGGGCCGCCCGCCGTTCGTGCTCACCGACGGCCCGCCCTACGCGAACGGCAGCATCCACCTGGGCCACGCGGTCAACAAGATCCTGAAGGACATCATCGTCAAGTCGCGCACCCTGGACGGCTATGACGCGCCCTACGTGCCCGGCTGGGATTGCCACGGCCTGCCCATCGAGATGCAGGTGGAGAAGACCCACGGCCGGGTCGGGCAGAAGATCGCCCCGAAGGCCTTTCGGGCCGCCTGCCGCGACTATGCCCTGAAGCAGGTCGACGGCCAGCGCGCCGACTTCAAGCGCCTCGGGGTGCTCGGCGACTGGCAGAATCCCTACCTGACCATGATGCCGCGCTTCGAGGCCGAGCAGCTGCGCGCCTTCGCGAAGATCATCGCCAACGGCCACGTGTACAAGGGCTACAAGCCCGTGCACTGGTGCTTGAACTGCCGCTCGGCGCTCGCCGAGGCCGAGGTCGAGTACGAGGACCGGACCTCGCCGAGCATCTACGTGCGCTTCCCGGTCGAGGATCCGGCGGAGCTTGCGCGCCGCTTCGGCTTCGATGCCGCGGACCCGCGCGCCGACGCCCGGGGCGAGGCGCCCACCTCGGTCGCGATCTGGACCACGACGCCCTGGACGCTGCCCGCGAATCGCGCGGTCACCGTGCACCCGGTGTTCGATTACGCCCTGGTGGAGTTCGATCTGGGCGCCGGGCTCGAGCGGCTGGTGCTCGCGAGCGAGCGGGTCGCCCCCGTCATGCAGATCCTGGGCGTCACCCAATGGAGCCTGATCGCCGAGGCCAAGGGCGCGGCGCTCGAGCATCTGGCGCTGCGCCATCCGTTCCTCGAGCGGCGCGTGCCGGTGATCCTGGGCGAGCACGTCACCCTGGACGCGGGCACCGGCGCGGTGCACACCGCCCCGGGCCACGGCCTCGACGACTACCTGGTCGGCCGGCGCTACGACCTGGAGATCGAGAACCCGGTGGGCGGCGACGGGCGGTTCCTGCCGGGCACGCCGTTGTTCGCGGGCGAGCAGGTCTTCGAGGCCAACCCGCACGTCATCGAGGTGCTGACCGAGCGCGGCGCGCTGCTCAAGGGCGAGCCCTACCATCACTCCTATCCGCATTGCTGGCGCCACAAGACGCCGGTGATCTTTCGCGCCACCCCCCAGTGGTTCATCAGCATGGACCAGGCGGGCCTGCGCAAGGCGGCGCTCGAGGCCATCGCGCACGTCGACTGGATGCCCGACTGGGGCGAGCAGCGCATCAGCGGCATGATCGCCGGCCGGCCCGACTGGTGCGTGTCGCGCCAGCGCACCTGGGGCGTGCCGATCCCGCTGTTCGTGCACAAGGTCTCGGGCGAGCTGCACCCGCGCACCCAGGAGCTGATCGAGCAGGTCGCGCAGCTCGTCGAGGTGGACGGCATCGATGCCTGGTTCGATCTCGACCCGGCGGCGCTGCTCGGCGCCGAGGCCGATGACTACGACAAGGCGAGCGACGTCATGGACGTGTGGTTCGACTCCGGCGTGGTGCACCACGCGGTGTCGCAGATGCGCCCGGAGATCAGCTCGCCCTCGGACCTGTATCTGGAAGGCTCCGATCAGCATCGCGGCTGGTTCCACAGCTCGCTGCTCACCTCGGTGGCCATGCACGGCCGGGCGCCCTACCGGGGCGTGCTCACGCACGGCTTCACCGTGGACGAGAAGGGCCGCAAGATGTCCAAGTCCATCGGCAACGTGCTCGTGCCGCAGAAGCTCACGAGCACGCTCGGCGCGGACGTGGTGCGCCTGTGGATCGCGGCCACCGACTACGCCAACGAGATGAGCGTCTCGGACGAGATCCTCAAGCGCATGGCCGACTCGTACCGGCGCATGCGCAACACCCTGCGCTTCCTGCTCGGCAATCTGCACGGCTTCGAGCCGGCCGCCGACGCGCTGCCCTGGCACGAGCTGGTGGCGATCGACCGCTGGGCCATCTCGCAGTCCTTCGCGCTGCAGAACGACGTGATCACCGCCTACCGGAACTACGAGTTCCACGACATCTACCAGAAGGTGCACAACTTCTGCGTGGTCGAGTTGGGCGGCTTCTACCTCGATATCATCAAGGACCGGCTGTACACCACCGGGGCGCGGAGCGCGCCGCGGCGCTCGGCCCAGACCGCGATGCATCACATCGCCGAGGCCATGGTGCGCTGGCTCGCGCCGATCTTGAGCTTCACCGCGGACGAGGCCTGGGGCTTCCTGCCCGGCGCGCGCGCCGAGTCGGTGTTCCTCGAGACCTGGCACCCATTTCCCGCGGGCGCCGAGCGCACCGCCGAGATCGACTGGCCGGCCCTGATCGCGCTGAAAGGGGCGGTCGCGCTCGAACTCGAGCGGCTGCGCACGGCCGGGTCGATCGGCGCGCCGCTCGAGGCCGAGGTGACCGTGTACGCGACCCCCGCGCAGGCGGTGCGGCTCGGCGCGCTCGAGGACGAGCTGCGCTTCCTGCTGATCACCAGCCAGGCGCGGGTGCTCGCCACCGAGGATCCGGCCGCCCACGGCGTGCCGGCGAGCGAGCAGGGCGTGTGGCTCGAGGTCACCCCGAGCGCGCAGCCGAAATGCGTGCGCTGCTGGCATCTGCGCGCCGACGTTGGCAGCGATCCGCAGCATCCGGAACTCTGCGCGCGCTGCGTCGTCAATGTCGAGGGTCCGGGTGAGGAGCGCCGATTCGCATGACCGATTCGATTCCCGCGGGCGATCACGGGCCGCGCGGCCGCGCGGCGGCCGGGCTGCTGCTGTCCCTCTTCATCGTGCTCGCCGCCCCGGCGAGCAAGGCATACATCGTGCGCCACTTCGGCGAGTTCGAGTTGACGCGGGTGCTGCCCGTGGTCGACATCACGCGCATGC